>Ga0114999_10009638_pt1 | contig 10553 bp, 8 predicted proteins | sample ArcticOcean_MG_C_3_FD_89820 | JGI IMG/M metagenome (GOLD analysis project Ga0114999, IMG submission 89820) | Marine microbial communities from western Arctic Ocean - ArcticOcean_MG_CB8_126 | ecosystem: Environmental > Aquatic > Marine > Oceanic | place: Arctic Ocean: Canada Basin | collected... | reverse complement strand
TTGTGGCAAAGTCAGCGACGCATTCCTCCACTACGAAGGCAGCGATGTCACGCTGGCAGGCGTCGCGCACGGTCGTCTCGACGCACATCGATGTTGTCACACCACAGACAAGTAACCCTTCGATACGATGGGACCGCAGGATCGCCTCCAGCGACGATGCGTAGAATGCCGAGTGGCGCGGCTTATCTACAACGAAATCGGCAGGATAAACCTCGATCTCCGGCATCAAGGCCGCGTCCTGACCATCGCGCTGCAAAGCATTGTTCGCCTTCAATGCGGGCCTGAGTACGCCGGTCATTAGGCCGCCGTCCTGGTAATCGGTGCGCCAGGTAATCTGGGTCCAGATAATCGGCATACCAGCCTTTCGTGCGACGTTCGCCAAATCGATCGTGCGCTCACCGGCGGAACGCATTGTCGTGATGTCACGCCCCATATGCGCCACTGAACCGCCCGCATTACAAAAGCCGTACTGCAAGTCGATAGCGATTAGCGCCATCTTGGATAAGGGTATATACATTTTATCTCCAGTTCCTCGACTAGTTCAGTGCGAGACCATTGTGCCCAAGCAGGATTAGGGAGCCCCCTCATTCCGGCGGGGCGTGAGGTCGGAAGACCACGCGATCCTCGCCTGGAGAGTGCTCAAAGTCGATGCGCACCGCCATCCCAACGAACGTTTCCCCGCCCCCGATGATACGACCGAAAAGGCACGGACCGACAAGCGTTTGCGCGATTCCTAACGTGTAGGGCACATCCGCCTCAAATACAGGCGACGGTGCCCGGTACACCGTGGTCAATGCGACAATACGGGCCTCACGGGCCGCTCCACGCCAAACTAGTGCGAAACCGCCGCAGTGTGGACACAAAGGCCTCGGGTAAAAGTGGAACCTGCTACAGCTGTCGCAATACGGCATTTCAAACCGGTCGGCGCGCGCAGCCTCCCAAAATGGGCGGGTGTGAGCCTCGGGCTCGAATTCTATGCTTTCAACTAGCTTAGTCATACCGTGTGCTCAGCGCCAAGAATGATCGTGCAATGGGTTGAGATAACTCCACCGTTGCCGTGGACCAGCGCAGTTTCGGCACCCTCAACCTGGACTGCCCCCGCGGCGCCGCGCAGTTGCCGTACCGCCTGCACAACGTGAAACATGCCTCCCGCGATTCCGGGATGGGCGCAGGACAGGAGCCCCCCATGAGTTGTTGTGGGGAACGCGCCGTCATAACGGAGGCGGCCACCCTCGACAAAGCGGCCACCCTCGCCTTTTGGGCAGAACCCTAGATCCTCAAGCTCGACGATGACGGTAATCGTGAAACAATCGTAGAGCTCGGCGACATCAATTTCGTCCGGCGTCAGACCGGCACCCCTAAAAGCCCGCGCGCCCGATTCCTTCGCGCCAGTGGTCACCAGCTCATCTGTCTCCCCGATGTATCCGCTACGCTGGCCATAGCCGACCCCGAGGATACTTACTCCTGTCTGGTTCAAGTCTTTGGCAGGGTTGTTAGCCGTCACAATGAAGGCAGCTGCGCCATCAGACACCAGTGAACAATCGAGCAATTTTAATGGAGATGTTATAGGGCGCGAGGCCACAACATCAGCAATCGAAATCAGCTCCCGCTTGTGCGCCTTTGGATTAAATGCCGCATTCGCGCGGAATGCGACCGCAACCTCGGCCATCTGCTCAGCTGTTGTGCCGAACCTGGCCATATGTTGACTCGCCACCAAAGCGTAGAGCGACGCAACCAGCGGACCGTGCGGTAACTCGAACTCCGAATGCGCGACGCCCGACTGCGCCATTGCCTGCACCGCTGTCGACCGAGACCCATGTGACAAAAGGTTCTGGCCGCCAACGCACAAGACCGACGTGCATTGCCCAGTCTGAATTGCCATAGCAGCTTGGTGGACCATTGCCGTACCCGATGCACCAGCGAGATCCATCGTCGATTGCCAAGCTGGCGATAGGCCGAACGCGCTAGCTAGCAGTGTCGCGGGCGGATTCATCGGCCGCAACCTCAACGGCGTCGTGATCAACCCGTCTATATCTGCCATGCGTAGGCCGCAGTCATCTAGCGCAGCGCGTGCCGCTTGCGCCATCAATTGCAAAGAGCTAACGCCTGGTACCCTGCCGAGATCGCTCTCGCCAATGCCGACGATGACCGCGTCCCACGCCATCAACCGTCACTACGCATCATAAAGGCATCGACGATTGTCATCGAATGACTGGAGACAATTATAGGGTTAACATCGATCTCTGAAACGAGATCAGCGAGATCGCTGACCAGCCAAGAAAAACGCACTACTATGTCGGCCAGAGCGTCAAGGTCCACTCCCGCAACGCCGCGGACTCCTCTCAATATTTTTCGGAGTGGGTCGGTTTCCATCAAGTATCGCGCGTCATCGACACTGAGCGGCGGCATACGCAGAATTGGTTTCCCCATAAACTCAGCGAAGATGCCACCTAATCCGATCGCCATAACGGGACCGTAAGTCGGATCGGTCGTACATCCAAGAATGAGTTCGGTCCCAGGGCCGACCATTTCCTGAACCAAAATACCGTCAAGCCCAGGCTTGGACGGAAGACCCGCCATGCAATCACATATATCTTGGTAGGCGCGAAAGACTTCACGGGCATTACTGAGCCCGAGCCGTAACCCGCCAACATCGGTCTTATGTACGACGTCGGCCGACTCGACCTTCAACGCCACCGGCGTACCTATTTTATAAAAATGCGCAACAGCTTCATCGGCGCTGGTTGCCAAAAGCTCTTGTGTGACTGGCAACCCGTAGACCGCAAGGACCGTCTTGCTCAACCGCTCACCTAGCGCAGTTGATGCCGCTTCCACGATGTCCCGGGCGCGCCGAGGGTTTATATCCGGCGGGCGCTGCGCTGGCATCGCCCGCGCGTGAGAATCAAGGAACCGTCGATGCCGCACTAGGAACCCAGCTGCTCGCAGCCCCGAATCAACATCTCGGTAGACTGGTACGCCGTCAAGCATGTGGTCCGTTTCGTTGTACGGCGCGTCTGTACAGCCGCCGCTCCAGATCAGCGCGGCGGGCTTTGGACAGTTCGCTGCCGCGACATGGTAGATGTTAAGATCGTGCTGTGGCGTCATCGTGATGCTCGGCATCAGGATCCCGACACGGGGGTCCTGCGAGACGGCATCCAACACACGGGCGAGCCCGTTCTTTTTGCCGAGCACCTCGACAGAAAGGTCGGTTGGATTTGCGACAGCGATGAAATCCGGGATAATGGCCGTCAGCGCGTCTAGCGTGTGCGGTGAGTATTCAGGAAAGCACAAGCCAAAACGGTTTGCGGAATCAGCTAGTAAGGCAAGGCACCCGCCTGAAACCGAGATTGATGCTAAACCTTCGGCTGTCAGCGGACGCCGTTGCTGAAATAACATCGCTGCATGAACCAAGTGCTGGGCGTCATCGACACGAAGGATACCCATCTGCGCCAGCGCTGCATCGTGTACATCGTCTGCGCCAGTGATCGATCCTGTATGCAACGCGGCTGCTTTACTCCCACCTTCGCTACGACCGAGCTTCAACATAAGGATTGCCTTGCCAACCCGCGTCGCTTTTTCTGCCACACGCCGAAGCTTTGCGCCGTCGCGAATTCCCTCAACCGCCATAAGCACGACCGAAATCTCGGGGTCCTCGACCATAAATTCGGCGACATCCACTACATCTATATCGGCCTCGTTGCCGCAACTTGCCTGATAACCAACACCGAGTCCGGCACGCAACGCACGCCACATGACATTAACCTGACCGAGGCCACCGCTCTGCGACACAATGCCGATGGAGCCGGGCCGCCCAGCCTGCTCGAGAACGGTAGCCGACGCGCCCATCGAAAGCCGGTTGCGCCAGTTAATAAGGCCGTTGCAGTTTGGGCCAAGCAAACGAATCCCGTGCGCACGTGCCGCCGCAACCAAACGGTCCTGTAGGTCTTTTCCTTCGGTCCGCCCAGTCTCGCCGAAACCGGCAGTGAACACCGTGACCGCCTTCACTCCCAATCGCCCGCATTCATCAAGGACGCCGACGACGCGCTCGGCGGCGACCGCGATTCCAACATGATCGGGAGACCCTGGGAGCGCGTCCAGGGTGGGATAGCACTCGACACCACCAATTTCAGAGTATTTAGGATTGACCGGCCAGATAGGCCCAGCAAAACCAAAACCGTTGAGAAAGTGTAAAACCCGCCCGCCATACCGAGTGAAATCCGGACTTGCACCGACGAGGGCAACAGCGTTGGGTTCAAATAGAGGGCGCAGAGACTCGGCGTCGCACGCCACATCAACAGTCATCTCGCTAACCTCCTTGCGTGTACCGCACATGCCGGTTGACAATGGTCAGAACCTCAATGCCAATCCGAACCGAGGTGCGAAACAAGTGAGGCGACGCTATGCGCATTTGGTATCAGTCAATGACCTGTCTAGAGGACTCGGGTCCATACGGCGACACGATCGCGACCATGTCGCGGCGGTTATTCGGCGATGGGAGCACAATTTCGGTACACGGAATAGAAAAAGAAAAATTCATGGGTCATGTCCCAGGAGAAGTATTCAAGTATCCTCTCATAAAATCGGTCCTGCAACGCACGTCGGTCGATGCTGCGATTGAAGCGGACCGGACCGGCTACGACGTCTTCATCATCGGCAGCTTCTCCGAGCCATACCTCAAGGAAACCCGTTCCGCCGTTACGATCCCGGTGGCATCACTGGCAGAGAGCGCCCTCACCACTGCTTGGTGCCTGTCCGAACGATTCGCCTTGATCACGCTGTCCGATGCGTATGGCCGCAGACTGCGTGACCTCGTTCGCCGCCATGGTTTTGAGCCGCGTCTCAGTGGTATCTACGGCATGGACGAATCGTACACGGAACGCCACGCGACTAAAGCGTTCGACGATCCGAAAGCATTCGTCGACAAGTTCACACACGCCGCCAAATGCGCTGTGGCAGACGGCGCAGACCTCATCATTCCGGGCGAGGGAGTGCTTAATCAAGTCCTCGCCCAAGTCGGGATATCCGAGATTGCCGGTGCGACAGTGGTGGATTCCACGGCTGTCTGCCTGCTGCACGCGCAAATGCTGCTGCGGATGAAGGAGGAACTGGGCCTCGGCCATGCACGCAAGTACAGCTATCCGGTTCCGCCAAAGGAAATGCTGGAGAAGTTCCTGTAACTCAGAGGCTGGAACCTGCAGCGCTGCTTTGAACCGGCTCGGGACTCTCCCTTAGCAAGCCGCAAGATTCGAAATAGGGAACCAATTTGGCCAAGGTCGACACGTCGACATAGCGCGATGCCAAATCTAGCAAATGCAGCCAGTGCAGAATCGGGTTGAAATCGCCGACTGCTTCCGTGCAGACCAGCGTATGTAGGCCTAGTTGCATAGCCTCGATGGCAGTGGCTCGAACGCAACAGCTTGTAGTGCAACCTGCTAGCACGATCGTGTCGACACCAAGCAGCTCAAGCTGGCCTCGCAAGTCAGTGCCGAAAAACGCGGAAGGGTACTTCTTGACGATGATCGCCTCACCGAGCTCCGGCGCCAACCGGTCATCGATATCCATTGCCGAACTGTCGAGCTGCAGCGTATCGATCGATGGGACTTTTTTTACCCACAGACCGGCATCTAACATATGTTTCTCGTAGGCAATCGTGGTGAAGAATACCGGCGCTTTTGCCGCACGTGCGGCGCGCAGTAAAATGCCCGCGCCCGAAATCGCGTCATCGTAACCGCCACCGGGATGGTCTGGCGTCCCCCGGGTAAAAGGCACGCTGAAATCGACGATCACGAGCGCCGGAGATTTGCCTGGGCCCATCGAATAACCCCAGTCCCGCTGTTCGTGGAACGCCACTAAATCGGCAATACGCAACGATTGAATATCGTCGGGAACTGGCACTGACATTATCCGATTCTTAGGCAGAACAGCCTCACTATCTATCGAACCACATCGAAAGAAAACGGGGCCCGAAAACCGGGCCCCGTTCCATTGTTTACGTTGGCCAACGCCAACACGCATAGCCTAGGAGCAAGTGCTCGTGGCATCCTTGTACAACGTGCGCTCGTCAGGACGCGGAGTCCAGTCGACGCAATCACGTATGCCATAAGCGTGGATCTCATTGTAGAGAGGCGCGTAAATCGCGTTCTCGCGATCGATCTGCCATATCTTGCTGATGAGGTCTTTACGTTTTGCTGGGTCTGTCGTTGCCCGCTGTTCCTTCGCCAGCCGATCAACTTCGGGGGTGCTCCAATAAGCGTGCATGGTTTCGCTCTCGTAATTGAGATTGAGCAAAAGGTCTGCATCCATGATCGAGATCCCCAACGAAAACAGGTACATCTCCGGAAGCTTGTTAGAAAGCCACAGCGGGAATAGCGCCGCCATCTCCATCGACTGAAGCTTCAGATTAATACCCACGTCTCCAAGATAACCGACAATCGCTTGCGAGGTCTGATCGGCAAACGCCCATCGATTATTGGGATATTGGAACAGAATCTGGCTGCCGTCATAACCTGACTCTTTGACTAGGCGACGAGACATTTCTGGGTCGAACTTTGGAACACCAATCGACGGATCGTGCCCGAACATCACTGGTGGCGATAACTGGCCGATTGGAACGCCCAGACCCCGAAGCAAGTTCGTCGTGATCGCTTCCCGGTCTACAGCGTGCAAGATCGCTCGCCTCAGTTTGACATTGTCGAGTGGTTTGGTGTTCTGGTTGTAGGCAATATAAATAACGCGGTTGCTCACCACCTTGACGACCTTGACGCCACGTTGCTTTGAAAGACTGTCGACAAGAGGTGGCGGCAGGACAGGCACCACATCGATCTCGCCAGTCGAAAGAGCCGCAGCGCGCGCAGCTTCAGACGGCATCGGCCGAAAAACAAGGGATTTTACCTTTGGCGATCCTCCCCAGTAGGCGGTATTGGCCTCGAGATTGAGGTGTGAATCCTTAACCCACTCGGTGATCTTGAAGGGGCCTGACCCGATCGATTTAAGCGCGAATTTTTTCTCGCCAAGGTCTGTGTAGGCCTTTCGCGGTAGGATCGAAACGAGGCTCACCGTCCGATTGAAAGTCGCGAACGGCGTTTTTGTGGTAATGCGAACCGAATCACTCCCTACCTTTTCGACCGCTGCAACTGCTTTGATGTAGGAGCGAACTGGCGACTTGGCCTCGCCCAGAATCTTCTCGTAAGTCCACACTATGTCGTCGACAGTGACCGGATCACCATTGTGAAACTTCATGCCCGGCCGAATTTTAAACGTCCAGACAGTGTTGTCTTTTTCAGCTTTCCACGATTCCGCAACGTCGGCACCTACCGAACCGTCCCGATTGATGACTGCCAGAGTCCCAAACACATTCTGGTAGACGTTGAGTGCAAACGCCGCGGTATTTTTCGACGGATCAAGCGTCAGCACATCGACGCTCTGCGCCGTGCGGATAGTGCCCGACTGAGCCGTGGCCTCGGTTCCAACAAAATTGCCAACGATGAACGTTGCCAAGCCGGCAGCTAACACCATTTTTTTGTTTAACATTGCCATTCCAATTTTCCTTTCCTCCCACAGGCCCCATTCGCCAAATCGCACAAGATTCTAGGCTTGCCATGGCGCAAATACTGTGAGGAGTGAACCGGGGTGATTCACGTACGCCCTCCCCTAGCGTGAACGTACTTCGTGTCGTTACCCAGCGATTATTTCGCCGTTTTCCCATTATCTGGGAAAAAGCATGCCACAAATTGATCTTCCGAGTCTCGCCGCTCTAGCTCGGGAACTGCCTCGGCGCACTTTTTCTCCGCTTTGAAGCACCGGGTCCGGAACACGCAACCCGAAGGTGGCGCTATCGGGTTAGGAAGATCTCCTTGCAAAATGATCCGCTTTCGGTCAGCGCGCCCCTGCGGATTCGGGAGTGGCACCGCGGAAAGAAGCGATTGCGTATAAGGGTGGCGTGGCCGGTCGAGCACTTGAGCGCGGCGGCCAATTTCGACGATACGTCCCATATACATAACCGCAATGCGATCTGACATGTATCGAATGACCGACATGTTGTGCGAGATGAAAAGATAGGCGAGCCCCAGTTCTCGCTGCAGTCGCTTGAGGAGATTGAGCACCTGGGCTTGAATAGACATGTCGAGTGCCGACACCGCCTCGTCGAGGATAAGGACTTCCGGAGACAATGCGAGAGCCCGTGCGATCGCGATCCGCTGGCGTTGCCCGCCGGAGAAGTCACCTGGCCGTCGCCCTGCGGCAGCCGGTCGTAACCCGACACTCTCCAGGACCTCATCAATTCGTTCAGGTGAATAGCAATTGTTGATGCGTAAAGGCTCCGCCACGATCTCATGCACCGTGAACCTAGGGTCTAACGACGAGAACGGATCTTGGAACACAATCTGCACCGCGCGGCGCTGCTCCTTCGTTCGTCGCCCGTCCAGCGCCTCGCCCTTCAACTTGATGGTGCCACTGGTGGCTGCGTTCAGGCCGATGACTGTTCGACCCAGCGTCGACTTGCCACAGCCCGATTCGCCCACAAGACCAAGGGTCGCGCCGCGGGCCAACGAAAAGCTAACGCCGTTCACGGCCCGAAGGGCATCGCCGCCCCAGCCTCGTGCCCGTGGCACGCGGAAATGGGCATGCAGATCATCGACCACCAAGAGATCGTCTACTGTCTTGGCCATCTCGCCATTGTTCACGTTATTTGCTCCGACCAAGCGCCGCAGCCGCGACCCGAGCCGCCCAAGGCGTGACCTCTTCGATAAAATGGCACGCGGCAAGATGGCCTTGTGTCACCGAAACAAGCGCGGGTTCGTTTGACGCACATGCCGGCCGGCCTTCGCTTAACCCGCACCGCGGATGAAATACGCAACCGCTTGGATAGGCGCCGACGGTTGGCGGTTGGCCGGCGATCGAATAGAGCTCGTCCAATTCGGCATCAATCCGCGGCAAACTGTTGAACAAACCGACCGTGTAGGGATGGGATGGATTGGCGAATACATCCGCGACCGAAGCGCGCTCCATCATTCGGCCACCGTACATCACGCCTATCTCGTCCGCCGATTCGGCGACCAGACCAAGATCGTGGGTAACCAATACCATGGAGGTGTTAGTGCGTTCGCGTACTTCGGCAAGAATCTCCATGACCTGCGCTTGTATCGTTACATCCAGGGCCGTCGTCGGCTCGTCCGCAATAAGTAGCGTAGGAGCATTGGCTACCGCCATCGCGATCATCGCCCGCTGACGCATGCCACCAGAGAATTCGTGCGGAAACTGTTTGTAGCGCCGCCCGGGGTCCGGAATGCCAACTAAAGAGAGGAGTTCAACGACGCGATCCTTGCGTGCGCCCCGTGATAGACTTGGATTGTGAATTTCAATGATTTCGCCAATCTGTTTGCCAACGTTGATCACCGGATTTAACGAGGTCATTGGATCTTGGAAGATCATGGCGAGACGACCGCCCCTGATCTTTCGAAGATCCTCCGCCGACAATGTGAGGAGATTCCGTCCCTCCAACCACACCTCACCACCCGCAACACGCAGATTGTTCGGTAACAACCCCATCACCGCAAGCATCGTGAGCGTCTTGCCTGACCCCGATTCGCCAACGATCCCGAAGACGCTGCCAGCCATGACGTCGAAAGACACATGATCCACGATCCGTTCCCGACCCTCGTCGCTCACGGCATCAATCACCAGATCCCGCACCGACAGAACCGGTTGGCTGCCGGGACCGGTTGATCCTGAATCAGGCAGCACGATCGATCCTCACGTGATTTGAGCCTTCAGTTGTGAAGCGCTGACTGAAAAACTGTGTTCCGGCAACCATTAGGAAGATCGAGATGCCTGGCAAGATTGATATCCAGGGATTGAGCCCGAGATAAGTTTGCCCCTCGCTGATCATTAAGCCAAGGCTTGGCAGCGGCGGCTGGATGCCCAGTCCGAGATAGCTCAACGATGATTCTATGATGATTATTAAGCCCAGTTCGTAGGATCCGACGATGACCATTTGTGGCAGCACGTTGGGCAAAAGGTGCTTACGGATATTCCAGGTCGATGATGCGCCCTGTGTCCTAGCCGAAAGTACGAATTCTCTCTCGCGCAGTGTAAGGGCCATGGCGCGTGCGACGCGTCCATAGGAGACCCAACTCGTGAAACCCAGCAATAGAGTCAGATTCAGGAGGCTCGGGCCAATGACCGCCGTGACGGCGATGATAAAAAGAATGCGCGGGATCGACAGTTGCAGGTCAGCAACGCCCATGATCGCAGACTCGACAGCCCCCCGGAAAAAGCCGGCAATCAAACCTAACGTCACGCCGATTGCGAGGCTGACCAAGACAGCGGCAAAGCCGATCAATAGGGAGACCTGTGTGCCAAGCGCGATACGGCTCAAATAATCGCGGCCCAGCGGGTCGCTACCAAAGAGATAAAACCGCGCGCTGCTCGATTTCAAGGGCGTCAGGTAGCCGGCCGCAAGATCCTGGCTATAAGGGTCGTAGCTCGGCAATAAAGGAACGATGAAAGCGATCACAACGACAAGTCCAAGCATTACGATTGAAGTGAGCGCTGCC
>Ga0114999_10009636_pt1 | contig 10554 bp, 6 predicted proteins | sample ArcticOcean_MG_C_3_FD_89820 | JGI IMG/M metagenome (GOLD analysis project Ga0114999, IMG submission 89820) | Marine microbial communities from western Arctic Ocean - ArcticOcean_MG_CB8_126 | ecosystem: Environmental > Aquatic > Marine > Oceanic | place: Arctic Ocean: Canada Basin | collected... | reverse complement strand
GCACAGCACGGCCATGATCCCTTCGCCATAGGCCCCCGGAAAGCCGCGGTGGTTGTCGCTCGACGCGACGAAGCCGAACCGCATGCCCTTGTCAAGCGCCGCCCGCGCCGTGTTGGCGGTCACCCGCCCGCCCATGGAGTGGTTGAAATAGGGGAAGGGTCCGCGGTCGTCCTCCGAATTGCCATGCTCGGAAAAAATCTCCACGACCGGCGTGCAGGCTTCCTCGAACACACCCCAATTCACGCCCCGCATACCGGTCGGGTAGGCGAGGTGGTGGGGGATCATGATCGCGCTTTTATCGATGCAGAAGCGCCGCAGATCGGCGACGTGATCGGCGAAGCAGAGCGGCTGATGATCGTCCGGGAAGATGACGCATTGATCACCGAAGCTGCTCGAATGCCATTCGAAGCCAAGGAATGACGAAAACGTGTCGTCTTGGTTGGACTCGGCGATTAGGCCCTGTACCGTGGGCCAACCCTTCTCCAGACGTTCGAAGCCGTCCAGCCAGTGGCGCTCGCGGCCGCCTTCCATGGTCTCCATGTCATGCCACGACGAATGACCGGTGAACGCGAAAAAATCGAGATGAGACCGCGCGATATCGATCGATCGCTCGAGCGATCCCAGCCCATAGCCCATCGCATTGTGGTTATGGATGTCGCCGAAGAACGTGCTCAAGGCCATCCGAAATATATTTCCCGAGGAGCTTGTCGGGGACGAGCTTACGGTTCCTCGCAAACGATGTCCATCGGCGGAATGCACCGATCCAGACCAGATGGCGGATGACAGCGCCGTGATCGACCGCCATCCTGTTCGCGGCTACACGGAAATATGGCTCCCATGGATCCCAGTCCGGTCATGCACTATCATTTAAACCGGACCACTCAATGGCGGCCGACCAGCTGCCATCCTACGTTCACGACGAATGATCGGCGAATCCGGACCGATTAAGGGGAAAGTTCGAGTGCAAAACCTGATCATGGTATCGTCCGGGACGGCGCGCGCTCTGTCGCTGATTTTTTCGCTGTTGATCTGCTATGTGGCTGGGATCGCGCTGGTTGACGAGAACATGGTGCGGACGGCCGCGATTGGGTTCGGCATTGTTATCGTGCTCTTAGCGGAACCGTTGGCATTGCAGTACCCGGCTGCTTCGGACCGCGCCAAAGCACTGCTCTGGTTGATTGACGCGGTCCTGCTGTTTGGATTTCTGTTTGTCATATACTGGTTCTTGATCACTAGCGATCGGTTGTGGGACGGCGTCTTCGAGTTCGAGACCATCGATATCGTCACCGGCTATTACGGGCTTCTGGTCACGCTGGAACTGACGCGGCGCACATTTGGCCTGCCGCTCGCGCTGGTCGCGGTCCTGTTTTTGGGCTACGCGCTATTCGGCCAGTCGTTGCCCTGGTTCCTGCAGCATGCGGGGATCGATCTGGTAGAGATCATCCGCACCACCTGGCACAGCTTCGACGGCGTGTTTGGACGGCCGACCGGGATCGTTGCCGGGGTCGTGCTGATCTTCGTCGTGTTCGGCGCGGTGCTGGAAGAAACAGGCGCCGGCGCGATCCTGCTGCGGATCGCCATGTCGGTTACCGCTGGGATTCGCGGCGGACCCGCCCATGCCGCAATCGTCGCTAGCGCGCTGTTCGGCACCATGTCGGGCAGCGTCATGGCCAATGTGGTCGGGACCGGGGTGTTCACCATTCCCATGATAAAGAAGCGCGGATTTTCACCCGCCTTTGCCGGCGCGGTCGAGGCGGCGGCGTCCAGCGGCGGGCAGGTGATGCCACCGGTCATGGCGGCCGCTGCCTTTCTAATGGCGGAGTTGACGGGCACTCCCTATCTCACGATCTGCGTGGCGGCGCTGCTGCCCGCGATTTTTAAATATCTCGGCATCTTCGCTCAGGTCTATGCGGAGGCCGTCAAGCTCGGCATAAAGTCAATCCCCAAGGAAGAGCGCGAAGTCCTGACCCGCGCCGACTGGTTCCAGTCGCTCCGCTTCGCGCTTCCCGTCCTTGCGCTGCTGGCGGTGATGATCGTTGGACGATCGCCCGCCATGGCCGGATTTATCTCGCTGATTACGGCGATCATCGTCGGGCTGGCGATGGACAAAGAATTGCGCCGAGACCCGATGCGTTTGTTGAAGCCGCTCGCCTCGGGCGGCTATCAGGCGGCGCGTATCATGGTCGCGGTCGGCGCCATCGGCATCATCCTGGGGGTGGTCAACGAGACCGGCGTCGCCATCGGCTTTGCATCTACGCTGCAATCGGTCGGCGAAGATAACCTGTTCCTGGCGCTGGTGCTGGCCATGGTCGGGTCGCTGATCCTCGGCATGGGTCTGCCGACCCTGCCCGCCTATCTGATCATCGTCCTGATCATGGGGCCCGCAATGGTAAAGCTTGGTCTCTCCGTGCTGACCGTCCACATGTTCGTGCTTTATTTCGGCGTCCTGTCATCGGTCACGCCGCCGGTGGCTTTGGCGGCATATGCCGCCGCCCCCATCGCGGGATCGCGGCCGCTGGAGACTGCCGTGCAAAGCTTGCGCATTTCGCTGGTCGCGTTCCTGATCCCCTTCGTGTTCGCGTTCAACCCGTCGCTGCTGATCGTGGAAAGCTTCGCGTTCTGGCCCTTCGTCTGGGTGATCCTGCGGCTGATTGCGGCGGTATGGATGTTCGCCACCGGGTTCGCCGGCTATGACATGCGCGGGCGCATCTTCCTGCCGTTGCGGATGGCACGCCTTGCGGCCGGGATCGTTGTCCTGTTACCCTTTCCTATGCTGGAAACCGGCGGCTTCATGGCCTGCGTTGGGTTGTACGCCATCGACCGGTTCCGCCGGACGAACGTTGAACGATAAAAGCAGGCAAGAAATTGATTATTTAAAAAGGAGTCAAACATGACAAAACGAACACCGGTAGTCCTGGCCGCCATGACGGCTATTTTACTGTCGGCTGGCCAAGCCGGCGCGACCGATTTCTACAAGCTTGGCAGCCTCGCGCCTGGCATGTCAGCCTTTACCATCAACACCGCATTCGCGTCGGTGGTTAACAAGTACGTGCCGGACACAAAAATTCAGGTGTCGGCGACCGGCACCGCCATGCGGCATCAGCTTCTCACCGCGCAGGGCAAGATGGATCTGTTCATGGGGTCGCCGATCGGCGTCTTTCTAATGCACAAGCAGATCGGCCCCTTCAAAAAGCTCAAGAACGGCCCTGAGCTGGTGAAAAAAATCGCCAACATCTTCACTTACGAGCTCGGCCCCTACACCTATGTCACCTACGCCAGCGCGGGCATAACTAAGATCGCCGATCTCAAGGGCAAGACCGTGTTCATCGGCCCACCGGCCGGCGCCGCGACCCGGGTCGTGGGGACAATGATCAAGAGCCAGGCGGGACTGGTTCCCGGCAAGGACTACAAGAAAGTCAATATGGGCTGGTCCGCCGCCATTCAGGCGTTCCAGGACAAGAAGTTCGATGTGTTGGTGGTGCCCGCCAACCCGCCAAGCCCGGCGATTCAGCAAATCGCGCTGCAGAACAAGATCCGGTTGCTCAATATCGATCTTTCCAAGCAGGGCAAGCTGCTGAGGACGCCTGGGCGCACCAAGCGGTCGATCGCGGCGTACGCCTACGGAGCCAACCAGGTCAATGACAAGGCGGTCACAACGCTCGGCGCGCTGGTCGGGCTTAGCGTACGCGCCAACATGCCGGCCGAAAAAGTCTATGCCATGACCAAGGCGTTCTGGAGCCATATCGACGAAGTCCACGCCGCCGCGCCCTGGATGAAACGGACGGTAAACCTCAACATGGCGCTCGAGGTGGTGCCAGGCAAGCTGCATCCGGGCGCCGAAAAATACTACCGGGAAATCGGCCGCAAAATTCCGAAGGCCTATCAGCCCGGCGATAAGTGGGTCGCGAAATAGCGGACGGAATGCGGATGTTAAAAAGGGGGTTCCAAAACGGAACCCCCTGACGCATCGGCGTACGAAAGCTTCGCGTTACCCTACCACGTCAGCAACGAGGATCGTCGCAAGCCTTCTCTGAACTCGCTCTTCGGCCATAGAGACCGTTCCCTCCCAGTCGCGCGTGTTGGGCGAAATTCTATGTGGTGCTAGAGGAGGGGTCCATCCGGCCTTAGAGTCCGTTCCGGGTCAAACTCGGAAGTCGGGGACAGAGCCTGAGACGTCTCCTGTTGGGGGCAGCACCGAACCCGCCCGAAACGCGCACACCGCACTCTCGGTGCCGTTCGTTGTTGTCGGGGAAGGCGGGAGGTAGTCGGGTGGGGGTGCAGGTTAAAGTGTCTATCGATTTGCCTCCGTGGTTGGCCCCAGGACAGGTTTCCGGTCAAATAGTGAGAGACCAAATTCAGATCGGAATGTTGGAGCTGTTTCTCTATTGAACGAACGATAAAACCGCTCGGCGAATTGTAGGTGCTTAAAAAACCCGCCCCCCAACGAAGAATTAGTTCCGTTAATACAATGTGTTATCAGGACTTTTCTTTATCTTTAAGGAAATCAAATTCGGCCTATCCCAATAAAATTGCCGCATTTATTGCCGCTTTTTTCATTGCTAGGGGCATAGGATGGGCCCCTTTGGGGTAGCCCCCGATTAGGCCCCAATGCCGTGATGTTACTGTTGGTGTTTAGGGGCATTATTTACCAATGGCAGCATCAATGATTTTTTAATTTTCCTTATGCCTAATACCCAGTCTCCCATCCTCCTCTTTACAACCGAAGTGTTTTTAAATTTCATTTTTGCATGAGGCGGTTTCGTTGCCAGTATGAGAAAAGGCATCGATACTGCCTGCAGGGCACAATGCGCCGGCCATTATTTTGGTACAGGAAGGCGGTAGAAATTGCACGGAAACTCTGATCACAAATGGCACAGAAACTGGGGCTAGACATTTTGATCATCCAATATTCAAGACCCCCTGCGGGTACCCAGCGCGCCACTGGAAACTCGATGAGGATGGTCAACCGACACAGGACATTATCGAAAAACGGCGAAGCGCCGAGTTCATCACCCCTATCCCTAAATCTAAAAACGCAAATCTTTCACGAAACAATCTGAAATCGTATTTGATGAGGGCTGAGGGCCGTCTGCGGAAGGGCAGCAATACGATCCAACCTCAATCATTAATAAAGCGTTCGCTGCAGTTGATGGCGGAAAAAGTAATGCCCCGAATTAACAATTCATTGGGCGGGACCACATAAATTTGTGGAGCCTAGCCCTAGAAATTATGTCCGAGAAACGGAGAACGGTATTGAGATTTTCGCTACCTTGGGCGGTGATTTGGCTCTATCACTTAATTATTTTGCTGAAATTACACACGGCAAAAGAGGAGTGGGTTAGTCAAGCCTTTCGGCCAGCTCAATCAATACCTCGGAAAGGACCCGGGTTCCGGCAGCCAAATCTCTGGAATTGACGTTTTCAGCCTCGTTGTGACTGATTCCCTTCTCACATGGGATAAAAATCATTCCAGTTGGGCAAACGAAATGCAACTGTCTGGCATCGTGTCCCGCACCAGAAAATATCCTCATGTTGGGTATGTCGAGCCGATTACTTGCCTTTTCTATCAGGTCTGTGATTTCATTCGGAAAGGCAATTGATTCCGCTTCTGCTATTCGCCACGTTTCCACCTCGCAGGAAACAAGTTGATCCCTGCAAATAATGTCAACATCGCTCGCAAGTTTTTCCAGAAATTCTGAATTCGGATGTCGAATATCTATTGAAAACAATGCCTCACTCGCAATGACTGATGGCACGTTTGGCTGGAGGTGTATCAGTCCAATCGTGAAGCGGACGTCATCGTCCACATAAAGACCATCATGCAGTGCGGAGACCATTCGCGCGGCTTCCCAGGCAGCATCTCGACGCAGAGACCGTGGCGTTGTTCCGGCATGAGCCTCCTCACCAGTCACTTTCACGCGCATTCGGCGCACGCCCTGTATCCCTGTCACAATGCCAATGGTTTTCTCTTCCTCTTCAAGTATTGGCCCCTGCTCAATATGTGCTTCTATAAAAGCTGCCACAGGCCTTTCCAGAGGCACATTTTCTGCGTGGGGTGTTGCCGCTTGTGCCGCCTTCATTTCCACTCGCACAGACACACCCGCAGCGTCTTCTATCTCAAGAATTTTATTAAGTGGCCTCATACCAGTAAATGCTTCAGATCCCATCATACCGGGGGCAAACCGGGATCCTTCTTCATTCATCCAGACCGCAATTTCGATCGGGCGTCTGGTTTGGATGTCGGCTTCATCCAGTGCCCTGAATGCTTCGAAACCAGCTAGCACCCCAAAGGCCCCGTCAAACTTGCCGCCGGTGGGCTGGCTATCAATATGTGAACCGGTCATTACAGGGGCCAGGTCGGGTTCCGCCCCGGCCCGCCGAAAGAAAAGATTGCCGGCATCATCTGCAAGGGTTTGTAACTGAAGTTCTTCAGCCCACCGGGAGAGCATTTTTCTTGCCTGAACCTCTTCAGTGGAAAGCGCCTGGCGATTTACCCCGCCCTGGGCGGTTGCCCCCAAACGAGCCAATTCCATATGATGTTGCCACAGGCGTTCTTCGTCAACAAAACCGGCCGCACCGACTGGATTAACAGACAATTTAACCTCCCTCGTCGTTCTTCTGAAGACCGGAAAGCAAGGCAGAGGCGCCAGCGTAAGCGGTTTTCTCTTTCCACCGCCCTGCCTCAACCATCGAAAGAAATTCTGCAAGTACAGAATTAAACCTGTCTGGTTCTTCAAGATTAATCGTGTGGCCAGTCTTTGGCACAATCCAGAGGCCTGAGGATGGTATAGTTCTCTTGAGGTAAAGGGCCGGTTCAAGGCACCAGTCATCCTCATCACCACTGATGACGAGAGTGGGGGTTTTCATTTTCTTCAGGCCCGCTGCAAGGTCATAAAGAGAAGGACGTACCTTTTGGACGCCGCGCATCGTCAGTGCCGACCCTTTGCCAGAATGTTCAGCCAGGGTATCACGAAACTCCATCCACCCAAGAGGATCTTTTTCTTTAAACTGCTGACGGTAGGCACCATCAGCGTACATGTCGGCCATCTTTGCCGCACCAATTCTGTCATATTCTGCAGCGAGCATTTCTGAATCCGCAGCGTATTGCTCTCTTTGATCGTAGGCCGCGCCGTAGCCACATGCAGCCACTGTCAACGATTTCGCCATTGACGGGTACCGTAAACCGAAGTGAAGCGCCGCGAACCCGCCCATAGATATGCCAACGACGTGTGCCTTCTCAATACCGGCCGCATGCATCACGGAAGCAATGTCGTCTGTTGCCAGGTCTTGGCTATACTGGTCCGGTTTGTCAGGGACATCCGAGGGCGGATAACCTCGTGCATTAAAGGTAATGCAGCGGTATCTGCGCGAAAAATAATGAACCTGGCTATTCCAACTTCGATAATCATCAGCAAATTCATGAACAAATACTATCGGGGTGCCGGTACCGGTTTCCTCAAAAAAGAGGCGGACGCCATTATTATCAGCAAATGCCATTGCCTTCTCCTAAAGTGCCTTAACTTGCCCACCATCGATATCAAAGGTGGCCCCGGTCGTATAGCTTGATCGGGGCGAGGAAAGAAAAACAATAAACGCTGCAAGTTCTTCTGGTTGACCGTACCGCTTTAGAACCGTTTCATCCGCAAGGATAGCGGTCGCCTCTTCCAGCGAGATATCGTCTTCGCGTGCCTTTTCCTCGGCAAGATAAATCATTCTCTGGGTAGCAAATGGACCGGGGTTTATAACATTCGAGAGTATTCTGTGCGGGCCACCCTCTTCGGCTATCGCTTTGCTTACGTTTTGAAGTGCGGCATTACAAAATCCAGCGGTGATCGCGTGAGCATGTGGCTGGCGACCGTGTGTACCTGCCATAAAAATTATTCTGCCACCCTCACCGCGCTTTACCATTCCGTTAAATGCTTCCCGCGCGGCCCGGAGTTGGGCTATAATTTTGACTTCAGCCGCATCCCGCCATTTCTGGTCTGACATTTCTGAAAACGGCGCAGTCTCGGCGCCTCCAGAATTCGCAACAAGTATGTCCACACCGCCAAATTCGTTCTCTACATTGCGGATCATTGTTGTTACGGCATCAGCGTCAGTCATATCTGCTATCATCCCGTGAGCCAACCCGCCGGTGTTGGATTGGATGCGCTGTACTGCATTTTCCAGCCTTCCGGGATCCCGTGCCGATAGAACCACCCGTGCGCCCTCTGCCGCGAATTCCTCTGCAACAAAAATACCCAGACCACCGCTCGCCGCGGTCACGATTACCGTTTTACCCTTTAGTCCCAAATCCATTACCCGCCGCCTTTTCTTTTCTATAATCAATCATATAAGTTTCTCTTCAAAATTGCGTGGACGCAAACATTCTAATAGCTTGGTGGCTGAGTATGAGGAATGCCGGTGAATCCACAGGAAGACGACGGTTATGAATAAAGATCTTAGGTCGTTTATAGGTGAGGCCCGTCAATTAGGGCCAACATTTTATGCAGGTGTTAGCAAGGTTTTAAATCCCATATTTGAGCCCTGCGTAATACAGCAGAAGCTTGCGGCCGTTGGTCGCTACCCCTTAATTCGATGTGATAACATCGACGGATCAGATTTCCCCCTGGTGACCAATGTTTTTGGTAGCTATGAATTGTTGGGATTGGCGCTGGGTGTTGATCCCGGGGAACCAAAGAGCACAGTTCTGCAAAGATTTATTGAGCGTGAACAAAATCCGCTACCGACAAAGACCGTATCGTCTGAAGATGCGCCGGTTAAACAAAGGATCCATGTTGGTGACGAAATTGATTTAAGGCGTTTGCCAATCATTCATCATGCAGAGAAGGATTCTGGAAAATACATTACTGTAGGTGTGCTTGTATTGCGTGATCCAGATACCGGCGTTTTGAACGCCGGCATGTATCGTCATGAAGTTAAAAGCAAGAGCCAACTAGCATGTATGTTCAACCCGGCTCACCATGGGGGATATATTTACCGCCGGTACAAAGAACTGAATAAAAAAATGGAGGCAGTTCTTTTTATTGGACATCACCCAGCAGCACTTTTGGGTTCCCTTTGTGAAGGTCCAATGGATAGCAGTGAACTGGAGGTCATGGGTGGGCTTTTAGGGGAACCGCTGGAAGTGGTGGACGGAGAAACTGTCAGCATTCCTGTACCTGCATTCGCGGAAATAGCAATAGAAGGCTTTCTTGATCCCGCAAATGAGGCCGCCGATGGGCCATTTGCAGAGTTTACCGGTTATTACGGTCCGGCCAAGGATCCGGTAGGGCTCATGAATATTACAGCCATCACCATGCGGGAAGATGCGATTTATCATGATTTGGATCCCGCGCATCAAGAACACAATTTGGCAGGAGCCCTTACTCTTGAAAGTACAGTTTTTGAAAATGTCCGACACCTTGTGCCAACCGTAACGGGAGTTTATCTCCCGGTGTCTGGCTCGTGTCGGTTTACCGTTTATGTTGCCATAAAAAAACGCGTTCCAGGGGAAGGCAAATCGGCGGGCCTTGCAGCGCTGTCAGCCAACAATAACATCAAAATTGTAATCGTGGTGGACGACGATATCGATATTTATGACGAGCAGCGCGTACTCTGGGCAATTGCTACAACTTTTGAAGCGGATCGCGATCTTACAATAATTCCAAACGCAATGGGTTCACACCTTAATCCGGCAGCTTACGGAGAGGTGCGCACCCAGTCCGGGCCCATGAATACAAAAGTGATAATCGATGCAACTCGTCCAGCCACCCTACATTTTGAGGAGCCTATCCGACCCCCTCAAGACGCTTGGGATAGGATCAAACTCGAGGAATATCTTGATTGAATGCGACCGATAACAGCGCCCCCCCTATGCTTTGTTGATTGGCGTCCAAGGTTATCATTTCAACCTATTTATTCCGTGGGCCAGCAACCAAAGCCCCGATTAGGATACGTGGATAACGTCGGGATTTTGCCTATAAAAATACCTCTGGTAGGCTTGTCGGTACACGCTTTCAAGATTTTTGGTGAATAGTTCACTGTCAAATAATGGTAGTGAGTTAAATACCTCGCCGCGAAACGCTACGGTCAGCCGAAGGTGATCGTAACGGACCGGCCTCGATCTTATCGGGCAGCGATGCATTTGATCGGGAATGCAGCTGACCAGGAATACGGCCGGTGGCTCAACAACAGGGCTGAAAATTCAAACCAGCCATTCAGGCGACGGGAAGGGGCGATGTCGAAATTCAGGGACGTAAAGACCCTGCAAAAGTTCGGCTCAATACACGCTTCGATCCACAATCATTTCAACCACGACCGCCGCCTCAACAACCGAGAAACTTTCAAGCAGGGCCGCTCAGCCGCCCTGGCTGAATCGCGTCAGCTGTCGGCCTAAACTTGGCGGCGTTGGGCAATTCGGAGACGGGTTCTCGTTAGACCGACAGCACCTAATACAGGGGCTAGATAAGCGGGTCGTAGGACCATTGAAGAAGCGCCTGACGCTGGCGGCGACGGCAAAATATATCTCCCGGCTCGCAATTGGCGCGGATCTGGCCGGCGTGACGGGCAAATG
>Ga0114999_10009635_pt1 | contig 10557 bp, 9 predicted proteins | sample ArcticOcean_MG_C_3_FD_89820 | JGI IMG/M metagenome (GOLD analysis project Ga0114999, IMG submission 89820) | Marine microbial communities from western Arctic Ocean - ArcticOcean_MG_CB8_126 | ecosystem: Environmental > Aquatic > Marine > Oceanic | place: Arctic Ocean: Canada Basin | collected... | reverse complement strand
GTGAAGGCGCCGAAATGGACGACCGTTGCGACGATCATCGATCCCCAAAACCAGGAGTCGAACGAGCGCTTCAAGCGATCGTTCGCGTTCTCCGCCAGTATCGCGGACGCGGGTACTGCTTCTGCAGCGCTCATCGTCTCTCCCTCTGCATGCTCTGTTCCAACTGCGTGGCGAACACGACACGCACCACGCCGGCTTCCACCAACTCTTGCTGTAGCTGATCCACGTAAATGTACGGTGTCAGTCGGTCCGACCGGATCGAGATGACAAGCGACCGCTCGGACATGGAATACAGCGGTCCCACAAACGCCGAGACGTCCGGCATCGTGAACGGCTGGTCGTTCATGAAGACCGTACCGTTCCTCTCCATCCAAATATTGAGAATGTTCTTCTGCTTTTCATCAATCTTCATCGCGGCCTCTGCCTCCGGCCACTCGATCGGGCGATTGGAGTCCGACTGAAAGACCGTCGTCACCATGAAGAAGATGAGCAAAAGAAACGCGATATCCGCAAGGGACGAGGCAGGAACCTCGGACGATGCCTTGGACTTCCGATCGAAGCCGCCACCCTTCATCGACATGGTCTACTCCTCCAGGACTTGGAGTGAGATGCGCTCTGCATTCGCGGAATGGAGCGCGTCGAGCACGTCGACCATGTACTCGTAGGCGGCATCCGGATGCGTCTTCACGGCAGCGATCAGGTTGTCGTTTTGGGACACCTCCTGACGCCAAAGGCCTTCGATCTGTTCAGCCCGCATCTGTTGGATCTGCTGGCTCTCGCCCCGCTTCACGTCGACGATGCCGTTCGGCTGGATGATGAGGTGGAGAATGTTGCGCTGGCTGATCTCCTGCGTCACACCCTGCTCCGGGAGCACGATCGCCAGTCCCTTGTCCTTCGGGAACGTGGTCGTGACGAGGAAGAAGATCAGCAGCAGGAAGGCGATGTCAGCCATCGATGAGGTCGGGACCTCATCGCTTACCTTCTGCTTTTTGTTGTTGAGAACGGCCATGTCTTGTAGTGCCTCGCTATGTCAGGTACAGGTCGATCTAGACGTAAGTTCCAGATTCACCCAGCTGCTGGAGGGGCTCCAGCGCCTCCGGCGGGACTCGACTCCATTCCTCCGGCGATCTCCGACGGCCAACGCTGGTCTTTGCGCACGATCACGACCTTGCCGTCCTTCTCCAAGTCCCAGGCGAGATTGAAGATCTTCTGCGCCCCCTGCTCCATGTCGATGATCAGCTTGTCGATACGGGTGACGAAGGCGTTGTAGGCGATGTTCACCGGGACCGCGACCACAAGTCCGGCCGCCGTGGTGAGGAGTGCGACCTTGATGCCGCCCGCCACGAGCGAGGGGTCCACGTCACCGGCCGACTCGATCGCGGCGAAGGCTAGGATCATGCCGGCCACGGTCCCTAGGAAACCCATGAGCGGAGCCACGTTCGCGATGGTCGCGAGAATCACGAGACCGCGCTCCAAGAATCCCAGCTCGATCGTGCCCGTCGTCGCGACGGCAGCCTCGAGCTCACCGGCGCCGAGCCGCTTGGTCTTGATGCGTCGGAGTCCCGCGAGCAGGATGGCGGCCGCCGGGCCCGGTGTGCTGTGGGCTATATCGATGGCGCCCTCGATGTCGCCGCGGGACGCCGCCTCCCCCACCTCTGCCAGGACACGCGTCGTGCCCCGGTGGGCCTGCCAGAGCGTCCACGCCTTCGCGATCATCACCCCGAGCGCGAGCATGGAGCATAAGACGAGCGGATACATCATCAATCCACCGTCGGAGAAGAGCGTCAGCAGCCGATATTGTGCATCCAAGCGAACTTCACTCCCGTCGTGAGATCGTCGCGCCAAAGGGGCGCGCCCCTCCTGATCTGAGGTCCGCCCAATCTAGGAGCCGCGCGCCGAAGGTGTCAACGCGTGATTCGTTACGGATTCGGAAGTCCCGCGGGGCGCTCTCTGGCTTCCTTTAGGAAGTCGAGAGCGCTGCATCGGAAGCTACTGGTTGTTCAGACGGTAGGGCGGACTCGCCTGGCGGAGGCGTCCCGGACACGATCGCGCGCAAGCGCTCCGAGTTGACCCCCCTCTCGAGCGTTCCCCCGATGGCGACCGCCACCTGTGCCGTTTCCTCGCTCACCACGATGACAATAGCGTCGGTCTCCTCACTGAGTCCTAGCGCGGCACGGTGACGCGTACCCAATGAGCGGTCCTTGACCGGGAATTGCGTGAGGGGCAGGATCGCGCCCGCGCTGCGGATGCGGTCACCCGCGATGAGAACCGCTCCGTCGTGCAGGGGAGAATAGGGTGTAAAGATCGTGACGAGCATCTCGGCCGAGACAGGAGCCTCTACCGAACTGCCTGTCTCCGCATACTCTCCAAGGCCGACCTTCTGCTCGATCGCAATGATGGCCCCGTGTCGGGCGCGGGCCAGACGCTCCGTGGCCTCCACGATCTCCTCTGCGACCCGGCTCCCCTCGAGGTGTTGAAAGGCGCGCATCATCCGGCTTTGTCCCAATCGGGCCAAAGCCGCCCGGAGCTCAGGCTGAAAGACCACGAGAACAGCGATCGCCCCGTACTGAAAGACTGCCTCCAGTAGTGTGCGGATCAGGATCAGATCCAGGAGGCGCGAGACGCCGTACGTGAAGGTGAGCAGAACCACCCCCAGCACGATCTGGATGCCCCGGGTCCGCTGGATAACGACCAGGATCCGGTACAGCAGGAACGCGACGATGAGGATCTCTATCAGGTCCGTCCAGCCCGGACGGAAGAACTGCAACTGCTCCCAGATCCTGGTCAACGCCGGCTCCTGGCCTGGGTAAGCCGGCGCGATCCCATCAGATCAACTCGTCGTCGCCCGGCGCCTCAACCACGCCTGGAGCCGGTCCCGGCAGCGGACCCTCTCCGCCGACAAGGCCGAATCCGCGCGGAGCCTTCTCCGGGGGAGCCGCTGGCTCTTGCGGCAGCCGAGGCGGCTCCGGCTCTTCAAGAAGCGGAAGCGGTGCCAATGGATCTCCGCGCACCAGAGTCTCGACGTCGTCGCGGTCGAGCGTCTCTCGCTCCAAGAGGGCCCCGGCGATGGCCTCGAGGAGATCTCTGTTCGCCCCGAGTACCTCGTGCGCCCGCCTGTGGGCCTCGTCGAGAATCCTCTTCACTTCCTCGTCTACGATCCGCTGCGTATGCTCGGAGACCCCCCGACGCTGCGTGATCTCACGCCCCAGGAAGATCTCCTGGTCATCGTCGGCCACCGCGACGAGACCGACGACCTCGCTCATTCCGAACGCAGTGACCATCCGTCGCGCCATAGATGTCGCACGCTGGATGTCGTTCCCAGCCCCCGTAGTCACGTCTTGCGGGCCGAATACCAGCTCCTCAGCCACTCGCCCCCCGAAGAGCATCGCCAGCTGGCCTTCCATCCACTCCTTCGTATAGGAGTGACGATCCACCTCTGGCAGGCTCGCCGTGATTCCCAGCGCTCGCCCGCGCGGCACGATCGTGACTTTGTGCACAGGGTCGAGTCCAGGGATCCTCATGCCCAGCACCGTGTGGCCGGCCTCGTGATAGGCCGTGAGCTTCCGCTCGTTTTCGCTGAGCACAAGGCTCTTTCGCTCGGTCCCGAGCATGACCTTGTCCTTGGCCTGCTCGAAGTCGCCCATCGACACCTTGTCGCCGTCTCGGCGCGCGGCCAACAACGCCGCCTCGTTGCAGATGTTCTCCAAGTCCGCGCCACTCATTCCCGGCGTACCGCGCGCGATGAAGGACAGCTCGACGTCGTCTGCGAGCGGCAGCTTCTTCGCATGCACGCGTAGGATCCCTTCCCGACCCTTCACGTCGGGCAGGTCGACCACGACCTGCCGATCGAAGCGCCCCGGCCTAAGAAGCGCCGGGTCGAGCACGTCGGGACGGTTCGTGGCGGCCAGAAGAATGACGCCTTCGTTGGACTCGAAGCCGTCCATCTCAACGAGGAGGGCGTTCAGCGTCTGCTCACGCTCGTCGTGTCCGCCACCCAGCCCAGCGCCACGATGCCTCCCAACGGCGTCGATCTCGTCGACGAAGATGATGCAGGGCGCATGGGCCTTGCCCTGTTCGAAGAGGTCCCTGACCCGAGAGGCACCCACTCCCACGAACATCTCAACGAAGTCGGAGCCCGACATCTGGAAGAAGGGCCGGCCGGCCTCTCCTGCTACGGCACGAGCAAGCAGCGTCTTGCCGGTTCCGGGCGGGCCCACAAGGAGCACGCCCTTTGGCAGCCGTCCCCCTAGGCGGGAGAACTTTGCCGGGTCCTTGAGGAACTCGATGATCTCCTCGAGTTCCTCCTTGGCCTCATCCGCGCCGGCCACGTCCGCGAACGTGACCTTCGGCGTGTCGGGGGCGATCATCTTCGCCTTCGACCGACCGAACTGGAACGCGCGGTTCCCCCCGCCCTGCATGGTCCGGAGGATCCAGATCCAAAAGGCGATAAAGAGAAGCCACGGGAGAGCTTGCAACAGGAGAGTCCCGATTCCTCGCTGTAGCGGCTGGGCATTGATGATCACGCCCCGACTCTGTAACTCGTCCAGCAGTCCTTCGGAAACGTCGCCCGGAACCATGGTCCGGAAGCGCACGAAGTCCTGATCATCGCTGCGGACGGGCTGCGTGAACTCGCCCTCGACTGCACGGTCGCGGAAGGTGACTTCGTTGACCCGATCGGCACTGACGTGCTCCGTGAAAACGCTGTAGCTGATGGAGGTGACGGGGTCGTCCGGCCTTCCGAGCACCTGGATCGCCAACAGCAGCATCAGGGCCATCATCATCAAGAACGCCGCGTTCTTGGAGATACGCCCTAAGCGGTTGTTCTGGTCGTCGTTTCGTGTCGGGTCGGTTTGTGACATTTGGCTATTCTGAAGATCCGCGCGAAGGGGCGGTCTTGGCGGCTCTAAAGGCTCGCGATATACGGCAAATGGCGAAAGTCTTCGGCGTGGTCGAGACCATACCCCACTAGGAACTCATTGGGTGCATCGAAGCCCACCCAGCGGGGTGCCGGATCAGCCGGGTCGAGACGCTTGTGCAGTAGGGCGCAGACCTCGAGGCTGGAGGGATCCCGCGCCTGGAGCCTCGGGAGAACCCTGCCCAGCGTCGTTCCGCTGTCGACGATGTCCTCCACGACCAGGACAGCGCGGCCGTCGAGGGACGTCACCGGGTCATAATGAAGGCGCACGTCCCCGCTCGACACCGTCCCCGCCCCGTAGCTGGACGCGATGAGGAAATCGACCTGGTGAGACAGCGTGATGGCGCGCACGAGGTCGGCCATGAAGATGAACGACCCCTTGAGCAGGCCGAGCACCAACAGCCGGTCAACCTCCATGTAAGCGGCAGAGATTTCCGCGGCGAGCTCCCGCACGCGCCGGTCGATCTGCCCCGCGCTGAACACGACTCGTTCCGGCGTACTCAGCGCCGGCCCACCGCCGTCAGCTCCGGCGCTCATCATCCGATCCCGATCCTGAACCCATCCGGGGAGTCCTCCTGCCCGAACCGGTCCGCTCTGGCAAAGCCGGGAATCCACAGCACCTGTCCCTCCGCATCTACGACGAGCGGCACTCGGTGTCGCTCAGAGGGGGGGATACGGCTCTCGAGCAGGACTTTCTTCACCTTCCTGCTCCCGCCTGGCAGGCGGATGCGGTCCCCCGGTCGGCGGGAACGCACGAGCAACGGAAACCGCAGGCCTTCCAGGGCGAACTCCTCCGAGCTTTGTCGTCTGGTCGGCTCGTCGCCTCCCCACGCTACCGGAATCCGACTTCCGGCCAGGACGACGGCCCCCCGGCCGGGGCCCGGGCCCTCGATCGCGAGCGCCCGATCCTCTCCGGCCGAAACCCGGCGGCCCATGACACAGCGGTCCAGCTCCAAGCTGAGCGACACCGAACCGCCCAGGTCGATCGCCCGACCGCTCGAGCCCGAAGTCGTGAAGTCCACCGCGAGGCGGGTCCCGAGATGGTCCAACGAAGCGCCGAGCCCCGCCGCGAGGACACGAATCACGCGAGCGCGCACGGCAGGGTGGATTTCGAGCAGCTTCGCCCGGCCGAAAGACACTCCCGTGTCGGTCCTCCGAACGTCGAGGGGCTCCATTAGCAAAGGGAGTACGCTCTCCCAAGCCGACTCCTCATCGCGGGAGATGTCGGCCAGCCGAACCAGTGCTCGGCGAGCCCCTGATGCCACGAGGCGCTCCACATCAGGGAGGATTCTGTTGCGGAGCGCATTGCGGGCGTAAACGGAGCTACGGTTCGTTGGATCCTCCCGCCAGGAAAGACGAACGGCGAGCGCGTACTCCAGCAACTCGGTCCGCCAAAAGTCGAGAAGCGGCCGAACGATCGACGGGCCCCGCCGCCGGGGGATCCCTCCAAGCCCGCGCAACCCCGTGCCTCGGAGGAGGCGGAAGAGCACCGTCTCGGCCTGGTCGTCCGCGTGATGCCCTGTGAGCACCAGAGAGGCCGCGGTCCGCTCCCGGACCTCCTCGAGGAAGGCGTAGCGGGCGTTCCGGGCCGACTCCTCAGAGGTCAGGGTCGAATCGGCTCGACCCAGGTGAAGGGGTAGATCCCACGCCCGGCAGAGTCCTGCCACCCAACGGGCGTCGGCAAAGCTGGACGGACGCATACGGTGATCGAAGTGCGCGACGACCCACTCGTGTCTGGTATCACGGGCCGCGAAACGAGCGAGGTGTAGAAGAGCGCAAGAGTCGAGGCCACCGGACACGGCGACGACGACTCGGCCCTCATCCCTATGTGCGGCGAGGCTCTCCAGAAAGCGCCCCCCGAGGGGGCCCTGCGAGCGGCTCATGGGACCCGACTCTGCCTTGCCCCCGGGGGCACAGGGCGGCCGGCGAGCTCCGTCAGCACGGCGGAGAGAAGGTCCGGGCGATCCGTTTGGATCCCGTCGACGCCCCAATCGAGGAGGCGACGCATGTCGTCCTCTCGGTTCACCGTCCAGATCTGCACGGGAATGGAAAGACGCTGGGCCTCTCGGATGAAGCGTCGCGTCACAACTCTGAGCCGCCCTCTGCGCTCGGGCACCTGAAAAATATCTGCATGAGGCGTGTAGGGACTTCCGCCCGGTAACCAGTGCAGCAACCAGAAGAAAAGGATCTGGCCGTAGCTCGACCCCCACGGCCCCGTGTAGCCCCGCGCATCTCTTCGCGACGACTCGAACTCTGCCGCGATTAGGACCCGATGCTCCGCCCCGTGGCGCGCGATGATGTCCAAAAGCGGACGGCTGACCGGGGGCTCCTTCGCTTCGACGTTGAACCGCATATCCGGAAACGCTGACAGGACCTCGTCCAACGTAGGGATGGCGACTCCCTGCCCTCGAAACGAATGGACGCCTGCCTGGTCGACGAACCGATACCCCGCGTCGAGGGCCTGGATTTCCGCGAGCGCGAAGTCGGCGACCGGACCATCGCCGTCGGTCGTTCGATCGACGGTCGCATCATGGATGACGACGACCTCGCCGTCCTTGGTGAGTCGGACGTCCAACTCCACCATATCGGCCCACCACGACTCCGTAGCCATCCGGAACGCCGCCATGGTGTTCTCCGGAGCCAGTAACGAGCCGCCTCGGTGCGCCACGAGCATCGGGGCACCCGCAAGATAGGGGTGGCCCGGACGCTTTCGCAGCCAGGGCGTCACGATGGATCTCCGCAGCTGCGATCAGGCCGAAGCCTGTCCGCCCGCCTCGATGCGCTCCATATCCTTGGGGCCAACGCCGTGGAACTCGTGAAGGACCAGGTCGATCAAGTCACTCGTCATCTCGAGTTCGGACTGTCGACGCTCGACCTCTCCGTCCTCCGCTTCCGCCAAGCCATCTTCAAGCTCGACGACTCGGCGCGCCAGAAACGTCAGGATGTCTTCCACGACTTCGGGTCGGGGGCTGGCAGGTGCGATGGAGTCGGGCATCACCTCGTGCAGGAGCAGCCCCCTAATGAAGGCCAGGAACCCTGGGAAGGTCAGCTGTGTGATCGGGCCTTCCTCGAGCGCTTCCTCGTCCGTGATGTGCTCCCACTCAAGGTCGTTCCAATAGAGGTTTTCGGCCTCTCCCATGAGATACCCACGAGCCTCCTCCGTCAGAGCGCCGGCTCCCCCCGTCACAGGAGGGTCGAGGCGTCGGCCTAGGAGGCGCTCGAGCCGCTCGCGGCGCGCGTCCAGGAGAGTTTTGGCGCGGTCGGTCATCTGCGTCACTCGGCATCACTGAGGTGGGTCGGTCCGAGCGTCAAGATAGGCACCAGGTCGCTCGCTGGGAAACCGGGGACGGGCAACCGGCAAGCGCGTCTGGAGGCGGTTTCTCACTTGCAAGGGGCCGCGGAAGGCGGTATAGTCCCGCTTGCTTCAAGCGGTTCCCCCGCCTCCTCCTTGTGAGGAACAGCCGCGTGATGCCAAGTGATTTCGGGCGTCCGGGCAGTCAAGCCGTGTGACGTGTACTGTTTATTCGTCGCGGCCCTCCACGGAGGGAGCTGGCGGGGCGTGAGCGCAAAAGCGCTCGCGGTTGAGTTGAGGTCTGTCTCGCTCCCCGCCGGTCCCACAGCCGAGGGCCGGATTTCGAGTGTGATAGATGCCAAGAGCCAAGACAGGGCCTCAAGGCCCACCGCTGACTCTCTATAATCCCGCGTACGAACACGATGGGTGCGGTACGGGCTTCATTGCCGCAATCGACGGTACCCCTAGCCATCGGGTCGTGCAGCTCGCTGTTCAAGCGCTCGTGCGCCTCACGCATCGCGGCGCGGTTTCGGCCGACGCGGCTTCGGGCGACGGTGCAGGCGTAACGATCCAGGTCCCGCGCGAGCTCCTAGCGGACGACGCGGCTGGGTTCGGTCTACCGAGCGATCAGGTCGACCGTCTGGCGGTTGCAATGGTCTTCCTGCCAGCCGACGAGGCCCACCGCCCACAAGCGCGCGAGCTCCTGGAGGCCGCCGCACGGCGCAGCGATGTGAACGTGCTCGGATGGAGACCGGTGCCGATCGATCCTTCCATGCTCGGGGGGCTCGCAAAGGAGACCCTGCCGGGCATCGAGCAGCTCCTCTTCGCGAGAACCGAAGGGCAGACGAGCGTCGACTTCGATCGCGCGCTCTATCTCGGTCGCAAACGGGCAGAAGCCGCGTACCGCGAAAACGACATTGATGCGTACATCGTGTCGATGTCCTCGCGCACGGTGGTGTACAAGGGCCTCATGGTCGCGCCTCAGGTAGAGCGGTTCTTCCCGGATCTGGGTGACGAACGGACCGTGAGCAGTGTCGCGCTCTTCCACCAGCGTTTCGCCACCAACACCCTGCCCAACTGGAAGCTCGCCCAGCCGTTCCGCATGCTGGGCCACAACGGAGAGATCAACACCCTCCTCGGCAACAGGAATTGGATGTCGGCGCGGGAGCCTGAGCTTACTTCTTCGGTCTGGGGCGACGAGGTCGCCGAGCTCACGCCCGTCATTTGGCCGATCGGGTCGGACAGCGCCTCGCTGGACGAAGCTTTCGAGTTGCTCGTCATGTCGGGCCGAGACCTGCTGCATGCCATGAGAATCCTGGTCCCGGAGGCCTGGGAGAACGACCCGGATATCGACCCCAAACTGCGCGCGTTCTACGAGTACCATGCCTGCCTGACCGAGCCATGGGACGGCCCGTCCGCAATCGCGTTCACGGATGGGGTCGTGGCCGCCGCCGCCATGGATCGCAACGGCCTACGCCCGGCGCGCTATAAGGTGACCTCGGACGGTCTGGTGATCATGGCGTCTGAGGTCGGAACGCTCGACGTCCACCTCTCCAACGTGATCGAATCGGGGCGGGTCGGCCCCGGCGAGATGATCGCCGTCGACACCGCGAGCGGACAGTTCCTGCGCAACGACCAGATCAAGGAACGCCTCGCCGGCCGCAAACCATACAGCCAGTGGGTGGAAGGCAACATGCGCCACCTTGGGGCCGCCGGAGGCGACGACCAGCCCCCCGCGGTAGTTGGGGACCTCGCAAGCGCTCAGGTCCTACACGGGTACACCCGTGAGGAGATCAAGCAGGTTCTCGCACCCATGGCGTCGGAGGGGAAGGAAGCCACGGGCTCTATGGGTGACGATACCGCTCCGTCCGTGCTAACCGACCACCAACGGTCCCTCTACACGTATTTCCGACAGCGCTTCGCGCAGGTCACCAATCCCCCGATCGACTCGATCAGGGAGCGCGTGGTGATGTCGCTCGACACCTATCTCGGCAGGCGCCACTCGGTTCTCGAGGAGCGACCCGAGGCCGCACGCCTGCTCCACCTCCGGAGCCCCCTGCTCTCCGATACGGCTTGGGCGACCCTGATGCGCTCAGGCGGTGACGACCTGAGGTTTGCGACGCTGGACGCCGTCTTCTCCGCCGAGGGTGGGCCCGAGGGCCTACGAGAGGCACTCGACGACCTATGCCGAGCGGCATCAGCCGCCGTCGACGGGGGGCACAGCGCCCTCATCATTACCGACCGCAGGTCCGACGAGCACAGAGCACCGATCCCAATGCTGTTGGCGGTCTCGACAGTTCATCACCACCTGATACGGACGGGGCGTCGCATGCGGGCCAGCCTGTTGGCC
>Ga0114999_10009629_pt1 | contig 10559 bp, 14 predicted proteins | sample ArcticOcean_MG_C_3_FD_89820 | JGI IMG/M metagenome (GOLD analysis project Ga0114999, IMG submission 89820) | Marine microbial communities from western Arctic Ocean - ArcticOcean_MG_CB8_126 | ecosystem: Environmental > Aquatic > Marine > Oceanic | place: Arctic Ocean: Canada Basin | collected... | reverse complement strand
CGGGCAGCGCGAATCGAGCACCTCGTTCCATTCGACTTCGACCCGTTCTCCCGTGATCCACTCGATGTTGGCCGTTTGATCAAAGCCAAGTATCACGTCCACGGGTTCGCAGAACCCGATCGAGACGGTGCCGAAGATTCCAAATAGACAGACTACCGATTTCATCACATTCCTGTTTTTCGATAAAGGTAGCGCCGGATACACGGATGCCGCATTCATTCAACACCTCCCACAGGCCAGAGTGTCACCCGTGGCCTACGATTTGCTATTTCCCTTGATGAAGATTCCTCGTGGGTCTGCGGAACAACACCTGGACAAGCCGGCTGGACGAGCCAGAAGGAGATCAGACCATGGCACAGTACGTATATCGAGACCATGAGTACAACGAAAACGACATCGTCGTCATTGAGGACCCTTCTCTCTTCAAAAAGACACCAGATGGCAGGTGGGAACCGAGCTACGCGTTCATCGACAGCCTGACGGTTCGGGCCCATCCGTCGATCATAGACTCTCTCGTGGAGCAATCCGAGCGTATCTGGAGCCTCGATGAGTTGTTGGAATCGACATAGGATTGGGACGCTTGACCCCATAGCGGGGTCTCGAAACGCTATGCGCAACCGCTCGACCTGCGCGACTATGTGCGCACTTGGGGAGAAATCATGCGATGCGGCCGTCGCCCCTCTGTAAATGCGCCTTTGGCTGGACGAGGGTGGTCTGCTTGCCCTGATCCCTAAGGGGTAGCGGCAGAATTGGGCACGAAGCTTGTCATAGGGTATGTGCTAGCGCTCGCTAGGTTTCATGGCGAGATTGTTGAATTCGCCGGAGGCTATATTCTATGATTTTCATTTATAATTTTCACCGAATACACTGGAGCGTAGACGTAGATGGACTACCCGGAAAAAACTTGTGATGTCTCGCGCCTAGTAACCCACAAGAGCATGGTACGAGCGGTATTGGCGGGTGAGAAGACGCAACAACGACGCAATGGCGTCTACGCTTACCCCGGCGAACAATTCGACCTGGAGGGCGCCACCTTTGAGCTGTCAGATCTACGTCGGCAACGCCTGGGGGACATGACGGAGAAGGATGCCACGTCAGAGGGCTATGCCTCGCTGGATGCATACAAGGACGTCATCCTGCGTATGCACAAAAGCATGGAGTGGGACGAGGAGGCTCTCGTGTGGCTGCACACTTTTCGAAAAATTGAACCTGTGATCTGAAGGCCGAAAAGCGTCACCATGATGCCCACGAGCCAGTGAAAGCGATTGTCGGCATGGATTCGTATCTGTGCCATTTCGGTCCTGACCGAGGAAAACTCAGTCCTCACCGTCACGAACTCGGCTCTGGACTCGGTCCTGAATTCTCCGATCTCAGATCTGACGGCAGCAAACTCCGCCTTGGTTTCAGACCTGACCACAGCGAACTCGTCATGGACAGCGGCGAAGTCCGTCTTGACTTCAGCCTTGAAGTCTCTGGCTTCCTGGCGAATTTCGCGGAGATCCTGTCGGACGTCCTGACGCAGGTCCTGAATGTCTGTTCGCAGGTATAGTGCCCAATGCATCTCGTCCATAGTGGGTTGGGGCGTCGCGCTGCCCGTGTTCTCTATCCATTCCTTCCGCTCTTCCTCGTCAATTTAGAGTGATGGATGTCAACCCACAACGCGAAAATGAGACCAACAGGATATAGCCTGGCTAGACGAGATTGACTGTCACTACAGTGATCCAGGGGTCACACGGATGGGCTCTGAGCTACACATCATCCCCACGACGATTCGCCAATGACCGCGGCGTCAGATCAAAACGCGTTTCGTGTCCGTTGAAGAAGCGCTCGAATTCATCCACCATCAGCGGAAAGAAGTGCGGATAACTATCCCCCGTAAGTCCGGCGAAGTGGGGGCTCACAAAGACATTCGGCATTTGCAGGATTTCGCTGTCATCAGGGAACGGCTCTGGATCAAACACATCCAGACCGGCGTTGATGCCGCCCCGCCGCAGTCGTTCGATGAGCGCCGCCGAATCGAAGATCGCGCCCCGGGACACGTTCACAAGTGTCGCTCCCGGTTTGATGAGTTCCAGTTCCCTCTTACCCATCATGCCCTGCGTGCCTGGCGTTAGCGGTGCCAGACAAACAATGACGTCACACTGCTCCAGCAGTTGATCCAGTGAGGTCTGCAAGACTCCGAGGATGTCGACGATCTCTGCCGGCAAGTACGGATCGTGCACCCAGATGTCGGCGCGAAAGGGACGCAGAAAGTCGATCAGTCGGCGACCGATGTGGCCGCAGCCGATCAGGCCCACGCGCTTGCCACTCAACACCCCGTGGGTCTGCGAGCGTGCCGCCTGCGCCGCCTTGACCTGCCCGGAGATCATCTCGCGGAAGCGCGCACCCGCATTACGCATGGCCACCAGAATCAGGCCGAGAGCCCACTCCGCTACGGGATAGGAAGAACCATTGGTCGTATCGACGACGCGCACACCCTGATCCCAGGCCGCCTGCACATCGATGCGGTTAGCAAATCGATCGCCCTCCAACTCGCCGATGATCTTCAGGTTACTCGCTTTCTCCAGCACGCGTTTGTCCACCGTGGGGGCACCGTGACAGAGGATGAGCCCTTGCACGTCATCCATCAGCCCCGCAAGCTTGGCCGCTCGTTCGGCATCGTCGCCCACCTCGTAAATGCCACCACCCGTGGCTTCGTGCCAGTCCCAGTCGGCGAAGCTTTCAAGACGTTCGATCTGTTCCGGAGCGATGTAACTGTTGCGAACCCGCTCGTCACAGACGAGCAGCACTTTCGGACGCTGATTGGTCACAGGAATTCCCTGGGGGTTAAAGGTCAGACAGCTCTACAGTGTCACCCGTTTCGTTTTGCCACACCCGCAGCCTTGCGGACAGATCGCCAATACGTGCCTGTTGCGCTGGCTCCGCATAGAGATTCTGCATTTCGTGGGGATCCGTATTCAGATCGTAGAGCTCTCCCGGCCCACTGGCATACAGGTTGAGCTTCCAACGATCGGCACTGATGACGGTGCGCAAGGGTTCAGCCATGCTCTGGTTGATCTCCGCCTCGCCGATCGATGCGCTCGGATGGCCATCGGAGCCGTTCCACTCAATGAACACATCGTTGTCTGCCAGATCATCATCGCCTCGCAACACGGGAACACGGCTTGTGCCCTGCAGCGCTACGGGCGCACCAACACCCATCAGCTCGAGCAAGGTCGGCACCAGGTCGATGTGACTGAAGTTGCCCTCGATATGGCGGGATGGCTGGTCCAGCATGGGCGCCCGCAGCAACATGGGCACGCGCACGGACTCCTCATACATCACCGTCTTGCCGAGAATCCCATGATCCCCCATCTGCTCCCCGTGATCGCTGGTGAACACGACGATGGTATTCTCTGCCAGACCACACTCATCGAGCGTGTTCAGAATGGTCTGCACCGAGCGATCCACAAGCGTCGTGTTGCCCCAGTAGCGAGCCATAACTTCAAGCCAGCCCTGCTCTGTGCGCAGATCACATCCGTATTCCTCCGACTCTGAATAGATCGCCGCCATCAGTCGCAGAATCAGCGGTACGTCTGCTCCTGGGCGCTGCAGAAACGCCGGCCCTTTCGGCAAAGCCGCCAGGTCATATAACTCGTTGAGCGGACCGGTATGCGGTGGATGAGGCTCCAGGTAGCTGACACACAACGCGAAGGGACTGTCGCGATGTTCTCGGATGTAGTCTGCCGCGCTGTCCCCCAGAAAAGAGGCCTTGGTAAGATCCTCCTCCATGCCTGCTTCCATGTGTCTGGAAAAGACTTGCTGCCCCAGGCTCTCTGCATCAGGCTCAAATCCCTTTTCGAGCAAGAAGCGGGCGTAGTCACTCTGCACCGAAAGACGTTCGCTATCCGAGTAACATCTGCGATAGGAGTTCTCCGACCCCACCCAGGTCTCAAAGCCGTGCTGAGCAAAGATCTCGTCCCCGAGGTGCCACTTGCCCATATAACCACAGGCGTAGTCGTCAGGGAGCATCTCGGCGATGGTGGGCACATCCGCTGGCAGCGGCACATTACATGAGGGCACACCGGCCGCGTGCGGCCACAGACCGGTCATCATCGTCGCTCTCGACGGACTGCAGACGGGCTGGCTCACGTAGGCGTTATCGAAGACAAAAGCGCTATTGGCGAGGCCATTGAGCGCCGGCATCTGGATCTGCTCGTTGCCGTAACATCTGAGTGTATCGGCCCGTTGTTGATCGGTGAAGATGTACAGCAGGTTGGGTTGCTCCATCAGCTGTTCCGGTAGGGGTGAGGTCTACTCAGGCCAACTCGGCCGATCCATCGAAAATGTCTCCCGCACTGCCACGTACTCCAAGCCCCCGTAGTCGGCCAATGGGCGCCAGTTGCAAGATGTCGACGCGGCCATCCTTGAGGGTTGCTTCGTCAATGTGCACTCTTACAACCCAACCGAAGACCACCGTGTTGTCATCGCCGTCTTCACTTGGCAAGCGCACCGACTGGGTGTATTCACATTCCAGATGGGTCGTGGTGTGACAAGCGAATTGAAGGGGTCCCCGGGCAGACCGTGGTCTTCGCCGGGTCTATAGAACAGCATCGGTGTCTCTTTCGGGAAAGGTTCAGGGCTGGAAGCGCTCAGCCCGCCTCGACACTACAGCAGTTTGCAATCGTATGACTGGAACTCCCTGTCATCGGTAACGATGGGATACTGATTGGCCAGACTTTGTGCGATCAACATGCGATCAAATGGGTCTCGATGATGGAAGGGTAGGTCCTTCAATAGCTGTGCATCTTCGCCGCGAAAATCGAGCCCCTCAAAGCCACATTTCTCTACCATCTCGACGGGGTTGAAAGCAACGTCCAACTTCCCAAGTGATGACTTGATCATGATCTCAGCGATGCTGATCGAACTGACATAGACGATGTTGGCCTGCGTCTCAATCTCAGCAAGCTTGTCCTCGTGAATTCGCTTGGGCTCTGAAAGAGCCCAGAGAAAGATGTGCGTATCGATGATGATTCTCACGGGGTCTCCCCGTAGAACATCTCGTTGATCTCCTCGTCCTGTCCAAGAAAGTCCTCCGGTACCGAGAATTGTCCGGATAGAAGGCCGAGTTTCCGTTTTCCCTTGGGCTTATGAACGACGAGATCCACTAGAGGCAGGTTGTTCTTGGCGATAATAATCTCCTCACCGTGATAGACCATATCGATGAGCTTTGACAGGTTAGCCTTCGCGTCTGACACATTGATAATCATAGTTGCCCTCTCTTCAAAGAGACCCATAAGACCTTTATAGGACTATTATACCATAGTTGGTCTATTTGACCAACTTTCTGATTACCTGCCGACAAGGATTCAGGGCTCGTCAACGGCCCCAACGTAACCGTGTTTCGCCTCACGATCAGCGGACAATGACTCCTGCGTATCAACGACCATCCCCTCGATGGCGAGCGGCTCGAACTTGTAACACGCCAACTCAAGCCGCTGTCCCAGTGGATCCAGGAAATCGATCGAGATCTGGCGTGTCGCACCAACAAAGGTGATATGGTGCACGCCCTGCACCTGGATCTTATTCATGGATCAGTTCTCCGGCCCGTTGGCCATTGGCCTAAAAGAAAGCCCCACCATCCGCGTGGATGGTGGGGCCTGGAACGCGTTCTTGTTGTAGCCCGCGAGTTTCAACGGCTGCAACAGGGCTACCCTTGGGCGATTGCACGCACCGTCGACGCCGCGGCTGCCTTGGTTCCCGCTACACCAAGGTCTTCCGGCACTTCAACGAGGCGATCCAACTCCGAGCGGTTGCAGTCAAGCGTTCGATGCGTTGCACCGAAGATCCCGATACGATCAGGATGACGAAATGTGCGGCAACGGCCGGTGTCAGGACCATCGACAGACTTCAGTGGAAGATCTGTCTGCGTGTCGCTTAGACCCGGACTATGTCAGCCGGCTAATGACAAAAATCAACGGGGAATCTACCGGTGGACAAAGCCCTTTTCTGTTCAGCCAAAGGCAGCCTCCAAATATCTCACAAGTTGGAAACAAAGGTAACCACGCCAGCTGGGACACCCCGATATGCCGCATTCTTGCAGCCCTCGCCACCCTCACAAGGGGCGGTGTCGTCTTGTCTCCTGCTTCTACAGTAGTAGATACACAGACCCGGGCGGAAGTCAAAGGAAAATATACCTTCGGGCCGCATGAAGCTCGATAGCCAGCTTTCAGGTATTCGACTGGAACCTATGGAGCGGCAAACTGCGGTAACAGATCCGCCGAAGCAGCCAGCAGTTCGTCAAGCATCGATTCGGCGTCACGTGGCGGTATGGCCATTTCGTCGATGAGCAGTGCCTGCAGGTCGGCGTTGCGATCTCCCTTAACCTCCGCGTCGGCAACCAACTCATGCCAGACGAAACGCTTCTCCAGAATCCCCTTCAGTACCAGCGGCGCCTCGCCCATCGTCAGTGCACGGGCACCGGCTGAGTCGGTCACCGCCACCACCTCCACCTCGGCTGTGGCAGGCAGATTTGGGATCGAACTGCCGTTGGCCAGATTCAGGATGCAGACCTGACGACGTCCCGCCGCCATAGCGGCGATCAGTGATGCCAGACCTTCCCCGTGGATACCGTCCTGCTGCTATTCAGGCAGTTTCACGTCATCCAGGATCTGACCGTACTCGGCGAGGAACTGCGTGCGCAGCGCCGCCGACACCGGTTCCCTCTCCGGCATGAGATCAGACGCATCGTAGCCATGGCTCCGGGCCGAATCAGCCAGCGTATAGGGCAGGGCTTCCTGCCTGCGACGCGAGCAGCAAAGGGATAGAACTCGATGATATAGCCATCGTCGGGATAGACGATGCGGTAGCCATAGGCGGCAGAGAGATCCGCACTCATCGCCTGCTCTGCCGAGGCTTCCTGCTCCCGTGTGCGCCGCAGCAACTCGGGCAAGAGATCAACCCCCCGATGCCGGACCCCGGTGAACCAGTAGTAGTGATTGGTGCCGATCCAGCGGCATCCCAGTTTCTCTGCCGGTACGTCCAGCAACGTCGCCGCTGCCGCGATTCCTCCCTGCACCCCATGGAAGATTCCGATACTTGTGATGGGCGAGTACTTGTGCAACGCCCGCATGATCGCCGCCATCGGATTCGAGTGGTTGAGCAGAATCGCCTGCGGGCAGCGCACCTCCATGCGTTCGCAGATGCGCATGTACGCGGGGATCGCACGCAGCCCCATCATTATCCCTGCAGGCCCCGCCGTGTCACCGATTACCTGATGAATACCGTAATTGGCGGGAATGTTCATATCCGCATTGTGGTACCATGATCCATACACGTTGCGCATCACCTCGGCGCCGCTGCCACCGATAGACCTCACGGCAAAGCCGGCGCCATCGAGGGTGTCATCCAGATCCCCGGACGCCCTCACACGCAATCCGCTCGCTGCCGCCTGTGGCAGCCATGAGCTCCGCCTTTTCGGCATCGATGTCGTAGAGCACGACCTCCGAGTCTGCCAGCTCCTCTGCCAGCGCCAGGTCGGCGAGCACGCGAGGGAATTACAGACTCCCTCCTCCCAAGCAGGCGATCTTTGTATGCGACATTGCTCTCTCCATCGTGTTTGAAGCTGCCATCGGCTAGGCATGATCGTTCCAAACCGACGGTTTGCACAAGACATTGCCCACAGCCGATATTGCCCGCCATGGCGAGCAGCGCCAACCACGTACAGATGCCCTGCACCAGACTCGGAGCACCATGCCTCAACAGAACACCACACCTCTCGTCTCCTACCACGGTGGGCACACCCTGTTCGACGGAGAGGGTAGGCTGGAAGAGTTCGTCGAATCGGCTATCGCTAAAGGCTTCTCCGCCATCGGCTTCAGCGAACACATGCCGCCGCCACCGAAGTACAACTACCCACACTTTCCCGCGCCTGCAGAAGCCAAGCAGCAGTTTGCCGGCTACGTCGACACCGTCACGCACCTGCAGGAGAAGTACCGCAAGGATCTACCCATTCTTTTGGGGGTAGAAACCGAGTATCTGCCCGACGAGGAAACCTACCTCGCAGACTTTCTCAAGGAGTTCTGTTTCGACTACGTCGTTGGCTCCGTGCATTTCGTTGCCGGCATCGGCTTCGACTCGTCCCAGGAGAAATACGACGAGGCGGTCGAAGCCTGCGGTGGACTTCCAGAACTGGCAGTGGAGTACTACCGCTGTGTCCGTGGCCTGCTCGCCATGAATGTTGTCGGTGTGCTCGGCCACCTCGATCTCATCGACATCTTCGCAGCCGAATCGATCTCCGGAGAGCAAGTGCGCGCCGCCGAGGACGAGACCCTGGCAGCCGCGAAAGAGGCCAACGTAATCCTCGATATCAATGCCCGCGGCCTGCTCAAACCGGTAAAACGTGTCTATCCACGAGTCGAACTGCTCAAGCGTGCCTGTCACATGGAAATCCCCGCCACCTTTGGTGACGACTCCCACGGCCCTGATCAGGTCGGCGCCCGCCTGGACCAATCTCTGCAGACGATGCTCGCCGCTGGCTACACCTCTATCGAGACGCTCTTGCCAGAAGACGGCGGTGTCGTTCGTAAGACCTATCCCTTGTATCCAACCATCGGCTGAAAATTTTTTCAATTTGTCCGTTAGGGCAAGATCGTTCGCACCAGCGAAAGGACACAGGTTCGAATCCTGTCCCGCCCGGGTCGTTTCATCTCAAATGGCATGCCTCCTAATTCGAAGGGGAACCTGCCCTGCGATTTCGTCTGCAACGAAGTGATTGGCTGAAAGCGAACGCGTAGGCATGAACGAATTCCATTTTTATTCAACATCGCACCATAGATTGTGGTTATAACATAACTACAATCTATAAAGCTATGACTGAGCTCCGTTTCACGTGGGACACTGAGAAGGCAAAGGAGAATGAACGCAAGCATGGCGTCACATTCGATGAGGCAAGAGCCGTATTCAATGACGAAGGCGCTCTGTTGATTGATGATCCAGATCACTCCGATGACGAGGAGCGGTTCGTCATCGTTAGATTCAGTTCACGTGCTCGACTCGTTACTGTGTACCACTGCTACCCTGTGAACGGTGATGTCATTCGACTTATCTCCGCGCGTAGGGCAACGCGCAGCGAGTCCAGCCAGTACATCCGGGAGCAAGCACAGTGAGAGAGGAATACGACTTCTCCAAGGCGCGAAAGAATCCATACGCCAAGAAGCTCAAGAAACAGGTCACGATTCGTCTGGAGCCGGAAGTGATCGACTACTTCAAAGGCCTGGCGCAAGACAATGGCATTCCGTATCAGACGCTCATCAATCTCTTTCTGAGAGATTGTGCACAGTCTGGTAAGAAGCCGTCCATTGAGTGGGCTGCGTAGCTGCGGCGGCGTGAGCCAAACCCTACCCGAAAGTCTTGATGACGAGGCGACCGATGCCTTTGTCAGGCGCCCCCTGTACTCTATCATCGGCCTTGCCCGGCAGTTGGGACCGATCGCCTCGTGGGTGCACACGCTTCCTCTGCCCGCAGATACGACGCTGTTTCGCGGCCAGAAGACCCAATGGGACGCAGCCACTGCATCAGTCGTCGACACTCTATCTGTAGTCTTTGGTGCGAAACTTCGATTTCTAGGATGCGCAAATTGGACCTCTCGAGTGAGATCTGTTCAGCATCTACAACTGGATCATCGAAGGCGACGCTGAACGATCTCGAGTCTTCCTTGAGGCTTATCTGCAGAATTGCACTGTGGATGTTCACGGTTTGCCGCAACGAATGCTCGCCTCACTCATCCGAGTTGCCGCCAATCCGGCGCGCTTTTTAAAGACCGTCCTGAACTGCTCGCCTGCTCCGATTGGACAAAGTTGAGTCGCCTCATGTATCCCGTACCGAACAGCCTATCATGAACACGAACATCCGTTCCATGGAAAACGTCGATCATGCGAGCGTCCTCACCTTCGCCACGGATCTCATGTCGGATGAATCGCCCTGCAGCTTCTGGAGTCTGACGCCGGACACTCTGAACAAATGGCGGTCGGATCCAGACCGACATCTGCTCGTTCACACTACGGGCGATGTCCTTTCAGGCATTGGCAGCTATGTCAGAGGTGGCCCTCATCAGCAACACCTGGCAGAAGTCAGCGTTGCTGTTGCCCCGCATTGTCGACGCAGCGGTACCGCAACGGATCTGCTTGCTGATCTTGAACAAGCCGGCGCCGATGCCGAGATTGCCCTGTTCAAGGCGTTGATCTGGGTGAGCAATGCCCCGTCTCGCAAGCTCTTTGAGCGCTGCGACTACGAACACCGTGCGACACTCTACGCGGAATTCATAAGTGAACAGTTAGGCGAGATCGACGACTGCGTCTACTACAAGCGCCTACGCCCTGCGACTGACTAACAGCCAACCATTAGCCACGCTTATCCACCTATCAGAACAATTGCTTTGCCCTGCATCTAGCTCCCATCCGTAACTCCAGGCATGCCTCCACTCACTCCAACCACGCATTGAGGCCTGCCCATGGAACGCACCGACCTGCCGCTCATCGCCGAAGGCAAGACGAAGATCGTCTACGCCAATCCCGAGGATG
>Ga0114999_10009620_pt1 | contig 10566 bp, 8 predicted proteins | sample ArcticOcean_MG_C_3_FD_89820 | JGI IMG/M metagenome (GOLD analysis project Ga0114999, IMG submission 89820) | Marine microbial communities from western Arctic Ocean - ArcticOcean_MG_CB8_126 | ecosystem: Environmental > Aquatic > Marine > Oceanic | place: Arctic Ocean: Canada Basin | collected... | reverse complement strand
CTCCGGCGAGATGCTCGCTCAGGCAGAGCACATCCCGGTTCATCTGGGTTCGATGCCGGCGTCGGTAGCGGCAGTGATCGAACGGTTCGGTGAGGCCGCTGAACCAGGCACTCAGTACGCGGTCAACGACCCCTACTACGGAGGTACCCACCTCAACGACCTGACCCTGGTGCGGCCCGTTTTCCTCGATGATCGGCACATAGGTTGGGCTGCCAACCGCGCACATCATGCCGATGTCGGAGGTGAGGCCCCCGGCTCGATGCCGGCTCACGCGACGACGGTCCAGCAAGAGGGTCATGTTGTGCCGCCGACGGCGTGTGTCCGCGACGGAGAGTGGCTACCGGAGTTCCTCAATCCGTTTCTTGCCGCGAGCCGTACTCCGGCCGAACGTATCGGAGATCTGTCCGCCCAGCTCGGGGCCAATGAGGCGGGGGCGCAACGTTTGGAGAGCCTTGCCCGGCAGATGGGCATCGGCCGGTACCACGAGATCTCAGACGCGCTTCTTGACTACGGGGAGCGTCGCATGCGCGCTGCGCTGGTTGGATTGCCTGACGGCGAATACCGATTCACCGATTTCATGGAATGGGGTGAGGAGGATCTTCCGATATCGGTAGCGGTGACGATCGACGGCGATTCGCTGCTTGCCGACTTCTCAGGAACGGCCCCACAAGTTGAGGGAAACATCAATGCTGTCGCCGCGGTGACTCGGTCATGTCTCTACTACGCGGTGCGGGTGGCCACCGACCCGACCATCCCAGCCAACGGCGGCTGTTATCGCGTGCTTGACGTGGAGGCTCCGGCCGGCTCTCTCGTCAACTCGTCGCCTCCGGCAGCGGTGGCCGCCGGCAACGTCGAGACGAGCCAGCGCATTGCCGATGTCCTGCTCGGTGCACTGGCGCAAGCCGCACCCGACCGGGTGCCGGCAGCGAGTCAGGGAACCATGAACAACGTCCTGGTTGGGGGAGAGACCTTCGCGTATTACGAGACTGTCGCAGGCGGCCAGGGCGGTAAGCCAAGTGGCCAGGGGATGTCGGGTGTCCATACCGGCATGACGAACACTAAGAACACGCCGACGGAATCGCTCGAAACCCACTATCCGTTCAAGGTGATGCGTTATGCCCTACGTACCGACAGCGGCGGCGATGGCCGATACCCGGGCGGGGACGGTATCGAGCGCGTGATCCAGTTCCTTGAACCGGCGACGGTCTCGCTGATGGGCGAGCGCCGTAGAAACCGGCCGTGGGGCCTAAAGGGTGGCGGATCCGGTGCACCCGGAGAGGACTGGCTTATCCGCAGCGGCCAGGCCGCCGAGCGTCTCCCGACCAAGGTGACATTCGATGTCGAACCTGGCGACCGCTTCCGCGTACTGACCCCGGGAGGCGGCGGTTGGGGCCAATGACCTGAGTTCGTGGGGTCGCTGGTGCCGTTCGCTCCTCTTGCCGATCTTCACGAGTTCGCGGGTCTGGCGGACGATGTTCGCGATGGGCGCCGGCTGATGGGCGATGATGCTGCAGTGCTGTTTGTCGACCCGACCCTCGGGTCGGGGGGAGGTCGGGTGGCGCCCATCTATCGCGGGTTTTGCGGGTTTCCGGCGGCGTCTACGGCCAACAATGACCGTGCATTTATCGCTGGCCTCCAGGAGGCCTGGGAGGCCGAGGGCCGGCAATTGTGGCTGCTAGCCCTGGAGCCTGGCGTTCTTCCGGACTTGGGAGCCGATCCGGTGCAGGACGCAATCGTAGGAAGCTACGAAATACTTGAGCTGACCTTCACGCGGCGACCAGACGCAGTGACCGATTTTGAAATCGAGATCCATGCGGGGCGCGCGCCTTCGATCACAGAGTGAATGCCGCGTATATCGCGACGGAGTAGGTGGCTGAGTAGAGAAGCAAAAGGCGAGCGGGCCGATACCGCTTGATCCACAACCACCCCACCATCAGGGCGGGGGCCGCCGCCGCCAGGGCTTCGAGAGGGTATCGATAGCCCACAAAGTTGGACCCGCCGCTGAAACGGTTGGCCTTCCATTGCAGCAGGAGGTATACGAGGCCGCCGATCGCCCCGCCGAGAATTGCAGGGGGAAGGCGCTTACGCATTGCCGCTGCCCCGGCGGTCACCAGAGCGATCCATGGCGACAGCGCCAGGAGACCTCGCGTCGGATCGAGCAGGCCTCCTCGAATGTTGTTGAGGTACCCGACGATGTCGGTATCTCTGGTGTTGTCGACCGCGCCCGTCCCATAGCCGCCGCTGACGGAACTTGACCCAAAGACGACCGAGTTGTACGAAATCGCGGCCACGAGCCCCATCGCCGATCCGACTCCGATTCGCCAGAGAGGCTGCCACGATCGGCCTTTCCAGCCGAGTGCAACGCCCACTGCTGCAGCGATGACCGCAGTCGGTGGGCGCGTAAGGACCGCCACGCCGAAAGCGAGCCCGGAAAGCCATTCGCGTTGTGTGGAAGCGAGCCAGATCCCCAGAGTTAGCCAAAACATGTTGGGACCGTGCTGCCAGAGGGTATCCGCAGCAACTGCCCAGGCACCGCTTCCTAGACCCAGAATCCAGGTTCCGACGAGCGCCCTGGATCCCCCGATGAGGGGCGCTGCTGTCAGAGCCGCCAACGCGACGGCAAGGGCAGTCGTCGTTGCTCCGGTGAGAGCAGCCGGTCCCAGCGGCGGAACGACGAGGTCAAGATCGACGTTATCGACTCGGCGCGGGTCTCCGGCGGGCTACACCTCGGCCTGCCCTGGCCACACGGCGTAGAGGGGGGCGGCGAGGAGCGCAGCGCCGGGCGGAAACTGGCTCACGGGCCTGCCATCACCCTCGACGACAAGGATCGGGCCGGTGCGGATACCGGACCATGCCGCGTAGTCGTCGAGAAATACCGTGCGATCCTCGACGAGCTTCCATGCCGTGACGGAGTTGGTGAGGGGGTCCGGTGATTTCACTGAGGACCACGACGCGGTCGCCAGATAGATGGCAAGCAGCGGGAGCAGGGCGAGCAAGAAGAATCGACCAGGGCTCTGCGCGTCAATCCAATCCCTTGCGCCCCCGAGGGTCGCCTCGATTCGGTTGCGCGGTGGGGACGTCAACGGCCGGCTCGGTGTAGGTGTTTCATCGATCGGCAGCCGACGTTAGATGGGTGGTTGCCGCGATCCCCGTATTGATCAACGCGATACGCTGCTCGCCCATGCCCCAATCCCAACCCCGGCGGTTGCTGCCACTGATCGTCGCCATCACAGCTACGGGCGTCCTGACCTTTACGCTTATAACGCCGACCCTGCCGGACCTGGCCGACGCGCTGGGAGTTTCCAGAGGAGCGATCGGGCTCGTTCAAGGTGCTGCCGCCGTTCCTGGCGTGTTCCTGGCCATGTACATCGGCTATCTAGCCGATCTGAAGGGCCGGCGATTCGTCGCTGTCTGGTCGCTTCTGCTCTTCGGACTCGCTGGCGTCGCTGGTTTCTTTGCTACGTCGTTTTGGGGACTGGTAGCTACCCGCGCGATCCAAGGAATCGGAGCTTCAGCGATTCTCAGCCTTGGCGTAATGGTGATCGGCGATGTTTTCGTCGACCCTCATGAGCGTCGCCGTGCGCTCGGACTAAATGGGGCAGGGCTCACCCTCACGGGTGTGTTCTCTCCGATGCTGGGCGGGTTTCTCGCTACCGGAGGTGTGTTTCGACCATTCCTCGTATTTGCCGTGGCCCTGCCGGTTGCGTGGTGGGCCGGACGCCTACCGGGCCGTGCTGACGTCCCGCTGCCTGCACCTCCGCTCCAGCACACTCGTGCCATGTTCGGGGCGCTGCGTGAGGGCAGACGCTTGATCGATTTTCTTGGATTGCTCCCATTCACCACGGTGATGATGACGGTCTATATCGGTGTTGGGTTTACGGCGACTCCGATCTTTCTGGAAGAGGTCTTCGATGTCGAATCTTTCGGCCGCGGGCTCATCCAGGCGTTTCTTGCGCTCGGAAGCAGCACAGCTTCGCTCCTATCGGCCCGGCTGGCACGACGATTCGGTGCGGCGAGAATGCTGACGCGTTCGTTTCTTCTCGTCGTGCTCGGGTTCGCCATCATGGCGGCTTCGCCGAACACGGCGGTGGTAGCCATGGGCCTGCTCGTAGCCGGAGCCGGGGTGGGCACGACCTTTCCGCTGCTGTCGGACTTTGTCACGTCGTCCGTCCCGGCCGCCTACCGTGGGTCTGCGGTCGGTACCTGGCTCGCCTCGCTCAGGCTCGGGCAGGCAATAGGCCCGATTGTGGGGTCGTCTCTGGCCGCCGGCATCGGTGGCCGCCCTGTCTACTGGCTGGCTGCGGGCTCGTTTGCCGTCTTTACGCTGGCGTGGCTTCCGCTACGGGCTGCAACCAAGGGTTGGCTTGGCCCACCACCAGACGAGATTCCCGAGCCGCTTGTGCGATGAGGGCCGGTTCCGAGACGAGGCGTACGGTGACCAACTCCGTCCTCGTGGGTGGAGGATCACCTCGATTCGCAGAATCCGTCGAGTACGTCGAGCCGGACTGCGGTTGCAGGGATCAACGCAAGACTCTCCACCGGCCAGATCCACCGACATCTGACGGCCTGGTGATAGCGGTCGGCGGCGAGGTGCGGGCGTTCAGGCCGATGCCTCTCCTGCCGATGAGGTGTCGATATGGCCGTGACTGAAAGGGAGGATCGCGTGCGCCTTACGGACCGATCACGCCTCATTCTCCTCAGCTTCTTGATGCTCTTCGTGGAGTTGGCGCTGATCAGGTGGCTCGGCGAGCAGGTGCTGTACCTGTCGTTCTTCTCCAATTTCGTGTTGTTGGGCAGCTTCCTCGGCATCGGCCTCGGGTTCCTCCGCGGCTCACAAGGGAAATCCTGGCTGCCGTGGGCTCCCGGGCTGCTTTTCCTCCTCGTAGGGTTCGTCAGCCTGTTCCCGGTCGAAGTCGACCGCTCCGGCGCCAACCTGATCTTCTTCGGCACGGTCAACCGGTCGGGGCTTCCGACCTTGCTGATGCTCCCGATCATTTTCCTCGCGGTAGCGCTGGTGTTGGCTGCGATCGGTAACGGCGTTGCCAGGGCGTTCAGCAAGTTCGAGGCCCTCGAGGCGTACCGGCTCGACATCCTCGGCAGCGTGCTCGGCACTGTGGGTTTCTCGGTTCTGGCGTTCTTTGGAGCACCACCCTTCGTTTGGGGTCTCGTTATGGGCGCACTGATGCTCGTGCTTGTCCCCATGAGCCCGCGTTTAGTCGTGCTGCTTGGCGCGACAGTGGTGCTGCTCTTGCTTCCAAGCTTTTCGGGTAACCACACCTGGTCGCCCTACTACGACATCGAGACGTTCGAGATCCCCGATGCGGCCGACGGAACCGTCGTCGAGGTATTTGTAAACGGAATCCCGCATCAGGGCATCGTCCCAGTGGCCAATCGCCGCATCAACCATCCGTTCTACTTCCGTCCGTTCGAGCAGTTGGGCAGCGGGGCGGCTCTCGATGAGGTGCTGATCGTCGGCGCCGGCACCGGTTCCGATGTCGCGGTGGCTCTTGCTGAAGGTGCGGGACATGTCGACGCCGTCGAGATCGATCGGCAGCTTTACCGGATAGGAAAGTCATCCAACCCGGATGATCCCTACTCCGATCCCCGGGTCGACGTGGTGATTGACGACGGCAGAGCCTTCCTCGAGCGGACCGACAACGAGTACAACCTCATCCTGTTCGCTCTACCCGACTCGTTGACCCTTGTCTCTGGCCAGTCGAGCTTGCGACTCGAGAGCTTCCTCTTCACCACAGAAGCTCTCGAGAGCGTGCGGGATCACCTTGCACCGGGCGGCGTCTTCTCCATGTACAACTTCTACCGCGAGGACTGGCTCATCGACCGCCTGGCGCGCATGTTGGATGAGACGTTCGACGGACAGACGTGTGTGGAGACCTTCGGCACTTCCGGAGGCCTGGCGGTGTTGACAGCGTCGACTGGTTCGACGCAGCTCAACTGCGACGGCACAACGGCAGCCGTCCAATCCGCTCCTGCTCCGGTATCAGATGACAGGCCGTTCCTGTACCTACGGGAACCTGGGTTGCCTTCGTTCTACGGCCTCGCCATCGTGCTCATTCTGGCCGCCTCGCTTATCGGTGTTCGCCTCACCGCCGGTTCACTGCGATCGATGGCGCCGTATCCCGATTTGTTCTTGATGGGTGTCGCTTTTCTGCTCCTCGAGACCAAGAACGTCGTCCAATTTGCGCTGCTCTTTGGCACTACCTGGTTGGTAAACGCTCTTGTCTTCGCCGGGATACTCTTGACCGTCCTGGGGGCCATCGAAGTTGCCAAGCGGGTGAAGCTCCCGAACCCCGGACGGCTTTACGGGCTGCTGTTCGCCGCCATCGCAGTCGCCTGGATCGTTCCGCAGTCGTCGCTTCTGTCATTGGCGCTGCCGGTGCGGTTCGTGGTTGCGACGTTGCTCGCCTTCACTCCGATCTTCATCGCCAACATCGTGTTCGCCCAGCGATTCAGGGATACGGCGTCCTCAACCGCGGCGTTCGGCGCCAACCTGCTCGGGGCCATGGTCGGTGGGATTCTCGAGTACGGGGCGCTCCTCGTCGGATATCGATCGTTGCTGATCGCCGCTGCCCTCGTGTACCTCCTTGCCTACGTGACGGGCCGCAAGCACCTCCTCAGTGTCCCATCGGCAACGGCCGTGGCCAGGTCCTGAGCCCGGCCAGACCGAAGCGAACCGAGGCGAGCTCAGTCTGCTTGCGGATGGAGCGTTCTTCCCGCTGAGGGAGGGAGCGGCGCCTCTTCTAACGCGAGGGAGGCCGCAGGCTCCGGGTAGCCTCTGCTGTATGGCCCTCGTCGATGATCTGCGTGCGCTGCTCGGCGATCAGCGCGTCAAATGGGAGCCGCTCGAGCTTCGAATCTACGGGCGCGATGCTGGTATCGGCCAAGGAATGCCGGTTGCAGTTGTCCTGCCTGAGACCACTGCCGAAGTAGCTGAGTGCGTTCTGATCGCGCGCGAATGTGACGTCCCGATTGTGGCTCGCGGGGCGGGTACGGGTTTGGCGGGAGGGGCGATGCCAACCGAGCCTGCGCTGGTGATCGCGTTGACGCGCATGGATCGCCTCCACAACGTGGACGCCGAGGGTCTCACCGCCTGGGTTGGGCCCGGAATGATCAATCTGGAGTTGTCCGAAAAGGTGGCAGGGCTTGGTCTGCACTTCGCCCCGGATCCTTCATCACAGGCCGCTTGCACGATCGGCGGCAACGTCGGCACCAATGCAGGCGGTCCGCATTGCCTCGCCGATGGGACAACGGTGGCGCACATTCTCGGGCTGGAGATGGTGACGGTAGACGGAGACGTTCTGACTCTCGGCGGTGCCGCCCCGGATCCACTTGGGCTCGACCTGCGCGCAGTGGTGGTCGGCTCCGAAGGCACGCTCGGCATAGTGACGCGGGTTCTGGTGAAGCTCACGCCTGATGCTCCCGCCGTCCAGACGATGCTCATCGCCTTCGACACGATCGAGGACGCGGCAGCGACGGTTTCCGGGATCATCGCTGAGGGCATCGTGCCGGCAGCGCTTGAAATCATGGACCAGCCGATGGTGCGAGCAGTGGAGAATTTCGTGAAAGCCGATCTGCCGGTCCACGCGGCGGCCGTCCTTCTCGCAGAGGTGACGGGCCATCCGTCAGCCGCTGAGGCTGAGGCTCGGCTGGTGGCATCGACGGCGACGGCCAACGGAGCGACACACGTCCGTGTTGCCGCGGATAATGCGGAGCGGGCTCTTCTCTGGAAGGCCCGCAAGTCGGCTTTCGGCGCTGTTGCCCAAGCTGCTCCGGATTATTACCTGCACGACACCGTCGTACCGCGTACGCGTCTCGTGGATGTGATGTCGAAGATCTACGAGATCGGCGCTCGGTACAACTTGCACATGTTGAACGTGTTCCATGCCGGGGACGGCAACCTTCACCCGCTTGTCGCATTCGATGCTCGGGACGAAGGGGTCCTCGCCGACGTCACCGACGCGGCGCGGGAGATGGTTCTCGTTTCGCTGGAGGCAGGTGGCAGCCTGTCCGGCGAACACGGAATCGGGCTTGAAAAGCGCGATTTCATGGGGCAGGTGTACGGGCCAGTCGACCTGGACGCGCAGGCCCGCCTGCGGCAAGCTTTCGATCCACAAGGGCGCCTCAACCCCGACAAGATTCTTCCGGCCGGATCGCGGTGTTACGACTACGGCGTCACGTTGGATCGCGGTGAGGCCCTGTGAGTACCCGCGAACTGCGGACCCTGCTCGACGACGCGATCTGCCCACCCATAGAAGGCGCTCCAGCGGTAGAACACTACGTCGCACCTCATTCGATCGACCAGGCTGCCGGCATTCTGCGCTCTGCAACGGATCACGAAAGTGCGGTTCTGTTCTGGGGCGGCGGGACCAATCAGGGCCAGGGGTATCCGGTGCCTGCCGACATCGTGATGTCTACGCATCGAATCAACTCCGTCGTTGCTTGGGAGCCTGAAGACCTCACGGTCGTCGTCGAGGCCGGCGTGAAGATCGCGGACCTCGAGTCGATGCTGGCCGAAAAAGGGCAAACGGCTGTACTCCCTGAGACGCCGGGGGTCGCGACCGTAGGCGGGGCGGTTGCCGCCGGCGCTTCCGGCTGGAGGAGGCTTCGGTACGGGCCGACGAGAGATCGGGTGCTCGAGCTGATCTTGGCAACCGGGGACGGCCGGGTAGTCCGTTCCGGGGGGCGGCTGGTGAAAAACGTGACGGGTTATGACCTTCCGCGCCTGGCGACAGGCTCGTATGGCTCCCTAGGGCTCATCGGCCAGGTCTGCTTGAAGCTTTGGCCCCTCGGCGCCAGATTCTCCGGTGTACCGGTCGAGGACGCCGCCGTCGCCCGGAGCACAGTGTTCCGCCCGCTCGCGATTATCGAGTCTGAGGCGGGGGTAATGGTGTACCTCGCCGGGACGCCCGAAGAGATTGACGCTCAAGCAGCAGCGCTCGGTTCGTCGCCGGTAGACACTCCGAGATGGCCGCGCCCGCTCGTAACCCCCTGGCAGCTGACAATACGGGTGCCGGCCGGCCTGACGATCGCAGCTTTGGATAGGGTGCGCAGCGTTTCTGGTGCCCGCTTCCGCGCTGCCCACGGCACCGGCGAAGTGCTAATGGGTCTCGTCGACCTCAGCTTTGATTGGTTAAACGAAACCCGATCGTGGGCTGAGTCGAACGGCGGTGCTCTCGTAGTGACGCAAAGACCCGTCGCAAGCGAGGGGCCGGACCCCTGGGGCAGTCCGCCCGCGTCTCTACCGCTCCAGGAAAAGGTGAAAGCGGCCTTCGATCCTCTCGGTATCTCGAACCCGGGCCGGATGCCGGGAGGGCTCTGATGCCGTGGGTGACAGACGAGGCTCCTACAACCGCCGAACTGGACTCCTGCGTCAGCTGCGGGCTGTGCCTTCCGCACTGTCCGACCTTCCGCCTGACCGGCGATGAGACGGCTTCGCCACGAGGCCGCCTCGCGGCGATGAGCGCCGTGGCAGCCGACGCGTCCGCCGTCGATCACGTTTTCGCCGAAATCATGGGGTTTTGCCTCCAGTGTCGGGCGTGTGAAGTTGCATGTCCTTCGCTGGTTCCCTTCGGGCGCGCGATGGAGGGAGCTCGCGCCGAGATAACCGCTCAGCTGCCGTCCAGAGGACGCCGGGTTCGGCACTTTCTTCTCGGAAGGGTGCTCGGAATGCGACGCACGCTCATGCTCGGATCTCGGCTTATCGCCATCGCCCAGCGTCTCGGCGTCGACAGGTTTCCGCTCGGCCCGGCCAAACGTTTGGGCGGGCTGCGCCGTCTCCCGTTGCGTGGTCGGCGGTTCTCGGGAGCCGAGTGGCTCGGGGAAGATCCCACCAAAGGAACGGTCGCCCTTCTTACCGGATGTGTGATGGAGCCGTGGTTCGAGCCCGTCCACGATGCAACGGTCGAGGTGCTTCGTAGGGCGGGATATACGGTCCGGGCCCCGGCCGCCCAGACGTGTTGCGGCGCATTGGCAGCACATGACGGTGCGTCAAACGAGGCCCACGCCCTTGCGGCAAAGAATATCGACGCCCTGGAGGGCTTTGACGTTCTGGTCATCAACGCAGCCGGTTGCGCGGCTCACATGAAGGATTACGGCAACTGGGGGAGCCGCGACGTCGCTGCTGCAGCTAAGGATGTCACCGAAGTCGTTGCCTTGCTGATCGAGCGTGGCGACCTGCCGGAGTTGGCTGCAAACGGCGAACGCGTCGCGGTCCAGGATCCATGCCATCTCCGCCACGCACAGCGAATTGTCGACGAACCTCGGCGAATCGTTGCCGCGGCCGGATATGAGGTGGTCGATGTGGACCCGGCGGGATGGTGCTGCGGCGCAGCCGGTGCCTACACGCTGGCGCACCCCGACACGTCGGCGGAACTCGGTGCGCTGAAGGCGGCACAGGTAGTGGCCACCACCGCGAAGGTTGTCGCCTCAGCCAATCCCGGGTGTGAGATTCAGCTGCGGTCCCACTTGGGCAGCGGTTACCGGGTGGCCCATCCCGTCGAGCTGTACTGGGAGGCGCTGCGCGCCGTCGACTACAGCGGCCGCTCGTAG
>Ga0114999_10009619_pt1 | contig 10567 bp, 11 predicted proteins | sample ArcticOcean_MG_C_3_FD_89820 | JGI IMG/M metagenome (GOLD analysis project Ga0114999, IMG submission 89820) | Marine microbial communities from western Arctic Ocean - ArcticOcean_MG_CB8_126 | ecosystem: Environmental > Aquatic > Marine > Oceanic | place: Arctic Ocean: Canada Basin | collected... | reverse complement strand
GCACGTGGAATATAAGAAAATGGAGAAGGGAACAAAAAATGATTTACTCTCTTTCTATAGGCTTGATTTTCATACACGCGATGCGTTGAATCATTTCAAAAAGAAATACAAGTCTCTTCTTTTATAGTACGCAGAAAATATTTCATCCACATTCCTCTTAGTTGGTGGTAAGGACTTTTCATGAATTTAACTCTTCAAACACAAAGACTTGTAATCAAAAAACCTGAACTTAAAGACAAGCAATTCCTTATTAAGGCTCTCAATAATTGGGAAGTTGTCAAGTGGTTGGTTAAAGTTCCCTTTCCTTATACCCTTAAAGATGCTGATCATTGGATTACGCACTTAACCAAAAATAATTATGCCTTTAATATTTTTTTACAGAAACAATTAATTGGGGGAATCGGATTAGAGAGGGAGAATAAACATTCATCCTATGCATTGGGGTATTGGTTAACTCAAGAGCATTGGGGCAAGGGGTATACAACCGAAGCATGTAAGAAACTTCTCGCTTATTCAGCTCAAGAATTAAAGATTGCTAAGATCAAGTCTGCTTACTTAATCAATAATGATAAATCCGCTAAAGTATTAAAAAAAATTGGCTTTCAAGAAACGGGAATCAGTTATACATATTCTTTGTCTAGAAAGGAAGAAGTGGAACATATTGAATTAGAATTAGATCTAAGTTGATATTAACCCTCAACATTCCTCACGGTTCGTGGTAGGATAATTTTATATGCTGTATTTCGCCTACGGAAGCAATCTTAGTCATGAGCAAATGAGAGAAAGGTGTAAAAATTCTAAATACATAAAAAATATTTTGTTAGAGGGTTATAAACTTTCTTTTTGTGCGATTAACAAAAATTATGGATCTGCAAATATTGTAAAAAAACTTGATTCAAAAGTTCCAGGCGGGATTTGGAAAATTTCTGTAAATGATGAGAAGGAACTTAATTACTATGAAAGATTTCCAATTAAATATACAAAAGATTTTTTTACACTTAATGGTGAGAAAGTTATGTTCTATATTATCAAAAAACAGTATTCATTCAAACCGCCTCAAAGATGGTATGTTGATATAATAAATCAAGGTTATAAGGATTGTAATATGGATAGAGAATATTTAAAAAAAAGACTTATTCATTACAATATTGATTTGTGATAAATTTAATTTTTTCTTCTTCTCAACATCCCTATGGGTTAGTAAATATTGGAAAACGTCTTTTTTAATATTTGCACTTATTTTTTATCTTTTAATTCAATTGCTTGGTCGACTGATAGAATTTTTGAGTTAGAGGCTCTTCGCTCTTGACCTATTCGGTATTTTAGAATGAAAGTTTTTTTTCCGTTAATATTGATGCGAATTCCAAAACCTTTTGTTTCAATATCCCAACAAATATATCCTTTACTTTGAGTAGGTAGGTTCTCAATTATTTTGTTTGTTAATCTTTTTATTTAAGTATCGCTCCATACTTGCATGGTACCACCGTATTGCGTAATGGATCGGGCTATAGATAAATGAAATGCTGAAAAAGTTAAGGTATACCTCTATTCCTAGTAAATAATCGTATTCACAAGAACGCCTTCAAACAGTCCCGATATAGATTAGGAATCTTGTGCAATATCCCGTGGAGAAGTAAAAATGAAAAATTGTAGAAAATTTAAAACTAAGAATTATAGTTTTTGAATGTCAAATTATATTTCTTTTACAATATCGTTAGTTTTTCTAATTCTACAATACCCTTTGATACTTTTTAAAGAATTATCATGACGTTCTTGAGAATGCGTTGCACAGGCATCTTCAATCAAGGTTATTAAAAATCCTTTATCACAACCATCCCTAACTGCTGTTTCAACACACTGATCTGTTACAATACCAAAAATCATTAAATATTGAATTGAAAGATTTCTTAATACATATTCCATATTAGTTGAATTAAACACACTCGAGGATGTTTTTGGAATAATTATCTCATTATCAAGGGGTTTTAACTCATCAAGTACCTGGGCCCCTTCAGAATTTTTTGCACAAAAAATTCCAGAAATTTTATAATCTATTCCTCTATCTCTCCCATCTTTTGTATATGATTCAATAACAGTGTAAATTACCTCAATTTTATTTTTTCTACATTTTTCAATTATTTTTTTTCCATTTGGCAAAACGATATTCTTAATTCTATCCCACATATATTCATCATGGGGGTTTTTTTTAATTAATTTAGAATTATATTCACTTTTTTGTAAATCAATAATTAAAAGAGCAGTACTATTTTTATCAATTTTTTGTTCCCTAAAATTAACATCTCCTTTTAAAGGAATTGATTGAATATCAGCTTTACTAATCATAAATTATTACGTTCACCATAATAATTTTTTATTCTATTTGATGGTTTAACACAATAGCTTAGTGATTCTTTAGACGAGTTTCTTATTAGAATTTTAGAAATTAAATTTGACCAATAATTGATAGATTTATTTTCATTTAACAGATCTTGTCGAATTTCAATTAAAATATGAGGTGTACCATATTTTGCAGAAAGAAAAGGAATTGTGAAATCACCACCAAAATCAAGTTTATACGGCTGATTAATCCCTGTAATAATATTTTTATACTTTTTTAAATCTTTTATAAAAATTGAAGATAGACGCGTATCTTTTCCCTGTAAAATTCCTATATGCCATTTTCTTTTTTTTCCAAAAAAAACTGGGGTAAATGAGTGAATAGATATTACGATAGGTATAACTTTCTTTTTTAAACTTTGATTAATAAATTTTTCGATCTCCTTATGATAAGGAAAATAATATTTTATTGATCGTATTTTTTTTTCTTTGAGAAGTATATTTTTATTTCCAGGAATAATTATATTCTCACTTTTTTTAAGAAAATTTCCCTTTGCCTTAAGAGACCTATTACAATCAATTAATAATCTTGAATAACCAGAATGTATGAGAGTATTATTAAGTTTTTTAGAAATCTTTTTTGCAACTTTTAAGGCACCAATGTCCCATCCAATATGTTTTTTTAAATCAGAAATTGACAAACCTAAATTATTATATTTTTTTGGAATATTGAATGATGCATGATCACATATAATAATATATTTATTAATTTTTTTTGCATTATTTACTGAAAAAGTAGTACATATTTTTACCATAATTAATCTAAATAATTTATTAAAAGATAATAATTAAAATAATTCAAAATATTTATCTCTTTCCCACTGATGAACAGTGACTTCATATTGCCTTAGTTCCGTTTCTTTAATTTTAATAAATTCATTATAAATGGTATCTCCTAAATATTTTTTAAATAACTTATTATTTTTAAGAAAAGTCAATGATTCATTAAAAGATCTAGGTAAAAACTTGATATTTTTTTGATTTAAATTAGAATAAATTCCAACATCTTCAGTGATAGGATCTTCTAATTTAAGTTTATTTTTTATACCTGCTAGTCCAGCAGCAAGAACTGTTATTAAATAAATATAAGGGTTGTTATTATTATCTCCATGTCTTAATTCTATATGTTTTCTATTACCTTTTCCTGGAATTCTCACAAGTGCAGATCTATTGTTATTACCCCAACAAATATGTGCTGGTGACCAAGTACCTGGTAAAATTCGTTTATAAGAATTTACAGACGCACAACCTGTTGCAGTAAGTGAATGAGCATGTTGTAATAATCCAGCAACAAAAGATGATCCAATATCAGACAAGGGATATGTGTCATTTTTCGAACAACTAATCTCTTTATTATTTTTCCACAAACTTAGATGTAAATGCAAACCATTTCCTGGAAGATTATCATATGGTTTTGGCATGAAAGTTGCGTAAAGATTATGTTCATTACAAATACTTTTGACAATATCCTTAAAATTTAAATAATTATCAATAGATTGAATAACATCACTATACGTCCAAGTAGCTTCATATTGTCCAGGGCCGAATTCTTTACCAATTTGTTCAATTTTAATATTTGCAGCTTTTAACGATAAATAAATTTTTTGCCAAATTGAATTAAATTTATCTATTCCAGAAATAGTAAACATACCATCAAAACTATATGGTTTAAAATAATTTTCATTTTTTGTATAAACAGAAAATTCAGGTTCCAAGCTTAGCTTAATATCTAAGTTCAATTTCTTATATTCTTGAATAATCTTTTTTAATTGAAATCTAGGACATCCTAACCAATTTTTATCGTCATCATCCATCATGTAGGAATAGAATCTGGCGATTCCAGGTCTATGTGACAATATAGTAAAACTACTAGCATCAGGATTTGCTAAAAAATCTCCAGAATTTGCTAAAAATTTTGCATCATTAGCAAAATGATCATCTAAACCAAAACTAAGATTAGATTTAGCAAAAACAACTCCTTTTAAAATTATAGATCTAATTTTATCAATAGGTATAATTTTACCACAAAGCCTTCCACTGTAATCTAGATAGCATATTTGAATTTGATTTATTTTATTTTTCTTAATCAAGGATTCTAATTTCGATAAATTACTCATTTTAAATAATAAAAGACTTAACTTCTTCTAAATTTACAACATGGCAATATATCATATTAATTATCTCTAATTCATGTTTGTGAAGCTCATCTGTTGCTGCTGCACAGCAATCTTCTATAACGACAACATTGAAACTTTCATCAACAAGAGATCTAACAGTAGAGGAAACACATTGGTCAGTAAATATACCGGTACAAATTACATTTTTAATTCCCATGTTATGAAGTATAAGCCTTAAATTAGTGCCTGTTAAAGCACTATCTGTTGTTTTCATGATAACAATTTCATCTTTTATTGGTTTTAATTCATCTACTATTTGGCCATTAGGTATGTCTTTAGGAAGTAATAAATAATTAAAACCTGGTTTTTTTTGACTTAAAGATCGATCTAAACCACTTTCTTTATGACAAGAAATTCGTGCAAAAATATTTTCTATATTTTTATTTCTTGAAAAATCTAATAATTCTTTAATATTTGGAATAACTAAATCATTCATCCTATTAAAAAAGGGCTGCCAATCATTATTTTCTACTGGATTTTTTTTTGGTTCCAAAAAATTTTTTTGAACATCAATAATTAAATGAGCTGTTTCTTCCGATTTTAACTTTATATCTTCAGGATCTTCAGCATATTTATAATAAAAACTTCTATGTCTTTTTTTCCAATTCATAACATTATTTCTTTTTTTTGATTATTTTACTTATTGTATCTCCTATTTCTTTAAATGGAAATAAACCTTTTGGCTTAGTAATTAAAAAAATTATCATAGTAATAGATAATACTATTTCCGTTAATCCAATAAATTCAAAAGTTATAGAATCATTAAATTTTATAACTTTTTCAATCCAACGCAATAATTCATAGCCAGTAGTAACTAATATAACTCCAAAAATTGCACCTGTAACTGTAAAAGAACCCCCTATGACAATCATTGAAATAACTAAAAAAGTCTCTCTTAAATAAAATGATTTTGGAGAAAATGAAGTAATAAAATGACCCCATAATCCCCCTGCGATTCCAGCTAAAAAAGCACTTGCAATAATTGCAAACCACCTTAAATAAACAATATTAGCTCCAATAGAGGCTGCTGCAATATCATTATCTCGAGATGCTCTTAGTAATAATCCAAATTTAGAATTTTTAAAAATAAAAGCAAAAACAACAGTTAAAAAAGAAAATAATATTGCTATTTCTAATGTAGTTGCTTTTGGTAAACCAAAAAAAGTTCTTGGACCATTTGTAACAGCACTCCAACCAACAACTATGGAATGAATAACCATCAAAAGCGCAAAAGATGAGATAACTGCAGCGGCATCATTCAGTCTCATTAAAGGTAAGGTTAAAATTGCAGCAATTATCGCGGTGAAAATACCTCCAATGCAAATAGATAAAATAGGATCAAATGCAATATTTTCTAAAAAAGGGTAAAGATCTCTTAATACAAAACCTTTCATTTGAATAGGCATCGATAATAATCCCGAACTGTATGCACCTATACTCATAAAACCTATATGCGCAAATGAAAGTATTCCTGAGTTACCCATAAAAACTTGTAAACCTACAACAAGTATAATGTATATAAATAAATTGATTATAATTCTTTCAAAAATACTGGAACCCGCAAAAAAATTAATAAAATAAATAAAAATAAATACCAATAAAAAAAATAATATGTTAGAAAAGTTTTCATTTTTTAAAATATTCATTATGTTCTAACCCCTGTAGCTGGACCTTTTATTAAACCTTCTGGTCTTATTAAAAGAATCAAAATTACAATAGAAAAAGTAAAGACATCTCTAAATTTAAGAATATCTTGAGGTAGTATATAATTAAAACTCATATCAACAAAGGCTAGAATAAAACCTCCCAAAACTGCTCCGTGAACACTTCTCATTCCTCCTATTACTGTAGCTATAAAAGCAATCAGTAATGGTTCCAGGCCTACCCCAGGAAAAACATTAGCTATTTTACTCATCCAAAGAGTGCCAGCTATTCCTGCTAGCAAACCGCTCATAGCAAAAGCAGTTGTTATAACTAAATTAGCAGGAATACCTAACATTCTTGCCATATTAAAGTTCGTGGCTGCAGCTCTCATTGCAAGTCCTAAAATAGATCTTTTCATAAATTGATAAAAAATTATTAGACATACAAAGGTAACAAAAATAGAAATTATATTTCTAACTGGAGTTATTACTCCTAAGAATTGAACACTATCTGATAAAAAACTAGGCATAGGAACATTTTTAGGCTTGGGAGAAATAAAAAGTAATGCTGCATTTTGCAATAAAGTTGCGAATGCAAATGAAGTTATTAAAACGGCTGTAACTGATTTTTCTCTAACAGGTCTAAAAGCAAAATAATCAGTACAAATAGATATAAAAATTGACATTAAAATAGCTATTGATGCCATAAAAAACCATGGGAATGGACTTCCTTTTAAAAGAAAAATAGAATAGCCTATCACCAAAACTAATTCACCATAAGCAAAATTAACTAATTTCAATATTCCATATACTAAAACTAGGCCCAATGCGAAAAGCGCATATAAACTTCCTAAACTAAGGACATCAACAATAAATTGCAAAATCATTTTTGCTCTCCAAAATATATTTTTTTAAAATCTATTTTTTCTTTAAGATCTGAAGCATTTCCAGAAGAAACAATTTCACCCAATCTTAGAAAATATACTCTATCTGAAATTGATAAAGCTTTAATTGCATGTTGTTCAACTAATAAAATCGTTAAATTTGTATTTTTTTTTAATAGTTCTATGTGTTCATATATTTTTTCAACAATTGTAGGTGCCAAACCCAAAGAAGGTTCGTCCAATAACAATATTTTTGGTTTAGACATCAACGCTCTTCCAATAGCAAGCATTTGTTGTTCCCCTCCTGATAAAGTTCCAGCAACTTGTTGTTTTCTTTTTAACAAAATAGGAAAAAGTTCATAAACTTCATTGATTGTTTCTTGAACAACTTTTGGTTTTTTACGCTGAATATAACCTCCCAAAATAAGATTCTCTTCCACTGAAAGATCAGGGAAAATATCTCTATTTTCAGGTACTGTTGCAATTCCAAGTGAAAGAATTTTTTCAGGAGAATATTTAGTTATATCATTACCTTCAAACTCAACTGTACCAGATAATTTATTTGCGACTCCTGCAATTGATAATAAAGTCGATGTTTTACCTGCTCCATTAGCTCCTAGCAAAACTACTGTTTCACCTTGATTAATAAAAAAATCAACTTTTTTAACCGCTATTACAGGTCCATAATTAACTTGTAAATTATTAATCTCAAGCATTTTCATTTTCAAATCCTTCTCCAAGGTATGCTTTAACTACATCAGGATGATTTTTTACCTGATCAACCAAGCCTTCAGCAATAGTTTTTCCAGAATCTAAAACATGCAATCTATTACAAAGTTTCATGATAAGTGACATATCGTGATCTATAATGAGTATACCTAAATTAAATTTGTTTGGAATTTCTCTTAACATATTCAAAAGTATTTCTGATTCATCATCATTCATACCTGCGGCAGGTTCATCCAAAAGTAAAAAATCTGGATCTGTAGCCATGGCTCTTGCAATTTCAACCCTTCTTCTGTCTCCATAATTCAAAGTGTTCGCAAGAACATGTTTAATTCTATCAAGATTAAGATAATTAATAATCTCATCACAATATCTAATTTTATCAGCATAATTCATGTGATTAACTAATGAAGCTGATTTTATGTTTTCAAAAACATTCAATGAATCAAAAGTTCTAACAATTTGAAAAGATCTTGCTAATCCATTTTTAACTCTTTGCTGAGGTGAGAATTTAGTAATATTAAGATTATCTTTGAAAATATTTCCTTCAGTAGGTTTTAATTGCCCACCAATTGTATTTAATAAAGTAGTTTTACCCGAACCATTTGGTCCAATTAAACCTAAAATTTCTTTTGTTTTCAAAGATAATGAAACCTGATCAAGAGCCCTTAAGCCGAGAAAATCTACAGTTATTTTTTTACACAATAGTTTCATAAAAATAAATTTAAAAAAAGGGGAAAAATAATTTCCCCTTTAAAAAGCTATTATCTTAAAAAGGTGCTGGAGGATTTTCAGGATTTCTCCAACCTAAAAATGATGGATTTCCTTCAGTCAAAGCAACTAAAGCAGCTGCTTTATAAGGGTAATGGCCATCAGCAGCATTACTGTAATCAAGATTTCCAGTTAATAAATTAAATTCATTATCCTCGAGGGCCTTAGCAACAGCTGCACCTTCTGTTGTACCTGCTATCTCTGCTGCTTGAGCAAATAACATCACAGCGTCCCAACCAGTTGCAACAAAAGCTGTATCCGGAGCAGAGCCATGATAATCTGTATATAATTTTACAAATTCCGGCATGTCAGGATGTCCTTCCGCTGACCCCATCCAAGTATGAGTTACAAAATAAATATCTGAACCAAACTTAGTTCCTAAAGCTTCCCAAACTGAAGGATCATCATATGAATCTCCTCCAAGTATTGGAGCCGTTATACCAGCTTCTCTTAATGATTTAGTGATAAGAGCAATATCTATCCCATATGAAGAAATAAATATAACATCCGGTTTTTCATCTAAAGCTTTAAGTCTAGCAAGTTGAGCTGAGAAATCATTATCTCCATTAGTGTAGGTATCTTCTAGTAATATTTTACCTCCAATAGCATCAAAATGTACTAAAAAATATTCTGACAAGCTTCTAGTATAGGCAATGATTTGATCAGTTACAACATAAGCAGTTTTCCAACCCATTTCATTATAAGCAAACTCAGCAGCAGTTGCACTCATAGTTGTGTTCCACATTGACAGAGTAAATTGTTTATCTCCTAAAGACCAAGAACTATAAAGTGGATCGGAGGCACAAAGTGACATACCAACAATTCCTGCGTCCTGAGCGGCCATGCTTGCTGGTCCTCCAAAATCAAAATCACATGGAGCTATAATAAACTCAGCTCCTTTATTTATAAGTTCCAAAGCAGAGTTACCAACAGTTACAGGATCTGATTTCCCATCAAGATTTACAAATTTAACTGGTCTGCCTAAAATACCGCCTTTTTCATCGTTTAGATATTTAACAGCAACTTGCGCCCCTTTAATACCTGGTGTATCTAGCGGTGCTTGCATTCCTGTTTCACAAGCAGCTCCTCCAATTAACAATTCCTTCGCATTAAGATTTGTCCAACTAAAAAAAACTAAAGTTGAAAAAAGAATCATAACAAAATTAAAAAATTTATTTTTCATTTTACCTCCCAAAAATTAAAATATAAATAATCTTATCCTTCTTTTATATATTGTCTAATAAATTTTTTTTTATTAATATCATGTTTGCCGTACTCTCTGTGAGAATGACCTATAGGTTATGCAAAGGAATCTGAAAATGGGGCGTTAAAACATCATATATTCACCATCCTTTATACTTTTCAATAGCACTGTCTGGAACTAAGCCGTTGGAAACATCGGTGAAAGCCTGATCAAGAATTTCTAGACCTAACTTAGAATCATTTTCACTCATAATTAGCGGAGGTGTCAACTCTAGCACATTTGACTCCATACCTACATAAAAAATGACAAGACCTAATTCATAAGCTCTGTAAACTATCTTTGCAGTTTCAAGTTTTGCGGCTTTCTTATCTTTATGGCGATTTTTTACTAATTCAACACCAATAGCAAGTCCTCTACCACGCACATCTCCTATTAATTCATGTTTATTGGCTAGCTGTTTCAAACCTTCTTGTAAATTTTTGCCCATAATATTTGCATTAGAAATTAAATTTTCTTTTTGAATTGTTTTTAATACAGTTCTGCCTGCAGATATACAGACGGGATTTCCAGAAGTAGTCATAATAGAAAAAGCAGGTGCAAAATCCATTATTTCGGATGGACCTACAACTGCAGATAGAGGTAACCCTCCTCCTAAAGATTTGCCAAATGTAATAATATCAGGAGTTAGACCTTCATATTCAAATGCATGCATTAACCCAGATCGACCAAGACCAACCTTTACTTCATCTACAACTATAAGAATTC
>Ga0114999_10009618_pt1 | contig 10567 bp, 13 predicted proteins | sample ArcticOcean_MG_C_3_FD_89820 | JGI IMG/M metagenome (GOLD analysis project Ga0114999, IMG submission 89820) | Marine microbial communities from western Arctic Ocean - ArcticOcean_MG_CB8_126 | ecosystem: Environmental > Aquatic > Marine > Oceanic | place: Arctic Ocean: Canada Basin | collected... | reverse complement strand
CACGTCCGTGGAAACTGCCCCGCCGTCTGCCGCAAGGCTTCTGGTTGCAAATACGCCTCAGGACGCAAGCGTTCTTTCTGCCGTAAAAGCAAATCGCGCCGCCGCCATTAAGTTAATTAATCCTATTTTTATATAATATTTATATATAAATGGGTAAAAAAGCAATTCATAAAAATAAAATAAGACGTGGTTTACGTAATAAATCAAATCAAAACGGTAGTAATTATGATCAAATAACACAGAAGCACTTACAAGTTCAATCTGTATCTATCTCTGATGATATACGAGCACGCCAAGCTTACCAGCGCGTTGGTTGTAAATATAGTGACATATCAGATGTAAATCCATATAGCTCTTACTCACAGTATCCTTATACAGAATTACGGAAAACAGGTGAGAATATACCTCATATGCTCAGATTAATGGAGAGTGATACTATGATTATTGAAAAACGTGCGACATACGTAGCACATCGTACGCAAAGATTTAAAGAATATACTAGAAAAATACAAGAACACTTAAAATATCACGAAGAAATGGAGGATGCTATAGATGCGGATAAATGGGTTGTAGTGAATTATCAAAATTTAATAATGCCATCACCTGATAAAATAAAGGTAAAAGCTGAGGCGCGCGTCAGAGCACGTGCTAATAGATGTCGTTCCAAAAAGTATCACCATAATAAGAAGCCACGTCGAATAAATATATTTTCATAAATTATATTTATTTATTATCTAACTCTTTTTTCATTTCAAGTGTAATTCCCAATTCTTTCTTTATCGAATCTTTATTTTTAACACGGGTATTTTCGCCTCCACCACCCATCGCGTGTTGGATCATGGCGTGCCATTGCTCTAACAATACCTCGTTTTGCAAATATTTTGGATGTTCTTTTTCCCATAATTTAATTTGTTGAATTTGTTTAATTGTAATAGCATCAATGGATTTATTTATTTTACTATGAATTTTGTCTTTTTCCCATTTATTTTTGTCTTTTACATAAAATTGTAATCGCTTTCTATCACTACAATGAATGGGTCTTTCTGTGGGTTTCATATCTTGTAATTGTTTTACAAAAATATTACTTATTCCTTTGACATATCCATGTGCTTTTGTATACATTAAATCTTCAAGTGATACAGTTAGTTTGTCTACAAAATCTGTAAGATTCATTGCATCCTTGCAATACTCATTTAGATAGACGTTTATAGACATTTTATTATTATAGGTATTATTTCCTACCTTTCCAATCATATTATCAATTGTTTTATGAAAACATTTATTTGTATCACTTTGTGCTTGAATCATTTTTTCCATCATTTGACGCAATTCCTTTACTTCCTTTTTTAATGATTCTTTTTCTTCATCTTTCCCTTTAATTTGTTCTTTGACAACAAATTCGTTTTTGAGTAAAATTATACTATTTTTATCTACACGTGTAGATAATTTTTTTTTAAATGCCTTTTTGGTTTCCATAACATCACTTGAAGCGTGAGATTTCTTTTTATGTTTACTGAGTCCACTTGCGTATACATATCCGCGGCCGCAGACCATACAATGGTAACCCACTTTTTTTTTATCCATCGAGTTATCCAAGTTATCCATATTATGTTTCCGTGTGGAAACGTGTCTTTTCCAATCATATTTGTCCCTAGATGTATAGTCACATTTTTGACAGTAGATTTTCTTCCCACTTTTTTGCCCACTTTTTTCGGTCGTACTCATTATATAAAATGGATAACAAAAAAAGTGGGATTTTCCTAAATATAATCTGTTTTTGACATTTGTTTTATTATCCAAAAACCCCACTACATAAGTTCCCTACATCACCAAAATTTATAAAATCCTAGAATTACTACATATTGTAGAAAAAAACACTCCGCAAACTCATTTTTTTTTTATTTTTATGAGACAATTTCGATTTTGGACATTTTAAAAATGTCCAAAATGAAAAAAACTCCAATCTTTTATTGAAAAACGTGTTTTGCGGTTTTGCGGATATTTTTAGGGCTTTTTCACCACACCATCACGAATAGTTTCTAATAAAGACGTATTATAAATAAGACCACCCGTGGGTTTATAAGTTGAAACCAGTTTGAAATTCTTATTTTTATCTGGTTTTATGTTAGGTTGCAATTTCTTAAGCATGAGTGAATTCGCATTTTCTGCGGTAAAGCCAGATGTTTCTTTTTTTTTTTTATCTTTTATTGGTTGTCCAAAACCATCAATTGAATATCCATTTTGTTTTTTGAATAATATTCTTTTATTTTTCTCAATATAGTGCTGCCATGAAATAAATAAAAAATTAGGATGTGTATATTTAGTATTAAAACCGTTATCCTGGAGTTTATCAATAATATAAGCAGTACACGCTGCCGAATCATAACGTGGGGTACCTACTAAAAATTCTGGTATAATAAAAAAACAATATTGTTCTGCTATTCGCTGTCTTGATGTGATTTTGATTTTTGTATGTACGCGATTAAGAATCTTTTGATATATTTTAATACGATTCTGTTCTACTTGATTTTTTCTCTCATATAAGTCATCTAAGTTGATTTTTTCACTAAAATTATTTAAATTCATATTTACAGTTTTAATAGAAAAAACTATTAAAACTTATACTCATAATAATACATATTATGATTATAAAACATATCGTTTTATCCGGGGGATCATATAAAGGTTTATATACACTAGGCGCTTTATATAAACTATCTCAAAAACAATTCTATAAAATAGAAAATATTGAATCTATATTTGCAACATCAGTAGGAAGTATAATAGCCGCTATCTTACAGTTAAATTTAAACTGGGATGATGTTCTGGATTATGTTATTAAACGTCCATGGCACAAGACATTTAAGCTTCCTACAGATCTAATATTTGAAATAATGGGAAAAAAAGGGTTTCTTAATATTGACATTTTTATCTCGATATTAGAAAAACTATTTCTTGTTAAAGAATTACAATTGAAAACAGTTACATTAAAAGAGTTCTATGATTTTTCCAAAATAGAATTTCACACATTCGCACTAAAACTAAATACTTTTACTACTGAAGAATTCTCACATCTAACACATCCTGATATGAGACTAATTGATGCTATTTATATATCTTGTTCAATCCCTTTAGTATTCCAACCCTTGTTTTTTGATGGTTCATATAGAATTGATGGGGGCATTTTATGCAATTTACCTTTACGACAATGTCTGGAAAAATATCCAAATAAAGAAGAAATATTGGCAATTGATATAAAGGCAGATAGAATACAAAAGGAATTAACAGAAGATACAAATTTTCTCGTTTATAGCTATTATATATTTGATTGTCTTATTAGACATTCGAATGAAAAGGTACCATTGGATATTCCAAATTATGTTATTATCCCTTGCAAAGGTTCAGACGCTGGAATATTAGAAAAATTAATCCAGAATTCAGAAGAACGTGAAAAATTTATAGATGAAGGTAAGAAATTTGCTGATTTATTTCTCTCTTATAAATCATCACAAAGTAGTATGCAAGAACTCAGTTAATGTTTTCTCATTTGGTTTTGCGTCATATTCAATAACCTGTTCCCCTTTTACTAGATAAATTGTAGGAAATCCATCAATTTTTACATTATACGTTTTTTCAAAATCTGTTACACTAGACTCTTCTTTCTCTCCATTAACAAAATGAAAGGTGACTTGTACACCATTTATTTTTTCATTCTCATATTTATCTTTTACAGCAGCCAACGCCGGTTTTGCCGCTTTGCAATGAGGACACCAGTCAACGCAAAAAAAGTATAGATCGGCTTGTGTTACATCTTCACCCTGTGGAATAAACTCTTTATTTGGAACGAAACTCGGCTGTAGTTTAGGGACAATATATGTAGTATAAACCCATAATGCTGCTGCTATAAGAATAGCAGAGACCACTATGATAATTAAGAATTTTCTATTTGTTAGTAGTAATAATGTATTTTCTTTTATTTTTTCAAGCATTTATATATTTAAATAGAAGAAAGAGATCGTTTTAACGAATATTACCTAAAGATAATAATTTTATAGTAATAAATGTTCATACGCGATTTTAATATGAAAATAGTTAAACTAAATATTAATAGTTATACCACAGAAAAACACTTATACAACGCTTTATGGGATATAAAGTATAATATATGTTTTCCTAAAAAAAATGCGTTTGATATTTCATCACTAATAAAAAAATAAGGTATTGTTTTTTTTCTTGAAATAATATAGGATAACAATGACAACAAAAAAAACAAGAAAAAAAACAAGAAAAAAAACAAGAAATAAAAAAGTATATTCAAATAAAGATTTTAAGAGTAATGATGGAATGTTAACTACTGTATGGGGTCCACCTATATGGCATTTTTTACATACTATATCATTTAATTATCCAATACACCCTACACGATTGGAAAAAAAAAATTATCGTGCTTTTATTTTTAGTCTGCAGAATATTCTCCCCTGTGGTTATTGTAGAAAAAATTTAAAGAAAAATTTGAAAGAGTTACCTTTAACAAAGAAAGATATGAAAAATCGCGGTACATTTTCTCTATGGGTTTACAATTTACATGAGAAGATAAATAAAATGTTGAATAAACAATCTGGTTTAACATATTCAGCAGTTAGAGAAAGATATGAACATTTTCGTTCTCGGTGTACTAATGATAAAAGTCGTTTTACAAGAAAAAAGATATGTTTACGATCACGGAAAACAAAAAAACGAGAAGCAGGCTGCACAAAACCTTTATATGGTAAAAAATCTAAATGCATTCTTAAAATTATTCCCCATAATATAAAAACAAAGTCGCTTTCTATTGATAAAAGATGTATTAAAACACGCCAGTAAATTAATAGTTATCGTAAAATACGATAAATATTTATCAAAGATTATTATCTTCTAAATATATTGCTTTAAGCAAACGAAGCAAAAGAATTTAACATTGGAAGAGGGAGAGAATTATCCACATTAGCAGCTGAATAATCGGGAACTTTTTTACAAGTGAAAGCTGGTTCGGGGCATCGTGCACATCCAGGGCAAGGTGGGCAAGGTTTCTCGCGCGGACAATTGGCACCATCGGGACATTTTGGACATACTGGCGGTACAATACTGGATTTTAATATGTACAAATCTTCTTGCCCGCGCGGTATATCTCTTCTTCGAATTTCCATTCCCTCTTTTATACTAAAGCCTAAATGGGAAAAAACAATTACGGCTAATAATAAAATGAAGAGTGATGTCAAACATAGTTTCATTATATAGTTCTTCGAGAAAAAAGTTTATGGAGAAAATATATATATATGCAACCTAAAAATCAATGGACTGATCCACAAGAACAATTATTAATCACATGGGCTGAAAAAGCATCTGGATATGCTTGGTTGCATCAAAAAAGTATAGGGCATTTTAAGATTCGTAATATGTGTATTGCTGTCCCATCAGTATTGTGTGGATATATTGCTGGTACTGGAACATTATTATCTGATTGTGATTTACCAGTAGAATTAAGAGGTTTTATAGGAGTCGCTGGTTTATTATCTGGATTATTATCTAGTTTTCAAGATATGTTCACATATAAAGAAGAAGGAGAGAAACACCGCATTGCTGTTTTACGGTTTCTCTCTTTTTTTAGAGAGATAAGTTGCGAATTGAGCATAGAACCAGCGAACAGGAATAATTCTATAGATTATATTACGATGAAACGATTTGAATTTGATAAAATTCTAGAACAAGCACCCGATATTCCTTCACGTATTATTGAAAGATTTAATACAAAATTTAAACATTTAGGGGTTCATAAACCAGATGCTGTAGCGGGAATACAAACAATTATACCATATGGCAAGGAATTGAAAGTAATAATGTATAAAAAAAAGATTTCATTAAAAGAGAAAATAGTACTTCTTAAATATTTTATAACATGGAAAAAACAATGCCTTTTTTTTTCATATGATACTAATAATCAGATTGAAGTAACTAATTCAAACCAAAGCGATCTGGTAACAATTGAAAGAAATGGTACACAAATTCAATTGGCACAAAGAGAAAAAAGTTATGTAACAATGTATGGACCTTTAAGCCAACAAAAAAATATGTTTGAATATCAAAATATTAAATTTAAATGTAATCCCATAGATTTAGAAAAAGGTGATATAAAAAATATCTAAATTAACTATAAATGCCCGCTTTAACACACGGAAGAGTTAGAAATGGATTTAATCAATATGCTCGGTCGGTAACGTATTCTCAAGAAAGTTGTAAAGGACCAAATGGAGAGCAACTCGCTTGTTGCAAAAAAAAATTACAACAACAGCCAACATCTTGTGGGGGACAAAAAAATTTCTGTTGTGGTCGCCCGCTACAACCCTTTAAAATTATTAATACTGGATGTCTTACTAACAAGTGTCGTATTCCTCACGGCACAACAACGCGAACAAGAGCCATTGCTTCCGGCGGCGTCGGAAGTCGTTCCTTTAGCGTTCGTCGCGCCATTGGTCGCCGCGTTCAGAATAGAAATCAGCTACCTCTTGGTTCTCATTTACATACGGGCGTTGTTCCAACACAAAAAGGATTAAATCCGAATACTGGCGTTCGTAATGCATATGGGGCAGAATGTGAAAAATCATCTTGTGGGTGTTGTTTACCTACATTACCTATTCCAACTCCTCGATTAGGAACATCTTTAGGTGTAATTTATTAAAGATTGTTGTATTATTTTTTTTTCTTTAGCAAATATATAATGGTAAAATACTATGGAAGAGCAAGACAACGTACAGGTTCTGTGAATACCAAGCAATTGGGATTGAAAATGGCTGGTTGTCCACCAACCGTTGGTAAAAAAGGGACAATTCTTATGTACCAAGCCCGTCGTGTTCCTTGCGGTGGTGCTAAATTCGCATGTGGTTTGAATGGACAGCGCGGCGGACAGAGATATACGTGCCGATTCGGTGTGAATGCTGACTGGGCTGGGCAGCAAGCCGTTACCGATTATTGTCAACCACGTCCTATTATGCCCGGTATGGGTTGTATTGCTAATGCGCTCCCAACGGCGGCGAGGGCAGGTGGCGTGGGTAATATTTGGACACCACGCAGCCAGTAAGTAAAATTGATATAAATATTTATAATTATTTATATCAAAAATGTCTAAAAAAGGGAAAATATTGGAACGATTTTATTTGGAAAACACGGTTGAAGCTGGTGTAGATGAAGCAGGGCGGGGTCCACTTTTTGGGAGATTATATATTGGGTCTGCTATTTTACCCCAAGACGACAGTTTTAATCATAGTTTGATGAGAGATAGTAAGAAACTTTCGGAACGAAAAAGACTTATTGCATATGATTATATTCGAGAATATGCTATTGATTATGCAACATATTCTGTGGAATCTTCGGATATTGATACGGATAACATATATGTTTCTACGTTAAATGGGATGCATCGTGTTTTAGATAAACTATTGGTGAAACCTGCCCATATTTTGGTGGATGGATCTAGTTTTATCCCCTATTCGTTAGATGGAAAATCAATTCCACATATATGTATTACAGGGGGAGATGATAAGTATACAGCCATCGCCGCCGCTTCTATTTTAGCGAAGGTAGAGAGAGATAATTATATTAAAGATTTGTGTAAGGAACAACCCCAGTTAGATGAATATTATAGTTTGCTATCGAATAAAGGATATGGAACAAAATTACATATAGATGGAATTAAAGCGCACGGCATTACATTACATCATCGTAAATCCTTCGGTATATGCAAACAAGTATCATATCATATCATATGATTTCTAATTCTACCTATTAGATAAGTATAAATTACCATCATATATATATATATGGTAAAAATTACAAATTTATATAACGTGAGTATTGCTGTAGTAATCTTAATGGTACTAGAAATGGTGGGACAAACTCTTTTACGCAAGTTTTTTGACTCTGGATATAATATGAAGTATTGGTATTTACCTTTAATAACCTGGTTACTATATGGTGTTGCGTGTATAGTACTTTTATGGGGGTATAAATATTCAGATATTAGTGCAATTGAGACATTATGGGATGCCTCAACTTCGATAGCAGTGCCTATAATTGCTATTTTATTTTTTAAGGGTTCAATTTCCTTTTTATCAGGTTCTGGAATTCTTATGACAATAATTGGTATTATACTTATTGTTATGGGTAGTAAAAAGAAAAAAGTATTAAATTGATTGTAAATATTATATTAGATTTGTAATAAATCAAGAAGAAATGAAAGTATTAGTATTTGATACTGAAACGACGGGGCTGCTGCCAAAATATATATCTACAAGTGAGACATATAGATTTCCATATGTAGTTCAACTAAGTTGGATGGTCTTTGATATGGGAAAGAATAAGATTTCTGAATTAAATGATTATATTATTCAATTGCCCCAATGTGTGAAAATTACGAAGGAAAATGCCAATATTCATGGTATTGATACTGAGTTGATGAGAGAAAAAGGCAAAGATATAGTGCCTATTTTGAAAAAATTTAAAAATGATGTATTGCTGTCCACTATTATTGTGGCACACAATATTGCTTTTGATAAAAAAATAATTGAAGTGGAATTCTATAGACACGGTCTGGGATGCTGGAGTGATTTGAGAAAGAAAGAGTATTGTACTATGAAAAAGGGCAATCGCCTTTGCAATTTGAAAATGAAATCATTTTATTCAAATAAAATGATTTCAAAATATCCGCGCTTATCAGAATTGCATAATAAATTGTTTGGTGAAGTTCCAAAAAATCTTCATAATGCGTTAATTGACATTATATTATGTTTTCGGTGTTACTATAAATTAGAACACGATTGTGATGTAATGGAAACAAATCGAGAGTTTTCGGCATTGTATAAACTATTATGCAGGTTATGATTATCCGGAACACATTTCACATCCTTCATCTAAAGATTGAGCCACGGGTTTAACGGATGGGTCAATCGTAAACTGTTGAGGTGCTGCTTTTGCTTTCGTGCGTAAATAGTATATTCCAGTTTTTAACCCACATCGATAAGCATAAAAATGCATCGCGGTAATTTTATCATATGTGGGATCTTTCATCCACAGATTTTGACTTTGACTCTGATCTATAAATATACCCCTTTCTTTTGACATTGTTAAAATATGTTTCATCGGTATTTCCCATACAATTTTATATTTTTCCCGTATATGAGATGGGATGTTTTTTAAATGCTGAATAGAACCCTGATTGGCAATAATAGAATTTTTCATTTCTTCATCCCACAAATCAAGTTGAATGAGTTCTTCCATTAAATATTTATTTGCCACAATAAATTCTCCCGCTATGGTTCTCCGTACATAAATATTACTAGTAAAAGGTTCAAAACATTCGTTGTTTCCAAGGATTTGTGAAGTGCTTGCAGTCGGCATAGGTGCTACCAGAAGTGAATTACGAATTCCATGATTCTTGATACTATTTCGAAGTGTTTCCCAATCATATCTATCGCTTGGAGACACTTTCCACAGATCAAATTGTAAAAGCCCTTCACTTGTTGGCGAACCTACAAATGAACTATAGGCCCCACAACAACTATCCTTTAATTTTTTAATTTCATCAGGAATAGGTTGGTATTTAATTAGTGCTCGATTAATTTCTTCCACATATTTATTATTTGGATGTCCAATTTTTTTATAAAGTCTTAGATTTTGTTTGTCATCACATCCCTCTGTTCGCCATAATTTATATGTTTTACGAAGTAGCATCATAGATTCTTTGCGTTCTTTGGCGATTTCATTGCTTTTTTCTAATGAAGCATGATAAATTGTTTCAAATATTTTTTTATTAATATCACGTGCTTCAACGGAATGAAAAGGTATATTCATCAAAGCAAAAGTATCCGCTAATCCTTGAACGCCAATACCGATGGGTCGATGTCGTAAATTAGATAGTCGCGTTTTGTCTGTTGGATAATAATTGATATCTATTACTTTATCTAGATTTTCTGTTACCATTTTTGTAATTTTGTGCAATTTTTCATAATCAAAAGTTGGCTGTAGTAGGTTAGCTAATTCCTTATATCCACCAATGTAGATATCATTGTGAGTAATAATTGGAACCGTATTAATCGATTTTCCAGATTGTTCGCTGAATTTTCTATAGATTTTCATTCTTTCATCATCATTATTAATAATAATTTCTTCAAAAGAGATATTTAATGGGTTCAGAAGATTTTTTGACATTTTACAATACATACAATTTTCTTTTGAATATAGTCGCAATTTTTCAGTGAAAGAAGGTACGGCATTTACAACAAACTTAGATAATCCAATACTAGCCAAATTACAGACCGCGGTTTCCTCTTCATTTGAATATTCAATAATTTCTGTACATAAATTACTACTTTTAATAGTTCCCAAATTTTTCTGATTACTCTTTGAATTACAGGCATCTTTGTATAACATATAAGGCGTACCTGTTTCAATCTGGGAATCTAATATTTTGAACCATAGATCGCGAGCTTGGATCTTCTTTCCCTTACCTTCTGCTTCATATTTTTCATATAGTGTT
>Ga0114999_10009616_pt1 | contig 10569 bp, 9 predicted proteins | sample ArcticOcean_MG_C_3_FD_89820 | JGI IMG/M metagenome (GOLD analysis project Ga0114999, IMG submission 89820) | Marine microbial communities from western Arctic Ocean - ArcticOcean_MG_CB8_126 | ecosystem: Environmental > Aquatic > Marine > Oceanic | place: Arctic Ocean: Canada Basin | collected... | reverse complement strand
TTGATTATTTCAATTTTATAATTTTCATCTAATCCAATTTCTTTTAGTTTTTCTTTTACAATTTTTTTCTTGCCTATGAGGATAGGAATTCCAAGACCGTTACTTTTAAAAGCTATTGCAGCTTTTAATGTATTTTCATCTTCACCATCTGCAAAAACAACTCTTTTTTTTGTTTTCTTTATCTGTGAATTTATTCCTTGCATTATACCTAAAGAAGGATCAAGTCTTTGCTTTAGTTGTTCTTTATAAATTTCAAAATTTTCTATTTTTTTCCTAGCAACCCCACTTTTTATTGCCGCCTTAGCTACTGCAGCTGGTATTACACTAATTAGTCTTGGGTCAAAAGTTGAAGGTATTATATATTCTTTACCATATTTTGGTCTTTCCCCACCCATAGCAGCCGCAACTTCATCAGGAACATACTCTCGCGCAAGTTCAGCTATTGCATAGGCAGCAGCCACTTTCATATCTTCATTAATTGTTTTTGCTCTAACATCCAGCGCGCCTCTAAAAATATAAGGAAAACCAATTAAATTATTTACTTGATTAGGGTAGTCAGATCTTCCAGTTGCTACTATAGCATCATCTCTAACTTCACTAACTTCTTCGGGTGTAATTTCAGGATCAGGGTTTGCGCAAGCAAAAATTATTGGATTTTTAGCCATACTTTTTACCATTGCTTTTGTTAAGACACCTTTAGTTGATAAACCTAAAAAAATATCAGCTCCAATCATTGCTTCTTCAAGCGTTCTGTGTTTTGTTTCAATTGCATGAGCAGACTTCCACTGATTGAGATTATCTCTACCTCTATAAATTACACCTTTTCTATCAACCATTGTAATATTTTTTTTTAAAACTCCACTATTCTTAAATAAATTTGTACACGCCATGGCTGAAGCACCTGCTCCATTTACAACAATTTTAACATCTTTGATTAATTTTTTAGATATATCTAAAGCATTTATTAAAGCTGCCAAAGTTATTATTGCAGTACCATGTTGGTCGTCATGGAATATAGGGATATCTAACTTTTCTTTTAATTTTTCTTCTATTATAAAACAATCTGGAGCCGCTATATCTTCTAAATTTATTCCTCCAAAGCTTTTTCCCAAAACTGAAATACAATTGATAATTTCATTTGTATCTGAAGAATCTATTTCTAAATCAATTGAGTCAATATCTGCAAAACGTTTAAATAAAATTGCTTTACCTTCCATTACAGGTTTTGAAGCTAGTGCCCCTAAATTTCCTAGACCTAGTATTGCTGAACCATTACTTATTACAGCAACTAAATTTCCCTTTGTTGTATAATCGTACGCTGCATCTGGATTTTTTGCTATTGCTTTAACTGGTGCAGCTACACCAGGAGAATAGGCTAGTGCCAAATCTCTTTTGCTCGTCATTGGTTTTGAAGATAGAATTTCTATTTTCCCTGATTTACCACTATTGTGATAATCCAAAGCTTCTTGATCTGTGTATTTATCTATTTTTGACTTTTTCTTCATTTGAAAAGCAAGTATCTTACAATTGTCACAAAAATAAGGCTTATATTCAAGATGAACTTAATAGCAGCAACCTCTACATTTAGTTTTTTTACCCTAATAAGTAGATTGCTTGGCTATGTAAGAGACATATTAATTGCAATTTTCTTAGGGACAAGCTTATTTGCAGATGCATTTTTTGTTGCTTTTAGACTTCCAAATACATTCAGAAGATTATTTGCTGAAGGATCATTTAATGCAGCTTTTATTCCTAGTTATGCTGGTGAGTTAGCAAAAAATAAAAAAAAAGCAAATGATTTTGCTAAAAATGTATTTAACTTACTTTTTATAATTTTATTATTTTTTGTTGTATTGGCTGAAATTTTTATGCCTCAATTAATATATTTAATTGCACCTGGTTTTTATAAAGATGCAGAAAAGTTAAACCTTGTAGTAAATCTAAGTAGAATAACTTTTCCATTTTTGTTTTTTATATGTTTGGCCTCTTTTTTTTCTGCTATACTTAACTCATATAATAAGTTTGCCGCTGCCGCTGCCGCACCAATTGTACTTAATGTAGTTTTAATAGGATCATTGTTTTTTTCTAAACATCTAGATTCTTCACTAGTTTTAACTTTGTCCTATGCAGTATCATTTTCTGGTTTTTTGCAGTTACTAATTTTATTGTTTTTTGTTAGAAAAAACTTCAAACTTACTTTAAATTTTAAAATAAAAATAAATAATACAATAAAATTTTTTTTTAAAAAATTAATTCCAAGTATTTTAGCATCAGGTGTAACTCAAATTAACATTTTAGTTGGCACTATTATTGCATCTTTTCAGTCAGGAGCAGTTTCATATTTGTATTATGCTGATAGGATTTACCAAATTAATCTTGCAATTTCTGGAATAGCTGTTGGTACAGTAATGCTTCCTCAATTATCTAAGTACATTAAAAACGATAATAGTAGTCAAGTTACAAATCTCCAAAATAGATCTATAGAACTCAGTTTATTTTTATCAATTCCAGGGGCTGTTGCATTAATTATGGCTTCAAAAGAAATTGTAACATCATTGTTTGGTTACGGTTCTTTTGATATTAATAGTGTTAACAATACTGCATTAGCAATAACTTTTTTTGCCTTCGGTGTGCCCGCTTTTTCAATCTTAAAAATATTTTCAAATTTATTTTTTGCTAGAAATGATACAAAATTACCTTTTTATTTATCAGTTGTTTCGGTTTTTTTAAATGTATTAATTAGTGTTACGTTATTTAGTAGAGTTGGCTTTATTATCATACCAATAGCCACTTCAATTTCTTCGTGGGTTAATGTTTGTCTATACTATTATTTTATAAAAAAAAGGAATTTACATAATTTTGATAGTAAATTTACTCATAGGTTTCCTCGTATTTTATTATCTGTGGTTGTAATGGGAATAACATTATATTTATTGTTGGGTATTTTTTCAGATAAATTTATTTATAATGAAAGTTGGAAATTTGTTTACTTATTTATTATAGTATCGATTAGCTTATTTAGTTATTTTTTAATTTCAAATTTTACAGGTGCATTTAAGTTCAAAGATATTAAATTAAAATAGTTATTTTTATATATGATTAAAAAAAGAGTATTTTCTGGCGTACAACCAACTGGCAATTTACATTTAGGCAATTATTTAGGTGCCATAAAAAATTTTGTAGGTTTGCAAAATAAATTTGAGTGTATCTATTGCGTAGTAGATTTGCATGCAATAACAAATCGGCAAAACCCTAAAGAATTAAGATCTAATATTTTAGAAACTGTTGCAAGTTTTATTGCATCAGGTTTAGATCCTGAAAAAAATATTATATTTAATCAAGCTAGTGTGGCCGCTCATAGTGAATTAGCTTGGATATTTAATTGTGTGGCAAGAATTGGTTGGTTAAATAGGATGACACAATTTAAAGAAAAAGCTGGAGTAAATAAAGAAAACGCAAGTGTAGGTTTAATGGTTTATCCCAACTTGATGGCTGCAGATATACTTTTATATAAGGCTACTCATGTTCCTGTTGGGGAAGATCAAAAACAACATCTAGAACTAACTAGAGATATTGCAAAAAAATTTAATAATGATTTTATTCCTAAAGGTTATTTTCCAATAGTGGAGCCAATAATACCAAAAGAAATATCTAGAGTAATGAGCTTAAGAAATGGAAATAAAAAAATGAGCAAGTCAGAAGAATCTGATTATAGTAGGATAAATTTAAAAGACAATAAAGATTTGATTGAGCAAAAAATTAAAAAGGCAAAAACAGATGCAGATCCCATACCCTCGGGAACTGCTGGACTAAATAATAGAGCTGAAGCCTCAAACCTCATATCAATATATGCAAGCATAAATAGTATTAAAGTTGAACAAGTTTTAAAGGAATTTGAGGGAAAAAATTTTTCAACCTTTAAGAGTAAATTAAGCGAATCGATAATTGAAAAAATATGCCCTATTGGTAAAGAAATTAAAAAGTTACTAAAAGACGAAAAATACCTTTATACAGTTTTAGAAAAAGGCTCTAAAAAAGCTGATTTAATTAGTAAAAAAAATCTTAAAGAAATATATGAAATTATAGGCTTAAAAAAGTTCGCTTGATATAAATTTTTAATATAATATTAAAAATATTGATATGATAAAAACTGAAAATACTCCTAATCCAGATACATTAAAATTTTTGCCAGGAAAAAAAGTTTCTGAAATAGGCCCCGTAGAATTTTTAAAAAGTGACAAAAGTGAAAAGGTACCTTTAGCTAATCAAATACTCTCTTTAGAGGGAATAAAAATGGTTTTTTTTGGAGAGGACTTTATTACAGTTAAAAAAGAGAAAGATTTAAGTTGGGACAATTTAAAACATAGTATTATATCTGAAATAAACGATTATTATTCCAAGGGAAATGATGTTGTTGTAAAAAACAATTTATCAAAAACTATTAAAGATCCAAAACCACATGAATCAGATGAAGTAATAAAAAAAATTAATGAGGTCCTTGATACAAAAGTAAGACCAGCTGTAGCTAAAGATGGCGGCGATATACAATTTCAATCTTTCAAAAATGGAGTAGTAACAGTTGAGCTAAAAGGTAGCTGTTCTGGCTGCCCAAGCTCGGTTATGACGCTAAAACAAGGTGTGCAAAATCTCCTCTGTCATTATATATCAGAAGTAAAAAGTGTAGAGGCAAATTAATAAAGTGTCAAAAAAAATTGAAAAACTTTTTAACTCCTACAGAGAACAGTTATTAAATTTAGCTAAAATTTATAGCGTAGTTGAAGTAAAGAGTTACGCTAGGAGTTCGAAGAGACTTACTGTTTCGCAATTAGAGTTATTATTAATAAAAAATCATATTAAGTTACCTGTGAATAGATCAAGCGATAAAGCAATCGCTAGACAAGAATTAAAAGAAAATTCTATAAGAAATATTTATTTATCATTTGGAATTATATTTTTTATTGGTTTTATGATTGGCATGAGACCTTTTATTAAAAATATAGTTAATGAAGTAAAATTTACATATGTAGCGGAAGAGTACAAATTGCCAAAAACAGAAAAAAATAAAGTAGTCAAAAAAAGTAAAAAATCAAAATCTGCTAAAAAAGAAGAAAATTATGATAATACAGTAAGTTTAAACGCTGAAACTACATTTAATTTATTTTCTGATTTGGGGTATGACCTTACAGGTGTAAGAGCTGGCCAAAAAGTAAAACCAATTTATTTAACTAAACTTCCTAGAGATCTAAAAAATATAGTGGATACCAAAAAGAAAAGAGAACTCTTTATAAGAATTGTATTGCCTTTAATTCTTGATGAGAACCAAAAAATTAGCGATGACAGGAAAAAACTTTTTAAAATGTTAAAAAAAAATTTTAATACTGTGGGCGAAAGAGTATGGATTAAAAGAAGATTCAAAGAATATAAAATCGATGATCAAGACTTAGGTACACTAAAAATGAGAATGGATATTATTCCTGTTTCTATTGCATTAGCGCAGGCAGCAAATGAAAGTGGATGGGGAACTTCTAGATTTGCATTAGAAGGAAATGCTTTATTTGGCCAATGGACGTGGAGTGATAATGGTATTACGCCAGAAAACAAAGATAAAAACAAAACACATAAAGTTTTGCAATTTCAAATATTAAAAGCTTCGGTTAAGGCCTATAAAAATAATCTCAATACACATAATGCTTATTCAGAATTCAGAGAAGCAAGAGCAAAACTCAGAGAAGAAGGTAAAAAACTTAATGGTCTAAAGCTAACAATGTATCTAAAAAATTATGCTTCTATTGGTGAAAAATATGTCACAATTTTAGAAAGTATTATTACAAAAAATTCACTTACTGATTTTGATAATGCAAATCTACTTCCATCTAAATTAAAAAAAGGAGTATCTCTTTAACAGCTAATAAATTAATATTTTTCAACAACATATTGAATTCCTAACCATCTCCATTTTCCATTTTTAGTTTGAAGAGAGCAATTAATTCTGCCTCTTTCACTCCTAAATTTTTCTTTAAATAAAATAGCTATTTCATTTTTACTTAAGAATTTAATTTCAGACTTTTTCCAAACATTACCTTCATTCGAATAACAATTGATATTTTCTATATTAATTACATTTTCAAAAAATTTAATCTTAACTTTTGGTGGGTTATTTTCTTCTGATATATATCTTTCATTAGGAACTATACTTTTATATGGAAAAGGCAATGTTTGAAGTAGAAATTTAAATCTTTTTAATTCTCCATATTTTTCATTTATTGGAAATCTTGGCAGTTCAAGAAATTTTTTTGATATATCAATAACTCCCGAATGTTGACCAAAAGCAAATTCAAAATTTAAATCAGAGACAATTTTTTTTAAAGTATTGCTGTACTCCCCAAATGGATAAGAAAAGAAAATTGGAGAATATCCTATTTTTTCATTAAAAATTTTAATTGATGTTTCTAAGTCTAATTTTATTTCCTCTTCTTTAAAATCAACTAAATAGTCGTGAGAATGACTATGGTTACCTATTGTCCCTAAACCACTTTTTTGTACTTCTAATATTTGATCCCAACTCATATATCCATAACTACCAACTTCTCTTGTATTAACAAAAAGAATAAATGGAATATTCTTACTTTTAAGTATAGGCCAAGCATTTACATAAAAAGAATGAAAAGCATCATCTATAGTAAGTAGAATATAATTTTTGTCTATTTTATTTACAATTAAATTTTTAAATTTTTTAAAAGATATAAATTCAATTCCGTTTGAACTGATTATTTTTAAATGTTCTAAAAAAACTTCTTTTTTAATATTAGTAGAGGGATATTTATTTTCATCAAACCTATGATACATCAAAGATATTATGCCTTGATTAGCGTCTATTTTATTTATATTTGTAGCAAAGGATTTACTTATTGATAACAATAGTAGTATCAATAGAATGATTATGAATTTTTTGTCCATTGATTGTAGCACTAATGTTGGTTCCTTATTTGTAAAAGTTCAAAATAAAGCATTTATAAAAGTTTTGCAAAGCGATAAATCAAATTATGATTCTTTAATGAAAAATATCTTAGATTTTTTTACTGAAAATAGGCTAAATTTTGATGATATAAGCAAAATTTTTGTAAATCAAGGACCAGGCAATTATTCCGGCTTAAGAGGTTCACTATCAACTGCTAAAGGAATTAGTTTATCTAAAAGTTTGAAATTGTATGGGTATGATACATTTATTTGGTCTAGTGTAAAATCTTTTAATAAAAAAAATTTTATTTTTAGCCTTACAAAAATTAGAGATAAATATTTTGTAAAGAAGTTTGATAAAAAATTAAATACACTTATAAAGGCTAAAGAAATTTCTTTAAAAGAAATAGTAAATGAATATAAAGACGTGTTTAAGGTAATTCCAAAAAATGTAGCAAAATATTTTGATGATAAAATATTGAAACTTAATAATATAAGTATAGAAGATTTAGATCATAATGAGCTTGAAATGCTTTATTTAAATGGTTTATTAAATGAAGATTTGATTAAACCAGTATATTTAAGCTAAAATCTTTTAAAAAAAATTTATAAATTATAAGATATAAATTATGAGCAGTGACATAGAAACGAAATGTATTAAACAGGGTGTGCGTCTGACCGACCAAAGAAAATTGGTCGCTAAGATAATGTCAGAAGCAGAAGATCATCCAGATGTAGATGAACTACACAAAAGAGTTAGCAAATTAGATTCTAAAATAAGTATTGCAACAGTTTATAGAACAGTAAAATTGTTTGAAGAATCTGGCATTGTTGCAAAACATGACTTTAAAGGGAATAAAGCCAGGTACGAGCAGGCGCCCCACGAACATCATGACCATTTAATAGATATTAATACAGGTGAAATAACTGAATTTGTTAATGAAGATATTGAAAAGCTACAAAAGCAGGTTGCAGAAAAACTTGGTTATAAACTAGTGGATCACAGATTAGAACTATATGGTTCAAAAATAAAGAAATAAAATTTGTCCCAAAAAATTTTTATTAAAACTTTTGGTTGCCAGATGAATGAATACGATTCTAATCGTATTTATGATTTAACTTCAAATATAGGTTTTACTAAAACAAATATAAAAAATAATGCTGATTGTTATGTTTTAAATACCTGTCATATAAGAGAAAAAGCTACAGAAAAAGTTTATCATGAAATTGGAAGAGTAAAAAAAGATTTTAAAGGTTTAAAAAAACCCTTAGTTATAGTCTCTGGTTGTGTAGCACAAGCAGAATCAGAAGAAATGATAAAACGTGAACCTTATATCGATATAGTAATTGGACCTCAGTCGTATCATAAAATTGTAGATCTAATTTTAGATTATAAAAGAAAAAAAGAAAAAATTAATGCAACAGAATTTGATGTAGTAAAAAAATTTGATGAACTTCAAAAGATTCCTAATACACAAAAAAAAATTTCAGCCAATTTAACAATTCAAGAGGGGTGTGATAAATTTTGTCATTTTTGCGTTGTTCCCTATACTAGGGGACCTGAATATTCGAGAAATTTTAAACAAATTATAAATGAAGCAAATCATTTGGTTAATAATGGTGCAAAAGAAATTATTTTACTTGGTCAAAATGTTAATGCTTATAATTACAATGAGAATGGTAAAAATTACAAGCTTTCTTCTTTAATAAAAGAATTAAACAAAATAAAGAATTTAAAAAGAATTAGATTTACTACTTCACATCCAAAAGATATGTCAAAAGATTTGATAAACTGTTTTAAAGATTGTGAAAAACTTGTTCCATTTTTACACCTTCCAGTTCAAAGTGGTTCAGATAAAATTCTTAAATTAATGAACAGAAAGCATAATAAAAAATATTATTTGTCGATTATTGAAAATTTAAAAAATATTAATAAAGAAATTAAATTTTCAAGTGACTTTATTATTGGATACCCAGGAGAGACGAATGAAGATTTTAATGATACAATTGATCTTATTAAAAAAGTTGGTTTTACTAATTCTTATTCATTTATTTTTAGCCCAAGGCCAGGAACACCTTCTGCTTTAAAAAAACCAAATGATAAGGAGAAAAATAAAGAAAAACTTAAAAAAATGCAAATAATCCTAGACACTCTTCAAATTAAAAATAATGAATTAATTCTTAATAAAGAATGTGAAGTTTTAGTAGAGAATAAAATGACTGATTCAAATAAATATTTTGGAAGAACAAAGCATATGACACCTGTTAAATTTGAATCAAATAATTGTAAACCTGGCGACTTAGTGAATATAAAAATTATTTCATATAATAATAAGACTTTGTTTGGATTACATAAAACTAATAATATGAAAGCAGCATAATCTTTGTGAAACTCAATAACCAAAATAATAAAAATAATAAAGAATTTTCAATAATATATGGATCCTCTGATTCAATAAACATAAATATTTTTAATAATGAAATTTTAATGGAAATCGTAGGTTCGTTTGATAATAATTTAAAAGAATTAGAAAAAATTACAGGATCTACAATTTATTTTAGAGGTAATTCAATTACGATAAAAGGAAATAAAAATGCAAATGAAAAGGTTAAAAATGCAATTGAATATTTGGTTGATATATTTAAATCAAATAAAAAAATAGAAAATGGTGATATAATTGCATCTTTAAATAATGATATGATAAGAGATACACAAAACAAATCAACGATTCCGCCCTTAGAAGAAGTTATTAAGACTCCTAAAAGATCAGTAATACCCAGATCTAAAAAACAAAAAGAATATGTTAGAGCATTAAAAAGTAATCAAATAGTTATGTCTCTTGGTCCAGCTGGCACTGGGAAAACATATTTAGCTGTAGCGGTAGGTTTAACTATGTTGTTAGAAAAAAAGGTTCAGAGAATAATATTATCTAGACCCGCTGTTGAGGCAGGAGAAAGATTAGGTTTTCTACCAGGAGATATGAAAGAAAAAATAGATCCATATTTAAGACCATTATATGATTCTTTGCATGATTTAATTGATTATGAAAAAATTCAAAGAAAAATTGAAGCTGGAGAAATTGAAATAGCTCCTCTTGCTTTTATGAGGGGAAGGACCTTAAAAAATTCTTTTGCTATTTTAGATGAAGCACAAAATGCAACTGAGACACAAATAAAAATGTTTCTTACAAGAATTGGAGAAAATTCAAAACTTGTTGTAAATGGTGATCCATCTCAAATTGACTTGCCAGCAAAAAACCAATCGGGTTTAGTTAAAGCACAATCTATATTAAAAAATATTAAAGAAATTTCTATTGTAAATTTTGACCAAAATGATGTGATTAGACATCCATTAGTTTCAAAAATAGTAGAAGCTTACAAAAAGAATAGCAATGATAAATGTTAATGTTGCTGTAGATACTAAATCTTGGAATAAGAAAATTATTAATTCTAAAAAATATTTTATTAAAAAATTAAAAAAAATTAATAAGATTGTTAATTTTTTCAATAAAAAAAATATTACTTTTACTATTTTTTTAACAAACTCAGCCAATATTCAAAAAATTAATAAAAAATTTAGAAAAAAAAATAAAGCTACTGATGTTTTGTCTT
>Ga0114999_10009615_pt1 | contig 10570 bp, 4 predicted proteins | sample ArcticOcean_MG_C_3_FD_89820 | JGI IMG/M metagenome (GOLD analysis project Ga0114999, IMG submission 89820) | Marine microbial communities from western Arctic Ocean - ArcticOcean_MG_CB8_126 | ecosystem: Environmental > Aquatic > Marine > Oceanic | place: Arctic Ocean: Canada Basin | collected... | reverse complement strand
CCTAAACCACTGTCGGTGATCGTAGTGTGTCCGGCAGTACCTTTGACAACTTGTACCAGGGTTACCACGCCGGCGCTGTTAGTCGCAGTGATGGATCCATTATGGCCTGTTGCCGCGTTAACGCATGCTACAAGAGAAGCGGCGATGGCGGCGGCGCCACTAGCGGCTTGGAATTTGGGGGGATCGGATGTTAAGTCCTGTGTAGCGGCGGCAATATATGCTTTGCTTATGCCGGAGGCGTCGATTATTGTAAGGGTTGCGCCGGCGGAGACGGAGGTGGCACCAAAAGTTACTGTTGCAGTTGCTCCAGTACCGGTGGCAGCGGATACTCCAAGCTCTAGTTCAAACGAACCTTTCTTAATTTCGTCTTTTACAAGAAGCCGAGATAGATTTAGAAAGTAACACGCATCAATTTTGGTTCCGCCGGCAAGGATGTTGCCGTCTTCATCAAATCTTTGAATAGAACCCGTGTGGTCATATCCCATAAGCACTTGAGCCATTTGATTATAAACATTAACCTTTTTGGCATTTTGCGTGTTGGTGGAAGCAGAAAGAGTTGTTCCAACAGTATATCCTGGTGCTAGCGTTGAATATCCGCAAGTAACATCAAAAATATGGTTTGCAGAAGAACTTAGATACGGATAGTCGTATGTGCTTTGGAACATACCGTGAGCATAGTTCTTAATATTGTTCTCGGTATACGATCCGGAGACTATTGAGCCCGTGACCGGAATTGCTTCGTGTAGCAGCGTTCTTGTCGATACCACATCGTTGTTTGTTATAGTTTTATATGTTGTAGCCATTTATAGTTTCCTGTTATCCTACTAATTTAATAAATCGGACCGGGATATCAATAGAATATCCGGTTGTTGCACCTTGGACACGGATTGTCGAATCAATGAAATATACATCTACAGTCGTCGTCGTGCCGGCTTTCACCATCGAGGTTGTAGTCCCCAATCTGGTAAATAAATAGTTGCTTGTGTTTAATTCTAGCGACGATTGTAGCTGCAGTGACAAGATTGTGCCTCTTGGGCCTCGGACAGTCTCTGTAGAAGTCTCCGTTGTTCTCTCCGTGTTTTCCTTTACATACTCTAGGTCTGTTCCTAATGATAAGTAGTAACTCGCAATATTATCGTCGTCTACAAAAGAAACTGTTGCGATATTATCATTAATTGATCGGACACTGCCAAATCGATTGTCTAACTGTACCATGTACTGAGTTTCAACCAAATCAGCATCTAGAGCTTGGACTGGAGAAATGATGGGGTTTCCGCTAGAATCTACTGCATCGATCCCTTGGTCCAATCGGATATGATACGGGCTCTTCCGTGAAGAGCCATATATCAGGCCGGCAAAGTCATTGCTACCGGCAAAGGCTTTTTCCGTATCTCTGTCTACAGCGATCATATAGGTTCCAGATGCGTGCTGCTGAGAGTTAGAAACAAGAGTATTGAGTTTGAGAATCGGCATGTATAGCAAGTCATTTCGAGAAATTGAAATTAGGTGCGATTTCATCGAAGAGGCGTTATTGGTAAAAGCTTCCAATACCGGAGTCTGCAATACTTCTAGATCGTAGTAGGCAGAACCGCTAGCGTGTGACTTATTGTACACACCATAATTAATTTCGTCGTCGCCAAGTGCAAATTTTGTAATTTTAAACGATCCATCTCCTCTTGCCAGTCTCATTCTTCCGGTGTCGGTCAACACCGCATCGAGGACAATATCCCCGGAGTTATCTAAAAATGCCATTCTGTATGCTCTCCTGTTAAATAATTAGTATTTTACTTTATAAATGTCTATTTTTTTTGTTTAAAGTCTTACGACTATAAAAGATCCAGTAATTCATCTTGATTCATTTCAATATCATTTCTATCAGTTCCATAAACGCGGCGTGGTGTTCGAGTGGTTCTACCAAGCTCTGCTCGATGCGCTTCTCGATGTTTAAAGTCGTTTTCAGTAACTACATGTTTTTGATCAAATCTCAAATTTAAATCTATTTTTCGACCTGTTTGGCGTGAAGTAACACGAACCTTAAACTTCTTGTTCCATATGGGGCTCTCTTGGAAACCCAGCTGGATCTGGCCATTCGACGAAAGGGCGCTATCAATCGGGGCACCATATTCATTTACTAATCCTGATTTTTCGGGATTAACCAAAGCCTGAGCAATGGATGGGATTATATGGATATATTTTTTCATCGACTTCGCCGGGGTGCTTTTAACTTCTGGATCAAAGTCAACGACAGCTATTCTTGGGTAGACAGCGCCGGCGTCATTTACAAGTTCGACCTCATATACCGCAGTAGGGTACGAAATGTGGCCATGGACATCTATAGAACGGAAAATGTAATAATATTTTGTATTCGGTTGTAATCTTTCAAGATATGAAGCTGTTGCTGCCTTTTGTGCAGTTTCCAGAGAAATATCCGTTTTTACCGAGGCGCGCTTAGAGTCTTTAAAATCCATGTAAGATTTTGGTTTTTTGGTGATTCGGAAAACCTCGAACACTGCTGCCGGGTCATCGCTGCTAAACCGAATTGGTTCGCCCGGGAGCAGTTTCTGGGCTCTTCGTATTTTTTCATAGTGGATTCGTTCTTCTTCATTAAAGTAGATGGGCTGCAGATCATACTCCCCGACATTCCCCATAAAATTAAATAAAAGCTTGTCGCTTATTGCTCGATAAGGAATAATATCTATATCTGGTGCGACCGGGGGGCTGTCTATTATTCTTTCTTTTTCTGCGTAGATAGGTACTTCCACGATTTTCAGTGAGGGTCTATAAACGATTGTCGCGTTTGCAAGGTATTGAGTTGTTGGCTCGTCGGAATTTGGGCCCTGAGCCGTTTGAACCCCTGTAGAAACATTTTTATATTCGTACTCGGTGCCTAAGACCATTTGGTATGCAGTCACCACATATGTATACTCGGTATTATATTTAACTTGTGTATCCAAAAGAGTTAGCACATCAATCTCATTTGAGTTGCATGCGTAAAAGGTTTGTATTGGCTTCCCTCGCGGATTTCCTAGAAATTTTTGTATCTTATACATCAAGGTTTCTGAATAACTTAGATCTCCATTCAACATCGATCTATATGATCTCGTATAATTTTTGATAAATTTTCGAAATTTGCTTTGGAATACGGTATCTAAAACTTGTTGCATATACGCATTTCTTATTTTGCTATGATGGTCGGCGCCGGTTTGATTCTGGCCAATTGTCATTGCCATCGAGGTCAACGCGGAGGCCGAGTCTCGCTTCTCTCCGGAATGTTCTTCCCACCACTTTAATAAATCAAATGTGGCCAAATTTTTAACTCTAAACAAGGTTTTCATCTTGACGGCCTTTTCAAGTTTTTTGTTTGTAGTTTCCGAAACTTTCTTGTGTGCTTCAGCGAAACGCATGCGAGGCAAGCCTTCTTTTGCTTCGGTTTCCATAACATACTTCATAAACGAAGAGCTTAATCCGGCATGCTTCAGGATTTCGGCAACATAGGTTGATCGGTCCGTAGTGAATCGGATATTAGTATACATTGGAAAAATGTATTTTTTTTCATTATACTCCGCAATATTTTCTATTACATCGTTTGTAAATGAGATAGTCGAATATCTCTTCTTCATCCGGTTTAACCTTCGTTTTTCGTTTTTTGCAAAAGATTCATAATATTTGCCGTAATTTTCATAATATTGATCCGAAGGATCTTCTTGCAAGGTGGGCTCGTTAAGTGCGTTTTTTCTTTTCTTAGTAATCTTCTGCATTGTTTCTGGAACGCGGCCGCCTAAACTTATCAAACCATCCAGATCATCGTCTTGAATGTCGTAGGCCGTGTTTCCATTCATTTCGGCTTGCGTAAAAACATATAAATTTGGCAACAACTGTTCTGGTATCTTTTGTTTTACTATTTCTTCTTCATAGCCCTCAATATAAAAATTGTATATTGGTTTTATGTCGGCACTGTTGACCTTTTGCTTTATGTTTAAAATTTTTAATTCTCTTTCGGAATACGGAAGATCTATCGCAAATGCATGATCAGAATACCGACCTGCAGTTGGACCTGTGGCGGACCACTCGATTTTATCAACATCTTGGATAGCTTCACTTATTAAAGATTCCCAAGCCGAGGCGGGGTCTGCTTCTTTGCTCATTCTGTTTGCATTGGCCTTAAGTACGATTTTTTGTTCGAATTCGTAATAATCTCTTTCTTCATTCAATGTTGGTTCATTTATAAAATGTATTTGAACTGGACTTCCTGCTGCTCCCAAAGATTCACCAGCTTCTGAGTTGAATCCTTTTTTGAAAAGTGAAAACTGTTTTTCACTTTCGCGTGTCCAGTATTTTCCAACAATGGTACGCAAAGGATCTGTAGAAATCTTGTAATGAGTTCCATCAACAATTATTTTTGTTTTTCCTGCTGACATTTTAGTAACCCCCCATTCCGCCGGTAGAACCGCCGCCTGTGCTTGTGCCCCCAGCCTCTCCGGTACCTGCAGTTGTCGCCGGGGGCGTTGCTGCAGCTTCGCGTTCAATAGGAGTTAACACAAGCATGTTAGAATGAATCCTATCGGCAGGAACAGACTGAATTTTGATCGATTCTTGCATTCTGCTTCGATTCGATTGGTTTCTGCGGTTCACATCATCCCTGTACTGGTTAAACGAATTTTGTGTCTGGCTGGTTCCAGGCGGTTCAGCCTGTTGGGAGGACGGACTCAAAAAGAAATATGCGTTATAGGTAGGAAGGCTCAAAAGCTCACGATACGCAGAGTCTGCCGCGGCGCTACTATAGTTTGTCAGACGACACAGCAGCACCTTCCCCTCGCCCGAGTTATACAGAGAATAAGTGAGTTTTGTCCATTGGGGATATTTTATTAATTTTGTTCCGTTGTTCTTAACATGATAGCCGGTAAAAACCTCCACATATTTTAATAATTGCAGGTTTAGTCGTAGCGCGCTGTCCATTTGTGCTTGTTTCTCTGTGCCTTCCATCTCTTTGTATTTGTTTGATATTAGGTTGTTTGGCGAAAACAAAGATTTGAGTTGATTTGGCATTGCCGCGACCCCGGAAGGGCCTAGTTTTCTGTGATAACTGTTGGGTACCGCCATTTCAAAGTTTTGAATATTAAAAGTTGGGGTTGCCGCGGCGAAAGGATTTTTATTTAAAAGAATAGGATTGTAAGAGCTGTTTTTAATTTGTCCAGATACTAGATTTAGTGTATTATTAGTACTTTTTGCCGTTGCGATAACAAAACCTTTCGGAACAGAACCTCCTAGGTCAACTACACTTTCTGTATTTAGGTCTTTCCTAATCATTAGAGAGTCATCTCCAAGATATGTTTTAACATTTTCAATACACCTTTGGAGGCGGAATGGGTAAAATGCCACGCTGCCTTGAGCACTTTTATCTGTTACATCGGCGATGGTTACATTGAAACTATTGAAAAATGATTCTGTGCTTTTTTGGAGATTCATCGTAGAGTCGTCTTCTGTTAATCCGATGTTACCAATATTGGCCACACTGGTCGGATTTATATTATATTCAAGAATCTTTGCTTCCAGTTCTGCTACTGCGGGCAAATTATCAAAAATATTTGCTAGGAAGTTAAGGCGAGTTGTGCCTGTTATTTCTGCAATTGCTGGGCCCAGGTAGGCAAGTTCATTCGCAGATACTCTCAAACCTTCATACTCATATTTTCCTGTTTCGTTTATGGCTCGTTCTACATAGGTTTTCCCATCTACCATATAAAGTCCGTTTTCGATCAGTTCGGTTTCTTGTGTTCCTAAATAATCAAAACCCGTGTGCTTCAGCACATTAGAATCAAATATTTGATCAAACATTTTTTCAAACTTTATAATCCGCCGGGTGGGAGAGGCAGTGCCTGGGGAGGTCCGTCGGCTGATTGATGTAGGGTTTCCCGTCACATTATCAATTTTAGTGTATAAATTGTCAATTAACTTGATAAGTTTTAAGATCCCCTCTGGGTTGCCGGACTCTGGGGCCGTCATTTTCAGAAGCATGTTATGTAATTTAATGACCTCAATATTATGCCTTCCGGAAGAAAAAATATCCAGTATTTCTAAATAAGTGATTATTGGAGCACTCCACGGGGCAGAGAAGTGGTGGCCGCGTAAGAACGAGGCATGAGTATGTGAACCTTTGATAGACTTGCGGGGCTTTTTTCTCGACCTCGCTTGCCCCGGTATTGCTGGGCCGATTTTGAAACTTGAAACTTCGTGGGAATGGCCGTCGACAGTGGCAGCCCTTCCGTTCCCGCCTGCATCGACAATAAAATTGTGATTATGATCCCTAATATTTCGTGGTGCTTTCTCTCCCGAAGTCGAGTGGTAGATCACCTCTGTCTTGGCCCTTATTTTTCCGTTCTTTGGCATAGGATATTGTAGATTTTTTAGATTGGTGAAAGACCGGGTGTATTTCCGATTCTCGCTACTATAATTTCTTTTTCCGTTTGTCCTACCCGAAGCCTCATTATAGTATAACAGTAGATTTTTTTTGGCTGCCAAAAGTCGCTTAGACAATGCTATAAGATAGTTTCTTGTTCCATCCTCAATTGTTATTTCGACCCCGTATCGATATAGGCCGTCGGTCGCTTTTGAAACCTCATGATCTGTAAACGCAAAATGACGGATATCTTTTTCGATTGTCGGGAACAACTCAACTTCTTTTAGGAATCCGGCGGTGGTTAAGCCGCTTTGGATTGTTTTGTTCTGTTCTGTCGTCTCTACTGCTTGTCCGGTAGAAGTTACCCGCCTAGTATATGCTTTGAGTCTGTGGGTGGCGCTAGCAGAAGAATATACAATTGTTTTTTTAGGTTCTGAGTTTGTTATAACTCCTAGTTCGCTTGTTCCGAATGGTACCCGGCCGTGAACAATTGTACCTATGCTTGTTAGAGTTTCTATGTCTTTTACTCGTTCGCGTGTAATCTTAACAAGAGAAATTTTACAAGAGTTTGTCAGCCCCTCAACTACAGACAAATTGCTGTTTGTAAACATCTTGCCAAACTCAGTTTTGTCTTGTAATATCTTTTGATAGTTTAGCCCGAGGACAGCACGGAAACGGCCGTCGCGGTCTCTAGTGCCAAAAAGATCCGAAAAATATTCCGTCATTCTTTTGACATCTGCTGTAGATCGTTCTGAAGAGGTTAATTTCAGTTGCAACAACTCGTTTTCAATAACCGTAAACTCAATTTCTGCTCTTTCAAGATCGCCCGAGTCTCTCAGATCTTCTATTTTGTTGTTCTTCACGACGACACGGCGGAGAGTAGAGTGGGGATTTCTTGTATGAATGGAGCCGGCCATCCAGCCCTTAGTTGGATGGCGGTGCACCGGGCCTATCCAAATTTTATTGTCTGGTGTATAAAACACAAAACTATTCTGTGATGTGCCCGAGTTGATTATAACTTGTTCTGCTGCGGTAGGGCCAGTTTGTTTATCCAGCCCTAGTGCTTGCAGGTTTCCGCCGCCGCAGCCATAGTCGGCCGAGATTTGTTCTACATCGAGAAAAGTTTGCACAAAATAAGAAAGATGCGTTGGAGTTCTTGTGTTATGAAAATAAGATACATTAAAGGTTATATCATGAATTCTTTGTCCTTCAGCGTTTCTAAAAGACTCATATACATTAATATCTTTGTTAATTTCATTTTCAATTGAGATGATTTTTTCCCTAGCATGCTTTCTAAATCCCGTAGATGCGTAGTCTTTTGGGTCAAGGCTGTACTCTCTGTTTTTAAGCTTGCTAGTTAAATCTGGGTGCGTGCTTTCAACAACTCTAATTCTTAAATATTTTAAATATTCTGAGTTATCATACCATGTGCCCGTTCCTGGTTTTCCGGTGACGACTATCGTTTCTCCGCTAGCTCTTTTAAAAAGCACATCGTTTGACTTTATTATTTCTTTTATAGAAAGTTGCAAGTTAACTAACAGACCTGACGAAGATATCGTTTTGGTAAGGTACTCAACACTTTTAGATACAAATTGTACATTTCCGTATTTATCTATAATAGTATTGGCCCCGTCGACCTCATCGATGTGCGGATTGTTTTCTGGTATGAGGTCGCCACCAGAAGGTTCTAAAATAATTTTTGCAACGGTAACATATGGAGGATCAGAGGGATTATGGACATCAAACGCCCTATTATCATATTCCGGTGCAGAATCGTCTTCTTTTTGAAATTGTAGGTTTTCTAAAGAGTCGTCGGCAGAGGCTTTCTCGACCTCTTGATAAGACGCGTTTTGGTTACTAACAGCTTCTACATTGATATTATTTTTAGTTGCCATTATTAATCACATCCTTCCGGGTCGTCGCATGGCTCTGGTGCAGTAGAATCAACAGGATTAGTTTCTTGAAAATCAGTAGCACCAGACTTATCTGGGCACTCAAAACCGATTTCATCAAACATTTCTTCTGCTTTATCAGAGGTGATTACACTGCACATTATATTTGTATCTATATCCCCGTCTACCGCAACATCAAGGTAGTGTTCTATATAACTAGGATCTAAGTCCAAATTTAATAAGTCTTCTTCCTCAACAGTATCTAGTAAAAGATTACCAACGATTCGTTGCTGCGGCCTGACAAAAGTTAGTGGCCGTAAGTGAAACTTTTTTTGCGGATGTGCGATGCCGGGAGTTTTAAAATTATTAACCTCTTCTTCCTCCATCTCGAATATTTCAATATCAAAATTGTCATTAGAAAACTCTGTGTTACTCTCAATTATCTCTATTAACAAATGTTTCTCTGTAACATTCAGCCGGCTGCTGTCGGGGAATGCTCCGCCAAGTTCAAGTCCGCCCGGGCCTCGGAGTTCTGAGAGGGTCGGGGCCGCACTGTCATAAGAAAATGAAGTTTCGTATATTAAATCGATGTCCAACTGTGGAATCTTTAAGGTCTGATGTGAACCAGTCAGATAATACGAAGAGCCGGTCATTTCTCCTATTAAAAAATTTAATAAAAAAGCTGGGGCATTCTGCAGGCCGGGAGTTGATCTTCCTAATGGGGATGCTGTCGAAGAGTAATGGCGGTCTTCTGTGTGTTGGGGATATGGCAAGTCTGCTTCCCAATTTTTTAAAGCAATTGCCGGAGTGCTTGTTAATTTTTTGATATTGGTTTCGGCGCCTGAGAAAATATGCTGAACCTTCATAGAGGGCGTGTCTTCTTGAATTCTGCCCTCTGTCTCATTTTGATGCTCTTCGTAAGAGGCCCACTCGGAATCGTAGATGACAGTATCATCAAAAAATGCATAGTGTGAAGGATTAAATTTACCTTTTGACAGCAAATGTTTGCCGTATTGAGTTAACTTAATTTGTAAAACTTCTTCTTTTTTATTAAAAAATGACATTTATTTATCCTATATTATCCTTATCCACCATATGTGATTCCGGTTCCCGTAGCTACTCCGGGGTCGGCTTCTTCATCATCTTCCGGATTTGCTCCTGTCCCTCCAGGAGTAGGAGCGAGGCCGGGTGGTGCTGTTTGCATTTGTGTACTTTTCTGTACCCTTTTTACTGTTTCAAACGGATCCTCACCATATTCAACTGTAGCCTCAATTTTGGCCAGTTCTACAAGAGAAAAGTAATCATAAGGCCAGTTATAAGTATAATCAAGTGGAACTAATTTCGACTGTGTTCCTTGGCGGGCCATAACATAATTTTCAAGCAGCGTTCTATTGGGCCCATCTTGAAGCTCGTTGCGACCTACAACCTTATCAAAATAACTCTTTTGGGCCCTTTGCTTCACTTTAAAGACCATCCATTGTAGCTTGTCTTGTAGTTTTTTACCCGTTATCACAGAGTCACAACCCATAAATTCGGTGGGATTCAATTCGTGAGCTACAGCAATTGTCTGCTCTTCAAAAGATTTTCCAATTTTTGGTAAAACATTCTGCCAAATATCTGTTACATCTTCACGATCTAATTCGGTCGAGAATTCAAAAATATACATAGCAAATGGTTGTATAGTTTGATTGGCTATAAAATCCATCTTTGGCGGGAACACAAACTTTTGCATTTTCTCAACCATATCCATTACTGATTCTCCTGGAGAGAGATCCGGACCAAAAACTGAAGAGCGAGGCGGATTGCCCGAAACTCTGTTTACAGCCTCATCTATTGTTACTCGTTGAATTTCAAAAAAGTGCCTTTCCCCGTCTTTTTCAATAAAGGGTACTGCGACGACGCCTTCCGATATAACTTTCTTTTGGGCGGGTTTTCCTAATTTGACTGGTTTCTCGCTAAAGCCGACCAAGTCTGCCAAAGATCCCATATTATCGGTATCTTCTGCATTTTTTCCGAGGCCTCGGTATAAGAATGTTTTGGGAACATCTACAACCTCCATGAATACTCCGACATTATCTTGTGTTGGGTATTCTCCGTACTGATGCCACATTCCATATGCAGAAGTTTCCTTAGCATATAGCCGGCCGGCACTAGAAGATCCCTGGAAATTTAAGATTGGAGTTTCAAATTTCGTTTGTATAACCCATGCGTTAAGATTTGCTTTTGGCGTGTCTGATACAGAAACGGGCCGGCCAGTAATTGCATTGTACTCTGCACTTTTTAT
>Ga0114999_10009611_pt1 | contig 10570 bp, 10 predicted proteins | sample ArcticOcean_MG_C_3_FD_89820 | JGI IMG/M metagenome (GOLD analysis project Ga0114999, IMG submission 89820) | Marine microbial communities from western Arctic Ocean - ArcticOcean_MG_CB8_126 | ecosystem: Environmental > Aquatic > Marine > Oceanic | place: Arctic Ocean: Canada Basin | collected... | reverse complement strand
AGAGGGAATTCTATTTTCAAATGCTTACACACCAAATGCAAAATGTGCTCCATCCCGTGCTTCAATTTTGACAGGACGGAATTCGTGGCAGCTGGAAGAGGCTGCCAACCATTGGTGCTATTTCCCCAAAAAGTTCAAAACATATGCAGAAGTACTCTCTGAGAACGGGTACCATGTTGGGTACACAGCCAAAGGTTGGGCACCGGGTGTACCGGGAGAAATTGATGGCAAAAAAAGAGAATTGGTTGGAGTCGCCTATAATGAGAAAAAGCTGACCCCACCAACTACTGGAATTTCCAACAATGATTATGCAGGTAATTTTTTAGATTTCCTGAACTCTCGCGTTGATAACATACCCTTTTGCTTCTGGTACGGATCAACGGAACCCCATCGTCGGTATGAGTTTGGCTCTGGTATTAATAAAGGCAACAAGAATCTCACTGAGATAGATGAAGTCTATTCATTTTGGCCAGATAATGACACTGTAAGAACCGATCTTTTGGATTATGCCTATGAGATAGAATACTTTGATAAACACCTGGATCAAATGCTCCGAGAATTGGAAAAAAGAGGGGAAATAAATAACACTGTAATCATTGTTACTTCTGACAACGGTATGCCTTTCCCGAGAATCAAGGGACAGGAGTATGAATTATCCAACCACCTGCCGTTGGCTATCATGTGGCCGGAAGGAATCAAACACACCGGACGTGTGGTGGAGGATTTTATCAGCTTTATTGATTTTGCTCCCACCATACTTGAGTTGGCTGGTATAAGTCAGGAAGAGAGTGGAATGGAGGCCATCGAAGGAAAAAGCCTAACAAACTTATTTTATTCTACTGAAGCCGGGATAATTGATTCGGTAAGGGACCATGTCCTGATTGGCAAGGAAAGGCATGACATCGGTAGGCCTAATGATGAAGGTTACCCTATCAGAGGCATTGTAAAGGGTGATTATTTATATCTACAGAATTTCGAACCCTCACGTTGGCCGGCGGGTGATCCAACTACAGGTTATCTTAATTGTGATGGCAGCCCAACCAAAACTGTATGCCTTAATTCGAAAGATGAAGTGGAAACCTATCAATACTGGGAATGGTCATTTGGCAAACGTCAGAATGAAGAGATGTACAATATAAAAAGAGATCCAATATGCATGAACAACCTTGTGGAATTCCCGGAATATCAGGAACCACTAATTCAATTAAGGAACCGGTTGTTCGAAGAACTTAAACAACAATCAGATCCCAGGATGTTTGGGAAGGGTAGCATCTTTGACAGTTATGAATATGCGGGTGCCAGGCACGTAAATTTCTACGAAAGGTTTACCAACGGCGAAACATTGAATCCAGGCTGGGTAAATCCTACTGACTTTGAAAAAATGTAAGCTTCACAGTACTCAGAATAACAATACAAACTTTAATTCTTTTTATAATTTGGGGATTTAAAACCAATTCCAACATGTTCGATTACTCCTGTCTCTTATTTGTACCTTTTTTCGGTGGTGTCCTACACTCAGACCTTACCACTGCCTGAGCACCACGGGCCAGATTTTAAACGCGGCCAATAGATCCTCAACCTGAAATGAAAGCTGCAGTTACAACCAAAGCCGGAGAACCATCTGTAATTCAGATTCAAGAACTACCCATTCCTGAAGTTAAGACCGGTTGGGTACTTATCAGGGTCCGGGCATGTGGCCTTAATCGATCAGAGTTGTTCACAAGGCAAGGTGATTCACCAAATGTAAAATTTCCTCGCGTTCAAGGCATCGAATGTGTTGGACTTGTAGTAAACGATCCTTCCGAAACTTTTAAAAAAGACCAAAAAGTGGCGGCCATCATGGGCGGGATGGGGCGATTCTTCGATGGCGGGTATGCAGAATATACCTTGGTGCCATTGGAGATAGTTTTTCCTTTCCAAAGTAACTTACCGTGGAGCACACTTGGTGCGATACCTGAAATGTTCCAAACCGTTTCCGGATCATTGAACCAGGCTCTGGAACTTAAAACAAATGAATTATTGTTGCTTCGGGGCGGTACTTCTTCCATCGGAATGCTTGCTTGTCAGCTGGCAAAGACAATGGGTGCTACAGTAATATCTACGACGAGAAACCCTAACAAAGAACAGGCGCTGAAGGAAAATGGTGCTGATCATGTTTTGATAGATGATGGTACTGTATTTCGGCAATTAAGGGAATTATACCCTCATGGTGTTCATAAAGTCCTGGAATTGATTGGAACCAGAACATTGAAGGATTCGTTAAAATGTATCAATAAAAAAGGTGTGGTTTGTATGACAGGAATACTCGGTAGCGAATGGACCATGGAGAGTTTTACACCGATGGGAGACATCCCTTCCCTCGGTCGGTTGACAGTTTACATGGGAGAGGCTGGCAATATTAATAGAGATTTGCTACAGGATTTTATACAGGCAATTGAAGATGGCAATATCAAATTGAACATTGACAAAATATTTGCGCTTAATCAAATAGTAGAAGCTCACCAATACATGGAGGGTAATCATGCGAAAGGTAAATTGGTCGTCGAGATATAATGGGTTAGTAGCTAAATAAAACAGACAAACAACTTGATATCACTCATCATAACCTCTTCGCCCTCTGTTCCAAAGAAGTCAGCTCAGATATTTTGATCGGTCTCCCACTTTCAATGCTTTTTCTGGCTGCAATACCGATCAGTGCCGACATGGCCCCGTCGCGTAATCCAGCGGCATGCTTATAAGGGTCTTCCATGTCGGGGTTTCTGAAAATCTTTTCGTGCAAGCGCTCAGCTCCACCCCCATGCCCAGACCTTGAGGTGCCCACCTGAACAGTATCAAAATCATTCCAGAGTTTATGGACAATGATCAGTTCGTAATCCATTTCCTCTTCTGAGGTCTGATCCATTTCAGTGGCATGCAATTCTGCCTGATTTACCCCAGGGGCACTTTGCACCAATTGCAAAGCCGGTGGGGCATCGCAATTTAAACCCTCATACTGGCCGGAATAGCTTGTCTCCAATACTTCTTATCGTGGTTCTTCTCCAGAAAATAATTCACATGGTCACAAAATGAGGTGAATAACAATTACAATGAAACTCCTCGTTTCCAGGGAATAAAATCGTTTTGATCAAGATCCATGGCTTTGCTGGTTTTTCTACCACTGGCCACTTCAATGATGAAATCAAGTATCTCCTCCCCTTTCTCTTCAATTGATTGTTCTCCTCTTATAATGGAGCCTGTATCAATGTCAATGATATCAGGCATTCTCTCTGCCAATTTTGTATTGGAGGATAACTTAATTACCGGTGTTATTGGGTTTCCAGTAGGTGTACCAAGTCCGGTTGTGAAGAGAATAATATTTGAACCACTTCCAGCCAACCCAGTGGTTGACTCCACATCACCACCAGGTGTACATAACAAAGACAATCCCGGTTTCGTCGCATATTCAGTATAATCAAGAACATCCTGAACCGGTGACGTACCACCTTTCTTAGCTGCCCCGGCTGATTTAATCGCATCCGTAATCAAACCGTCACGAATGTTGCCCGGAGATGGATTCATATCAAATCCAGAACCTACAGCAGCGGCAGCTTTTTCATAAGCTCTCATAATACTGGCAAACTTTCGGGCAACTTCATCACTTACTGCCCTGTTGATCAATTCCTGTTCAACGCCACACAATTCGGGAAACTCTGATAAAATTGCCTTGCCCCCAAGGGCAGTAATCAAATCAGAAGTATAGCCAATGGCAGGATTTGCGGAGATTCCGGAAAATCCGTCAGAGCCGCCACATTCAAGGCCAATGGTTAGATTACTTACTGGGGCCGGTTGACGATTCAATTTATTTAATTGCACCATCCCAAGGAATGTCTCCTTGATTGCCCGTGTAATCATTTCCTTCTCAGTCCCGACTGTTTGCTGATCCAATATTATAACCGGTTTGTCCAGATTTGGATTAATGGCCTGAAGCATGTCCTGGAAATCTTTGACCTGGGCATTCTGGCAGCCCAGACTTAAAACAGTTGCGCCCCCTACATTTGGATTGTTAACATAACCGGCAAACAAACGACAAAGAACTTCAGAGTCCTGTCTTGTACCACCGCATCCTCCCTGGTGGGTTAAAAACCGGATACCATCCACATTTTCAAAAACACGCTGCTTCTTATCCTCACTTCCTTCCAAAGTAATGATATCATGCACCTCCAAATCTTCATTGTTCTCGTAGCTGGAAACAAGTTGCTTTACTAAATGTTCATACTTGTCCTCTTTTTCAAGGCCAAGGCCTGTTTCAAAAGACTTTTTGAGAACATCAACATTTCTGTTTTCACAAAAAACAAGGGGAAAGACCAACCAATAATTTGCAGTACCAACCTGTCCATCTTTTCGGTGATAACCCATAAACGTCCTATCTTTCCATCGACTTATGTCTGGAGCTTTCCAGTCAATATTTTTGCGATTATTAATATCATAGAATCCTGACTTATGCTTTAAATTGGAAGTGGTAACAGCTTCCCCGCTCGAAACAGACACTTTAACATGTCCAACGGTCACCCCGTACATTGTTACTTCATCACCAATGACAAAATCTTTTAGGGCGAATTTATGTTTCTGTTCTACCGGTGTGACCAGCCTTATGTTAATGCCATTGATTTGAAGATTTTCGCCTGCCAGCAGGTTTGTCAGCGCAACTGCTACATTATCCTCGGTATTGATGGTTATCGCCCTTTTCATTATTCTCAGATTAGGAGTGCTAATCTATCTATTCGTTAAATTAGATAGTGCATATTTTCAATTTAAGACAGTTTTTTATATTGGTCTATAAAAGTGATTATCTACCTTAAGAGCTGATTATACACTTGATCTATTTAAAACATCATTATTTCTCCTGTAATCCGAATGATTAAAATTCATATTTCTGTCTTTACCTGCATTCCTATTTTAACCATTTGTCTGATGGGTTGTGATAATGATCCTGGGGTTCGTAGCGTTACGCATGATGACGGTATTTCAGAATTCATACGGGCTTTTGAAGGCCGGGGAGATCTTACTGACGATTCCAAGCCAACTCCCGCTCATGAGTCGGTCGTCCAATTTGTTCATCCAGATGACTTGGGAATTGACCTGGTTCTCGCCGAACCCGACATTTTCCAACCTGTAGAAATTAGTTTTGATCACCGGGGTAGATTATGGGTGGTTCAATACAACCAATATCCTTATCCCGAAGGATAAAATGTAACAGACATTGACAATCATCTGAGGGTCCAATTTGATAAAGTGCCCGATGCCCCACCGACGGGAGCCCGGGGCGCCGATAAGATCACATTTTTTGAGGATACAGATGGTGATGGGAAATTTGAAAAGTCTACGGATGCAATCACTGGATTGAATATTGCTACCAGTGTGATCCTCGGAAGAGGAAAGATATGGGTCCTCAATCCTCCTTATCTCCTGGTCTACCCAGATCCTGATGATGACGGCATACCAAATGGAGACCCGGAAATTCATCTTAAAGGATTTGGGCTGGAGGATACTCATGCTGTGGCCAACAGCCTGACCTGGGGATCGGATGGATGGCTTTATGGGGCCCAGGGGAGTACAACCACTGCGAATATTACCTCCCAAGTCTCCAAAAATGTACGTTTCGAAGGTCAGGCTATCTGGCGGTATCATCCTGACACTGGCATCTTTGAGATTTTTTCCGAAGGCGGAGGCAATACATTCGATGTTGAAATTGATTCCAAAGGCCGTATATTATCGGGGGATAATGGCAACGACCGGGGACAGTATTACAAACAGGGGGCCTATTTTGTTAAGAATTGGGGCAAACATGGGCCCCACACCAATCCCTATACTTTCGGGTATCTTCCTAACATGGAACTCGAAGGAGATCGCAGAAGGTTTATGCATGGATAAAATACGAAGACAACTCCTTACCGAAACGCTATAATGGCAAAATGGTAGCCATTAATCCATTGCAGAGTTATCTCCAACTTACCCGTCTGGAGGCAAACGGCTCTACCTTCAGGAATATTGATGAAGAACGGATATTGGAAACGCCAGACCACTGGTTCAGACCCGTTGATATTAAGAGTGGGCCGGATGGAGCAATCTATATTGCTGACTGGTACGATAGCCGACTATCCCATGTTGACCCGAAGGATACCTGGCATAAAATAAGCGGACGGATATATCGGTTGAAAAGCAAGGGAACATCAAATTACAGGTTTGACTTTGATCTCAATAAGGCCTCTGAAGATGAATTGATTAATGCACTGTCAAGTCAGAGCAAATGGCTTCGTCAACAGGCACAGCGACAATTTGCTGATAGAAAAAATTCGCTATTCACAGCCAAGCTGTTGCCCCTCCTGGATTCGGAAAATGAACAAACTGCGCTCGAAGGGCTTTGGGCTTTGAATTTAAGTGGGGCTTTTGATGAATCCGTTTCAATGAGAGCCCTTAATCATGGCGACCCATATGTCCGCATGTGGGCGGTCAGGCTGATTGGTGATAACCATCAGGTTACCAACAATCAGGCCCTCGTGCTGATCAGAATGTCAAGTAATGAGCATCATCCTGAAGTAAGAAGCCAATTGGCCGCAACCGCAAAGAGGATTGATGCAAAAACCTCTTTAGCTATGGTTAAAGGTTTACTGCAGAACGAGGTTGACGCCATGGATCCGGACATCCCACTCCAGATCTGGTGGGCAATCGAATCAAAAATAGCTACCAATCCAGCTGAGACAGTTAAAATTTTTAAGGACCCTGCAGTATGGCAATCCGGAATTTCACAATCCACGATTCTCTTCCGCCTGGTTCAACGATTGCTCATGACAAGAGCGCCTAATGATTATGCCGCAATAGCTCAATTGCTGGGATATGCTCCTTCCACCCAATTGGCCAAACCCGTGACCGATGGCATCTTTGAAGGCTTACGCGGAAGAGACATAGCTTCTCTTCCCAATGATTTGTTGAAAGCACTAAAACCCTTTACCAACGGTATGGATGAGGGACCCCTGGCTTTTGGGCTCCGGTCTGGAGATTCTACCAGCTTAGTCAAGGCCCTGGAAAAATTGGACGACACCAACACAGATCTTTTTCACCGCCTTAATTATGCAAATATCATTGGAGAGACTACCCCTCCTGATGCGGTACCTGTCTTACTTAAAATTGTTGAAAATCACCAGTCAGCTTAAGGCAAGCGGCATTAACCGCTCTGCAAAACTATTCCGGCGAAGAAATCGGTGAACGTGTTTCAATGGCTTATCCAAACAAATTACGAGCTGAACCTGACGTCCGTCTGGCTGCCTTGTCTTTGCTAACCAGTCGTACATCATGGGCGCTAAAGTTGCTCAATATGATAGATGAGACTAAACAGGTTTCTAAGGATGACGTTCCTCCTTATTTAGTCATGCAATTAAGTTTCCTAAATGATCCTTTGATTTCCGAAAAAACGAAGGAAATATGGAATGAAATGATACCTATATCAATGGCAGAAAAAGAAGAAAGTTTCAAGCGAACACTGGATCTGCTAAGGTCGGGTAAAGGTGACCGAATTAACGGTAGAAAAATATTTGCAATCTTATGTAGTACTTGTCATCAATTAGGGCCTCTTGGAAATGACCTGGGGACAGACCTGAGCGCTTATGACCGCAGTAACACACGAGACCTTCTCTATAGCATAGTATTTCCAAATGCTGATATACGGGAGGGTTATGTAAACCATCTTATTCGAACCAAAGATGGCAAAATGATTATTGGAACAGTCATCTCTCAACACGGTGATTTATTACAACTTCGTAGTTCTTCAGGTGAAAGTATCACCATACCTCAAGTAAACATTCTTGAGATCAAGACTCTTGACAAATCCCTCATGCCAGAGGGATTATTAAGTGATCTCACGAATCAGGAACTCAAGGATCTCTTTGCGTTTATCAAAGGAGAACCCTAGTTGAGGTTTATTCATGTTATGATGGTCTCCCATAGACCTGCATGCCATCATTAAACAATATTTATCTATTCAAAAATAGAAGGGAGCCATAAAGCCAATTCGGGGACATAGGTAACAATGAATAAAACTATAATCATCACGACGAAAAGAGGAATAAGCGGTTTGATTATTTTGGTGATCGTCGTATTTGCCACTCCCACACCAACAAAAAGAACCGATCCGACTGGAGGAGTACACAAACCAATACACAAATTCATCACCATAATTATCCCAAAATGGATCGGGTCCATTCCCAAATCTTTAACAACGGGTAAAAATATAGGAGTGAAGATCAGAACCGCAGGGGTCATATCCATAAAAACGCCAACACATAAGAGTGTGACGTTAATAATGATTAGGATAATGATTTTATTATCGCTTAAACCAAGCAACACATCACTCACCGTCTGAGGTATATCGGCATAAGACATTACCCATGACATACTCATCGATGTACCAATAAGAAGCATCACAACTGCCGTGGTTGTCACTGAGTTAAGGAATATACCTCTCAATTTAGGTATAGTGAGCTCCCGATAAATGGCTGCCAAAATCAGCGTATAGAGCACGGCAACGCCTGATGCTTCTGTTGCTGTAAATATTCCTGTAACTATCCCTCCGATCACGACAACTAGAAGGAACAAACTTGGAAGGGCATCTACAAACTCGAATAAAAACTGCTTAAAACTTGATCTCTCGGCAATAGGATATCTATTCTTTTTTGCCCAATAAGCAGCTACTAGCATCAATGCAAGTCCAGTCAAAATTCCAGGGATGTAACCGGCAAGAAAAAGGGAGGCAATCGACACACCGCCACTTGCAAGCGAATAGACTATCAAAACATTGGAAGGAGGAATCACCAGGCCTGTTGTGGCTGAAGTAATATTAATTGCAGCGGCAAATTCTTTTGAATAGCCCTCCTCTTCCATTCTCTTTCCCAAAGTGCCACCAATAGAAGTTACCGCAGCCAAAGCCGAGCCTGAAATCGCACCAAAAAGCATGGCAGCGACCACATTCACATGTGCTAACCCACCTGGCAATGACCCTACCAATCCTTTGGCGAAATCGATCAACCTACGGGCGATACCTCCCTGACTCATCACTTGTCCTGCAAGTACGAAAAAAGGGATCGCCAGAAGAGTGAAGCTATCAAGGCCAGTTGCCATCCTTTGTGCAACGGTAGTAATTGCTGGCAGTGTATCAATCGACACCAGCATTGTTAGCAAACTGGCAATGCCAATACTCCAGGCAACCGGAAAACCCAAACCGAGAAGGATGACAAATCCGATAATAAGAACAAAGACCTCGCTAGTCATTTTTTAGGGATTCAGGGTTTAAAAGTTCGAGAATCAAATAAGTGATAATCAAAATACCACTGATAGGCATGATGATATAAACTGCCGCCAATGATAAATTTAGCGCTGGCGAATGTTGATCAAGATAATAGGTGATGAAAACAAGCCGACTACCTCCAATAATGAGAGCCAGAGCTACAAAAACCATGATTATGATGTTTTGAGCTATTCTTAACCTGATTCTGTTTTTCTCATTAAGCCTGGGAGGAAGAATGTTAATTGACAGATGCTGTCTTTGACCTGATGCGTAAGCTGCACCAAGTAAACCAATCCAGACGAGCATGTATCGGGAAAGTTCATCAGTGAAAGTACTCGGTGACTGGATGACATAACGAGAAAATATCTGCCATAGCACCGCGACTACCATCACCGCCATTAAAAAAACCAAAACGCTGCCAAGAGCCTTATCAATTACTTTCTTCATGGCATCAAAAGGTTTTTATGTCCTTAATCATCTGAGCCAGACTCTCATCTTTTTCAAATTCTTCATACATCCCTGCAACTTTTGATGAGAAGAGACTCTTATCCGGGTAAATTATTTCAACGCCGGCTTTTTTAACTTCTTCAAGCACTTCCAGTTCAACTTTTTCCCAGAGCTTTCTTTGATAGAGGGTTGCTTCATCAGCTGCTTCCTGAAGCCATACTTTTTCCTGGTCAGTAAGCTTATTCCAAATGATAGTACTTATCAGCAAGACATCCGGAAGAAGTGTGTGCTCATCAATGATATAATACTCGCATACTTCATAATGGTGGGAAAAATAAAAGCTGGGTGGGTTATTTTCGGCACCATCAACAACTCCCTGCTGCAGCGCTGTATAAAGCTCTCCCCAGGCAATTGGAGTTGGAGACCCACCCAACTCGCTAACCATAGTCATTGCCGACGGGCTTTCCATTACCCTGATTTTAAGACCCTCTAAATCTTCGGGTGTATTCACCCTTTTATCTTTTGTATAGAAACTCCTGCTGCCGGCGTCAAAAAAAGTAACACCTCGAAGCCAGTACTTTTCGCTTTGAGTAAGAAGCGTCTTACCAATTTTGCTATCCATAAAGTCGAAGCCATGCTTTTTATCCCTGAAAAGAAATGGCAGACCAAAAACCCTCATTCCGGGGGAAAAGCTTTCCAGAGTACCCGCTGAAACTTTGGTCATTGCCAGACTACCAATCTGCAAAAGCTCAACCAATTCCCTTTCCGTACCCAATTGCTGACTGGGATATATCTTGATAGTGAATT
>Ga0114999_10009609_pt1 | contig 10574 bp, 10 predicted proteins | sample ArcticOcean_MG_C_3_FD_89820 | JGI IMG/M metagenome (GOLD analysis project Ga0114999, IMG submission 89820) | Marine microbial communities from western Arctic Ocean - ArcticOcean_MG_CB8_126 | ecosystem: Environmental > Aquatic > Marine > Oceanic | place: Arctic Ocean: Canada Basin | collected... | reverse complement strand
GGTCGCCGGCCTGGTGCTGGCCGTTGCCGGCTGACCTGGCGGGGTTCACCGCCTGACCCCCCTCTTCTTTGCCCACATGCACGCTCAGCTACCCTCACTCCCATGACCGACACCGAGCGCGCCTCGGAAGTCCTTTCCGCTGCAGACGTAGCTGAACTATTGGGTATGCACGTTCAGATGGTTAGCAGGTATGCGGCATCCGGTCGCTTCCCCACGTATCGGTTGCCTGGTGGCCGTGCACTCAGGTTCTTCCGTGAGGAAGTTCTCGAGTTTCTGAAAGCTCACCCGGTCGAAGTCGAGTAGTAATGGGAGGTCCTCACTGTGACCAAAAAGTGCCTACAAAGTGCCTACAAGCCCCCCAAAGAAGCACAAACGGCACAAAAGGATGCAACCAAATAAAAAGCAGAAACGGCGAAGAACCAGGCTAAACGCCGAAAACCCTTATTCCATAGGCTTTGCCAAAACGGGGTGAACTGCCTTCACACGGCAGAGGTCACTGGTTCGAACCCATAGGGCCCACCCTTTCATGGTTTCCCTCGAAAGGGTGCGCCTGTTACAGCAACTAACTTTACGATTATGGTCGCTTCTGACCGGCGGTTTAGTGGGGTAGCACAGTGGTGATTCTCCGATACTTGGAGGGTATTACCAGCGTCAACTACCCGGTTTACGACCCATCAACCTACTGACGAAGTCAGTATCCTCGTTGGGGTTGAACTCGACCGAGCAGAGGCTTCTTCTTCAAGTACCGCGCAACGTTTTCCTGCACAAGAGGCGGGAGCAATATGGCATTCCATACATCGGGATTCGCGCAATGCGGCGTGATGAGGACCTCATCCAGCTGCCACAAAGGATGCCCTGCCGGCAAGGGCTCGGGGTCTGTCACATCGATCGCCGCGCCGGATATCGATCGCGTCTGAACCGCGTCAACTAGGGCGTCGGTGTCCACGAGACTCCCTCGAGAAATATTGATGAGAAATGATTGTGGGCGCATCACCCGAAACTCCGCCCTCCCGATGGTGCGCTCAGTATCGGGCGTTGCAGGTGCAGCCACTACGACGAAGTCAGCCAGCGCGATAATCTCGGCATGTCGATCCGGCGTAACCGTGTCGATTGCTCCCTCGACAGTTCGCCCTGTGCGGGTCGATGCAAAAACGTCCACGTCAAACGGTTCGAGTAGCGACATCAGAGCCTTCCCGATCCGGCCGCAACCGACAATGGCGACAGTCGAGCCATACAGCCGGCCTATCTCAGGGTCCGACCAGGATCGTTGCCGACTCAATGAGTGCAATCGTCGTGCGCACGAAAGCATAAGCGCGAGTGCATGCTCAGCGACCATTCCGGCATAGGCCGGTCCGGCACTTGTCGTCACGTGACGGCCATTCACCAAGCCAGCTGCGACGTACTTCTCGATACCGGCCGATGGAAGTTGCAGCCAGCTAATACCACCGTGGAGGGAGGCGGTGAGCTCACTGATATCGCCTCCGGTCCAAATGGCGGCCTCAGCCCCGGCGAAGCTGTCGACCGGCCACGCGCCGGCAGAGCGTACGGCTTCCTGTATGGCAGGTGCATCGGTCGGACCGACGTAGATCAGGGCCGGATTGGATGCTTTCTCTTGAGGCATACAAGAATAGTCTACACAACTTGCCGACATCATCGCAGCGTCCGGCGAGAGCCACTAGTCGTGCTCGGAAGGTGGGATCGCATCAACTATCGAGTTCTCCTGTGACAGCGACCAGCCGCAAGATTCGGCGCGCTTCACGCACGGTCGCCTCATCCACCATCCTGCCCTGAGGGTCGAGAATCACTCCACGCCCTTCAGCGACCGCAGTGTCATAGTCGGCGACGAGCAGCCGAGCGGCAGTTGCCTCGCCTGCCGTCGGTGTGAACACGTCGTTGATTACAGCGACCTGAGCGGGATGGACGGCCGGCCGTGATCGAAATCCCATCCTTTTCAGCCCTTCCGTGCTTGCCCGGAAGGCATCAAGATCGCGAAAGTCGATGGATACAGGCCCGACGGGGGGTTTGATACCCGCGGCAGCGCAAGCAATCAGCACCTGCGATCGGATCGCCCACCACTCGCGTTCGTCCGGCGAGGCTCGGATGCCCAGTTCCGCTCCCAGGTCCGCCTCCCCGATCGCCAGCTCGGTGAGGCCTCGGTGAGCAGCGATCCGGTCGACCGCCTGGAGGCCTCGGGCAGTCTCAATGAGCGCACCCAGTTTGATCGATCCGATCCCCGGATCCTGGTGAGCAGCAGCTGCACTCACCAGTTGGGCAACGGTGTCGATCGCATCGGGCCCATCGGCCTTGGGGATGCAGAGGCCGGTCAGGCCTTCCCCTACAACTGCGTTTATGTCGTCGGCCATCAGGTCTTCGTGATTGTTTATCCGGACCCAGATCTCCGGCCCCGCCTCCGCTTGGGTGCTCAGCCACTCACAAGTGATTCGTCGTGCCGTTGCTTTGGATGTGAAAGCCACCGCATCTTCGAGGTCCACGATGATCGCGTCGGCACCCCGCCCCACAGCTTTGGCGAGTTTGTCAGGCTGATCGCCCGGCACGTAAAGATAGCTCCGGGCTGTCATCTGCCTACCTCCAACCGGGAGCAGGATTCGGAGGAGGGACTCATCAGTCGATTGCTCGTCACGACTCGGCCGTTTCCGTTCCGAACGCACCTTCGTCGGTGAGTCGGCTGATCGCTGCTTCGTTGTACTCGAGGATGTCTCTGAGAACGTAGCTGGCATCCTCGTTGCGGAGGGGAGCCCTGCGGTAGGTGACCTGCGACTGGTCACCAACTCGAACGGGACTGGCAAGTGAACGCACGGTCCCGAAATGTGGGTGGTCCGTCTCGACGATTAATTGCCGAACGCGCGTATGAGGCTCTTGCATAGCGTCGGCCACGGTCTGGACGGGCCCGGTGGGTACCCCTTTCTCCGACAGTTGGGCTATCCAGCTGGCAGTGGTCTGGGTGGCGAATATCTCATCGAGGATTCCGATCAGCTCGTCTTTGTTGTCGGCTCTAGATGAGAAATCGTGGAATCGTCGGTCGTCGGCCAGTTCCGGGCGTCCGATGACCAGGGCAAGTCGGTCCCAGAAGTACTCCTTGGCGCAAGCGACTACAAACCAATTGTCATCTGATCCTTGGAAGAGTTGGAACGGCACTAGGGATGGGTGGGCCGATCGCGAGGTTCTGGTCGGCTCCCAGCCTTCGTTGAGGTGCCAGGCGGCTGGGTAGGTGAGCAGGTTGATTGCCACGTCGTACAGACTGATGTCGCAGTCGGTCCCCACTCCGTCGCGTCGCGCGGCGTGGACTCCAGCCAACAGAGCAAGGGCGGCTACGTAACCCCCTGAATAGTCCACCAGAGAGAGGCCGGTCTTGGTAGGTGGTCCTTCTGGCTCCCCGGTGAGGCTCATCCAGCCGGTTAGACCTTGGAGGATGTAGTCGTAGCCCGGCTCCTTTGCCCGAGGTCCGTACATACCGAATCCCGAAACGGACACGCAGACGATCTTCGGGTTGATGTGTTTGAGATCGTCGTATCGAATTCGCAGTTTGGCGGGGACATCTCCTCGCAGGTTCGAGTAGACGACGTCGGCCTTCGAGACCAGGTCTTCGAACACAGTTCTGCCGGCGTCGGTGGAAATGTCGAGACTTACGGACCGTTTGTTGCGATTGAAAGTCTCAAAGAAGAGACTGTCCTCTCCTTCTTGGAAAGGGGGCACGTATCGTCCTACATCCCCGCCGAAGCGAGGGTGCTCGATCTTGATGATCTCGGCGCCCAGGTCGGCCAGATGGACCGAGCCGAAGGGGCCGGCTCCGTATTGTTCGACTGCGATCACTCGCAAATCCTCAAGTGGCCTCATGTGGACCTCCCCGCCTGTCGATCGATCGTCTTGTATGTCGCGTGGAGATGTTCGAGGTGTTCGGTCATCTCCGCTGCCGCTAGGTCAGAGTCGCCTAGTTCAATGGCCTCACCGATTCGCCGATGTTCCGCATCAACCTGCCTCCAGAACAGTCTCGGTGCGGCATCTCTAAGGAAACGCGTATGGAGGACGTAGAAAATTGGGCGAGTCATCACTTCGAGCAGGCGATTGCCGGCGGCCTCGACAATCCGCATGTGGAAGCCCCGGTTGGCGTCGAAATTAGGAGCGGCTTCAATGCTCGGGAGCGCGTGGATAGACTCGAGAATCCGCTCGAGTTGCTCTGGAGACCGAAGGTGCGCGGCACTCCGCGCGGCAGGTACTTCGAGCAGTTGTCGCGCCTCCATCATTTCGGCAACGCTGACTTCCTCGGCGACAGTCAAAAATCCGAGGCCGATGCCGAATAGGTCGGACACCTGGTCGGGGTCCGGCCGGTTGACGAATGTCCCTCCCGATACTCCCCGGATCGTAACGGCGAGGTTTTGTGAGGTGAGGGAGCGCAACGCCTCCCGGACAGTCGAGCGGCTCACGCCAAAGCGTTCGGCGAGGTCGTCCTCGACGGGGAGACGCTCTCCGGGTATCAGCTCTCCGGCGAGAATCAGCTGACGAAGCTCGTTGGCTACCCGGCTGTATGCGGTCAGGTTCGTACCTAGTTGGGTCATCTCTCTCATCTGTTGGTCCCCCCATCCTAAAGGTCAGACATTTCCGGGGCAAGCTTTCGTTCAGCAATTAGGCCGGACTCATGTTCCACACGAATGGGTAAGTACTGTCCGCCGACGTTGGGGCTGTTGGGCCGCAATGGCCGGCCTTGTGTCGAGGCTACGACGAGTTCCGTCAGGCGTCGGGCCAGGCGACCAAGAACGATCCGAGGGATCGATGATGAGTGCCGCCACTTGCTCCCTAAATGTCTGATGTTTAAGCTCCCCTCAGGGATTCCGCAACACCATAGGGTGCATCCATGACACTGAAGGAAACGACTCTCGGCCGCTTCTACGAGGATTTCGAGGTAGGCGATGGGTACCGCCACCCACTCGGCCGAACGATCACCGACGCTGACAACGTCTGGTTCACCTTGCTCACAATGAACACCAATCCGACCCACTTCGACTACAACTATGCGGCCAAGAGCGAGTTTGGCAAGCCCCTAGTCAACTCAAGTCTGACTGTTGCAATTGTGGTTGGGCTTTCTGTGATTGATACCAGCCAGCAGGCGTTCGCCAACCTCGGATGGGACAAGATTCGCCTTCTCAACCCACTCTTCGTTGGCGATACCCTTTACGCCGAGAGCCTCGTTCTCGAGAAACGGGAATCAAAGTCACGACCCCATGCTGGAATTGTCAAGATTAAGACTCGTGGCCTCAATCAGCACGGCGACGAAATCGTGACTTGGGAACGCACCTTCTACGTGTACAAGCATGGTGCTGAGGCAGCCGCCTCTCCCTTCCCTGAAGCCAAGACACCACTCGAAGCCGGTTGACGCGTCTCAGACCCGAGCCGTGGGGTGAGACGATCGCCGAGCTTCGGGGAACCTGACGCTCTCGGGTGTGGGGTCCCTGCCAATACCAACCAGAAGTCTCTACGATCCTCGACATGGCATCTGGGGTACTTTCCGGATTGCGGGCTGTCGTTCTGGGTCGTGCCTCTATCGTCGACGGAATTATCCCTCCTCTGGTATTCGGGATCGGAAACGCCCTAGTCAACACGGAGGTTGCTGCGATTCTCGCCGTCAGTTCGGCTCTGATGACCATCGCGGTGAGGCTGCAGAAAGGACGAAGCCTGAAGTTCGCACTGGCGGGGCTGTTCGGTGTTGTGGTAGCTGCAGCTTCCGCCATCTGGTTGGGTCCGGAACGTTTCTTCATCCCATCGGTCATTTCAGGAGTGGGGACGACGCTGTTGATACTCATCAGCATCATCGCCAAGCGACCCTTCGTTGCGTTTACAAGTTGGTTGGCGCGGGATTGGGCGCTCGGCTGGTACTGACATCCAGAGGTGCGCCCTGCCTAGGATCAGTAGCGAACCCTGAGGGAAGAGTGAAGTGGTGGGGCTCTTCGAGCCAGTTACAGCGGATAACTTTACGATTATGGCCGCTGCTGACAGGCGGTTTAGTGGGGTAGCACAACGCTTGTTGGCTCATAGTTAGGAGAGAGGTTGCTACGTGGAATCGCGGCGTTGTCGATCATTGCTCTGCTAGTTCCGTTGGTTGCTATTCCGGTTGGGGCTGCTGCTGATGGCGGGTTCGATGACGTCCCTCTTTCTCACCCGTTCGTATCTGCGATCACGTGGCTTGCTGATGAGGGAATCACCAGAGGTTGTAACCCGTCCCAAGGAAACACCAAGTTCTGTCCAGATGATGTGGTGACCAGAGGTCAGATGGCAGCGTTCTTGACGCGTGCGTTTGGGTACACAGATCAAGGTACGAAGGACTTCATTGACGATGATGACAGCATATTTGAAGCCGACATTGAGAAGCTGGCTACTGCTGGGGTGACACGAGGTTGTAATCCGTCTGGTGGGAACACGAAGTTTTGTCCCGACAATGTGGTGACTAGGGGGCAGATGGCCGCGTTCCTAGTTCGTGCTTTCGGGTACACAGATCAGGGTTCGAAGGATTTCGTTGACGATGATGACAGTATCTTTCAAGCTGACATTGAGAAACTGGCCGCAGCAGGAGTAACGGTTGGCTGTAACCCTTCGGGTGGAAACACGAAGTTCTGTCCTGACAATCCCGTGACGAGGGGCCAGATGGCAGTGTTCCTATATCGAGCGTTCGGATCTCCACCGCTGCCGAACCCCGGCGATACGGTGAACTGCGGTGACTTTGCCACGCAGGCCGAAGCACAGGACTGGCACGACCTTTACTTCGCTTGGTACGGAGACATAGCGAACTTGGATGGCGACGCGAACGGGGTTGCCTGCGAGTCCCTGCCCTAGAGAGCACCGCATTGAGAGGGGTTCGAGTGCACAGACGACTGATCGCAGCCCTAGTGGTCGGAGTCATGGTGACGTTGAGTGCTCCTGCTGTGTCAGCGGCTCTACCACCGGGCGGAACCTTTGTAGATGACAACGGCAGCACCTTTGAGAGTTCCATTGAGGCGATTTCTGCTGAGGGGATAACTAGGGGCTGTAATCCTCCTGCGAACGACCGCTTCTGTCCGGATGCTCCTGTTACCCGAGGTCAGATGGCTGCGTTCCTTGTTCGCGGGCTCGTACTAACGGACAGACTCGCTGACCCGTTCAGTGATGACGATGAGTCGATATTTGAGGCGGACATAGAGAAGCTGGCTGCTGCGGGTATCACGTTGGGTTGCAATCCTCCCTCCAATACGATGTTCTGTCCAGAAGCCAACGTGACTCGCGGTCAGATGGCGGCCTTCCTTGTAAGAGGAATGGGTTACACAGAAGCAGGCGGTGACTTCTTCAAGGACGACGATTCGTCAACGTTCGAAGCTGATATCAATCGTCTGGCTCAAGCCGGTGTGACAAAGGGGTGTAACCCGCCAACAAACGACCGGTATTGCCCGGAGTCCTGGGTCACTCGCGCTCAGATGGCCGCGTTCCTGACACGGGCGCTTGGTCTTACCCCGATTGTTCCCCCTCCACCAGTTGAGGGTGGGGGAACACTCACGGTCATGTTTGTCGCTGTTAGACAGGGAGACGCAGCAGTCTTCGTGGGCGCTTGTGGAGAGACAGGGTTGATTGACGCCAACCGGTTTCGAAGTGCCGAGGTGCTCTCCGCGATTGACAGTGTTGGAAGCCGGAACCTGAAGTGGGTTGCTAACAGTCACTATGACGCTGACCACCTTGGTGCAGTCCTGGACGTTGCCACGGCTTCGGGGGTTACGGTCGATCAGTTCTACGACCGTGGGGGGGACAGAACTGTTAAGGACTCGAACACATATCGGGATTACTTCGACTACATAACAGCGGCCGACAAACGGACCTCTTTGGACATTGGAGATCGTTTCACCCTGTGTTCAGGAGCCGATGAGGTCACGTTCACCGTCGTATCGGCGGGATCAGATGGCACGGCTGCTGGGGGAGTCAGCGTCAGCGACGAGAACGACCGGGGACTGTGCATCCATGTCGAGTACTACGATTTTGATCTGGCAATGTGTGGGGATAGCAACGGGACAGACGAAGGGTCGAGAACAGACGTCGAATCAGCAGTCGCGGGGGTGATCGGTGATGTTGAAGTGGCGAAGGTCAACCATCACGGATCTGCCTACTCGTCCAACGCCTTCTACGTGTCCACACTATCCGCCGAAGTAGCAGTCCTATCAGTAGGCAAAAACAGTTACGGGCACCCAAACACAACAGTCATCTCAAGGTGGCAAACATACGGAGAAGTGTTCCAAACCCAATCCGCCTCAGACAACGCACTGATAGACGGGAACATCATCGTCACCACTGGCGGTGTCACTTCTTTCACCACGACGAGCTCCTCGTCTGGGAGAAACTACGTCATTTCAATGGACGAGAGTTAACGGGCGACTGCCCCCGCCAGACCTGCCTTAGCCGAGTGCCCGATGCAGGAATGCCGCCATCTGGCCTCGCGTTACGAAGCTGTTCGGGCAGTACCTATCGTTGGTTGGGGGATTGCATCCTCTGGTGACACCGGCCGTTGCCATTCGGTCTATGTCAGCTTCGAAAATGGAGGAGTCGTCGTCGACGAAGAGGTCCCCACCTCCGTTGTCGGCGTATCCCATTGCTCGAACCAAGAAAGCAGCCATCTGCTCTCGGGTTACCTTTCCTTCAGGGCAGAAGCGTGTGTTGTCCGGCGGGTTGCATCCTCTTGTGATTCCCGCTGCAGCAAGCTTTTCGAGGTCAGCTTGAGAAACAGGAGTGTAGATTATTATGGTGAATCGTGACTCTAGTGGTGAAGGCAGCCCTGATATTAAACGCGAACCGGATATGATTTATGTTGCAATTGGATTCTTCACGATAATGACAGGAACCGCTCTTGTTGCCTTTTTTGGAGGATTCCATGTCATGGATGAATGGGATTCAAGGAATTGGGTCGAGGCCGAGGTCCTAGCTATCGGCCAAGATTATACTGCGGACGAGGGCGCACAAACCTTCTTTTACAGCTACTCCGTTGATGGTGTTGAGTACAAATCTACCTTCAGTTGTGACGTACTTTGGGAGATCGGCCCCAGAGACGCCTCAGAACAAACACAGGGAGGTTCTGGAATTGTGGAACCATGGAAAACCCAATGCTTACACGATAGCGAACATTATTTGAATTTAGAATCGGTGGCATACAACCCTGATGCTCCGTCTGAAATAGATGTTTATCCTGGTTTCACATACAGGATATTATTCGAGGTATATGGTCCTAAATTAGCTCCTGTTGCATTAGTTTTAGCTGGACTTGTGATCGCTTTGCGAGGAGTGTTTGGCCCATCGTTTGGGCCGTGGGCACACTTTGCAAACAACCAAATGGCGGCCTTCCGTCGGGATCGTGCCTAGACCCCGTTCTTGCCCTGAGAGGCCCCACGTTACCCGCTACGCGTAGGATGCTCGCCTCTGGCAACACCTTCGGACTGCCCCGAAAAGTGCCTTCAAAGTGCCCACAAGCACTCCGCGGGTACACAAAGGGCGCCAAAGGATGCAGCTAAATCAAAAGCAGAAACGGCGGATGACCAGGCTCAAACCCCAAAAAATCCCCACTCCATAGGCTTTGCCGAAACAGGGTGATCTGCCTTTTTGCGAGGCGGAGGTCGGCGGTTCAAGTCCGCCCCTGACCACCAAAGAAAGCCCTTGTTTCAGGGGTTTTTATCGTTTCGACGATAACTCGGTGACACTGGAGTCGCTCTTGGTGCCTTCAGAGTGCCTTCGAATTTCGACCAAGGTATCGTTTAGGCGGTCCGCAGCGCCTTTTCCAAGGCTCAGCAAGACAGGGCCCCCTTCTTTGGTTGTTGCTACGCTGGGCTGAGATCTGACACTCGGAGAAGCAATGAGGGACATGCTTGGGAAGGTCAAGGCGAAAGTCTCTCTTGTAGTTTTGGCGGTTGTGTTGGTTGCTGCACCGTCTGCAGCACTTGCTATCCACAACTTTGATGACGTTCCAGACTCGCATACGTTCCACAATGACATTCAGTGGATGCTAGAGAACGGTATCACGGCAGGTTGCGGCGGCAGCAATTATTGTCCCGACAGTTACGTTACTCGAGGTCAGATGGCCGCGTTCATGAAGCGTTTGGCGTCGAAGGGGATCGGTGGTGCTGATGGTGCTGATGGGGCGGCTGCTTGTGCAGTAACGCTTCTTTGGAACCTTCCTCAATGCCAAACCGCCACTGTCACAGTCGGCACTGATCCCTACGGTGTGGCCTTTGATGGCAACAACATTTGGGTCGCCAACTACAGCGATGGCACGGTGTCGAAGATCGATGTTTCAACCGACACGGTGACCACTGTCACAGTCGGTTCTGGGCCCTACGGTGTGGCCTTTGATGGCAGTCACATTTGGGTTACCAACAACGGCGATGGCACAGTGTCGAAGATCAATGTTTCGACCGATGCGGTGACCACTGTCACAGTCGGCGCTAACCCCATAGGTGTGGCCTTTGATGGCAGTCACATTTGGGTTACCAACAGCGGCGATGGCACGGTGTCGAAGGTTGATGTTTCAACCGATGCGGTGACCGCCACTGTCACAGTCG
>Ga0114999_10009608_pt1 | contig 10577 bp, 7 predicted proteins | sample ArcticOcean_MG_C_3_FD_89820 | JGI IMG/M metagenome (GOLD analysis project Ga0114999, IMG submission 89820) | Marine microbial communities from western Arctic Ocean - ArcticOcean_MG_CB8_126 | ecosystem: Environmental > Aquatic > Marine > Oceanic | place: Arctic Ocean: Canada Basin | collected... | reverse complement strand
CTTCACCAAATTGCAGGTTCTCTTTTCGCATAACGAAAGAGATGACGTCCCCGCCGGTAGAGCAGGCGCCGAAACATCGCCAGGTTCCGGTATCCGGGAAGACGACGAACGACGCCGTCCGTTCTGAATGGAACGGGCAGGGGGCTTTGGGCGTGCGCGATCGAGTGTCCAGGTCCGCGTATTGCGATATGACCTGGACGATATCTGATCGGGCTTTGACGTCGTCTACAAGTGTCATAGTTCTCGAACTAGCTTAGGCCCCGCGGGGGAATGGGCGGTGTCAGGTGTCACAAAAGTCGGCATGCCACGCCTACGACCGCAATATTAGGAGGCTAGGGCTGGGGATTGCGGGGATGGATGCTGGGGATTGTGTGGAAAATTGACCGAGTTCGACCGCGAATTCGTGTTTCCCGGTCTTCCGGTTTTGCGCGGCGTCTAAAGGCGGCCAGCGAAGGCGTCAGCGAACGCGCCCGGTCGTATCGCCTCTGCGCGGGACAGGGCGAACTCGTCGGTCATACCGCACACAATGTCGGCGGCCAGTCGTTCCGGGGAGTCAGCCACGCGGGGGAAGTCGGCCGGAATGTCTTCCGGGTTTTTCAGGTAGTGGTTGTAAAGAAGGTCGACTATCTCTAAGGCCGCTTTGCCGGGGCGGGTATCGCTAATCGGAAGATAAACCTCCCGGAACATCCAGTTGCGCATCTCAGTGACCACTTCGCCGAACTCTGTCGACATCGTGATTACCGGTGCGTCTCCTCCGGGATCATCCACCTGCCCCGTAGCCGCCCACGACGCCTCTATAACGTTCGTGACAAGCGCGTTCACACGTTGGGAATGTCGTCGTCCTAAATGCGTGATCGCGCTGGAGGGAAGGTCTTCGATCGTTATCACCCCGGCGCGTATGGCGTCATTGATATCGTGCGCCAGGTAGGCCATAGCGTCTGAGAGACGTATCACCTGCGCTTCAAGGGTCATTCCCTCCACGGCGTCACGGTCCAGGAACGTTCCCTGTGGCTTGGAATGTCGGCGGATGCCCTCGATAACCTCGGAACTCAGGTTAAGGCCCTTGCCGTCTTTTTCCAGCGTCTCGACAATCCGAACGCTGTGACGGCTGTGATGAAAACCATCCGGCATGAGGTCGTTCAACACACGTTCACCAATATGCCCAAACGGCGTGTGACCAAGATCGTGTCCCATGCCGATAGCCTCGACCAGGTCCTCGTTCAGATTGAGCGCACGCGCAATCGTGCGGCCTATCTGTGCGACCTCAAGCGTGTGGGTCAGACGCGTTACAAAGTGGTCGCCGACCGGCGCTACGAACACCTGGCTCTTGTGCTTCAGGCGTCGGAACGAGTTCGTGTGAATGATCCGATCACGATCACGCTGGAAGGCCGTCCGGATGGGACTTGGTTCTTCAGGGATTGCCCGGCCTGCTGAGTCAGACGAACGAACGGCGAAGGGTGAGAGAGTTTCCTCTCTTGCCTCTAGTCGCTCGCGTACGCCGTCTGATTTCACCGGTTGTATTTCCTTAAATATTCCAGAGGCTTAAGCCGGGGCTAATTGGAACGTAAGCATACCGGGAGAGGGGATCGCACGGCCACGCTATTCCGGTGCCGCCGCAAGGATTCCATATCCCGATGTCGTTACTCGGCTCTAAGTTGCCTCAGCACTGGCTGGATCGTCGTAACGATAACCATGATTCCCAGCATTACGGCAGCGCTCAGCGCCACGGCGAAGCTGGCGTTCACAAGTTGAGCCACACTCCCGGACAGCAATCCGCCGACCGGGATCAGGCTGAAGGTCATTCCATAGATCCCCATGACCCGACCACGTAGCTCCACCGGAACGCGTAACTGCAATACCGTCATGGAGCTGATCAAGAACATGGAGTTGAAGGTTCCGGCGAAGAACATCAACGCAGTAGAGACGAAAAACATTGGCGATAGGATCGGGTTGGCGTAACCGGAAGGATCGGGCCCGAAATGGGTCCATACACCTAATGCGACGATCGACGCTGAGCCAAGCGTAGACCCGAGAATCATCAACCACCCAACCGGCAAATAGGCGCGAACCCTGCGGATCGCAAATGTACCCGTTAGTGATCCGACGCCGGCCAACATGAACAGGAACCCCAGTGCCTGATCTGACTGGCTTTCGTAGGCGTCAGCAAACACCGGGATCAACTGCATATAGGACACGCCAAAGAACATGTTGGCGTAGGTCACCGGAATCAAGACGGCGAACAATTTGTTGGAAGTGACGTAGCGAACGCCGTCCCATAGCTCAGACAGCACGTTCCGACCCGGGGCGCGCTGGTCCTGGTCGAGACGAATAGTGAGCATCACAAAGAACATCATCGTGAACCCAACCGCACCGGCAAAGAACACGGAGTGCGTGCCGAAATACGCCAACGCAAATCCGCCGATGGCCGGAACGATGATCCGGGTGCCCTGCCATACGACCGAGTTGAGTGCCACGGCGCTCATCATTTGATCGCGCCCATCAATCAACAACGGGAAGATCGATTGCCTGGCCGGAGAGTCGAAACCGACGACTATGCCGATGGCACTGGCAATCGCTATGACATGCCACACCCTGACCACTTCCATTACGTCCAACGTAGCAAGCAGGAAAAGCAGCCCGGCCACCAGAAGAGACGTGGCCGCCAAAAGCATTCGCTTGTTAACCCGGTCAGCAACTACACCGCCGAACAATGTCACGATGATGGTGGCGATGCCTGTGACCGCACCTGCAAGTCCCAGAAGGAACTCGGACCCGCTGAGGTCGAAGACCAGCACGCCCTGGCCGATTATCAGCAGCTGGGTCGCACCGACAGAGGCCAGTGAACCGAACCAGAACCGGCGGTACTGGGGAGCGGCAAGAGCGGAGAATACCGACGTCCGAACAGGACGGCCGGTCTCGGGCGCGGCCTTACCCTCGCTGGTTGAGTCGGCCTTATCTGTCGGATCGGCCGTGTTTGAGTCTGGGATAGCCAAGCTTTGAAGCGCCTCTACTTAAGGAGCGGATTGGGGGCGAATCTTTGGTAACGCCAATTAAAACGCCGGGCCCGATAGTACTCCCCTTAAGGCCCATATACCTACGAAATCAGATACGCGTAGCCAACCAGAGTCTCGTGGTCACGCTCACCTCGGCACTCCCGATTTCGTCGATGGCTTCACCAATTGTTCTGAGTAGCGCGTCTCGCCGGGCCTCCGGAAGCGCCAGGTGATCGGACGTGGTTCGGAGCATCGAGAGCCATTCTTCCCGCGTATCTGTCCGAGTCTCCCTGTATTCGGCCTTTCGGATGTATCCGAAAGGCCCAGTTTGTTTCAGGCGATTCAAGTGTTCCAGGGCGTTGTCGAAGCGCTACGGCTGATATATGCGGCCGCCAATCTCGGGAGCCAAGTCTGTGTAAATTCGGTCTATCGCCTGCACGAGTTGCGGGTTTGCCAGCGCCGGCGTGTACCAGAACAGGGCCGCGACCCCGCCGGGTCGCAGCACGTTGGCAAGCTTCTGGTACCCGGTATCGGGGTCAACCCAGTGGAACGCCTGTCCGGAGAACACAAGGTCATACGGCCCTGCGGGTGGCGACCAGTCCTCGAAAGTAGAGTGAACGTAGCTGATGCCCTGATCGTCCCCGTTGATGTCTCGGGCGATAGACGCCATCTCGGCGATGGGCTCAATACAGGTGATATCGAATCCACGCTCGGTAAACAGGCGGGTGGCGCGACCGGTACCTGATCTGATCTCAAGCAGTGAGGCGTTGTTGGGTAACGACACTGCTTCGAGCACCTCAGAAGCCAGCGTGGACGGGTACTGCGAGCGGTACTTCTCGTAGTTCGCTGCGACCGGACCGAAGTTGTTTGGCCGGTCTTCTGTACCGTGCCAGTTCGATTCAGGAGGTGTGGGCATCCGCTACAGGTCTTCGATCTCGCTCACGAGACTGCCCACGGACGACTTGGCGTCTCCGAAGAGCATCGATGTGCGATCGAGATAGAACAGATCGTTGTCGATCCCAGCAAACCCTGACGCCATCGACCGCTTCAACACGATGACCGAACCTGCGTAATCGACGTTCAAGATGGGCATGCCGTAGATCGGGCTGCCCTCGCTGCTACGTGCGGCCGGGTTCACGACGTCGTTCGCTCCAACCACCACGGCGACATCCGTCTGTGCGAATTCGCGGTTGATCTGATCCAGATCGTAAAGCTGGTCGTACGGAACGTCGGCCTCGGCAAGAAGCACGTTCATGTGGCCGGGCATCCTGCCGGCTACCGGGTGGATTGCGTACTTCACATTCACGCCGCGGGATTGCAGCAGATCGGCAAGCGTTCGCAACTCGTGCTGTGCCTGTGCCACGGCCAGTCCGTAGCCCGGGACGAAGATCACCGACCCGGCATAGCCAAGCATCATCGCCGCATCTTGCGCTTGCACGGAACGATAGGGCCGTGTCTCGCCATCGACGCCCGCCACATCGACGCCCGATGCGCCAAAACCGCCGAACATCACATTGGAAAGTGATCGGTTCATAGCGCGCGTCATGATGCGAGTCAGGATCAGCCCGGAGGCTCCGACCAGCGCACCGGCGATGATCAGGATGTTGTTGTTCAGCGCAAACCCGGTCGCCACTCCGGCAAGACCTGAGTAAGAGTTGAAGAGCGCAACCACGACGGGCATGTCTGCGCCGCCGATCGGCGTGACCAGGAGTATGCCCAGCAGCAAAGCGACGCCCACGAGAACGGCGAATACCAGCTCGTTGTTGATCGGCTCAAACACAAGGAAGACGCCGAGCGCGATCACCACCAGCGCGAGCAACCCGCTAAGTACGTTCCTCAGGGGAAACACGATCGGGTTCTGCGATACCCAGCCGATGAGCTTGCCCGCAGCGACAAGGCTTCCGGTGAGAGTTATCGCACCGATAGCTGTGCCCAGCATTATGGTGGTGCTCACGTCTTCCGGTACGTCGCCCGCGTCGGCGAGCCGAATGAACTCGGACCCTGCCAGTAATGCAGACGCAGCGCCACCAAACGCGTTGAACACGGCGACCATCTGCGGCATTGCGGTCATCTGGACCGTGCGGGCAAGAATGATGCCAATTACGGTCCCAAGGATCACGCCGCCGATGATGTACTCGAACTCGATGATGTCTCGATCGATCAGCGTGACGCCCGCAGCAATAAGCATGGCAAGCGCGGACAGTCGGTTTCCGTTTCGCGCCGTTGCAGGGGTGCGCAGGAGCATGAGGCCCACGATGAACAGGATCGCGGCGATCAGATAACTGCCGTTGATCAGATTTATGTAGTCCTGGGCGTTCATGTGCCGCTATCCCGGTCTGCCGGTCGTTCACGCCGTCGGAACATCCGGAGCATTCGGTCAGTCACAAGAAATCCACCGACTACGTTGATAGTCGCAAGCACCACTGCGCCGGTCGCCAGCCACTGGCTCAACACGCTGTCCGTCATCCCGGCCGCCACGATTGCACCCACAATCACGATGCCAGAGATTGCGTTGGTGCCGGACATCAGCGGGGTGTGGAGCGTTGGCGGGACTTTAGTTATGACGGAGTAGCCGATGAAGGTCGCCAGTGCGAACACGGTCAGAGACAAGATCAAGTTTTCCAACATCGCTAACCGTTCCCTTCTGAACTTGGTTCGACAATCTCGCCGCCGATGCCAACCGCACTGCCGCCGTGTGTGACACCGGCCCCTGCTATCACTTCGTCTTCAAAATCAGTCACTAGATCGCCTTCATCCGAGATCAGCAAATCGAGCAGTCCAGCGACGTTTCGAGAGTAAAGGACACTGGCTTCACCGGGCATAGTTGAAGGAATGTTCAGGGGACCAAGGATCGTTACGCCGCCGCGCTCGACGTCACGGCCCGGGACCGTAAGCTCACAGTTGCCGCCGGCCTCCGCCGCCAGATCGACTATCACAGAGCCGGGTTGCATCGCTTCCGTCATCTCGGCCGTGATGAGTACCGGAGCCGGGCGACCGGGGATGAGGGCCGTAGTGATCACAACATCGGCCTTTGCTACGTGGGCCGCCAGCGTCTCCCTCTGGAGTCGCTGCGCCTCTTCCGTCTGTGTGCCCGCGTAGCCGCTCGGGTTTTCGAGATCTTCGGTATGGCTGTCTGGTTCCGGGACAGGGATTTCTACAAAGGTCGCACCCAGGCTCTCGACCTGCTCCTTGACCACGGGCCGAACGTCAAACGCCTCGACCTTCGCACCAAGTCTTCTCGCGGTTGCAATGGCTTGAAGCCCGGCGACGCCCGCACCCAGAATCAGGACCGTAGCTGGAGGAATTGTTCCGGCCGCCGTCATCATGAGCGGAAAGAACTTCCCAATAGAGTTCGCCGCCATCAGGACAGCTTTGTACCCGGCGAGCGAACTCTGTGATGAGAGAACGTCCATACGTTGAGCGCGTGCAATACGCGGGATGAGTTCCATCGCAAAGGCCGTGGCTCCGGCGTCGGCCAGCCGATTCAGCATGTCCGGGCTGGTGCGAGCTCTGAGCAATCCAATGATCACTGCGCCCGGCTTCATGAGCTCTATCTCATGGTGGTTGGGCTGGTTGACCTTCACCACGATGTCGGCATCGTTGAGCATGGCGTCGACCGTGTCCGCCATCTCCGCACCAGCGTCGCGATAAGCGTCGTCTGGGAATCCCGCGTTTTTGCCCGCATCAGGCTGAACGATGACGGTTATCCCGGCCCGGGTCAGGCGTCCGACCGTCTCGGGAACGAGTGCGACGCGCATCTCTCCCTGTTCTGAGTCTGCGGGGATTGCGATCTTCATGCGGATTCACATTTCCGAAAGAAGTGGCGAGTGGATTCCTCGGGTCAGACGATCAATCATATTGCCTGCCCCGGATTTTCGCATTGCGCGTGTGCATGAGAGGTCTGTGTGGAATGTGGAGATGAGTATTGAGGCTCCATGATTGGCGGGGGACGCGTACACTCTCGCCCCTATGCCTGATGCCAGATGAATAACGCCGCAACGGTTACACGAGGCCGCCCGAGACTCGACGCACTGCTCGTGTACGGCGGCAGGGGAGTGCGCGCTACGGGCATGGGCATCCTTGCGGTGCTCATTGCGATCTACCTCGACGCCATCGGGCTGAGCGCACCGCGAATCGGCTTCCTGCTCGGATTCAGCCTGGTTGGCGGGGTCGCCCTGTCATCGCTGGTCGTCGTTGCCGGGCCTGCAATGTCACGTCGGCACTGGTTCGCCTCGATGGCCCTGATCACCGGCCTATCCGGCATCCTGCTAGTGGTGACAGACAATTTCTGGCTTCTGACGCTCGGATCGTTCTTCGGTGCGTATGCGGCAAGCGGCATGCACCACGGCCCGATAGTTCAACTTGAACAGGCCGGGCTTGCCGAGATTGCGACGCCCGAGCAACGGACCAAATCGTTCTCGTACCTCTCCGTATTTTCGTCCGGCGGGCGGGCGTTTGGCGCGTTGCTGGCGGGACTGGCGACACTGTTGATACGAGTGTTCGACCTCGAGCCGGTCGATGCTTATCGCATCACCATCGGCCTATACGTCGTTTTCAACCTCGCGGCAGTTGTTATGTACATGGCGCTCTCGTCGGCGGTCGAATCAGAAATGGTCGGCGGTGGGCGCTTCACAAATCCCCTCAAAACGCGATCGCGCGGTCGTATCCTCGGGATATCGGGCCTGTTTGGGATCGACTCGATGGCCGGGGGTATGGTCTCGGACGCTTTTGTCTCGTTCTGGCTCTTCACCCATTTCGGAGCGAACGAGGGAACGATTGGCGCGGTGCTGGTCGTTGCACAGTTGTGGAACCTGGGATCGATCTGGGCCGCTCCCTACGTCGCCCGGCGGATCGGTCTCCTTAATACGATGGTGTGGACCCAGATAGGCGCCAACCTCCTTCTCATAGCGTTCGCACTGGCTCCGACCTTCCCGATCGCGATCGGGGTGTTCATATTGCGCGAGCTGTTTAACGAGATGGACGTGCCGACCCGGCAGTCATACGTAATGGCAATCGTCCCGTCGGATGAGAGGGTGACCATGGCCGGGGCGAACAACCTTGGCCGCACCACGTTCCGGATGCCCAGTACATCGTTCACGGGCCTGCTCTGGTCCAACAGCGTGACGGCCGCGCCCTTCTTGATAGCGGCTTCGGCGAAGTTGGTTTACGACGTGGCCGTTTATGCAGCGTTCCGAGGCGTCAAACCACCGGAAGAAGACCTCAGGGGCAACACGGCGACTGATGAGGCGTCTGAGGAACAGGACTGAGTTCCCTGAGACCTGTTACTGGGTTTATTGGCCGCGCTTAATGGCCAGCCCGGGCGATTGAATCTGCTCTTAGATCAGTAAGGTTCGTTATGTCCGAGACAGGTTTGTGTAGGTGGACGTCGGATGCTCCTAGCAGGCACGTCTCCCGCAGACACGGATCGTAGTGGGACTAGGATGGCCGGAAACCTGGCGCCATCAGGGACGGTTTTCCGACGACTGTTTCGGCGTCTGACACACCGGCATGTCATGATATAGGCTTGACATCGAATATCGTGTCACTAATTCCCCCTGGTCGTGACGATGCCCGCCGAAACAAGACTGGGCGAGTTGCTCCGGTACCTGGACGGCTGTTCGACCCCGGTCGCCGTATCCGACCTTGCAACTCGTTTCGGCGTGACCGTCCGAACGATTCTTCGCGACGTGGAGAACTTGAGGAAGCAGGGGCATGAGATATCCGGCGCGAGAGGTCGTGGCGGCGGCATCAGTCTCGTTCACCGGTCGGAAACGCCTCCCTCGCTGTCACTACTGGTCGGAGGCGCGGTTGCCAACACTGAACGACCTGATTCCCTCCGCCGACCGGTCTTCGTAGGCCGTGAAGCCGAGCTCAAGGCGTTATCGGATGCATTTGTCGAGGTAAAGGCCGGGCAGGGGCGTGTCGTGATGCTGGCGGGGGAGCCGGGCATAGGCAAGACGGGAGTTGTTTCGCACATATCGGAGCAACTTGTAAACGACGGTGCACAACTCTACTGGGGCCGCTGCTACGAATCCGAGGGCGCGCTGCCGTACTGGCCGTGGGTTCAGGTGATCGGAACTTACGCAACCTCCTGCGCCCCGGATGTCCTCAGAGCAGAGATGGGCGACGGTGCGCCTGACATCACCGAAATGGTTCCGGAGCTAAACAGTGCGCTGCCGGGCCTTGAACGACCGTCCATGTCAGACACGCCGGAGGCGGCACGATTCAGACTGTTTCGGTCGATCGCTGGATTCTTTTCACGGGCATCTCAGAAGGCACCGATGGCGTTGATCCTTGAGGACCTTCACTGGGGGGACCGATCCTCGCTGCTGTTGCTTGAGTTTCTGGCGCAAGAACTGGAATCGTCGCCAGTACTCCTGATCGGTACCTACCGTGATGTCGAGTTAAACCGACGTCATCCACTCGGCCAGACGCTGGCTGAGTTGAATCGACGACAACACTTCCTTCGCATGACTTTGCGGGGACTGGAGGAACAAGAAGTTGGCCGGATCATTGCCCTGGCCTCTGGGCATGAGCCATCTCAACAGCTGGTCACGTCCCTGCACGGGCAGACCGAAGGAAACCCACTGTTCGTCACTGAGATGGTGAACCTTCTTCTGGATGAGGGATCGCTCTCAGAGGACGGTGCGGTCGCCGATTCCCTTCACCTGGGACGCGTTCCGGAGGGCGTTCGGGAAGCTATTGGTCGTCGACTTGATCGCCTTTCCGACGCCGCAAATGCCGTGCTGCGGGTGGCATCGGTAATGGGGCGTCAGTTCACCATCCAACAGGCTCGGCGTCTCACGTCAGGGTTATCCGATTCGCCCGTGGGAGCGGGATTCGATGAAGAAACCGAGATCCTTCCAGCGCTGGAGGAAGCTCTGCGGGCGAGGATCATCGAACGCGACGTTGATGAGATTGGTGCTTATCAGTTCACACACTCGATGATCCGGGACACTTTGTATGACGAGTTGAGTACGCCTGAAAGGGTCAGGCTGCATCGATTGGCGGGTGAGGTGATCGAGGTCTTGCACGCCTCAAACCTGGACCCTCACCTCTCGCAACTCGCCCACCATTTCCTTGAAGCATCGCAGGGCGGGCATACGGATCGGGCTGTTTATTACGCGGAGAGGGCGGGGGACCGCGCCGTCGATATGGTCGCGTACGAGGAAGGCTCCCGTTTGTATGGGATGGCCATTCAAGCGCTTCAGTTATCGGAGCGACCAGACGATCTCAAGCGATGCGAATTGATGAACGTTCTTGGGCGATCTCAGATGTTGTCCGGAGCAATTGTGGAGGCGCGTGAGACCCAGGTAACGACCACCGAAATTGCCAGACGAATAGGGGCGTTTGATCTGCAGGCTGAGGCTGCAATCGCGTTTGAAACGGCGGGCTGGCATCCCGGGCTTGATGGCTCGCCCGCGGTCGAACTGCTGGTTGGTGCCCTGGAGGATCTGGATCAGAGTGATTCCAGGCTCAGGGCGCGAACTATGGGCTCTCTAGGGAGAGCTCTGGGCTACAGCGGACGGCTTGAATCAGCACTGGACACGGGGCGTTCGGCTATCGAAATGGCGCGACGCCTCG
>Ga0114999_10009607_pt1 | contig 10580 bp, 9 predicted proteins | sample ArcticOcean_MG_C_3_FD_89820 | JGI IMG/M metagenome (GOLD analysis project Ga0114999, IMG submission 89820) | Marine microbial communities from western Arctic Ocean - ArcticOcean_MG_CB8_126 | ecosystem: Environmental > Aquatic > Marine > Oceanic | place: Arctic Ocean: Canada Basin | collected... | reverse complement strand
GCTTCATGAAGACCCCGGAGTCGATCCCCGACGCGCGGGTGATAGACGATACCAATCTGGATGTGTGGCGCAACTGGTCGGCGCAGGTGCGCGACGCCAATTGAGGAGAAACCACTGATATATGGACCCCACAGACCTGCCATCGATTGTGCACACACAGCCCGTAACGATTCCACCCTCCGTCTTTGTTGCCGAGGGCGCTCGCATCATGGGTGATGTGGAACTGGGGAATGAGTGTTCGATCTGGTACAACGCCGTCGTCCGCGGCGACGTCAACGCTATCCGCATCGGAGAGCGCAGCAACATCCAGGATGGCAGTATTCTACATGTCACAAACGACCTGCCGTGCATCGTGGGTGCCGATGTCACCGTTGGTCACAATGCCAATTTGCATGCCTGTACGATCGAGGACGGTTGCCTCATCGGCATCGGTGCCATCGTGCTTTCAGGAGCATCAATTGGCAAGGGCAGTGTCATCGGTGCGGGAACCGTTGTGCGCGAGGGCGAGCGAGTTGAGCCCTTCAGTCTGATGGTTGGCGTACCGGGGCGACTGTCGCGCACGTTGCCGGCCGAGACGTATGATACCCACCGCGAGTGGGCGAAGAAATACATCGGCCTTGCACGGGCCCACCAGATGAACGTGCGCGGTCAGTAGGCGACCGACACGAGTCGGTGCAAGCGCTCCTCCCGGCCATCGCCCTTCAGGCTCAACTCCAGGAGGTAATCTCCTGGCGCCACAGTCTTTCCCGCCTCGTCCCTCACGTCCCATGTCAGTTGCTGCTGTCCTGCGACACCGCGGGCGACGACGTTCCTGATCACTCGTCCTGACAGGTCGATGACGCGCAGACTCAGCGGTCGCTCTTCGATCAGATTGATTACATCAAGCGCCACCTGCAGTTCATCGTTGTGGCCATCACCATTTGGTGTGACTACGGACGAACTGATTTCGACGCTGACGAAAAGTGCAGGATCCACGGGCAAACTGACAATGTTTGTATCGCCCATGGCAAGTTCCGTTGCATCCCCGGCGTCCACTCTCTGTCGTACAGGAAAGTCACCGCTGCGATCCTCCAGAAAGACATCGAAACGTGTACTCTGCAGGAATATCTCTGCATCGAAGCTCAGCTCCAGCAGATCGTTGCTCCGAATGCGGCGCGGTAGGGCAACCTGAAAGCCGTTTTCTAGAGTCTCTACGATGGTGTCGAAGTGTTCCCCTTCAAGCCGCGCCTCAACGAAACTCAGTTGGGTGGACGCTTCCAATGACACATGGTCAAAGCCAGAAACCGTTCCTCTCGGACGCACGAACATAGTGAAAGTTTGTGCTACGGCAGGTACCGTTTGTGCCGGCTCGATTTCAGCAACAACATTGCGTGCCAGCGGATCATCGAAGTTGATCTGCAGCATTTCAAGACTGGCAGCGGCCTCCGGGTCCTCGGAGATCAAGCGCGCATCGACTTGTACAAAGCGGCGCGGCACCGGAGATTGAAATGCCTGCCGTGAAGCATGGTAAATACGGCTCCACGGGCTCCAGTCGTCACCGACACCGAAAGTCGTATCCACGCTTCCGCGAAAACTTGGAATTAACTTGCCCCAAGAGCGTTCCGTAACTTGCCTCCCATCCTTATCGTGGAATGTGACTGTGGATTTCAAGTCATTTCCAGTGCGGGTACGGATTTCGTGACGCGTACCGGGTGGTGTTTCCCCTTCCCATTGCAGACTCGTCGCGTTCTTCAGCCCCTGGAGATCCAGGATCGGTGACTGCAGCGTCACGGACAGAGGGTAGCCAGTACCGAAGGCTTGTAACTCTTCCGTAATGCCCTGCGCCTGACAGGCGATGGTCGTCGCCGTCTGTCCGCCTCCCGTTTCCACCGCGCACACAGCGTCCCAGAACTTCCAACCCACACGCACGAAGCGCACGGGCCGCAACCGAAACGGATGGTCCGCCATACCCTCGCGCCGATTGGTTTCCGATCCGTGTCCCGGGAAGTGCTTAAACCACAACACGGTCCCATCCGGGCCCAGGGATCCATCCGACGCCATCACCTCATAAAATTTGAAGTCGAAGCCGCGGCCCAGGACCAGGAGGCTGATGAGCCGTACCTGGTCTACTCAGTAGACGAGTCCGAGATCAACAATCATGCTGCCCAAAATGTCGGTCTGCCCGCGTGAGGCTCTCCCGAAGCGCCAGGGTGTCACCAGATCTCCGTCCATCAGACCGATCGCATTGCCCACGGATACGGTTTCGCTGTCGCCGCCGTCGGTTGCGATGACGATATCGACGACACCGTGGTTTTCGATACTGTTGAGCACCAGATTGTCGCCAAAGGTTTCCGCTTCGATCTCCACCAGACGAGCACCGGGCACGGCGCTCAACACCTGGATGCGTACGAACCAGATAACCGAGTGTTCCTTGGAGTGGGGTTCGTAGGATACCACATGCTGGTCGTTCTGCTTGATCCGCTCTTTGATCTTGTAGACCAGTGTACCAGGGATAGGTACACGCGCGTTGGTACGCTTCTGTTCTCCATTTGACACTTGCAGATCGAACAGATCAAAGGGCTCCGACTCAGCAGCGAAGACCAGCCGCAATTGACGCAGCGACACCGCCCTTTCGAGATCGATCTCGATCCACCAGTCTTGTTCCGGTGGGGACCAGTCCGGACTCCAACCGGTATTCGAGTCTCCGTCCAGCACAAGCGCCCCGTCGGCAGCGTTGGAGCCGATGGTGCGCACGCCGCCGTCAAAACGTTCTGCGTTGAGGGATGCGTTGATGGATCGGCTCACGCGCACAGGGCGAATCGTGCCGTTCGTCATGACCTCAACGGCACGTGCCGGCAGCGTCCAACCGCCCCAGTCTCGGGCAAGCTCAAAGCGTAACTACTCTGCCACACATGGAGAGCAATAACCCACAAGCAGAGCGACAAGCAAGATGACCACCAGGTCCTTGAGCTGTCTCATTTTGCGCATGGAGCACTACCCTTCCGCTCTTCACTGGGCACCTGGGGTTTGCGGGCCAAGGGTACTGTGCGCGGCGTGTGCCGGGCAAACTCGACAGTTGACCCACGGGGGATCGTGGCCTTTTCTGTGGGCCAACCAATCATCGGAGAAAGATCATGTGGTCGAAAGCGCTGACCTACCAATTGAAGCCTGGTCACTACGAGGAGTACAAGAAGGCCCACGATGAAATCTGGCCAAAACTAGCTGCTGCCATGACAGAGTGTGAGGTGAACATGATCATCCACCACTTCGATGACCGGCTCTACCTGTACATGACCGCACCATCGGAGGCGCACTTCGAACGCAGCCACACGGGCGAGATCGCTGACAAGTGGCTGCGGTATATGGCGACGATGATGCTTACGGACGATGAAGGGGAGACGATCATCGATGAAATGGACACATCCTTCGTCTTCGGCGCCTACAAGGACGAACTCGAAGCTTGACGTGGCACTCGATATCAGAATCCCCACCGTAGCAGAGGAACCAGTGCTACAAGCACACAAGCCGGATGCAGAACACGCGCCGGCAGTGGCGACACACCTGACCCTTTGCGTCGATCTGGACAATCCGAGAGCCAAGTCGCTCTACGAACGCTTGGGATTCGCCGACTCAGGTGTCGGCGTCTTTACGACGTCAGGAGTTTTCGTCGATGACGAAGGCAACGACACACCCTGGCAGATCGGCCCACAGTTTCTGCTGGTGCAAGAGTTGTAAGTGGATCTCTCAGTAATCTGGGCTCGACGTTCTCAGCTCTGCCCCACTTAAAGGGCGGCGCTTGATCCACGCCCCTGCTCAGATCAACCGTCAAGCGCCGCCAGCCTCAAAAAAAAGGTTGTTCACCCGCTCATCGAGGGTCACGACCGGCCCCGAAGGCACCGCAGGTGCCGGTCGCGACCCTCGCGCTGAACCACCCGCAACCTCAGTCCCAGTATTTCCCATAAAGCAGCCGCAACCGCGCCTTCGCCTCTGCCGAAATCGCCTCTGGCGCAGTCATCGTCGCAAACTGTGCTGCGCTTTGGCATGCACAGTCTGAGACCTCCGGCAACAATGCCGCCACCGTCTGCACAACCCGGTTGCTCAATTCTGCATTGGCACGCACCGTGGCGATCACAGCTTCAGCGGTGACATCCTCTTCTGTCTCATGCCAGCAGTCATAGTCCGTGCCCATAGCCATTACGGCGTAACACATCTCCGCCTCTCGAGCCAGCTTTGCCTCTGGGATCGCCGTCATGCCGATAACACTGGCATCGACAGCACTTCGATAGAAGTGGGATTCCGCCCTCGTCGAGAACTGTGGCCCTTCCATACACACGTATGTACCGCCTTCATGCACAGTGGCGGCACAGGAACGGACCGCCTCGATCAGGGGTTTTCGCAGTTCATCGCAGAAGGGATCAGCCAGTGATACGTGACCGGCTACACCGTCACCGAAAAAAGTCGACGGCCTAATGCCCTTGGTTCGATCGAAGATCTGATCGGGGACCACCATGTCCCCAGGCTGGATGTTCTCTTTCATGATGCCCACAGCGCTGACGGCGAGCAGATGCGTGACACCTGCAGACTTCATGGCGTGCACGTTGGCTCGATAGGGCACTTCCGAGGGCAACAGGCGGTGTCCCTTGCCATGTCTGGGCAGGAAAAACACGGTGCGACCCTCAATTGTCGTCTCTACCAGCTTATCTGATGGTGGACCGAAAGGCGTTTCGATCTCATGTTCACCTTTCACCTCCGCACCATCCATCTGGTACACACCACTGCCGCCGATAACGCCGAGTCGAACAGGGGTGGTCACGGTTTCATTCACTTCTTCCATTCTCCTGCATCGATTACTGCGTCAACCAACATTTGCACACAGCGCCGGAACCTAACCCGTTATATTGACCTGGTCCACGAATCCTACCTGACGCAAGCGCATGCCCGACAATACACGCCTGAAAACTTCCGTCCGTGAGCTCGTCGCCTTCTGTCTGCGCTCTGGTGACCTCGGTTCCTCCTTCGTCAGTGCCCAACGCGCCGTGGAAGGCACACGGGGACACCAGTTCGTTCAGGACCTGCGCCCACCGGAGTATCAGAGCGAAGTCTCCGTCAAACATCGTATCGACGACGCTGACAGTGATCTCAGCCTTGAGATCGTAGGGCGTGTCGACGGAGTCGTCCACGAAGGCGACGAGTTGCTGGTCGAAGAGATCAAGACCACCTATAGCAACCTGGAGAATCTGCACTCCGATAACCCCCATCATTGGGCGCAGGCCAAGATCTACGCGCACATCCTGGCCGAACAGAGACAGCCGACACTGATCGAGATCCAGTTGACCTACGTGCAACTCGTCTCCGGCGAACTGCACGAAGACCGGCGCCAATTCACGGCCGAAGAACTGGAAGCCTTCTTCCTTGAGATGACACAACGCTATCTGCGTTGGGCCCGGACATGGCACCTGTGGTGCGCGACACGGAATGCGTCCATTAAAACGCTGGACTTTCCCTTCCCCGAGTACCGCCCCGGGCAGCACGAGCTTACCGAAGCCGTCTCTGAAACCATCGTCTCCGAAGGCCGCCTCTTCGCCCAGGCGCCAACTGGCATCGGCAAGACGGTGTCCGTGTTGTATCCGGCCGTGCAGGCTCTGGGCAAGGGAGACGTGGAGAAGGTCTTCTATCTGACGGCCAAGACCAGCGGACGCACGGTTGCCGAAAAAACTCTCCAGGACATGCGCGCCGAAGGCCTGCGCCTTAAGTCCTGCACGATTACGGCGCGGGATCGGGTCTGTTTCAATGCTCGCGATGGCAAGCCCTGCGACGCGGAGACGTGTGAATTCGCCCTCGGTTATTATGACCGAATCAACGGCGCCGTAGAAGACACCTTTGCCACACACGACGATTTCACAAGAGATACAATTGAGACGGCTGCGCGCAAACACCACGTCTGCCCCTTCGAACTGAGCCTCGATCTGTCGCTGTGGTCGGATGTGCTGATCTGCGACTACAACTATGTCTTCGATCCGAAGGCTTACCTCAAACGTTACTTCCTCGACAGTGGTGGCAACTACAGCTTTCTCGTGGACGAAGCCCACAATCTCGTGGACCGCGCTCGCGACATGTACTCCGCACATATCCGACGTGGGGAGGTCCGGGCAATGATCAAAGCCCTGGGTCAGGATCTGCCGGCAGTACGTCATGCCCTCGGCACGCTCGACCACTACTTCACGACGCAGATCCAGCGCTGCGAGGACGAAGGGACCGGCGAAGGCTGGCTTGATCGCGCCGCTCCTGCGGACCTGCCACCCATGTTGCAGCGTGTGCAGGCCGAGATCGAGCCCGTGTTGTCGCGTAATCGAATCATGCCGTGGAAAGAAGCTCTCACCGATCTATTCTTCACCATCGGCGCCTTCCTCCGGGTCTACGAAGTGTTCGACGAACATTACGTTACCTACGGCGAGAAGCGTGGCCAGGGTGACCTCACCCTGCGCCTCTATTGCCTGGATCCATCCAAGCGGATTCGCGAGGCCTGCAAGCGGGGCCGTTCTTCCACCTTCTTCTCCGCCACGCTGACACCGATCGACTATTTCCGCAGACTGCTGGGTGGCGAGCGTACCGACTATACCCTTGAACTGGACTCGCCATTTCCACCGGAAAACCTGCTCGTCATGGTGGCCGATCACATTGATACCAGCTACCGGGGGCGAGGTCAGTCCTACGACGACGTAGCCCGCTCGATCGCTGCCGCTGTTGCCGGCAGGCGCGGCAATTACATGGTCTACTTCCCGTCGTACAAGTACCTGCAGGAAGTAGTCTCTCGTTTCGAAGCTGTGGCGCCTCGCAACACGCTCGTCATGATGCAGGTCCCGCGCATGACGGAGGTGCAGAAGGAACAGTTTCTCGGTGTCTTCAACGTCAACAACCCGGAGACCGTCGTCGGCTTTGCCGTTATGGGGGGCATCTTTGGCGAAGGTATTGATCTGGTGGGCGAACGCCTGGTGGGTGCCATCGTTGTTGGCGTCGGATTGCCACAGATTGGCCTGGAACGAGATCTTATCAAGGGCTACTACGATGACGATGAGAATGCCGGCTGGTCCTACGCCTATACGTACCCGGGTATGAATCGAGTGCTGCAGGCAGCGGGCCGAGTTATCCGCTCTGACGTGGATCGCGGTCTGTTGTTACTCATTGACAAGCGTTTTTCCCGGGAGGATTACCAGGAGTTGTACCTGCCCTCCTGGGGATCACCAAAACCTACGAGAAGTGTAGACGAGATTACGGAAGCAGTGAGTCTGTTCTGGGGCTGACAGAAGGAGCCAAACATGTCGAGGAAAGAACATCTATCTGTCTCAATTCCGACGCCTGACGACTTTCCCGTCGCCTGGGCAAAGTCGGAGGATGCACAGCGGACGTGGCATCATGAGCAAACACACTGTCCGGAGCCTGTCTCCTGCCTGGCACACGACTTCTGGGAGTGCATTTTCGAGGGCCTCTGTGGCGCCAAAGAACACTACAACAGCCCTTTTCGGCTCGATATTCGACGCATCAACACCTACGTCTACTTCTCAGAGCGCAGTGTTGTCGGGCCAGACGAGGAAGAGGCCGCCAAGGAGCGCGCCAAACAGGCCCGACTGGCGGTGGCGCCAACACTTGAGGCGCTTTGGGACAATGAATTCCTGCCCGAGATCCAGAGTTACATCAGTCGCTGGGATGCCTTCGATTTCGACAGTGCGTCGACTGCCGAATTGCTGCAACACATCGAGCAGTCCTGGGTCTGGCTGCGCCACCTCTGGCTGCTCCACTTTCGTCTACCCATGGGCGATGCACGCAGTCTATTCAACGATCTGTACAAAAAGCTGTTCGAAGAGGATGGGGAAGAATCGGACGAAATAGCGGATCCCTTTGCACTTCTGCCGCTGACACAGGGTCTCCCCTGCAAGACCACGGACATGGGACGAGCCATGTGGGCGTTGGCACAGGACCTTGCGCCGGATGTGAAAAGTGTGCTTTCCACGTCAGAGCTATCCGAAGTGACAGCAGCGCTCGAGGGTTCCGAAGCGGGGCGACAGTTCCTCACGAAACTCGCCGACTTCCTGCAACAGTTCGGTCACCGCGGCAATCACTGGGGCGTCCAGTATGCTACCTGGATCGAGGATCCAGCGCCTGTGTTCGAGATCCTGCGTGGCTATCTCGCTGACCCTGACAGCGATCCAACGAAGCGATTCGAGATACAAGCCACTGAACGTGAGCAAGCCGTCGAGGATCTTCGCCAACGTTTGCAGGGCTTCCCCGCACCTGTGCGTGATCAGTTCCAGAATCTGCTGGCTTTGGCCCAGTACAGCGCGGTCCTGCGCGAGGACCACAACTTCTGGATCGATTTCAGTTGCACGAGTCGCGTTCGCAGGCTCATGTTGGTTGCCGGCCGCCACCTGGTCACTGCCGGTGTGATCGATAGCGCAGCGGACGTGATGCATTTACACCTGGCTGAGATTCAGCAGTCTCTGCTCAATGCAACCTGCGCAGACCGACGCCTCGATGTCGTCGCCCGATGTAGCGAAGTCGAACACTTCGCCAGGATCCCCCCGCCGGAACAGCTCGGCATCGAGCCTCCACCTCCGGAGAAGGAGGACGAAAAACCAGCAGAGACACCCGTCCCGGGCCTGCTCAGAGGGCAGCCGGGATCACCGGGACTCGTGCGTGGCCGAGCGCGAATTGTTGAAACACCTTCCTCGCTGCATGACCTGAAGGCCGGTGAAACTCTGATCGCCATGTCCACAGCGCCCTCTTTCACACCCTTTTTTGCCACCGCCGGAGGTATCATCACCGAAAGCGGGGGGCTGCTGAGCCACTGTACCGTCGTTGCGGGAGAGTACCGCATACCTGCCGTAGTCGGCCTCTCGGATGCGCGCCAACAGATCGCTGATGGACAATGGATTGAAGTGGATGGCAGTGCGGGTACCGTCCGGCTCATCGACGAAGCGGATGAGCAACCCCGTCGGTGACTGAATCGATTCGACCTCGGCGGGCCGTTCGAATCCTGTTGGTGACGGCAGGCACCCTGGCCGTCGGCTTGGGCGTGCTCGGGATCTTCCTGCCCCTCGTACCAACAACGCCGTTCCTGCTGCTGGCGGCATGGTGCTACGCCCGAGGGTCGGAACGTGTTTATAAGCGACTACTCGCCAATCGTTGGTTGGGACCCTACATCCGCAACTACCGAGAAGGCCGCGGCATGACGATGCGCGTCAAGGTGTCGACGCTACTCATGTTATGGATCGCCATCGGCATTGGCGCCGGTTTCGTGGCACCCATGTGGTGGGCGAGATTGTTGTTGGTAGCAGTTGCTGTTGGGGTTACCACGTATCTATTACGATTGCCAACTGCCCAAACAGTCGATTCAGTGTAACCAATAGGATTGTCGAATGAATCAAAATACCTTTCACCTTGAGTACATCCTGGGATCTTCGTTGTACGGGACCTTGCCCCTGCAACAGATCCTGCCCGAAGTAAGCCGCGCCCACAGCCGTCATCTCGACATCTGGCCCCGCGTACATGGAGACCAGCGGGAGCAGGTCGACGCCATGGGACACGAAGCCTTTGGCGAACTGCTTGCCAAGCATGACGTGCAGTTGGGCATTTCGACACGATTCGATCTGGGACCTTTTGAACTGCAACAGGAGATAGCCTTCGTCAGCCGCTTTGGCGGCTCCATGTTGGTTTGCGGCAGCAAGGGACCCAAAGGACTGGAAGCTGCCGAGTTACGAGCAGCGGTCGCCGAATTTTCCGAGGCCCTCAAACCTCACATCGATGCTGCGGCTGAGCATGATGTCATCATTGCCATCGAAAATCACGGCAATGCCTTGATCGAGACCCCGGACTCCATGAAGTGGCTCATCGAGTTCACCCAGTCCCCACAGCTCGGCATCGCCCTGGCTCCTTACCATCTGCCCAACGACGACACTCTCGTAGCGCAGCTCATCGAAGACTTAGGAGCTCCGGGCCTGGCCCTGTTCTATGGCTGGCAACACGGCATGGGATGTCACGAGAAGTTGCCCAAGGAACAGGAACTGATGCAGCTGCCCGGACGAGGCACATTGGACTTTCGGCCCCTGCTGGCAGCGCTGAAGAAGATCGACTATCACGGCTGGACGGAGATCTTCATGCATCCCGTGCCCAGGGGCATTCCCATCCTGGACACTGCGGCGGAGGTCACAGACGAACTGGAACGGGCGCGGCTCTATCTAGACAATCTGGTGCAGGATCTGTAGTCGGCGGCAAGCGGCCCACTACCATTTGTCGATGGCACCAAGCAGCATTTTCTGCTCGTCCGTACCCTCGGCGAGCAGGCGTTGGGCGAAGGGGCCGTCAAAGGGCTCGCGCGACTTCATCCACGCAGGCTGATAACACATCAGGCAGGTGCGCCGGCGCTGGGCAGACGTGTTGGCAGCGCCGCGGTGATAGAGACAGCCGTCGAACATCACCGCCTGTCCGGGCTTGGCCAGTACGTGGAGTTCCTCGGGAAAGCGAGAGTGGCCTTCCGGTGGACGAAACAGTGCACGGTGACTACCCGGCACAATAACGACGGGCCCATTCTTCATCGTCAGCTTGTC
>Ga0114999_10009606_pt1 | contig 10580 bp, 1 predicted proteins | sample ArcticOcean_MG_C_3_FD_89820 | JGI IMG/M metagenome (GOLD analysis project Ga0114999, IMG submission 89820) | Marine microbial communities from western Arctic Ocean - ArcticOcean_MG_CB8_126 | ecosystem: Environmental > Aquatic > Marine > Oceanic | place: Arctic Ocean: Canada Basin | collected... | reverse complement strand
GGATCAGATATTGTACTAGTTTGTCCGTTGTTAAATGTCCATGCATATGTAGGATTAAGGGCAGTACCATCATCTGTTAGTCCTGTAGAGCTATTTGTAAAATCTACAATATTAGATGCCGTGGATTGCCCTCCGCCATTGATAGGATCATATTTTGTAAAATTATATCCTATTCTAGGATCAACATAACTTTGAGTAGGAGTTGATGTGTTTTGATTTGTAATTTCACCCGAAAAACTTGCCCTAGGATCAACATTAACAGTAATTGTTATTGTTGATGTATCGTTGTTCTGGTTTTCTCTATTATTTTCTGCTTTTAATGTTACATTAAATGTTTCGGATATACCGTCATCTGCTAAAGTGAAATAATGTTCTATGTCATTGAGATAATCTCCATCAACATTATCGCCACCTGTTACAGTTGTGTCAGGTGTTAAATCACCCCAATCCCAAGTATAAGTTGTATCACCCCATGTACCTAAGTTTTGTGTGGTATTTGTAAATTTAACTGGATGCCCGACGGCTGTATTAGTTGCATTTTGAACATTAATATCACCAATTTCATCATTATTACCTGTTGTTGAATTATCTGCTGTAAATGCTGCAATAGGTGTTATAAAACCTTCAATATGATCTGCTTTTTCTAAACTATTGGTCCACCCTACCAAACCTCTTGCAGTTGTACTCCGAGCATAAACTATAGGAGTCCATCGAGTATCTTGTGTGACTGTGGCACCTGGGTCATAGTCATGTGTCCATTTCTGAATAGCATCATGATCTGCCCACGCATCCGGACCGCTACTAATGTTCGCGTTATTTGTTTCAGTTGGATTAGCAGTAGCAGGATATGTTGTGTTGTCGCCAAATTCTATCATCCAATAATGTGCATATAATGTATTAGTTGTATCAAATTCTATTTCTCTATCGGCCGCAGTTCCACTACCTAAATCAACAATTTGATCATTATTTGTTGTCGTCCATAAAACTTCAGGATCAGGTTCCCATAATTGAACAGCGGCAATAAATTTATATTTAAAATAACTTCCTTCTGTAAGACCCGTAATTCCCGAAGCCGATTGACATTTTAATGTCATTGTAACATCAACAGATCCTCCTAGAACATCAGTAAAATTGTAGGTATAAGAGTTACCACTTGTCCAAGTTGTATCATTTGTTACAGGCGTATAAGAAGTACTTTGGGTGGTATTATCAAATTCTAAATCCATATGAGTAGCATCACCGGGATCAACAATAGTAAATGTTACAACCAACGGATTACTTGGTGATGCACTACCTTCTATTGGAGATCTAGTAAAATACGCACCTTGAACATATGTGTTATTATGAATATTTTTAATTGTTTCATTAAGGCCATCGAGTGCATCTGCCACTGATCCGGTAGTACTAATGCCAGATAAAACATTACCGCTTTGATATGCTGTACTTGCCTGATAATATGCACCGTCATTAAATGTTGTGTCAGTTGGTGTTCCTATTCCCATACTTACTCCTGAGCTGATTGTTAGTGTTTTTTGTTGAGCACTAATAGTTGCACCTGAAGTATAACTAATAGTGAGATAACTAAAATCATATAAAATCGGAGCAGTATCATTTTTTCCTTTTATTTGTAAAAATGCTCCTGTTGTACCATCAGATATTCTAACACCACCAGACTCGCCATAAGTAATACCATTAGAATAAATTGCATCATCTGGAGCAATATCAGATAATTCAAATTGATTACTTGCTAATGTTGTATCTTCTAAATTAAAAACATATGTACCGCCAGAAATAAAATTAAAAGAAGTAAGTTGTGTACCGGTGCCGCCTGCTCCGTCCCAAATTTCATATACATTATTATTAACTATTACATAATATGTTTGTATAGTACTTGGTGGTGCTGTTGTTGTTAATATTATACCACTACCTTCTGCTAATGTAACTTCGTCGACTGCTTGTGCTATTAGTGGATTTTGTCCTAATACATTCCATTTTTTAAACGTACTTTCCATTGCAACTTTAACAACGCCCCCAGTTAAATCAGTTAAAGCAAATCCGCTGTCTACATCAAATTGTATTTCACCTACTGACGAAACGCTAACATTGGAACTAGGATCATTTACTTCTGCTACAGTTAAGGCAGATCCACCACCACCACCGGAAAAATTCTGTAAGCCTACTGCGCCATTATATCTAAATCCCTTAAACAAGTATACAGAGTGAGTATGGCTTCCAGATCCTTCTGCTAAAAGTATTGCACGAACCGTACTATTAGGATTTCCAAACATAACAAACACTCCGGATTCATAATCCCAGTAGTATTCTTCGTCCGTTGTTTGTGCATAAATTACTTCATAATCCGATCTTTGTGATAAGTCATAATTACCATTGCCGCCTCCGGCAGTAGCAATAGCAAATTTAGGCAAATATGTTGCTCCATACGTTGCTCTAAGCCAATCACCGAGCCTAGTAGTCGAACTACCAACCGTAGAACATGCAAGCCAAGATCGTTGATCAGCTACCGTTGGATCTCTTGTTAACTCTATAACACCTGCAGAGTCGCCAACTGCTGTACCAAAAGTTACATTTGAATTATATTGATAAGAATTAACAGTATTAGTATTAACAGTACCCGATACCGCAGGTATAAGGTGACTATCAATCCATAAATTATGAGTAGGATTGGGAATAGGACTAATAATGGCTTCGTTGTTTGGGCCTTTTTCGTGATCAAAGGCCGTTCGAGCTTTACCATAATTGACTTTTTTGTCAATTCTATTAGTTATTACATCATTTAATGTGTATGTAGGCATCTATATTCCTCTACGAGGGGTTCCAATCTTCTAATGATATTGCAGTTACTGATTTATCATTTGCTACTCCAAATCGTACTAATACGGTTGGATATGTCATTAATCCTGTGTTTGCTTCACCTAAATCTAAATTTGCATATGCATTTGTTAATGGAATATTAACTGCAAATGCTCCTTGCTGTGCCGGACTGCCTGTTCGCCGAACACCGTTTGAACCATTACCTATAGGAGTCCCTGCACTTGTATTTGCTCCAGGAAATCCTGCGCCGTCATATAATGTACTACAATCTAACCAGCCATTTATTGTACTTGTTAGGTCTGTATTATATTGTGGGAATGCTATATAAAGCGATGTAACTTCGCCTGTAATTTTAATAGAAAATTTAGATATACTATTTCGTTTAAATGCATATGTAAAATATTGTATATCAGCCGAACTTCTTCCTGAGCCTAAATCATCACCCACTGGTGAGTGACTAGACGAAAAATCTTCTAAAGTATGTTGAATTTTATCCAAATAACATCCTGCTTCATTTGTATTCGGCAATGTATCTGTTTGACTATCCCATACATATGTTGTGTACCAATCATTACTACCCGGAGTATATGCAGGATAAGCATAGTCAGTTCCTGTCCATGCATATTTTATTCTTTTACCTGCTTGGCCTGCAGATCCATTTGTTATAATATTAGGAAGATTTGATTCATCTAATGTAGGTGATGTAATCCAGTACATTATGTTTGTTGTATCTACTAGATCTGGACCTGTGCCATTTACATTTTTTGCAGATGCTTTTATTATTCCGTCTATACCAGAACCTGATCCATTTATGTTGACAGCTAAGTGAGGTGTTGTTGGCGAATTGTTCCCATTTGTCCCAAGATGTTTGTTAAGTGGAGGAGTTAGACCTAAATTAGCATAAGTAAAATCTTGGCTTGCAATTGGTGTTCCGTTACTACTACTGATTGTTAACGGCGACGTTGTATCTCTATAAACTAGGGTTGTAAAATCATCTATAGTATATTTAATATATAACAACGATCCTGTATTATAAAACTTAATACCAGACATATATCTATAAGAACTGTATAGTCCTGAGAGTTCTGTTAGTGCAGTATTTAAAATTAAAGTCGGTGCCCGTACGGTGCTTCCGGGTTGGTATATATAATCACGCACAAATCCTACCTTGTCTGTTTCGGTAGTGGTTGTACCATCGTCGTGTTGAAAGTATATATTATTAAATCCGACATAAAAGGCACCGAACGAGCCAGAATAGCCGGATGACATCAAAGCTTCTGCTTTAAATTGCTTATAAAAATTATCTGGATATGTAGCCGCATTACCAGCATTTGCATCACGTTCTTCTGTAACTACTAGTGTACCTGAGGTACCATACGAACCGACCTTGTCAGATCCATCAAATGTTACTGTGCCCCAGTAATGGCTGTACATCATAATGCTTTCATTTATATAAAGAGTTAATACACCCGCATATGCACCATTTGATGGAAATTCATTTGCCCAATCAGACAAAAGAAATGATATATCTGTGCTCGAGCTATGGGTTATTCTGATAACAGGGGTACCGCCTACTGGTACTAATCCGCCTGTGTTATCCTCAGTATTTGCACAAATTAATGGTGACTCGCCGACGCTTATCGGGGCTGCCAATGTTAATCCTGTTAATCCAGATGGTGCTGCTGGATTAACATTTATTGTTATATAATTTGATTTTAATTCTGTGTCATCTGTACCACCAGCATAACTATTAGTATTTTGTGTTATTAATTCTACATCATATGATTGTACAGTAGTAAATGTCTGGTCTGGAGGATCAGATAATGTACTAGTTTGTCCATTATTAAATGTCCATGCATATGTAGGCGAAGTTCCTGTTATACCACCCGAACTATTTGTAAAGTCTACAATATTAGATGCACCATTACTATCTGCTCCGCCATTGATAGGATCATATTTTGTAAAATTATATCCTATTCTAGGATCAACATAACTTTGAGTAGGAGTTGATGTGTTTTGATTTACTAATTCACCCGAAAAATCTGCCCTAGGATCAACATTAACAGTAATTGTTATTGTTGATGTATCGTTGTTCTGGTTTTCTCTATTATTTTCTGCCTTTAATGTTACATCAAATGTTTGAGCAATATCATCATCGTGTAAAGTAAAATAATGTTCTATTTGGTCTCCGGGAAGTCCGGCTTCAGTTTGGCCATTATCTACAATAACTGTCCAGCCAAGTCCATCATCCCAATCCCAGGTATATGTTGTGGCACCCCATTCACCTAAGTTTTGTGTGGTATTTGTAAACTTAACTGGATGCCCGACTGCTGTATTAATTGTACCTTGAGCATTAATATCACCAATTTCATCATTATTACCTGTTGTAAAATTATCTGCTGTAAATGAGGCAATTGGTGTTATATAACCTTCAATATAATCTACTCTTTCTAAACTATTAGTCCAACCTGCATTACCTCTTGCCGTTACACTCCGAGCATAAATTATAGGTGACCATCGAGTATCTTGTGTTATTGTCCCAGGAGGTGAGTCGTAATGATATTGGGTACCCGGCGCTGACCAGCCGCTGCTTACAGATATCCACGTACTAGCAATTGATGCGTTACTTGTATCAGTTGGATTAGCAGCAGGAGGATATATTGTTCCGTCTCCGTAGTCTATCATCCAATAATGTGCATATAATGTATTACTTGCATCAAATGTTATTCTTCTCGCCCCTCCCGAACCACCCAAATCTACAATTTGATCATTATTATCTGCTATCCACGAAACTTCGGGATCAGGTTCCCATAATTGAACTGCGGTAGTAAATTTATATTTAAAATAACTTCCTTCTGTAAGACCTGTAGTCCCTGAAGCAAGTTGACATTTTAATGTCATTGTAACATCAACAGATCCTCCTAGAACATCAGTAAAACTATAATCATAATAATGAACACCCGAACCACCTGCATCTTTCCAAGTTGTATCATTTATTACAGACGTATAAGAAGTACTTTGGGTGGTATTATCAAATTCTAAATCCATATGAGTAGCATCACCAGGATCAATAATAGTAAATGTTACAACTAACGGAGCAGCCGGCGATGCACTACCTTCTATTGGAGATCTAGTAAAATATGCACCTTGAACATATGTGTTATTATGAATATTTTTAATTGTTTCATTAACACCGTCGAGTGCATCTGCTACTGATCCACTGGTACTAATGCCAGATAAAACATTACCGCTTTGATATGCCGTGAGTGCCTGATAATATGCTCCATCATTAAATGTTGTATCTGTCGGAATACCCAACGTTACTCCGCCAGGACCGCTACCTGCAGATAAATCAACTTCTAATTGATCATAACTTACCCAATATGGTTTTCCGTCTGGTTTTGTATAAAGATAGCCGCCTGCAGTGTCTATCGGAGCAGCCGGAGATGAACTTTGTTCAGAAGTAACATGTATTATTCCGCCAAGTTTTGTTTTACCGGTACCATTTGGTGCAAGTGTAATATCACCATTAGTTACAGATATTATGCTAAATCCATTTACATCTAAATCGGCTCCTAATTGTCCAAAACTATAATTCTGTAATCCTATTGTGCTTGTGTATCTCCATCCTTTTATCATATACACAGAATAATCATATACATTACCTGTTTTGGCTAAAAGATCTGCAGGGCCTCCTGATAGGCTACCGTTTATATTCCCTATAAAAACAAAAACACCCGATTCATAATCAAAATAATATTCTTCGCCTGTTGTTTGGGGGTAAATTTCTCTATATCCGGTAAGACCTGATAGGTCAATATTACCGTTACCGTTACCAGATGGTGCTATTGCAAATTTAGATATATATGTTGCACCATATGTAGTCCTTACCCAATTATCTAATCGAGTATTTGCAATATCAATAGTTGAACATGTAATCCAAGATCGATGACTTGTGACTGTAGGATCTCTTGTTAGTTCCATAACACCTTGAACCTTACCTATATCAGGACTAGGTGTTGTGTTACTAGCATTTGAATTATATTGATAAACATCAACAGTACTATCATTAGTAGCTGGTGCTACTGCTGTTATTAAATGGCTGTTAATCCATAAAGTATGAGAAGGACTAGGACTAGGACTAGGAATGGCTTCATTATTTGGGCCTTTTTCATGATCAAAATTTGTTCTAGCCTTACCATAGTTAACTTTTTTATCAATTCTATTAGTTATTACATCATTTAATGTGTACGTAGGCATTTAAATTCCTCAGTTCGCGCCCCATTCTTCAATTGATATTGCAGTTACAGATTTTGTAGCTTTTACTCCAAATCTTACTAATACAGTTGGGTAAGGAGCAGAACCTGTATTTGCTTCACCTAATTCTATATTACAATTTGCACCATCAAGCTCAGTGTCTACCAAAAATGATCCCCGGTCCGCTGGTGTACCTGTGTTACGAACACCATTTGAACCATTACCTCTAATACCATTAGAGGTTAGCGTAGTATTATATCCCGGAAATCCATTTCCTCCAAAATTTAGGCTACAATCTAACCAACCATTTATAGAACTTGTTTCGTCTGTGTCATATCCGGGAATTGCAATGTAAAGTGATGAAACCCAACCTGTAATCTTAATAGAAAACTTAGTTAAACCCATACGTTGAAATGCAAAAGTAAAGTATTGGTCTGATGCAGATCTACCCGAACTTAAATCAGGTCCTACAGGTAAATAACCTATTGCAAAATTTTCCAAACTATGTTGAATTTTATTTAAATAACATGCTGCTTCTGCTGTACTAGTAAGTATAATATTTTCACTATCCCATGTTTTTGTCCACCAATCAGTATTACCTGGAGTATATGTTGGATAAGCCGGATTAGTAGTTCCCCATCCATAATCTATTCTACGTCCAACAGTATTACTACCTACTTGAGCACCGTATGTGGACCCCAAGGTCATTGGTATTTGATTTTCATCTAACACCGGTGTATCAAACCAGTATCGTATTGTTTTTGTTGTATCTACTAGATTTGCAGCATCACCATTTACATTATGGGCGGTCATTTGTATTTTTCCATCTTCGCCGAAACCGGTACCATCCATAGGTACAATTAACGGTACACATGAATAATTGCTATTTACACCAATATCTATATTTGGAATAGCAGTTAAACCTATATCATCATATGCATATGTTGTATCAATTGCTGTAATAGGTGTGCCGGTTTGATTTTTAACACGAACAACATCAGATGTTAATTTATAGGTTTGACCTGTTAAATGTGTTAACTCGGTACCTGTAATACTTAAACTAGATCCTGTATTATAAAATGGAACACCAGACATATATCTATAAACAAAGGCATTTTCTGCTATAGTACCGAATGTCGCTATTGTTGGTACAGTTGTCATAGTATCATAAACAACTTCGGCATAATCAGATTGTGTTGCCGGACTATCATGTTTTAATTGAAGTGTATTATATCCTGGTATAAAGACATACGAACCTCCCGTCTTGATCCTTGCTTTAAATTGCTTATAAAAATCATCTGGATATTTGGCTGGGTTTCCTACATTTGCATCTTGTTCCTCTGTTATGTAAAGGAATCCGTTTGCATCGGCAAACCCAGTGGCATCCCATCCCCCTACCGTCCCAGCTCCGGTAAAGTCAACTTTACCGGAGGGCGCAGATGCATCATTAAGATATGCTCCTAATTCAGCCGTAAATACTCCATTTGATGGAAATTCATTTGCCAATCCACTAAGTTCTTCTGTACCAAATGCTAAACTATTAACAATAACCCTATTAACCAACGAACCTGCTGCCGGAGGAGTTATAGATGCTCCCACAAGGTTAATGTCGGTATTAGTACACATAGCAGGAGAGTGGTCTACTTCTAACTGGTTTGTTGGTATAGCAGTAGTAAGTCCGGTTAATCCATCTGGAGCAGATGGAGTAGACCTTATTTCTGCATAATCTAATTTTAATTCTGTGTCATCAGTTCCGCCTGCATAACTATTAGCATTTTGTGTTATTAATTCTACATCGCGAACTATTGCTGCGGCATCGAAGGTGTTATTAGCATAGGTATGATTAACATCTGGGGTTGAATACTGCGTCCCATCACCTAAATCCCAGTTATATGTAGTTGGGGTTGCTCCTATACCTGCAGATGCATTTGTTGCCATAAAAACATTTGAAGGTCCGACAAGATTGGTGCCACCGGAAACAGGATCATATTTTACAAAATCAAATCCTATTCTATTGGGTGGCGGTGATTGTTGAGTCATATAATCTGGTGTTCCATTTGTACTGGCATTAGGGTTTAAAAATAGACCCGAAAATGCTGCTCTAGGATCAACATTAACCTGTATGGTGGTTGCTGATGTAGTATTATCATTATCGAACTGTCTTTTATTTTCTGCCTTTAATGTTACATCAAATGTTTGGGCGACATCGTCAACTGCTAATGTAAAATAATGTTCTATTGTTTGACCGAGATCACCGGGAAAGCCCGAACCACCTGGAACCACCAAAGGAAGATTTGTATCACCCCAATCCCAAGTATAAGTTGTATCACCCCATGTACCTAAGTTAGCAGTAACATTTGAAAACTCTACTGGATGTCCTTCTTGTATATTAGGTGCATTTTGAGCATTAATATCGCCGCTTTCATCATTATTACCAATAAGAACACCTATTGTATTGAATAATGCTACAGGTTGAATATAACCGTCAATGAAAGTTGGTTTTTCATGCGATTGAGTATTACCAACGCCGCCTTCGGCAGTAACACTTCTGCAATAAAGTTTAGGTGTAAATTGTTGATCTACTGTAATATTGGCACCTGGGTCATAGTCATGTGTCCATTGCGTAATAGTGGCATAATTTGCCCACGCATCCGGACCGCTACTAATGTTCGCGTTATTTGTTTCAGTTGGATTAGCAGTAGCAGGATATGTTGTGTTGTCGCCAAATTCCATCATCCAAAACTCTGTATAACCCGAAGTAGAAACATCAAATACTATTTGTCTATTAGCCTGAATTGCACTACCTAAATCTACAATTGTCGTATTTGTAGTAAAAGCAGGTTCTGGATTAGGTATCCATAAAGTAACTGCTGCATCTTCTTTCCATGTCGTATAACTACCTTCAGTCATAGGTCCGATATGTGGTAAAGTAGTTGTTTCGCATTTTAATGTCATTGTAACATTTATATTTCCTCCTTGGGTTGATATAAATTGTTGATCAATAAATCCAGATGTAATAGTGCCAGCATCATTAAGTACTGTAACAGTATTCCCTGGAGTAGTTATATCGTCAAAAGTCCAATCTGCATGAGTAGCATTACCATTTGACCCTTCACCAGCATAATTTGCATCATTTGGATTACTCCAACCGACAATAGAAAATCTAACAACTAATGGACTTGTAGGTGAAGCACTTCCTGCTGCTACGTTTGGAGTAAATGTTGCTCCTTGAACATATTTGTTTATTTTAATATTTTTAATAGTTTCGTTTACTGCATCAAGTGCATCTGATACTGTTCCTGTTGTATCAACCCCTGATAAAAAAGTACCGCCCGAGACAATAGTATTTTTTTGGTAATATGCGCCATCATTAAATGTTGTATCGGTTGGTGCACCTAATGTTAATCCTGATTGTCCTGGTTGAGCAAGTACAAATTTAAGCGTAGCATTATCCCATGTTAATACTTTTCCATCGTCACCTGCGACTGGGG
>Ga0114999_10009604_pt1 | contig 10580 bp, 14 predicted proteins | sample ArcticOcean_MG_C_3_FD_89820 | JGI IMG/M metagenome (GOLD analysis project Ga0114999, IMG submission 89820) | Marine microbial communities from western Arctic Ocean - ArcticOcean_MG_CB8_126 | ecosystem: Environmental > Aquatic > Marine > Oceanic | place: Arctic Ocean: Canada Basin | collected... | reverse complement strand
TTCCGCTAAAAAAGTATGGAAAGCCATTATTCATTCTGCTTGGTTAAGGGCAGAACCTGGACTATTATTTTGGGACCACACACTACGAGAAAGCCCAGCCGATTGTTATGTAGATTTTATAACAATAGCTTGTAACCCGTGTGCAGAAATAGGTTTGTGTGCCAATGATTCGTGCAGACTTTTAGCCGTATGTCTATTCTTTGCAGTAAATGATCCATATACCAAAAACGCAACATTTGATTTTGAAAAATTTTATGAAGTAGTGAAAATAGCACAAAGGCTAATGGATGACATCGTAGATCTAGAAATAGAAGCTGTAGAAAGAATCATTAAAAAGATAAAACAAGATCCAGAACAAAAAGATATAAAACAAATAGAATTAGACCTATGGAATAAAATTCTAGATAAAGCTAAACGAGGCAGAAGAACAGGAACAGGAATAACGGCATTGGGTGACACCTTGGCGGCATTAGGAATTAAATATGGAACAGCTAAAAGTGTAGAATTTGCCGATAAGGTTTATAATACATTAAAATTGGCGGCATATAGATCTTCTGTAGATATGGCTAAAGAATTAGGGGCATTTCCAGAATGGAACGCAACAAAAGAAAAAGATAATCCATTTCTATTACGTATAAAAGAAGAAGATCCACAATTATACAAAGACATGCAAACACACGGGAGGCGAAACATAGCGATACTTACTACCGCCCCAACGGGAACAGTGAGTATGATGGCACAATTATCTAAAGGACTTCATGGAACCACTTCTGGAATAGAACCCCTATTTAAAACTCATTACACTAGAAGGAAAAAAGGAAATCCTGGAGATATTGATTTTAGATCAGACTTTATAGATCAAAGCGGAGATCATTGGATGGAATTTCCGGTTTATCATCCAGGTGTAGAAAAATGGATGGAAACAACAGAGGCTAAAAATCTAGAACAATGTCCTTATGTAGAAGCCGAAAACATTAATTGGACAAATAGAATTAAACTTCAATCTGCTGCACAAAAACATGTTGACCATGCCATATCTTCTACTATTAATCTACCTAACGACGTAGAAGAAAAAGAAGTAGCTAAGATTTATTTAGAGGCGTGGAAACATGGACTAAAAGGAATAATTGTTTATAGAGAAGGATGTAGAACAGGAGTATTAGTAGGTAATAAACCAAATGGTATAGTCAAGACCACTGCCCCAAAGCGTCCAGAAAAACTAGATTGTGATATTCATCATATTTCAGTAAAAGGTCAACCATACTTTGTAATAATTGGTAAATACGAAGATGATCCTTATGAGATATTTGCTGGTAAAAATGGTTTTATAGATAAAAAAGTCACAACAGGACAGATAATAAAACAAAAAAGAAACAGATACAAGGTAATATTTGATGATGGAACAGAACTTTCTCCAATTGGCGCTTTTACTTCTGATGAAGAAGACACTTTTAATAGACTGATTAGTGCAGGACTAAGGCATGGTGCCGATATTTCTTTTCTTTTGCATCAATTAGAAAAGGCTAAGGGAGATTTACAAGGATTTGCAAAGAGTATTGTTCGCGCTCTCAAAAAATATGTAAAAGATGGAACGGAAATAAAGGGCGAGGAATGTCCAGAGTGTGCCGATAATCTAATACGGATGGAAGGTTGCGTTCAATGTCGTTCTTGTGGTTGGTCTAAATGTTAAGGTAAATATGACAAGAAAACAAAATACAGCAGTAAACATTAAGCCAAAAGGCGACAATCAGAAAAATTACATTCATTCTCTCCAAACTAAGAAAATAACATTTTGCGAGGGACCAGCGGGAACAGGAAAAACATTTTTAGCTACAATAAAAGGAATAGAAGGTATTCTGGATGATAGATATCAAAAATTAGTAATAAGTAGACCATTAGTTCAATCTGGCGAGGACACAGGTTATCTTCCAGGAAATATTAATGATAAACTAGATCCATATGTAAGACCGATATATGATATTCTAGAATATAGCTTTACTAATAGTGATTTAGATAAGCTAAAAAAGGAAAAAAGAATAGAAGTTGTCCCTTTTGCTTACATGCGAGGAAGAAATTTTTTCAATTCTTTCGTGATTTTAGACGAAGTTCAAAATTGTTCCTACGAACAACTACTTTTAGCCTTGACAAGATTCGCCCGAGGTAGTAAAATGGTTCTAACTGGAGACTCTGCCCAATCCGACCTGCCAAAAGAAAAGCGTGGAGGATTTAATACATTGATGGGCAAATTAGAAGGAGTGGCCGATATTGGAATGGTTCAATTATTTAACAAAGATATTGTTAGAGAATCTATTGTAAAAGACATATTGGAGAAATTAGATGAGGAAAAGCAAAAATCATCAAAATAATAAGCGAACATTAGTATTAAATGCTGATTATTGTGCTATGTCTCTAATTCCAATAAGAAAGGCTTTAGAGCTATCTATTAAAAATCAATATGATCCATCTAAAGGATTACAAGCAATAGACTATTATGACGAAAAGATTTTGTCTTGCGGGGGGCGATATTTTCCGTTTCCGTCTGTTGTGCGAAGCCCCAAGTATATTAGGCCAAAAGGCAAAAAAATACCTTTTAGCAGAAAAAATGTGTTTTTAAGAGATAATATGACTTGCATGTATTGTGGTATTCAAGATATTACTGGTAGAACTCTTACTTATGATCACGTTATTCCAAAAGCTATCTGGAAACGACAGAATCACACATTAACACCTACTAATTGGTTAAATATCATTACTTCATGCATTAAATGTAATAGAAAAAAGGGAAACAGGACTCCTAAACAAGCTAATATGCAATTAGCTATAGAGCCATTTGAGCCAAATCCTCATAATCATTTACTTGGATTTTCTCCCTGGATGAAGATCCATGAGTCTTGGAAGGTCTATTTGCCTAAAAATTATAAGAATCTTATTGAAAAAAATAAAAATCCGGTGTAATAACCTATACCAATCTAGGATTAGAGACCTTTTATTATTATATACATTGATTAATAGGGAAAAATAACATGCCAGTTTACGGTTTTGAGTGTCATAAAAGTGAAGACGGATGTGGGCTTAAATTTGATATATGTTGTAGTAGAGATGAAATAGTTGATTACAAGGCAAATTGCCCAAATTGCTCAACAAATAGCTCTGTATTCAGGAACTTTGAGGGCAATATCTATGTATGTGATAGCTCTCCAAAAACAGTAGGGGCTTTAGCAGAACGTAATTCAGCAAGACTGAGCGAAGATCACAAAAGGTCTTTAGAATCAGAATATAAGAATAAACCAAAATATACTGGAACATTGCCAGATGGCGGATCTTTGATTCCGGTAGACAGTAAGGGCAAAAAAATAGCGTCCACTAAAAAAGGCAGAAATCTAGGGAGAACCAAATGAGAGATCAATTAAATGAAGCACAAGTAATTGCAGGAATACACAAACCAAAGCCAGACGCAGATAGTATTGAGAACAAAGAAGTTAGACCAACCGCTAAACTAAACGGAACCATCGTATATACGATAATAGGAAAACAAACAGCATTTATAAGAGGGACAAAATATCCGATAATAGAAGACGACGGAGACAAGAAAGCTTGCGATAATATAGATGCTTTCGCTATGCAAGTCGATAATACTTTCTATATTAAAAGCGATGGAGCACAATTGTTTGATCCAGAAGGATTGTATTCTAATGACATAAACAAAAAAATAGGAGACGAGAGTAGATGGAAATGGGTAAAAGTTAGTCCTAGAACATTTTCATTTTATGTAACATACCTAAAGACTAAAAACAAATCTCATTACTTTCAAGCATCAAGGGAGACATTCTAATGGCTAGATTAACTATGGAACACAAGTTCAAAATTCAACAAGGTTTTGCCGCAGGTAAATCGACAGAAGAAATCGCTACAGAATTAGAACGATCGACAAAGGCGGTTGCAGCATATATAGAAGAATTTAAAGAAACTATAGCTGCACTTGCTGAAGAACCAGAAGCAGAAGCAGAAGCAGAAGAAGTAAAGCCTCCAACGGTACATGATTCTATGGCCAAAAAAGCCTTTGGTGGGCAAGAAGGTGTTAGTGTCATGACCGGTTCCGCATCAGCACTTATTGATGAAGCAAAGAAAAACAGGAAAAATACTGTAAGTAGATCCGCCAGAGATAGCATTTGTAAAACCAAAAGAGAGTAATATGGCTCAAGAGCAATCGAGTAAGAATTGTTATCCCTCAAGATATTCTCCAAAGGGATGGGTCAGGGCCGATCAGTATATAATTGAGTTGGTATGTGAAAAAAAAGCAAAAACACTAAAAAAAGAGTTGCCGATAAAATTTTGGAGTAATCCAGAATGGGAAAAATTCTTCAAATCCCAACTCAGAAAATGTAAATCTCTATTGCAAAAATATTCGTCGGAAGCTATAATAAAAGCGTTACAAGACAAGCGTTCTTGGAATATTTATAGTCTTTTTGCTCCCTGGTTGGAAGATGTTATCAAAGAATATCAGACAACCCTCGATACTCCACAAATAAAGCAAGATTTACCAGAGATAGTATCTAGTAACGAATTTAAGACTAGGCCAAAACGCTCAAAAAGCCTTATTGATAGATTAGAGGATATAGAATGAGTGTAGAAATTGAAAAAGAGTTAGAAAAACAATTTGGTAAAGGCATTTTTTCATCTGGTGACAAGCTAATAGAAAAAGAACTTGAGGTAATTTCTGTTAGTCCAGCATTAGATATAATACTTGGTGGGGGAATACCAAAAGGGGCATTTGTAACAGTCAGTGGTCCTCCAAAGGTTGGAAAATCACTTTTAGCTTTAGGATTTGCTAAGAACGCTCAAAAACACGGTATGAAAGTTTACTACTTTGATATAGAAGGTAGATTAAAACCTAGAGACTTAGCTGGTGTTGAAGGACTGAATACTGATGATGAACACTTTAGACATATCGGTTCTAATGATGGAACCATTTTGTATGCCGAACAATATTTAGAAATTCTTATTACTCTAGTAAGCTCGCAAAGAGATTCCCTTTTCATTTTTGATTCGTTCTCGCAACTATGCAGTCAAGCTAGAGAAGCGAACAAAGGTAAGAGATTTAGGGACGACACTTCATTAATGCTCGCTGATATGACTAAAAGAATTAGCAACATACTACCTGTTACTAATAATATTCTAATTGGCACCGTTCACTTAATAGCCAACCAAAATCCTCAAAGTCGCTCTATGTGGACCGAATCTGGTGGTAATAAGATCAAATATCAAGCAGACGTTAGATTAAAAGCACCATATAAAGAAATGTATATTGTTGGAGATGTTCCAATAGGTCAAATAGTTCATTGGGACTGTGAATGTACTGCTTTAAACGCCCCTCCTAACCAAAAAGCTAAATCTCTATTAAGATATGGTTACGGAATAGACGAAGAATATGAACTTCTAAATATATTAATAGATATTGGGCTTGTAGAAAAGAAAGGTTCTTGGATAATATTCAATGAAGAAACAAAGCTGCAAGGTATGGAAAAAGCTAGAAACTTCTTAGTGGAAAATCCAAAAGAATTTGATAAACTTAAAAAACAACTAAAAGAAACGATAGGGATGTAGTGAAATTAATAGTAGCCGGATCTAAAAATTTTAAAGACTATGAATTTGTAAAAAACGCAATAGATAATCTTCCATTTAAACCAGATGAAATCGTATCGGGTAATGCGTCCGGCGTGGACCAGTCAGGTGAAAAATACGCAAAAGAAAAAGGTATAGACCTTGTTATTTTTCCTGCCAACTGGACTAAACACGGAAAATCGGGAGGCTGTCTCAGAAACGAAAAGATGATAAACTATGCGGACTCTCTATTAGTAATTTGGGACGGGGAAAGTCGTGGAACACAACATATGATATCATTAGCTATTGATGCTGGGCTTAAAGTGTGGAAATACTTATACGATGCTGGTTAAGACCCTAGACGACGTAGAATATGAGTGGAAAATAAAACCATCAAACAAGAAAAGAAAAACCAGCGATCTACACGCGATGGCTAGAGTAGTTTTAAAAGAAAAATATCCGCATACTGTCTTTTATGAAGAAGTCCCATTCTTAGTCGAAAAAAAACAAACTCTATTCTTAGATTTCTATTGTCCAACCCTTAATATGATTGTAGAGGTAAACGGGAAACAACATTACGAATTTAGTCATTTCTTCCACAAAACTAAAATGAAATTTTTGCAGTCAGTTAAGAACGACAACAGGAAAAAAGAATGGTGTGAATTGAACAATATACAGTTTGTGATATTACCATACAATAAAATTCAAACATGGGAAGAGTTAATATGAATATTGACGAATTATCTACTAAGGCAGAAGGAATTTTAGATAACTATGAAAAACTAAGCGGCCTTACACAATTTAATATATTTGATGAATCTCAGATTTCAAAATATTTCGACATGAGAATAGAACAGCTAAATAAACTATCGGCTATAGAATGTGCAGAAGCCGCATATGTTTTGGCCCAATATTCATTTTACTTGCAAAGATTATATAATAGGGAGAGCGCCAAATCCAGATGGGCTAGCGACCAAATGGCAAAGTTGATATGCGACAAGCTCGGTGATTATTCAGATTTTACTAAGTATGACCACAAAGTGGCTTTAATAGCTAAAGAAAATTCAGTTGTAGAAAGACTAAGATCAATAACAAGCTATACAGAACAACTAATGGCTAGACTTAATTTTTTGTCTACCTCTGTTAAAAATATGTGTGAGATAATGTCCAACATACAAAAAGCAAAGTCCTTCCAAAATAAGGCAGTATCACATGAGTACTAATGAAGACCAAATAAAAGAACTTCTAGAAATGTTTAGTGCAGAACAATTAGAAGCTTTAGCTGCACTTAAAAAACAAGAAACAGAAGAAGCACCAGCCAAACCTAAAAGAAAACAACAACGCAAAAAAGGAACACCGGATATAGAAGTAGTAAATCATCCCACCAAGAGAAAACAAAGGCGGAAGAAAATACAAACAGCAGAAGAACACAGCGGTATTCCCAAAAAGGGAAATCCAGCCAAAAGAACCCAATTAGAAGTAGGCAAAAAAGCTAATAATTTCATAGCTAGTCCAGAGTTCAATTCCGACCAAGATTTAGTTAAAGAAGACCAACTCGCTTGGAAAGGCAAAACACCAACCCCTAGAATGCCACAATCTAGAAATTTCATTGATGCCACATGCTCTAGATGTAATACGGAATATGAGAACGTATCATCCCGCGAATGTTATAAAGATCCTGATTTGGGAAATGTGTTTGTTTGTGAATCTTGTTTAGAGTCAATAGGAGGAAATTAATTGAAACCATTATCTGACATAGCAGCAGAACGTGCCGTATTGTCTGGAATATGTCAATATGGGCAAGATGCCTATTTGGATGTTTCCGACATAATAAATAGCAATACATTTACCATTGATTACAATCAACTGATTTTCTCTTGCATAGATCATACTTTCAAACTACAAGAAGATTCTACTATAGATGTTGCTTCTATATATTCCGCCGGGGAAGAACTAGGATTAAGCAACATTATGTCTCGTCGGGAGGTTATGGAGCATGTTCAATCATTGTTCAACTTTCCCATCAATAGGGAAAATGTTAGAAAGTTTGCGGCGAAGATACGAAAATTTGAAGTAGCGCGTAAACTCCGAGATCAACTAAAAGCTGCGGGAGATTCTCTCTTACAGTTAGAAGGAACAGAAACCGTTTCCGAAATACTGTCTATAGCGGAAAATTCTATATTTGAATTCTCTTCTTTGATAAACGAGGATGATAATGAACCACAACGTATTAGTGAAGGACTAATTGACTATATAGATTATCTAGCGGAAAATCCAGTAGACCAAATAGGATTGCCAACCGGATTTCCAGAATACGATAAAGCCATTGGTGGAGGATTGAGGAATGGAACAGTAAGTATCATCGGAGCGAGAATGAAGGTGGGAAAGTCTTTGATATCTACAGCTATTGGATATCATATAGCATCAGAGCTAAAGATACCCGTTTTGAATATGGATACGGAAATGACTTATGAAGACCACCTACACAGATTATTAGCTATGAGTAGTGACTGTTTCATATATGATATTGAAACCGGAAAGTTTGCTCAAAAACCCAATGTTGATAAAAAGGTTAGAGATTTAGCTAGAAAGTTAGAAAACGAAAAGATTCCTTACGATCATCGTTCAATTGCTGGAACACCGTTTGAAGAACAATTAGCTATTATGAGAAGGTGGATAGTAAAGAAAGTAGGATTAGATAGCGAAGGTAAGGCAAACCCGTGCATGATAGTGTATGATTATTTAAAATTGATGGACATGTCATTGTTAAATTCTAATACTGCTGAATATCAAGCTCTAGGTCACATTACTTCAATATTGCATAATTTCTCTGTTAAGTATAAAATACCTATTTTAGCATTGATTCAATTGAATCGTGACGGGATTAATAAAGAAGGAACCGAAGTTATGAGCGGTTCAGACAGGATTGGATGGCTTTGTTCTAACTTTACTATACTTAAAGAAAAATCTGATGAGGAAATAGCTCAAGACGGTGTAGAAAATGGTAACAGAAAACTAGTGCCGGTTGTCGCCCGTCATGGAGCGGGAATGGAGTATGGTGACTATATAAATTGCCATATGCATGGAGCAAAAGGTAAGATATTAGAGGGTAAAACTAAGTTTCAATTACTAAAAGAAGGCGAAAAAGGTGAAAGACAAAACGAAGGACAACAAGAATTCTAAATGAACGAAACGATAGTTGACAATATTGATAGAATAGCTGACCATTTTGGATTTAGTATATCTAAAGGTAGGAAATGTTATTTGGGGTCATGCCCCATCCACCAAGGTGACAATCCAACTGCATTAAATTTTTATCATACTGGTCATACGGCTATTGGCAATTGGCAATGCAAGACTCATGGATGTCATAAAATATTTGGCAAGAATAGTATAGGACTCATACGCGGCCTTTTATCAGCTAATAAACATAGGTGGTCAAAGCGGGGCGATGAGGAAGCGGCATATGCGGAAACAGTTTTGTGGTGTGAGAAATTTTTTGGAATCAAATACACTTCAGATAAAATGGAGTTAAATGAAGATACTTCTATATCATACTCAATTAACAGGATATATACTGAAGAAAAGATTCCTTGTTCTTTTCAAATAACTGATAAACAATATCGTAATTCTGGTTTAGAGTTTCCCTCTCCATATTTTCTTGGTAGGGGATACGAATCAGAGACTTTAAATGAATTTTCAATTGGATACTGCTCAAATCCTAAAAAACCCATGTACACTAGATCAGTAGTCCCTTTGCATAGTCACGACGGAAAAAGTATCGTTGGTTGTTTAGGTAGGAGCGTTTGGGATAAATGTGATCTGTGTAGTTGTTATCACGATCCCAATAATATGTGTCCTTCAAAAGAAAGAAAGGGAATATATTCAAAATGGAAAAATTCACTAAATTATCCAGGAAGTTTTGAATTATACAATTTTCATCGTGCTAGAAAATTTATAGAAAAAAGTGGGGTAGTCATACTAACTGAGGGCTCGCCAAATGTTTGGAGATTATTTGAAGCTGATTTTCCTATGTCTTTAAGCTGTAATGCTGCAAATTTCACCGCACAACAAAAAAAGATATTGGATATTTCCGGTGCCAACACTATAATAATAGTACCTGATGCTGACGAGGCCAGCAAATTCTTAGTAGAGAAAGTGATTGATGTTTGTAAGATGTCTTATAATATAGTCACTATAGAACCATCGTATGAAGACGATATAGGAAAATGTAATATTGAAACTGTTAAAAACATATTGTCTCCGTTTGTAAACAAATATATGGAAAATCAATGAGTGAAATAGCAGAAACAGCTTTTAGGAAATTAAGAATCAAATGGTTTGACTATAATCTTTTTTCATATGGTCCAGAAAGAGAATGGGAAGACGAAGACCGATCAGAAATGAGAGTATTACAGAATAAAGAATGTAGAATAAAATTTGATCAACAAACTGAAGAAATACTTGGAGGTATTAATAGATGTATAGCCCCAACATGTGAACACGATATGTGGATAGGAACAAATCATGAATAAAATTAAGATACTTGGACTTAGCGGGAAAAAACAATCTGGTAAAGACACTACAGCTAATTATATAGTTGGTCATACCCTAAAGGGCTTAAAAGTTACATCTGACTTTTCCATAACTAAAGACGGGAAATTGTTTGTAACAGATGTTTTTGGAAATAAAGCATATAAAGGAATATTAGATTTAGACAGTAGACATCCTGAATATTTAGCTTTTGCAGAAGAACATATATATCCATTCGTTAAAACATATAGCTATGCTGATGTTCTAAAACAAAAGGTTTGTATAGACGTTTTGGGGCTGACGTATGAGCAGTGTTACGGAACAAATGAGGAGAAGAATAATCTCACACATTTAAAATGGGAGAATATGCCGGGAATTACAACAAATCCACATATGCTTCAAATTGGCGCTGTTGATTTAGGATGTAAAACATTTGGTGTTACATA
>Ga0114999_10009603_pt1 | contig 10582 bp, 9 predicted proteins | sample ArcticOcean_MG_C_3_FD_89820 | JGI IMG/M metagenome (GOLD analysis project Ga0114999, IMG submission 89820) | Marine microbial communities from western Arctic Ocean - ArcticOcean_MG_CB8_126 | ecosystem: Environmental > Aquatic > Marine > Oceanic | place: Arctic Ocean: Canada Basin | collected... | reverse complement strand
CTTGCGTCTGCGAGATCCCCACCGTGTAATCGATGACCGTGCTGGAATTGAACGGATTTGGGAAGTTCTGTTTCAGTGCGAAGCCGACCGGCGATCGAGGATCGAAATTGAGCGCGGGACGCCATTCAACCAGGCCGTTCATCCCCTGCTCTATTCGGGACTCGTCAGTCTGCCCCCACCAGTTCTGACCAGCTGAAACGGCGAAACTGCTCCTGTTCTCAACCAGCCGGGGACTCCCTTCTATCGAATTGAGGGCCAGCAGAACCGGAGCACCAAGACCGCTGAATTCGAAAGCCAGGGCACAATCCACCATCGAGTTCCCTGTCACTTGCAGCCGTGTGTCACGCGAGCTCAGTGCCGTGTCATGGTCACTGAATTGATTGCCCTCGAACAGCGCCGCCCCGGCGCGTTCGAGGCGCGCGCCCATGCCGCCGAAAAATGAACTGCTGGTGATCGTCGCCCGCTCCCCATTGAGAAGAAAAAGATTGGCCGCGTCCGCGCTGGAGATGCCGTTGCTGGAGAAACCGCAGCGGGAACAATCCAACGAACCCGCTTCACGAGCAAGGCCGTGGCTCGCCGAACCGGTGATCGTGCATTCAGTCAGGTTGACTTTGCCATCCCCGGTGAAACGCATGCCGATGCCGCCGGCGTCTACGGTAACGACGGTGTTCAACTCAACCGTTCCGTGCACCTCAAGATCGATGCCGTGGCCGCTGGACTTACTGATGGTCACGTTGTCAAAACTCCCCGCTTCGCCGGCGCCGTCGATCTCCCCGCTCAATGCAATCGTGGCGAACTCCAGGTCCATTCTGTTCAGCTGCAGCGTGCCAAAGGCGACCCTGACGCCGTACCAGTCACCGGGCGCCGGCACGGCGGCAGCCGACGTCAGCAACACACCCCGTTGTCCACCACTGACCAGCAGCGTGCCGAAGATGAGCAACTCGGTGCGTGCTGCATCGACGCCGGCCCTTCTCTGATCGGGGCCGATCAACACTACCGTTCCCGGCGCGATGGTCAGCGTTGTCCCTCTATGCACCCTGATGTCTCCGACGACTTCAACCGTGTCACGCCAGACCTGATTGCTATCGATGCGTCCGGCACGGCGTCGGTCCGCGAGGCGGACATTCGCGCGCATCCCGTCCCCTTGTCGCCGAATCGACTCGATGACGAGGCCTGATCCCGACGGCGACGCCGGATTCGAGATAACGGAGAATTCGTCGTCCCCCTCACCATCAAAGAAATCACCCTCGTCGCCCAGATTTCCAGCATGCTCACTGGTGTACAGCGGATAATGGGCCCAAAATCAAGGTTGTCCGATCCGTCATCCGGATCTGGCCGCAAGCCTTGTGGTGCTCCGGCATCATTGAACAACCCGTCCGCACAGACCAAATCCACCAGCTTGGAGCTCTCGACGCTGTTGCCTCGCTCCAGCGCCCTCTCATCGATGCGCCAAACCAGCAGACCCGAGCCCGGAAGATTGCGCTCGTAAAAGCTTTTGCCCGGCCGGCGGTGCTCCATCAGATAGTAGATGGGGGCTGAAGACTCAACGGGCAATCGCTGCGGAAGTTTGTAGACGATAGACTCCCCGGCCTCTTCGAATGCGAGGTCGGCGGTGTCACGATCCAGGGTGACGAGATTTTCGTTCGATTGCCCAAGCCACCCCAGCCGCTGCAGACTCCAAGCACTGAACGGATTCGGGCCGCCGCGATCGTCCCAACCGCGTGTGCCATGCCCCATCAGACCCCAGTAACCGATACCGGCCGAGTCCTCAGCCGGGTTCATGGCCGTCCCCTGTAGCGTAAAATCGGTATCGAACAGATCAGGCAGACCGAGCACGTGACCGAACTCGTGCGCCATGCTACCGACAGCCTCAGCAAAGCTGCGCCCGCGCTGCAGGACCCCGCCAACGGTGGTGCCGTCGTCAGAGCGGACACGGACAATTCGCCCATCGATTGTTTGATCATTGCTGACAAAGGTTGATTCAAGGCCCAGGCGTGCCAGACCCGTTGCCTGGGTGACGATAAAGCCGCTAGGAGCCGAGCGCGTGATGATGAAAATGAGATCGACGGCGCCGTCGTCATCGCCGGAGTTGGGGTCACCGTCGGGGCCGTCGTTGTCGAATTCGGCGAAGTCCGTGTCGGCGTCGGCGGCACTCAATATCTCGCGGACAAACCGACCAAATTCACCGCCGGCCCCGGTCTCGCTGGCCAGGTAGGTGGAGGCGCTGCTTTTCGAGTGGTACCACTTGGACAGGACGCGGCCTTCGAGACGAAACTGCCCAGCGGACATCTCGTCGTAGAAGTGGGTAACACTGCCGGCAAGACTGGGATCGAATATATCGGCAGCAAATGCGGGAGGAGCATCTTCGGCGCTACCCTCGTCAGCGAATTGGGCAAAGATGACCAGGGCCGACAGGCGACCACGGGCAAGGACCGAATTCGCTACGCCCATGGTCACACGGGCGGCCAGGTCGGCGGCGCAGAGGGCGCCATCAGCATGCTTGCCTGCGCCGGCATCGACTGTGCCGGCATCGACTGCGCTGGGCGGTCCTGCCAGTAGCTGAAGAGCCGTAAAAAAACACCGCAACCCCGTGAGAGGCGGCGATGAATCAAAGCGTGAATTGTGGCCTGGCCGCCGCGAAGATCAAGGCCGGGGGGGGGCGTTCGGTTTGAGCGCCATTTGGGCTTTGATCTCATCGAGTTTGACGTACAGCTTTTCGCGCATGAACAGATCAAAGACGTCGCGATCAAGGTGTCCCGCATCCACTTCCTCTTCAAGGATCCGCAAAACCAAGTCACGTGGCATCGGCTTTGAACGATAAGGTCGGTCATCAGCGCTTAGCGACTCAAAGATGTCCACGAGCGCCAGAATCCGCGCCTGTAGACTGATGTCGCTGGCGTGCAACCCGAGGGGATAACCCGAGCCGTCGAGCTTCTCGTGATGAGCTCCGGCGATGGCGGGCACCTGTCGCAGGCTCCGCGTAAACGGAATCTGTCCGAGCATTTTGATGCTCATGGCGGCGTGATCGTTGACCTTCTTGCGCTCCCCGTCCGTAAGACTGCCCTTGCGGATGGAAAGGTTCGCGAACTCGTCGTCGGAAAGCGACGCCGTGCCGTTGGTGCCGTCCAGCGAATAGTTCCTCGCCCGAATCTGATTGAGCCGTTCCAGGTCGTCGTCGTTCATGAACTCACCTGGCTGATTTGCTCTGGCCAAAAACTCGAAATCTTGGCGCAATTGTTGCAAACGTGCGGCGCAGGCCTCTTCAAGATCAGCCGGCAACGGCTCACCGCGCTCCAGGCAGGCGACCTTGATCCTGAGCATGTCGACCTCCGCTGTCTTTTCCAACACTTCGAAGCGGGCTCGCAGAAGCTCGATGCGATCAAATATCGTGGTCAGCTTAGTGGGTTGTCGACGACCCATTCGGGCGTCGTGATCTTGCCAATATCGTGCATCCAACTGGCGATTCGAATCTCGTCCAGTTGCTCGTCATCGAAGTGGACGCCCCTCAGGTTGCCACTGTCGCCGTCGTTCACCGCCCTGGCCAACTCCATCGTCCTCTCGGCTACGCGGCGAATATGTCCGCCCGTGTAAGGCGAGCGTTCGTCGATGGCGGTAGCCATTATCTGAATGAGGGACTCGAAGAGCTGCTCGGTGTCCTGAATCAACCGAACGTTGTTGACGGCCACGGCTGCCTGTGAGGCCAGCGAGTGAATGAGGCCCTCGTCCTGATCCGAGAAGGCGACGAAAGCGCCCGCGGTGTCGCGGGCATTGAGCAACTGCAGGACACCGATGACCTGGTCTTCGTGGTCCTGCATCGGTATGACCAGCATGGAGTTGGTCCGGTAACCCGTCATGCGGTCATAGAGCTTGGGACCCTCAAACTGGTACTCGCCCTGCTCGTCGTAAACGTCCTTGATATTCAGGCTCTTGCCGGTAACCGCGGCATAGCCGGAGGCACTCTCCTTGTTCAACGGTACGGCAGGCACCTTGGGAGCCTCGCGGCTACCGGTAAACTCGCCGAGGGTGTCGTTCTGAGTGATTTCGAAAGTGAGGTGATATTCACCGGCCAGGAAGAGGGTCCCGGCGTCGGCACCGGTGAAACGCCGTGCCTCGAGCAGGATGCGTTCGAGCAGGGCACGCAAATCGTGCTCCACGGAGAGCGCGGCACCGATCTCATTGAGCCGGCGGAGACATTCTTCCAGCTCTTCACGTCCTGTCATGTTCGTAGCCATTTGCGTCCCCTTGCACCGCGTTCAAGTCCAAGGTATTGAGGCACTTGTGGGGTGTCAATGACCGTAATCGACCTGCAATCCCGTCAGCGTACTGCGGCGCTGCCCAGCGGCATCACGCTCATGTCGGCAGCGCAGCGCCAGAGTCAATCGCTCCGTCCAGGTGCGCCTCACCAGCACGTAGGCCCGCCAGCCGTTGCCGTACAAAGGACGAATGCTGACCGACCCGGGAAAATCTCGTTCATACTCGTAAATGCGGGCGTCATACGAATCCGTAGCGAACCGGCTGAGGTGAACGGCGTAGTCGGAGAGAGCCCGCTTTTGCCTCCAGCTCACCGAGACATTGACTCCTCGTTGAGGGGTCTCCGACTGAATCCGCACGCGTCTCCATTCGCCGCGCAAACGCAAGGTGGCGGCCTGTCGGGGGCCCTCGCCAATGGCATCAATACGTACCGCGAGACGGCGATCGTGGGGCAGTCCTGAAGCGCGCAAACGCCGGCGCCGTTGCAGGCTGCTCTCCAGGCGCCACCGAGGGCTGATCCGGGATTGGAGCACGCCACCCGAAGTACTGGATGCGACCGGAACGGTGGCAGTGACGGACCGCCATGGACGCATGTAGCGGTCGGTGAACAATCGCCACCGCACCATTCGACATCTGCGTCCGCTTACGGAAACGGCCAGTCCTAGTTCATTATGCATGCCAACGGCACTCGCCGATCCACCGAAGAAACTATGGAATCCAGGCGAATAGTAGCGGCCCTGGCCATCGAATCTCATTCCGTTCAGGGTAATCCGCCCGCCGGCCACCGAGGCCCATTCCTTACGACCATCAACAGCGACCTCGGCGAACGCACTGGCACCGCGCCGACCCCGCAATGAGGCGTCGATTCCCATCATCCGCTGGTCGTCACCGAAAAAGGCGTTTGGGCGGGATTCGGGCCGCCGCAAATCAATGCCATGGCTGCTCGCGGTAAGATGTTGCACGGTCAGGCCATATTGCAGCAAGTCACGATTGTGATGCAGGCGCAACCCGACTACGGCCGCCGACAGCTGATCTTTTCCGCCGCGTTCGGCTTCACTGACGTGGATGCCCCCCTCAGGAAGGGAGATCACTCGCCTGGCACCATTCAGGCGGGCATCGCGCTGCAGCTGTCCCGTTATCAGGGTGGCACTGAAGTCACGGTGGCGTAGCCTGACGCTGGCGCCGCGCAGGGCTTGGTTCTCACCCGTCGCCCGATAGCCCAGCGATTTGCTGTCACGACGAGCGGACGGCGATACGGTGCCACCGCGTCCAGAGCCGCGGCTGAAGACGATGCCTTGTGCAAACCCAGGTCGCAGGTCCCCGACATGGGCTTCGACAGCGTCCGACATCTGCCAACGGGCGTACAGGGCAACAAAGTCGTGCCAATCTGGTTCGCCCGGGTCCCTGTCGGCGACGATGTGGAGCTGACTGCCTGAGGGCAAGGTCCACTCAAGCCGGCGGTAGAGGGAAACCTCGTCGGGGGAACTTGATCGCTGCCGAATCCTGGTGCGCAAGGCCAACTTCGCGCCACCGTCCTCAGCATCGGCCAGCGCCTCCTCCAGCGCCGCTGCATCCGCATCTTCGACCGCCGCCTCTGCACCTGCGACCGCTCTGTCCACACCTTCGGGATACGTCGTGTCGACGGCTGCCGCCGTGTCGGCCAGGCAGAGTTCGTTTGTGCCGCATGCCGTCAGCAGGCAGACTACGATAACGATCGTGCTTTTTTTCTCGTGCAAGCCCTGCCCCCGTTCATCGCTAGCAATGATTCTTCGACGAGAACCCTTGGCAATCACCGTACCAACTGTGGAGGTGGCGATTCGGCCTGGCGGCAGACAAAAAAGGCCACCGGCCGCTGTCCCTTTGTGGTTGCAGTTGGTTCGCCCAGCACACACCGACCCACTCACTGAGCGGAGCGCCAGCTGTGGCTGACAGGCATGCCGGAGCCTATGTTCGAGCACATGAAATTCGGGACCTGCAATGAGTATTTCGAGCATTGGCCGCTCGAGGAGGTGTTCAACTACGCTGCCCAGGTCGGTTACGAGGGGGTCGAAATCGCCCCCTTTACGCTGGCGGATTCAGTGGAGGAAATACCCGCTTCACGGCGCCGCGAAATCCGTCGTGCAGCGGCGGCCGCAGGCGTCGATATCATCGGCCTGCACTGGCTTCTGATAAGCCCCAAGGGGCTTTACACCAATCATATCGACGACGAGATCCGCAACCGCACGCGGGACTACTTCAAGGCGTTGATCGAGTTCTGTGGTGACCTAGGAGGCAAAGTGATGATCGTCGGCTCGCCGCAGCAGCGGACCGTACAGGATGGCTGGGACTACGGTGAAACCTGGGAGCGCACGCGCTCGGTGTTCGAGGATTGCCTGTCGCTGTGTGAGCAGAACGAGGTGTCACTGTGCATTGAGCCGCTGAGCGCCGACCAGACGAACTTCATCACCACGGCCAGCGAGGCGCGCAGAATGGTCGAGGAGATCGACCACCCCAACTTTCAGATGATGGTGGATGTGTGCAGTGGCTCCACGGAGCAGGTTCCAGTGGCCGATCTGTTGGATATCGCCGGGCCGCATCTGTACCACGTTCACATGAACGACGCCAACAAGCGTGGTCCTGGTTTTGGCGCTACGGACTTCGCCTCGGTCCTGCGCAGGCTGAAGGAGCTGGCCTACGACCGCTATGTCTCGGTGGAGGTCTTCGACTTTAGGCCTGACGCTCGGACCATTGCAGCCGGAAGCATCAAGTACCTGCGGGGAATTACTGAACTGCTTTAGTTGAGGCTGTCGCTAGCCCTTGTGGATTGGTGCGATTCCTCGGCTGATTCTTCGGCTGACCCATCATCTGGGTTCTTCTCTTTGCGTTTGACAATATCCCAGACCATTTGGTCGAAGTTCTCCTGGTCTTTCTCCAGCTTCTGCCTTTCGGACCCGAGAATATTGCTTAGCAGCAAAGCCAGTCGTTCAGGGTCAGAGTGACCCACCCCGAGCAGTTGCTGGATCTCACTAATGGACCGATCCAGCGGTGTCTTCGGTTTGTCTTTGACGGCGGACTGGCCAGGCGTGACCGGCGCACCATTGCGCCCTTTTTCCTTCTTGCCTCTGCCCTTGAGAAGGCGCGTCAGCAGCGAGTTCGACGTCTTCGTCGCCTTCCCCTTTTTTTCTTGGCTGGTTTCATCATGACTATTAAACCTCACTCATGGTCGGGTCCAGATCGGCTGAGACCTCTTCGGCTTCGATGAATGGGTAACCCAAGTCGAGCAGCTTTTGATAATCCCTGTTCAGGATGCGACTCATCTCCTCCGCCAACCGCAGCAAAATCGCACATCCCATACCCGGTTTGGTCACCAGAAGGTCCAGCAAGTCCGGCTTGAAAAAACCGATGAGCTGGCTGGGCTCGGCGGCGACGATGGAGGTACTGCGCGGAGCATCGTCAACCAGGGCAAATTCACTCAGCAGCGCCGGCGGGTGCAAGGTGTCGACGACCTGGGACTCTCCTCCTCGGGACCTGACAATGTTGACTGAGCCGCTGCGGACCAGATAAAAACCCGACTGCTTGGCACCGCGCTGAATCACTGTCTCCCCAGGATCGTAGGTACGGATGTGGACGATGCGAGACAGTAGTTTCAGCTCGGAAACGCGCAACAGACTCAAAATGGGAATTCGGCCGAGAACTCGCACCAGCGGTTCAGGGCCCTCGGCGACCCTGTTCTCGGCGAAAAAATTCTCCCACTCGGGATCAATCACTCTGTCTTGGGGGACGTCTGTTTTCATTCATTTTCCGGTCTTAGCGAGCTGCTTCCCATTCCTGGCCGGCCCTGTTCAGTAAAGATACATCAATCGGGGCACCCAGAGAATATACGCGCGGGATTGACAGCGATCGCTGTTTGTGGCAACGTTCGGCGCTTCCCTTTCGCTGTTCGTTACATTGATACTATCGTCAAAATCTCAACTTTCAGGAGCCCATAGATGCCAAGCTACAGCTTACACCATATCCATCACGAAGCAGCGGACGTGCCAGCCGCCATCAAATTCTACGAGTCTGTCTTCGACGCCACCTCGGAAGATCCGTTCATCAAAGACGGCGCCCCATGGTGCTTCGTCCACATAGGTGACGTCCAGATCACGGTAACCGGGCGGGAGGCTTCAGACATCGAACTGTGCCGCTACAAAGGGGTGGATCATTTCGCCTTGGCCACCGACGATTTCGACGCGACGATGGCGCGCATTGAGGAGAAGGGGGTTTCCATCTGGTTTGGTCCCAAAAACGCCACCCCGAATCGCATGGTGTTCATCGATGGCCCCGATAACGTCAAGATCGAGTTACTCGAAAAATAGTGGCCGCTAGCGAACTGGAGTACGAAACGGTAGTCGGCATGGAAGTGCATGCTGAGCTGCAAACCGCCTCCAAACTGTTCTGTTCTTGCGCCGCGGACCACTTCCAGGTAGCGGCTAACGAACATGTGTGTCCGGTGTGCACGGGCCAACCTGGCGCCTTGCCGGTAATCAACGAGGAAGCCGTAAAGCTCAGCATCATGACCGGCATGGCACTGCACTGCGACATTCGCCCGCACAGCGTTTTCGCGCGCAAGAACTACGTCTACCCGGACTTGCCCAAGGGCTACCAGATCTCTCAGTACGAAGAGCCCCTGTGTGTCGACGGCTTCACCGATATCGACTGCGGCGACGGCGCCAAAAAACGCGTCGGCATAGTAAGGGTTCACTTGGAGGAGGACGCAGGCAAGCTCGTTCACGATGGCGACTCCAGTCTCGTAGACTACAACCGTGCCAGCGTTCCACTGATGGAAATCGTCTCCGACTCCTCGTTGCGCTCCGCCGATGAAGCGTTCGCCTACCTCCATAAAATCCGCCAACTCGTCCGCTATATTGGGGCCTCCTCAGGCGACATGGAGAAGGGCGCCATGCGGTGCGAGGCCAACGTCTCGGTACGACGGGTCGGCGCCACCGAGTACGGCACCAAAGTAGAGGTCAAGAATCTCAACTCGTTTAGGTCAGTTAGAAATGCGATTCAATACGAGGTCGCTCGTCAAATCGAGGCGCTCACGGAGGGTGAAACGATTCGACAGGTGACCATGGGTTGGGACGAAGCCGCCGGCGCCACGCGGGAACAGCGCAGCAAGGAATTCGCTGATGACTATCGCTACTTCCCTGAACCGGACCTGCTTGATCTGCAACTTTCACCCGAATGGCTCGAAGCCGCCCATGCTCGCTTGCCCGAGTTGCCCGACACCAAGGCGGCGAGTTTCGTTGAGCAGTTCGGTCTCGCCGAGTCAGACGCCCGACTGCTCGTGGACGATCGGGGCATAGCGGCCTACTACGAGCAGACGGTCGGGGCTGGCGCCGACCCCAACCTGGCCCATAACTGGGTTACCGGGGAAGTTTTCCGGCGTTTGAACGAAACCGCCCAGCTGCCGATCGACGAGGTCAAGGTACGACCGGGTCACCTGGCCGAGTTGATCGGTCTGGTGCAGGACGGCACCGTCAATCAGACTGCGGCCAAAGAAGTGTTCGGCGTGATGTGGGAACAAGGTGGCCATCCTGCAGCGATCATCGACGAGCGAGGGCTGCGACAGATCTCCGACACCGCTGAACTGGATGCGGCGGTGGCGCAGGTTATCGCCGACAACGGCGACGCCGTCGATAAGGTCAGGAGTGGCATTGAGAAGCCGATCGGCTTCCTGATGGGTCAGGTGATGAAAGCCACCGGCGGCAAAGCCAACCCCAAGTTGGTCCAGGAACTGCTGCGCCAGCAGATCGGTTCGTGACCGCAGAGGGATTACTGCAGCAACACCATGCGGCCACCGCGTGTGAATTCCCCGGCCGCAGAGGTAGCAGTTGAGGTAGCAGTTGAGGTAGCAGTAAAGCGGTAGAAGTAGATTCCCGAGCTCACGACCCTCCCACGGCCATCACGGCCATCCCACACCACTTGATGGTACCCGGCTGCCAGAGGCTGCGACAGCAGCTGTCGCAGCGATCGACCCAACACGTCATAGATCGTCAAGCTGACCTCCGCGTCGCGCGGCAGATCAAACGGGATGACCGTGGAACTGTTGAAGGGATTGGGGCGATTCTGGTGAAGCGCCAAATGCGCCGGCAGGGTACGATCCTCTGCCTCTTCAATGGCCGTCACCCCCGGTTCTGTTTCGAGGAACGGTGCCCACTCGACGTTGCCCGAAAACTGGCTGGCGATGGCGCTGCTATCCGTTGTGCCCCAAAAATTGCTCGGAGCCAATATGACCTGGTTGGCCGTGCTCTGTATGGCCGTCGTATTTCCGATGAATGAGTTGTCGGTGACCTCGACCGGCACGCGG
>Ga0114999_10009601_pt1 | contig 10584 bp, 11 predicted proteins | sample ArcticOcean_MG_C_3_FD_89820 | JGI IMG/M metagenome (GOLD analysis project Ga0114999, IMG submission 89820) | Marine microbial communities from western Arctic Ocean - ArcticOcean_MG_CB8_126 | ecosystem: Environmental > Aquatic > Marine > Oceanic | place: Arctic Ocean: Canada Basin | collected... | reverse complement strand
ATTTGGTAGATCAAATAAAGAGAGGATAATCATTGATACGTGGTATAGGAGGAATGAGCTAAATGATTTTTTCATTAACTCATCAAATTCGGAAAAAGTTTCCAAACTTCAAGGTTAACGTCATTGCATAGACTTAAAATAACTTAACGTAAGTAGCTTAAATTGTTGAAAGCGGAGTTAAAATCTTTTGAGTTTGACTCAACAGAATTGAGCCTTAGTTAAGGGCTAAACAATACATTAAAAGATATTAGCAGATACTATCTAATGAAGAATACAAATGTACTTAAAGTTAAAATTAATGATGAACTTGTGAATGTGTTAAGATGGCAAAAACTTCCAATGTTAAGGGAGACTTTAGCCAATGAATAATTGGGTAACTAAGTTGCAAAAGTATCGAGCTCGAATAAAGGATCATGAAGGTGATATTCATGCTTGGGCATCCTTGGATTGGGATTTTGTTGAGCGTCAAGTTGCAGATTTGGATTCTTGGCCAAAGAGTAAACGCGGCCCACTTTACGGAGTTCCATTTGGTGTTAAGGATATCTTTGATACGGTCGACTTGCCAACGACTTATGGATCAGAAATTTATAAAGGAACCCAACCTGTTTCTGATGCTGCCTCAGTAGCTAGACTTCGTGCAGCAGGGGCTATTATTATGGGTAAGACGGTATCTACAGAGTTTGCATATCTTAAACCAACAAAAACAAAAAACCCAATTGATTTTAGTAGAACTCCAGGAGGGTCATCTTCGGGGTCTGCCGCAGCTGTCGCTGACAAAATGATTCCATTTGCATTAGGTTCACAGACTGCTGCATCAATAATTCAACCAGCTTCATATTGTGGGGTCATTGGCTTTAAACCAACATGGGGGTTAATAAGTACAGCTGGAGTTAAGACATTGGCCAGTTCATTGGATACGGTTGGGGTTATTGCTGAGACTGTTGGTTGTGTCTCTGATGTAGTTACTATTTTAACTGGTGCTCCTGATTTCCTTAATAATTTGGAAATATTTAATCCCCCTAATTTAGCAATTCTATTTTCACCAGAATGGACCTCGGCATCCACTAAATCATTGATCCACTTTAGCAAAGCTGTCTCTCTTGCTAGAGCATCTGGAGCTAACATTAATGAGGGCAAGGTGCCAGTTTTGTTTGAGAATTTAGCATCTGAGCAAGCTCAGTTGATGGCATATGAGGCTACTCGCGATTTGGCCTATGAAAGACATGTTTATTTTGATCAATTAAGCCAACCTCTGCGTGATTTATTTTTTCAGGGTGAAGGCATTAGTGCAAAAGAGTATCTATCTATTAATCAGAATAGGGCTTGGGCTCTTTGTTCTATTGAAGAACTGTTTGGAGATTCTGATGCTTTGCTAGCTCCTAGTACCGTTGATATAGCCCCAAAAACTGAAGAAGGGACTGGAGATCCGGTTATGAGTAGGACGTGGACCCTTCTTGGACTTCCTTCAATTACTCTTCCATGCGGTTATAGCAAAAATGGTTTGCCATTTGGGTTGCAGATAGCTTGCCGACCTAGGGATGATTCCAAGTTACTAGCGATTGCACAGTGGTTTGAGCGAATATTATAAAGTGAATTTTCTTAATTTTGTTTCAAAGTAATGGATTTGTTAATGAATGAATCGAGAATGTTAATTTGTTAATATTTAAGAAGTTAATAATTCCATGTATTCTCTTAACAGGATTGCTTTTATTTTTTTATTTAGATCTTGATAGGTCTGCAAATTGGCAGAAGATTGCGGCCAATTATTTACATATAAAATTATGGGTTTATGGAAATTTAAAAACTTCTTTGATTTTGTATTTCGTTATTTATGCAGTTTCGGTTGCATGCTCAATCCCTATTGCAAGTTTTCTGACTCTGGTAGGGGCAGCTGTTCTTGGGTGGATCTCCTTGGTGCCAGTTATTTTAGGGGCCACATTAGGTGCTTTAATAGTTTTTTTGGCTGCTCGTGGATTATTATTTGATTTTTTAAGTCATCGAGTAGGCCCATTTTTTAATGACTTTTCTTCTGGGTTTCAGGACTCTCCTTTTTTGTGGTTGGTTACATTAAGACTTATACCTATTGCTCCATTTTGGGTTGTAAACATTATTCCCGCAATTCTGGGAATGAAGACAGTCACGTATGTCGGTGCTACATTTTTAGGAATTTTGCCTGGTAGTATTATCTATGTTTCAGTTGGGAAAGGCTTTGATCTAATTCTTATGAGTGGAGAGGTCCCCAATTTAGCTGTCTTCTACAACATTCAAGTTTTTGGACCTCTAACTGCACTTAGTCTAATGGTTTTGTGTGTGATTTTGATAAAAAAGAAACGGCAGAAGAGTAACAGGACAGAAGACCAAAAAACTTCATCTGAATAGTGGGTTGAAACTAGTATGGGCGAAACTCGCTTTAGTGGGCATTTTTTTAAAAAAGTTAAATTTTATGTATATAGGAAATGGCTTGGAAATTCTAATTTTAAGATGTTTTATCCATATTAATGTAGAAATGATCGTAAAGATTGACAAAGTCTAAGAGAAATTTTTATTTTAGCATTGAAATATAAAATCTCCACCAAGTTTATTAGGCATTTTGTATTAAAATAGAAGTGTCAGGGCGACCAGATATCATATCGTATTGATATAAGGTTTCTGTGACATGGATTTGGTATTTTTCAAAAATATTGGAACGGCCCTTTTTTTGTGCGTGAACGTGATTTTTTTCTTGGTACCAGGATTCAACTGCTTCTTGGTCACGCCAGAATGATAATGAGAGGAATTTATTTTGGTCAGTTAAACTTTTGAATCGCTCAACTGAAATAAAGCCATCTATTGTAATAAGTTTTGATTTTAATTCTGCAGATAGATCAAAATACTTCTCAATGTGATTTTTTTTAGGTGTTACTTCAAAGATAACAATGATCATAAAATGCACTCCTGACAAAAAATTTAAAGAAGAAGATTTCTTAAAATATTATTATATTAATTATTAAAATCTAATAAACTACAGTCACACAGTTTAACCTGTTTATTAGATTAATTATAAAGTCTTTCATTTCTATGTGTTCACAGTGTAATAGGGTTCTCTTTTTTTATGTAGACTAGAAGTAAAGTTAGGTTAAATTCGTCAATACTTTCATTATAATTTATCATCGATAGTAATGATTGGCTTTGTTTTAAATTTATTTGAATGTGATGACTCTCATGGAATTTGACCTACATGACTTAGTGGGAGTATTCGGATCTTTGCTTATAGCAGCAGCTTACTTTTCTGTATCAAATCGCATTGTTAGCCCGGACCGGCCATTATTTCATTTAATTAACCTGGTAGGTTCACTATTTATTCTCTACTCATTATATTTCAAGCCCAATACTGGTGCAATACTTATGGAGGTTTTGTGGTTTCTTATAGCACTAACAGCTTTGATTAAGTTTTTGAGATGGTAAAAAATAATAATAAGATGGTGGTGATTGATATTTGCGATAACTATTAAATAATTTCAATATTACTCTCGTTTCTCAATGTAATAATGAGATATTTAGTTTTCCTTTATGATGTTAGTTCCAAATTTGATATAATTTTTCTTTTAAGTTTAGGAACTTACTAAACTCTTCTTTTATGCTGAAGAAGGATCGAGACGCTGGTAACTGTTGCAAAAAAACACTTCGCTAACAGTTGAAATAAAACCATTACAAAGGCGACATGGGTTTGATTGATGTGAGTGCTGAGTAGATATTGATTAATGCTAAAATCTTATATTTTTAAATTTGAAAATTTATTTTACAACAAACTTTCCAAGCATCCCACTTTTAATGTAATTATCGACGTAAAAATTGTAAGTACCTGGTCGGATGGGGATAAAAAATACATCGATAGTTCCTTCTTTATCAAATTCAACAGCGTATATACCTCCAAATGGTTTGACTTCTTTGTTATCAATTGAAATTTGATCGAACCATGCATTTCGAGATAACTCAGGGAACATGATTTTGTATTCATCACGACCATCAGCTATAATTCTCCATCGGTAGAATTTCCCTGTTTCTAGTTGAAATTCTTTATGGGAAAATCCTTTTAACGCATCGATTTTCATAGTGTTAAGTCTCTCGGCGCGCTTGGTTAAATTACCTTTAGCAAGACACTCAGTTGCAAAAGAGAAAAATAACAAAGCTATCATTGAGGTGCACAACCCTAACCCTTGATATTTTCTTAAGATTAATCTTAACCATCTAGTTCGCATTGTGTTTCTCCTTCGTCATATCCCAACGTATCGAGATTGTTTTTAATATGGATAAATCCGTTTAAGGGTGCGCGATCAATAACAGCATTAAATGTGTGTAATAAAATTGGTTGTCTAAGTTGGTTATTCCAGAGACGAAAACTACTAGGGTTTCCTTTGTAGGTATCAATAGCAGCACTTGGAGTTGAAATAATCTTTTTTATTGAATCTATATTCATCGATTTAATTTTAGCTATAGTATTAATTATAGATTTAACACCAACCCAGGCCGCCCAGTCTTCTTCACTCATAGGACGATTTTTTATCAGCCGTCTAAATCTTTGATTCAATTGTGGTGCCCCGTGACGTTCCCATGTCCAGTGCCACGAAGATGCTTTTAGTCCTTCAGTTCCAATGATTGGTCGTGCTAAAAATGTATTATAGGGTATGTAACGACTGAATTCACCATTATAATCAGCAACAAAGATAACGTCATAGTTATTGTTACTAGTTAGTAACTTAATGTTACTATTTTGACGTTGTCTAGGGTCATTTGAAAGAGTGAAGCTCTTGTCTCCCGTAATCTCAAGGTTTAATCTTTTTGCCGATGCGAGGAAAGAGTTGGCGTAAGCATTGTCACGTGAGAGTGGGCCTCTTAATATGAATACCTTTTTCCATTTATTTTTAGATAAAAATTGTGCCAATGCATCGGTCAGCATTCTATAGCTTGGTATTGTGTGATATAAATTTTTATTACAATTTTTGTTTCGAGATTGATTATATTTATTCCTTATATTAAAGAAAATAATATCCTTTTTTTGAATAATTTTTACTATATTTTGTAAAAAATGAGGAGGTAGGTCGAGTAAAAATACTTTGGCTGACAAGCGTGAATGCAAATTATTGATAATTTTAATTGCATGATCACTAGACGTTGCTGATTTTTCTATCAATTTAAAGTTGACCCCGAGTGAACGGGATAGAATGCGGCTTTCTTTAATCGCCATTTTTGCTCCAAAAATAGGCGAGTAAGATTGATTCAATTTTAACCCTGTATAACGTTTCTGAACTGTATAGTTGGGGTCATTATTTAAAGTCATAAATACAAAATGAAAATCATTTGCGTCAGCCACAATAGGGCAGAAAAGAGTTATTATGAAAATGTAAAGTTTTTTTGTCTTAGTTAAATACTTATTAATCATCAATTAGAATTCCATAAGGCACGCGGCCAACTGGGATAGAAGTTAAAGCTTTTAGTGATTTAGTATCTATAACCGTAATGTCGTCAGATAAGCCATTCGCAACATATAGACGGGTTTCATCTTTAGTTAGAGCAAGGCCCCAGGGACGTTTGCCTACGAGAATATAGTCAACAATTTCACGAGTTTTAACATCAACAACTGCAATATTATTGGCACGCCCCAAAGCTATGTAAGCTCTTAGACCATCTTTAGTCATGATGATATCAACTGGCGTAATCTGTTCAGGTCTGAATCCAGTTGGACGGAAAACAATATCTTCAATAATTTTTAATTGTAAAACGCTAATAATATTGATCATACCAGCTAGTTCAGCGGAAACCCATAATTCTTTTTCGTCAGGGGTCAAAGCAAATCGTCTTGGGCGAGTGTCTGTAGGAATATCGGCTATAACTTTTTTAGCATCGGTATCAATTACATGAACGAGATTTGCAGCTTCAGAAGCAACAAATACTAATTTTCCATTTGAAGTTATCTGAACCCCTTCGGGCTCTTCTCCTGTTTCAAATGTATGCAATAATTCTTTTGTTTTTATATCAAAGACAGTTAATGACGCATCTTCTTCATTAGAAATGTAAAGGTGGCGGTTGTTAGGGTGAAGATCGAATGTTTCTGGCTCTTCAACGCCGCGGATGCGGTCCACTAATCTTTGACTTTTAACATTATAAATAGAGATCTGAGAATCATCTGCACAACCAACATAAAATTGAGTTTTATTTCCACTAAAATGCATGCCTCGCGGTCGGCGACAAGTTTTAATAGTTTTAATAACCTTATGCTTCATATTAAGCACTGTGATTTGACTACTTTTTTCATTACTTACAAAAATTAGGTTTGTGCCTTTCCCGTGGGTTGGAAGAGTCATTGTGATGACAAAAAATCCTCCAATAACCAAGCTTAATATAGCCTTCCTAAAATTTGAAATACTGAGAAATATTAACTTCATTCTTAATTCCTGAACTTGTGCGCTGTTAAGTTAAGCATAATCATTAATAAAATGGGTCTATACCCAATTAACATGGATATAGTCCAGTCTTAAGATGGCATTATTCCAGACAGCAGTTTTGGGTAATGTTGTTTTAACTGCATTCTTATTTTCTCAATTTTATTGTTATCAGGACTCCGTGGACGCTTAAAGTTAATTTTGTGTTCTAACACAATGCTACCTGGGCGACTTGACATAAAAAAAATTTTATCAGCAAGATAAATTGCTTCACTGAGGTCATGTGTAATATAAAGAACGGCACAGTTATTTTTTAAAAATGCCCTAATTAAAGAGTCGCGAAGGCGATTTGCAATAGGTAAATCAAGGGATAAAAACGGTTCATCAAGAAGAAGTAATTGCGGCTCATTTATGAGAGTGCGTGCAAGAGCTACTCGCCGTTGCATACCCCCAGATAGGTTTTGAGGATACGCATTGGCAAAGTCGCTTATAGCCATTTCTTCTAGGAGAGCATCTATTTTTGAAGCATTGTTTTCTAAGACAACAAGTTCAATATTCTCGCGAACGGTTAACCACGGCATTAGCCGAGGGGATTGAAACATGTAACCTGGAGTTGCAGAAATTGACGGAGTTTTTCCATTTATAAAAACCTCTCCTGCAAAGTCTGTATCCAAGCCGCTTGCTAAATTAAGCAGTGTCGTTTTTCCACACCCAGATGGACCCATTATGCAACAGAATTCTCCACGAGAAACTTTAAACTCAAAATCTTTTAATACACAGAGTTCCTTACCTGATTTTTTGTCAGGGTATGTCTTATTGATTATGTTTATCTCAATTGACTTCATTTTCGCCATTCTGATAGTCGACGGTCGATAGGTGCAATCAAAAGGTACTCAATTATCATAACGATACCTATGAATGCAAAACTATAAGATAATATACTTGTGATATCAAAGAATTGGAAAAATATTCCTAATTTGAATCCCACCCCGTTACTTCTTCCAAGCAACTCGACGATCAGAACAATTTTCCAAATCAGTGCTAGGCCAGCTCTTGCTGATGCCAATAGATATGGATAAAGTTGGGGTAAAAAAATCTTCAGAAAAAGACGTTTTGATGGCACCCTGAAAACTGAACCAACCTCTAATAGTTCTTGATTGACAGCTCGTGCTCCCTCTCGAACATTGACTACAACTAGCGGGAATTTATTTATTGAGACAGCAAGTATGGCCGCAAATTCTCCCAACCCAAACCAGATATAACATAGGATAATCACAACTAAAGCTGGTAAGTTTAGAGCTAAAATAAGAACTCCATCGAGTGAAGCATCCCACCGCTGGTACCGACCCATAATTAAACCAACTGCCACACCTATAGCCATTGCTGTAAAAAAACTTACAACAACACGCATTAGGGTAATCCCAAGTTGGAAAGGTAAATCGCCTTGTATCATATGATCGACAAAATTAATCAAAACCTGATTTGGGCTAGGAAGAAAATCACTATTTGAATAGGTTGCAAAAAATTGCCAAGCAGCGAGAAATAATAATGATGAGAGAAATCTTAACCAAGGACCTGAAATGCCCATAAGCTTATAATGTTTCATTAGTCGATCAAATCTAAAACCTAAAGCCTGACCAAAATGTACCTGGTGCAAGCACAGGTTTATTCCCGATGAGGTCACGTCCGCCATATTTGACTAAAATAGAAAATAGGGATGTAGCCGCCGCTATATCCTTGTCATTAAAACTTTTTGGGATTCCTTTTCTATAACCACTTTTAAGGGCTTCAAATGTTTTATCATTTTTTGCTTTAGTAAGAGGGCGCAGTCGGTCCCATTCAGAATCGGAACTTGCAAGTATTTGTTTTGCAGCGCGCAAACAGCGAAAGAAACTTTGTACGGTACCCAAATTAGATTTTGCCCACCTTTCATCGAAAACCCAACCAATTAGGGGTGGCGTCGTTTTAATTCCAAGTGCTGGTAGTAATCCATCAATGCTTAAGAACTCAGTCATGCCAGCTGCTTTTAGTTTAGCATTATAATGCCAAAAATTTAATATGGCTGGAATGTCGCCTTTTAACATGATTTTGTTAAGCAAAGGTGGTGCAGCATATGTCGGCTTTACAATCTCTTTTAGGTCTTTGCCGATTAGTTTTTTTGAATATGCTCTTAGCATCAACCAACTTTTGTCGACTGGTCCCCCTGCAATTCCTAATTTTAATCCTGATAGGTCTTTTAGAGACTTTATGTTAGCATCTGGGCGTACCATTAACCCACCAACTGCAATGGAATGAGGAACAAATGTATAATATTTTTTAGAATTTCTTTGGCGTGAGACCCAAAGCCAATCGGTAACGATTGCGTCAACCTCATTGCCTTGGAGGGCAACGGCAGTAGCATTTTTGCTTCCTAACTTTGTAATATTTAGATCAAATTTTTCTTTTTTATCAAGTTGATGGTGCTTAACGGTATCAAGCTCCCAGTTAACAGTTCCATATGCAAGCACCCCAACGTGAACTTTTTTATAATCAGCCTTAGCATAGTTGGGGTAGACAACTGAAATTAATGAAAAGATCCATAAGACTCTTAAAAATTTAAAACTCAAATTATTCATGACTACGACCTTCATCAATCAAGAAGTTCTGTATTTATTAATCTTGTAATCTAGAGACATGATGAATTTTGCCCCAATATTGATTATTTATCAATGGTTCAAAATAAACATTAGTTAATTTAATTGATAGATTTAGCTTTATGATTAGTAGTGCTTTGTTTTGGATTATAAGCGTAAATCGCAGCTGTTAGAAAAAAAACTGTAGAAACAAATACAACACTTGAAGATATCAAGTTGATTTGCCCATAGAGTGCGAAACGAATTGTTTCTATAACATGGGTAAAGGGATTAAAGAGACAAATTTTATACAAAACATCACTACTCTCTTGCATTTTCCATAAGGGATAAAGGCTTGATGATAAGAAGAACATCGGAAAAATAACAAAATTCATTATACCTGCAAAATTTTCAAGTTGTTTAATAGCTGATGAAAGCAACATAGCAAATGAACCAAGCATCAAACTACTAATAATTAAGACTGGAAGTAAAAAAAAATAACCAGATAGCTTTACAGAAATACCGAATAGGAATGCTATTATAAGAAAGGTATAAACTTGAATTATTGACACAAAAGTGCCTGCCATTAATTTGCAGATTAATAAGTACCACCTAGGTAGTGGACTAATCAATAAGGTCTTCATGCTCCCCATCTCACGATCATACACCATTGATAAAGAACTTTGCATACCGTTAAATAGTTGAATCATTCCTACCAAACCGGGCATGATATAAACCTCATAGGAGACATAAGTTTGGTATGGTGGAATAATAGAGACCCCTAAAGCTGATCGGAAACCAGCGGCAAAGATAAAAAGCCAAACCAATGGCCTAACTAATGCCGCAATAAACCGCTCCCTTTGATGGATAAATCTGAGTCCTTCACGAATTAGAATTCCGTTAAGACACCTCCAGAAATGAGCTACAATCATGATTTTAATTTTCCTGTAAGGTTATCAAAAATTGTTGTAATACTGTCTTCTTTAAAACTTGTGAGCACCTCTGACACTGGACCGTCGACACATATTTCACCATTGTTGAGGATAATTACGTGATCCTCATTAAAAACTTCATCGATCAGGTGGGTGGTCCACAGCACCGCTGTGTGGTTTTCTTTTGCGAGCGAATGGATATGCTCAACAATTTGGCGGCGAGTTGGAACGTCAAGGCCTACGGTGGGTTCGTCAAGTAATAATATTAAAGGTTGATGTAAGAGTGCTCTTGCAATTTCTACTCGTCTCCGGTGACCCCCATTTAAGTATCGAATTTTTTCGTCTTGTCTCTCAAACATGTTAAGTCGCTGAAGCTCTATCTTAATTCGGTTAAGTGCGAATTTCTTTTCCAAGCCATATAATGAAGAATGATAAAGTAAATTCTGCTTAACAGTTAGATCAAGGTCTAAGGTTGATTGTTGGAACACCACTCCTATTTTTTTCAGTGCTTCCATTGGGTTCTTAGATAGGTCAAAATTTCCAATTTTTATTTCATTTGTTTTAACGCCAAATAGATTTGTTATTAATGAGAGTAAGGTCGTTTTTCCTGCCCCATTTGGT
>Ga0114999_10009597_pt1 | contig 10586 bp, 8 predicted proteins | sample ArcticOcean_MG_C_3_FD_89820 | JGI IMG/M metagenome (GOLD analysis project Ga0114999, IMG submission 89820) | Marine microbial communities from western Arctic Ocean - ArcticOcean_MG_CB8_126 | ecosystem: Environmental > Aquatic > Marine > Oceanic | place: Arctic Ocean: Canada Basin | collected... | reverse complement strand
GTCAGCTGCGCCCAGCCCTCCCAATCGGCATCCGCGAGGCCGTACTCGATGCTGGCGATGGGGTAGGCGTCGACCCAGCGCTCGTAGAGCGAGATAAGGTCGCCACTGCTCAGGGTCACGCCCTCGCGCTCCAGAACGTAGGCGCCGTCGCGGTATAACTCTGAGGCGGCGACGTCCATCGCCAGCAGGACATCGCGCCCCGGCTCGTAGCCGGCCGCGGCGATGGCCTCCATGAGCAACTCGACAGCCGCCTCGTTGGACGCTAGTGACGGCGCGACGCCGCCCTCGTCGCCGACGTTGGTGGACATGCCCCGCGAGCGGACGAGGCCGCGGAGTGTCTGGTAGACCTCCGCGCCGCATCGCAGCGCCTCGGAGAAGCGCTCGAAGCCGACGGGTGCCAGCATGAATTCCTGGAAGTCGGTGGAGTTGACGGCGTGTCGGCCCCCATTGAGCACATTCAGCAAGGGAACGGGCAACAGCGGTGCACGGCCCACCGCCAGCGACCGGTAGAGCGGTAGCCCGGTGGCGGCCGCGGCGGCGTGTGCTGAGGCCAGTGAAACAGCCAATATGGCGTTGGCGCCCAGCGCGGCCTTGTTGGGCGTGCCGTCCAGCTCGCGCATGCGGCCGTCGAGCGCCGCGTGGTCTGCCGGGTCCATCCCGGTCACCGCCGGTGCGATGCGCTCGTTGACGTTGCCTACCGCAGTGAGGACACCCTTGCCGCTGTGGCGGGATCGGTCGCCGTCGCGCAGCTCCAATGCTTCGTGCGCTCCAGTGCTTGCGCCCGAGGGCACGGCGGCCCAGCCGGTGTTGCCGTCGTCCAGTGAAACGACAGCCTCGATGGTTGGGTAGCCGCGCGAGTCTAGAATCTCCCGTGCCACCACCGCCGTGATTCGCGCCATGGTTCTCCTTCGCATGCCGGGCCTACCGGGAGTCGGCGTGAGTCTAGCAGGCGGCCGCTGGTCGCCCGTGCGTAAAACCATTCCCGTAAGGGTGACCCGGCCTGGCCGCCGCGTTATCCTAGGATCCCCGCGACAGAGTCCGGGCCCAGGGAGGGACTACGTGAACGACGAGACCACTCGAACGCTCAGTCTGTTGATTCTCGCAGCGTCCATAGCCGCGGTGGTGGCTGGCATCGCTGGATCTTGGCCGTTGCTGTACGGCCTTGCCACTCCGGTCGCGGTCGGCAGCGCCGCGTTTGGCCTGTCGACACTCTTTGGGCGCGACTAGGCGGAGAACCCCTACAGCACCACGGAGAAGCCTCCAATAGCGCCTTTCGGCCGGTGAGCGCATGGGCTACGTCCTTGGCGACGCCGTCAAGGATTGGGTAGTCGGTCAGCGCATGAAGCGCGACGCGCAGGCACTTGGCGGGTGGCGATACCCGCGCACCGATGGTGTCCGTCAGAGTCCATACCGTGAACGGTGAGATCAGGGACCCTCGTCGGCAGGTAGTCGATGAGGAGCACAGGCCCAACGGGCGCCGTAATCGGATGGTCGTCCGCAGCGTATCGACGAGCGCACTCACCCGTGCGGCCAAATCGCAGATGGCGCCCCCCTGCCCCCACCGCCGAGTAGCGCTCGACTGTTGTTTCGGCGCGGCTGGCGTGACCCACGAGGTCGTGCAACGCTCCAGGCGCCAAGCGCAGGATTGGCCCAGGCGTCGGCAGGCACAAAGGAAATGGCATCAGTGAAGTAAGCGATGGCTTTAGCGAACGAATCGCGGCTCACTGCATATCCCCGGCCCTGAGCGCAGTCGGGTTAGCGGGAGACGAAGGGGCCGAGCACATGGGTCGCGGCCTCGGCGGCATCGAGGATGGGCCCGGGGTAAATGCCCACGAAGACCATGCCTCCGAACAGGCCGAGCATGGTGACGGTGCTCAGCCGAGGGAAGACGATTGCCGCGGAGCCGCCCTCCGGCTTGACGAGGTACATCTGGCGCACAATCCTCAGGTAGTAGTACAGCGACACGAGGCTCGCTAGCGCGGCAACGACGACCAGCCAGAGCAGGCCGGCCTCCGCTGCCGCCGTGAACAAAAAGAACTTGGTCACGAAGCCCGCGAAGATGGGCAGGCCCGCCAGCGAGAGCAGGGCGCTGGCCATGACCATGGCTGCCAGCGGGGAGCGGCGGGCTAGGCCGGCGTAGTCGGCGATCAGCTCCCTCCCGCTGTGCGCCTCCACCGTCACCACCACCATGAAGGCGGCCAGGGTGGTGAAAGCGTAGCCGACGAGGTGCAGGATGACGGCGTTGGCAGCGGCCTGATTCTGGACGCCGCCGCCGATGGCGTCACCGATTGCGACCAAGCCCACGATGACGAATCCGGCCTGGGTGATGGAACTGTAGGCTAACAGGCGCTTGATGTTGGTCTGTGTCAGCGCGACCAGCGCGCCGACTGTCATCGTCAGCGCAGCCAGCACGGCGATGCCCATCTGCCACGAGTGGAACGATTGCTGCGTCGCCTCCGTGAAAAAGCGCAGCGCCAGCGCGAACGCAGCGGCCTTCGACAGCACGGAGAGATGGGCTGTCACCGGCGTAGGCGCTCCCTCGTAGGCATCTGGCGTCCACATGTGAAAAGGGACGATGGCCAGCTTGAACGCCAAGCCCGCGGCCACCATTGCGAAGCCGATGATGACGGTCGGCTGGCTTGCGAACATCGCGAGTGGCGAGTCCATGAAGCGGAAGAACGTAGTGCCGAGCGTTCCGTACAGCAGGCTGATGCCGTAGAGCAGGATCGCCGAGGACACTGCGCCTAGCAGGATGTACTTGGTCACGGCCTCGGCGGAGCGGGGGTCGCCGCGCGGCAGGCCCACAAGGGCGTACAGGCTGAAGCTCAGTAGCTCGAGCGCGATGTACGCGGTCAGGAGCTCGCCGGCAGAGGCCATCATGATGGAGCCCAGCACGGAGAACACGAGCAGCGCGTAGTACTCCCCAGGGTTCTGGAGCTTCTTGCCGACGTACTCGACGGACATGAGGACGACCGCCACCCCTGTCCCCAGGAACAGCGCCTTGAAGAGTAGCGCGTAGCGGTCAACGAAGTAAATTTGGCCGTACAGCGTTTCGCCGATATTGCGCAGGTCTACGAGGCTGTAGCCGAGCACCGCAAGCATGCCAACCGCGGCCATCGAGGCGGCGATTGCATTGCGGCGATGGTTTAGGCGAGCGGGCAACACCATATCAACGGCGAGCACACCAATGGCCAGGCCGGCAAGCAGGAATTCGGGGATCAGCAGCGTGAAGTCGACGCTCATGGCCTACGCCCCCCCCAGGCCCGCGACCAGCGCGTCGACGGCCGGGCTGAGCACGCGCAGGAAGGGCTGCGGATAGATGCCCACAAACATGATCGGGATGACCAACGCACTGGCCGCGATCCACTCGGTCCTTGACAAGTCCGGGAGCCGGTCCCAGTCACGGGAGCGCGGCCCGAAGAAAACGCGGGCGATGAGCCGCAACATGTAGACGGCCGTGATCGCGGCCCCTATGACACCCAAGACACCGAGCCACGGCTCGGTGCGGAAGGCGCCGATGAACACCATGAGCTCGGCGATGAACCCACTGAGGCCCGGTAACCCCAATGAAGTGAGCCCCGCGATGATGAAGAATGCCGTGCCCCAGCGCATCCGCGATGCCAGCCCGTTGAGGACCATCGTGTCGCGGGTGTGGGTTCGGTCGTAGATCCCGCCCACCGCCGCGAAGAAGAGCGCAGTCATCACACCGTGGGAGAACATCTGAAGCGCCGCACCGGTCAGGCCCAGCGGATCCATGGTTGCGATGCCCATGAGCACGTAGCCCATGTGGCTGACGCTGGAGTAACCGATAACGTACTTCAGGTCGGTCTGAGCCATGGCCGCGATGGCACCGTAGATGACGTTGGCTGTCGCAAGGATGAAGAGCACCAGCGCCCAGTCGCCCATGCCGCCCGGCAATAGCGTCATGCCGACCCGGATGATGCCGAAGGCGCCCAGCTTCATCAGCACGCCGGCGTGCAGCATGCTCACGGACGTCGGCGCCGCGACGTGGCCGTCCGGCGACCACGTATGGAAAGGCCAAAGGCCGGCCAGCACGCCGAAGCCGACCATGACCAACGGGAACACGATACGTTGGAACGTCGGCGACAGCGCTCCGCCGGAGATAGCTTCCTGGAGCGTGAGTATGTCGAAGGTGCCCAGTCCGACCTGCACGTAGATGGCGATGATCGCGACCCAGACGAGGACGCTGCCACCCACCAGCATGATCACCAGCTTCATCGCCCCGTACTCCTTCGTCCGCGCGAAGGTGGCGTAGGTGGAGCTGGACCCCCAGATCCCGATGAGCAGGAACATGGGGACGACGGCGAGCTCGTAGAAGAAGAACAGGAAGAAGAGGTCGATCGACACGAAGGTGCCATAGACGCCAGCGATGAGCAGGTAGAGCAGCAAATAATAGGGCTTCTGATCGTCGTCCCGTCGGAGCGCGATGATCGCGGAGGCGAAGGAGACGATGCCAGTCAGCAACACCATCAGCACGCCGATACCGTCGACGCCAAGCCGGAAGTCGATGCCTAGTTGCTCCACCCAGGGGTAAACCCTGATGAGCTGGAAGGTCTCGGCATCGGCCCCATAGTCGAACACCCAGAAGGCGTAGATCGACCCGACGAGTAGCAGCAGTCCCGCGCCGACACCCGTCCAGCGCACCACCGTCTGGTAACGACCAGGGATTAGCACTAGCGCGACCACCACAAGCATCGGTAGGTAAATCAACGATTCGAGGACGTGCGTTTCGAAGTAGCTCATGTGCCGCTACGCCCTCAGCCAGAAGAAGAGCCCGATGCCGATGACGCCCAAGACCATGCTCACCCCGTAGTCGGCGAAAAGACCGGTGGCATGGTGCCGCAGAGCGCGTCCGGCGTTCATCGCCGATGCAGCAGCGCCGTCGACGCCACCATCGTTGATGGCGCGGCGGTCGAAGAACGCGACGCCTCTGCTGGCCCTGAGCACGACCTGGTCGATGGCCCACTGGTAGGCGTCGTCGAGGTAGTACTTGCGCTCCACCAGCCGGTGTAACGCTCCGAAGCGTATGCGTATCGAGTCCACCAGGTCCCTGCGACGGTCGTACAACCACCAGCCGGCCGCGAAGCCGCCGCCGGCTAGCACGATGCTCGCGACGGTCCACTGCGCCACGACCTCGAAGCCGTGCGGACCATGCTCCTGCAGGAACAGGAATGAGCCGATGCCGTCGTAGGTGTCGCCCCAAGGGAGCGCGAGCAGACCGATGACGACGCTTAACCCCGCCAAGACGGCGATGGGGATAACCATAACTAGCGGCGACTCGTGGGCGTGTTCGGCGTCGGCGCTGAGCTCACCATAGAACGCCAGACGCGTGGCCCTAGCCATGTAGAGCGCGCTCAGCACGATGGCGAGCAGGAAGAAAATGAGGTAGGCCGGATTGAGGCCCTTTTGCACGGCAATCAGGATTTCATCCTTGCTCCAGAAGGCGCTGAGCGGCGGGATACCGGCGAGCGCCAGCGCCCCGATGGTGAAGGCGACAGCGGTCAGCGGCATCCGCCTTCGCAGCCCGCCCATGCGGCGAATATCGGTCTGGCCATCCATGGCGTGCATGACGGACCCGGCCGCCATGAACAGGCTTGCCTTGGCGATGCCGTGAGTCAGTAGATGGAAGATCGCCGCCGTGAAACCGCCAGCGCCAAGCGCTAGCATCATGAACCCAAGGTGGCTCATCGTGGAGTAGGCGAGGATGCGCTTGAGATCGGTGCTGACCAGGGCCAGGCTTGCGCCTACCAGCGCGGTGATCAGCCCGATCAGCGCCACCGCGGTCAGGGCGTCGCCTGAAGCCTCGAACAGGGGGAACAGGCGCGCCACTAGGAACACGCCGGCCGCCACCATGGTCGCCGCGTGGATCAGCGCGCTGACAGGGGTGGGGCCCTCCATGGCGTCCGGTAGCCAGACGTGCAATGGGAACTGCGCAGACTTGCCCATGGCCCCAAGGAAGATCAGGAGCGCGCTGCCCGTGACCAACAAATTGCTCAGCTCCTGGCCGGGGGCCGGGTGTGAGACCCGCTCCAAGATCTCGAGCGTGTCGAAGGTTCCGGTGTTGACCACCAGCAGGAGGATACCAATGAGCAGCCCGACGTCGCCGATGCGAGTGGTGATAAACGCCTTCTTGGCGGCCTCAGCAGCCGAGCGGCGCTCGTACCAATGTCCGATGAGGAAATAAGAGCAAAGGCCGACCAGCTCCCAGGCGAAGTACAGGAGGAGCAGGTTGTCCGCCAGCACCAGCGTCAGCATGGCGGCGGCGAACAGAGAGTGGACGCCAAAGTACCATGGCAACCGCTTGTCTCCTGCCATGTAGCCAAGCGAGTAGATCTGCACCGCCAGGGCGACGAATGTGACTAGGCCCAGCATGATCACGGTCAACGGGTCGACGATGATGCCCAACGCCACGTCGATGCGGCCCGCCGTGAACCATTCTACGGTGAAGTGGTACTGACCTACGCCGTGCTCGAGGAAGTCCTGGAGCACGAACCAGAAGGTCGCGAAGCCGGCCGAGATAGCCAAGACCGACAGGAATCGGCCGCGGTCAGGCAGATTCTCGCGCATGAGTGCGATGACGCCGAAAGCGCCGAACCCATAGATGGGGATGAGCCAGGCCCACTCCATGCCTAAGCTTCCTTGCCTGCGCTCTCCCGAGGAGAGCGCGCGGCGCTGGCGCAAGGATCAGGACTATTGATGATGAAGCGAGTGGTCATGGCTAGCCCCGTAGCACGTCGATCTCGTCTAGGTTGACCGAGCCGTGGGTGCGGAAGAGCCGCAAAATAATCGCCATCGCCAGCGCGACCTCGGCGGCGGCGATGGTGATGACGAAGATGGCGATGACAAGCCCTGTGACGTGGTCTGCACCGCGGTAAGCAGCGAACGCCACGAGGTTCACGTTCACGGCGTTGAGCATCAGTTCGACGGCCATGAGCACCAGCACGGCACTGCGGCGGGCCAAGACACCGTACAGGCCCAGGCAGAAAAGCGCAGCGCCCAGCACCTCGAAGTGGAGCAGGGTCACGATCGCTCCTCAGGGCCGCCCGAGCGGGCGATGACGATGGCCCCGACCAGCGCGACCAGCAGCACCAGCGATGCGATCTCGAAAGGCAGAGCCCACTTCTCGAAGAGGACGGTGGCCAGGGTCTCGATGTCCACGCCGGAGCGGTCGACGCTGTTGAACTGACTGGAGTCGCTGACGAAGGCGATGGTCAGCACGGTGAATAGGCCGGCGCTGGCCACCGCCGCGAAGGGCCAGCGCCGGTGCTCACTGGTGAGTTCGAACTCACCCCGGCGGGTCAGCATCAGCGCGAACAGAATGACGATGACAATGGCTCCGCCGTAAATGAGGACCTGCACCAACGCCAGAAAATCAGCGAACAGCAGAACGAACAGCCCCGCGACGCCACCCAACGCGGCCAGGAGCAGCAGTGCGGCATGCACGACGTTACCCGTGGTGACCATACCTACGGATGAGGCTAGGATCACGGCCGCGAGCACATAGAAGATCGCTAGCGTCACTTAGGACTCTGTCCTCTCGGTCTGGTTGGCGCTCGGCTCGGCGTTGGTACTCCGAGCCGTCGCGGTTGCCGCGCGCTTTGCCAGCGCGGCAACCGCGACATTCTTCTCGGGGTTTACCGCCTGCCAGCGAGTTTCTGCCATGTACTTGCGGCCCTGGCCGAGGAGCAACTCGAGGTCAGACCGAGCGCCGTTGCGGGCGAAGCTCGATAGCTCATGCTCGTGCGTCATCTCGATGGCGTCGAAGGCGCAGACGTCGACGCAGATGCCGCACAGGATGCAGCGATTGAGGTTGATCTCAAACGTCTCGATGATCTTGCGTCGATGGCTCTCGCCCGACTCGAATTTGGGATTGTCGTGCATCTGTGCCGACATGCACTGCGTGGGGCACTCGCGCACGCACACCATGCACCCGGTGCAGAAGGGCTCGGCCGCGGTCTCGTCCCACAGCAGCGCGGGGAAGCCCATGTATCGGTCCTGCACCGGCAAGTGCTGGTCTGGGTAATGCGCAGTCACCGGCTTGCGAAATAGCCAGCGTAGCGTCGTTAGTAGTCCCTTAAGGCCCGATAACATGCGTTTGTTCCCTTAGCCCGCCGTGGACTCGACCTGCGGGGTGTCCGACGTCGGCGCCGAGCGCGCCCGATGAGCGATGGCCTGGCGGGCGTACCGGCGAGCCCGCTCCATGGCGGGTTCGCGCTGGCGGCGTACCTGGAGGTAGCAGGGCACCGCGAGTGCGGCAGCCGACAGCAGCGTTAGCGACCAGATGGGCCAGCCGTAAAACTGCTGGACCGCCGCCGCGACCACCGCTGTGAAGGATAACGGAATGAGGAGTTTCCAGCCGAGGCCCATCAGCTGGTCAATGCGGAGTCGTGGGTACGAGGCGCGTATCCAGAAGATGATCAAGACCACGGCGTAGGTCTTCCCCAGAAGCAGCGCCACTGCCGCCACGTCCGGCAACTCCCCGAAGGGCCAGCGCCAGCCGCCGAGGAACAGCAACGCGGTTAGCAACGCGATGACGAAAGTATTGATGTACTCGGCCAAGAAGAAGACGGCCCAGTGCGCCCCGCTGTACTCGACGAAGGGTCCACCAACGACTTCAGACTCGGCGAAGTAGATATCAAAGGGAGTGCGGCCGACCTCGGCTATCCCGGCAATGAGGAACACCACTAGCGCCAGAGGCAGCACCGCGGCGTAGGGCACAGTTCCCTGGGCATCGACGATCTCCACGAAGTTGAGGCTGCGGGCGAGGATCGCCACGCTGAGTAGCGCCATGATGATCGGAATCTCATATGAGACCAGCTGCGCGGCCGAGCGAAAGCCGCCCAGCACGGCGTACTTGCTGGCTGAGCTCCAACCGGCCAGCACCATGCCAACGATGCTGAGCACCGAGAACGCGATGAAGAAGAAGAGGCCCAACTCTAGGTCGCGGACCACCAGCTCGCGGGCGAACGGGATGGTCAGCCACACCACGAAGCCGGGGACAAAAACCAAGAGCGGAGCGACGTAGAAAATGGCGCGCGCGGATGGGCCAGGGCTGACATCCTCTTTGAGCAGCAGCTTCAGCGCATCGGCGACGGCTTGGAGCAAGCCAAACGGGCCGACGCGCGTCGGCCCGACCCGGCCCTGGAGCCGGCCCAGGAACTTGCGCTCCAGCCATACGAGCGACAACGTTACGACCATGAGTCCGTTGAACAGCGCAAGCAGGCCAATGGAAACGAAGAGAATGTCTCGGCCTTCGACGCTCACCGGTCCACCTCGCCGAGGACGATGTCCAGCGAGCCAAGGATGGCCACGGCATCGGCGACGTAGGCGTCGCGCAGCATCGGCTCCAGCGCCACGAGGTTGCAGAAGGACGGTGGGCGCACCTTGAGTCGGTACGGCTTGTCGGTCCCGTCGCTGACCAAGAACACGCCTATATCTCCCCGCGGGTTCTCGGCGTGGACGTACACTTCGCCCTTTGGCGGCCGTGCGATGCGTCTCCCCCCCGCCATGACCGGGCCTTCGGGCAACTGGGCCATGGCCTGCTCAATGATGTCCAGCGACTCGTAGCACTCGCGCAGGCGCACCCAGTAGCGGTCCCAGCAGTCGCCGAACTCGCCGATGGGCACGTTGAAATTGAAACGGTCGTAGACTTCGTAGGTGTCGTCCTTGCGCACGTCGTACGGGACCCCGCTGCCGCGGAGGCAGGGTCCCGTGAGACCGGTGCTGATGGCCGTCGCGGCGTCAATGACCCCGATGCCGCGGGTGCGCGCCAAGTAGACCTCGTTGAACGTGAGGAGCCGGTCGACTTCGTCGACGCCCTTGCGCAGGTCCGCCACGACGGCCCGGACGCGGCTTGCGAAGTCGGAGGGAACGTCCTCCTTGAGCCCACCGATGCGAAAGTAGTTGTGCATCATGCGGGCGCCGGTGACGTGCTCGAACAGGTTCTGGATGCGCTCGCGGTCGCGGAACGTGTACATGACCGGGGTCATGGCGCCCACGTCGAGGGCGTAGGTGCCGATGAACAAGAGGTGGCTGGCGACCCGATTGAGCTCGGCCAAGACCACGCGTAGGTACTGGGCGCGCTCCGGCACTTCCAGGCCCATTAGCCGTTCAACGGCACGGACGAAGACGTGCTCGTTGTTGAGGTTAGAGACGTAATCGAGGCGGTCGAACAGCGTGACGACCTGGCCGTAGGTCTCGTTCTCGCTGATCTTCTCGGAGCCGCGATGCAGGTAACCGATATGTGAGCGACAGCCGACAATGCGCTCGCCGTCGAGGGACAGCACCATGCGGAACACGCCGTGGGTCGCCGGGTGCTGCGGCCCCATGTTCAGCATCATGTCGACGGAATCGAACTGTGGGTCGGTGGTCGCCATGCTTAGTACTCGTCGTAGCCGTGCATCGGGAATGACTTCAGGCCGGGGTGCCCTTCGAAGCCTTCGTACAGAAGCAGCGGAGCCAGATCGCTGTTGCCGTCGAAGCGCACACCGAAAAGGTCGTGGGCCTCGCGCTCGTACCAAGCAGCCGCCTCCCAGAGCGGAGTGACGGTGGAGATGGCTGGGTCG
>Ga0114999_10009594_pt1 | contig 10587 bp, 9 predicted proteins | sample ArcticOcean_MG_C_3_FD_89820 | JGI IMG/M metagenome (GOLD analysis project Ga0114999, IMG submission 89820) | Marine microbial communities from western Arctic Ocean - ArcticOcean_MG_CB8_126 | ecosystem: Environmental > Aquatic > Marine > Oceanic | place: Arctic Ocean: Canada Basin | collected... | reverse complement strand
GATTAGTTGTAGAAGGTGTTGAAATTCCTCAAGATGTTCGGGACGCAGATGTTGCTTTGAGGAAATACGAAGGAGCACAAAATTTACAACCTGGAGTTATAGTTTTATTTCCTGAGATTAGTTCAGTTGAAGGTTTAACTGCGCTATCTAGTATTGTAGAGGCAGTTGATCGAATTGGAGCCATGTTTGTTAATAGAAATCAGATTGCATCTGATTTCGGACGTAAACCAAATTTTTCAGGCTTGAATAACTATATTTTATCACGTACAGCGATTGAAACACGTGCTAAAAGAATTCCTTGGGTGTTGGCAGAATATGATAAAAATATTCAATCAAAATTAATTTCAACTTCATATAATTCAGATGCTTTTGGAATTGTTGTCACTTCTGAAGCGCAAGTTTCAGGTATCAACTCACTTTTCACACCTAATATTTTTGAAGTAGACCATGCAAAAAAGATTGTAAATAAGTCTGAAAACTTGCAAAATCAGCAAGATTCTAAACTAAATGCAAACTTTGGTTTAGGCAAAATAGCATTGAGAAGAGCTTATTGGTTACTTGAACAGGTGAAATTAATATCGATGAGAGAGAAAAAATAACTAAACGTATAGTTGTATTTCAATTAAATACATTTAAGGAATTAATATGCCAGCAGTAGTCGTAATAGGTGGACAATGGGGTGATGAAGGGAAAGGCAGAGTTGTTGACTTTCATGCGCGTTATTGCTCTTTGATTGCTCGATATTCGGCTGGAACTAATGCTGGCCATACAATAATGAATGATAGAGGAAAATTTGCCTTACATCTTGTTCCTGCGGGTATATTCTATGGTGATCGAACTTGTGTGATAGGTAATGGTGTTGTGGTTGATCCAGATAAACTATTGAATGAGATCGCGATGTTAAGTGAGCGTGGTGTTGATACTTCAAACTTATTGATTAGTGATCGTGCGCATGTAATTATGCCGTGGCATCAAGTGATAGATAATGCTGATGAAGAGTTACGCGGGGCGCAGGCTATTGGTACGACAGGAACAGGAACGGGACCTGCGTTTCATGATAAAGTTTCGCGGATCGGTATCCGTGTCGCAGATCTTATTGATAAAACTGTATTTCCTGATCGGCTTGCAGAAGTTCTTAATTACAAAAATAAAGTTATTGAGAAACTTTACGATCGTGAAGCTTTAGACTTTGACAGTATACTAGAAGAGTATACGGAGTATGGCGATAGGATTGAGCCCTATGTGGCAGATACTACAACTGTCGTTCAAGAAGCTCATTGGCGAGGAGAAATGATTCTACTTGAAGGTGCACAAGGATCTCTATTAGATCTCGATTCAGGTACATACCCTTACGTTACCTCTTCAGTTCCAGCTTCTGTTGCTGCAGGTGCATCTATTGGGATTGGGTTAGGTCCTACAGCTATAGAACGTGTTGTTGGTGTCTACAAGGCTTATCAAACTCGAGTGGGACATGGTGCTATGCCAACTGAATTATTTGATGAAAATGCTGAAAAACTGCGTGAAGGTGGAGGTGGAGTTCCTGGAACAAGTGAATATGGGACTACAACTGGTCGTGCACGTAGGTGTGGTTGGTTTGATGGAGTTCTTGCTCGTTATACCTCAAGATTGAATGGAGTGACGTCGGTTGCATTAACGCGCTTGGATTCTCTGACTGGATTTCCCAGTGTGCGAATATGTGTCGCCTATGAGTTGAATGATGAGCGTGTTACAACTTTGCCCGCGGCAATAAATGAAGCTGCAAACTTAGTTCCCATTTATGAGGAAATGCCAGGATGGGATCAAGATATTTCAAGTGTACGTAATATAAGCGATTTACCTAAAGAAGCTCGACAGTACGTTCGACGAATTGAACAATTGATAGGTGCCCCAATAGATATGATTTCTGTTGGTCCAGAGAGAGATCAAGCAATAGTTACTCGAGATATTTTTGGTGGTAATCTTTAAATAATTTTAGGAGTCTATTAATGGAAAATTTGGTGCTATTTCTTCATATTGCTGCTGCAGCTATTTTTGTAGGCCCGCAGTTACTTTTATTTTTCGCAGTGATGCCAGCAACGTGGCTGATTGATGATGAACGATTGCGGCGTGATGTTACTTTGGTCATTTCTAGACGTTTTGGGAAAATAGCAGCATTTGCTCTATTGATTTTATTGTTAACAGGGTTATACCAATTTTATTTTATAGTGCCTGACACTGTATCAAGTGATATAGCTACCTATAAATTTGGTCGTATATTCATGTTGAAAATGACGTTGTTTATTGTTGTTCTGGGACTAGTAGCTTTACACATAACTTTAGGTAAAAAAATTGGTAAGTTAGTAGATGCATTAGTTGAGGGGGAAGATAATAGTTTTGCATTGGCTGCTGCAAGGCAAAAATCTTTTATTTGGTCAGGAGTATTGTTATTTGTTTCCTTTTGCATTCTTGCGCTAGGAGTTTTGTTAGGTAATCCACAGTTTTCATATGTTATTAATTAAGTAAGTTGTTGTGGGATATAGTTTTATGGATAAAAAAGAGAATCAATTTTCCTTCCAGGTAAATTCTGTCGAGAAAAATTTTTTACATAATTTCTCAATTGATGGATGTCCTTTATTTAGTGAAAGGCTTGAAGAACATTTGGTTGCCGTTAGCCGTGGGGAATCTCCAGCTGTGGGTAGATTTTGTGGATTTTGTTTTACACCTACCGGCCCAAACACTGAAATATGTGGACATTGTCAGAATAATTTTCTGTTAGATAAAAAAACGGTAGAGATTGTTCCATTGGCAGTCACTGAAATTCTTAGGGAACAAAGAAAAATTGAATCTAGATTTGTGAATGGATTTGCCTATTTTGGAGTATTACTTGCTGTTTTGGGAGGCTTAGTTGTTGTGCTAGGAATTCCTTACTTACGTGATCACTTAATACCTGCAACAATTGTATATGCATTGATTTTGCTTGTAGGTGTTCGTATATTGGCGGGTGTTTTAGGTGGATATTTTGGTGACAACATAGGATATAATCGTGCACGAAAAAGAACAATTCAGTCTTGGGAAGAACTTAAAACAGCTGTTGAGTAAAACTTCAGACGAGTAAATCAATTTTTTGTTTAATCAATTCACTTTCGATTAAGATGGCATTTTCATTTGAAATTTGTATAAGTGGCATCCTTGTAGGTCCTATAGAAAACCCAATTTTTTCTAGTGCATATTTCAGAGGTGTAGGGCTGGTTTCAGAAAAAAGAACATTACATAAGGGCATGATTTTTTTGTTAATATTTTCTGCTTCTAAAGTAGAACCAGTTATTTGAAAATCTAACATTTGACTAATTTGTGATCCGACCAGATGTGATGCTACTGAAACAATACCTACTCCACCAATTTCCATGATAGGTAGAGTGTCCGAATCATTTCCCGACCAGACATAGAAATCATTGGGTGCTTGATCGATGATTATTTTAATCTGATTTAAGTCGCCACTTGCTTCTTTAATTCCAACAATATTTGGTATTTTTGCTAGCTCTAAAGTGGTTGTAGCTTCCATGTTGAGTGCAGTTCTGGAAGGGACGTTATATAAAAGACACGGTAAAGATGTTACTTTCGCGATAGCTGTGAAATGTTCAATTAATCCTTGTTGAGTAGGCTTATTATAAGCTGGTACGGTCAACAGCAATCCATCTAAACCTGCGTTCTCTGCTTCTTGGCACAACTTGATTGATTCTGCAGTATTATTATTAGTAGCACCAGCTATAACCGGTATTGATTTACCCACTGCATTTTTTGTAGCCTTCCATATTTCTATTTGCTCGAATGAGCTAAGAGTGGGGCTTTCTCCTGTTGTACCTGTAGAAACTATTGATTCTGTTCCAGATTGGACTAATTTCTGTGCCAGATTTTTAGTCATCTCAAGATCTATATCACCATTAGGTTTCATAGGTGAAGCCATTGCTGTAATTAAGCGTCCAAAATTATGCATTGTTACTCCGCAACAAACCTCGTGTTAACAACTCTTCAGCAATTTGGAGGGCATTAGTTGCGGCACCTTTCCGTAGATTATCACTTACACACCAAAATACGATGCCCTTATTATTGTTGACTGTTTCATCTCTACGAAGTCTACCAATGTGTATCAGATCATTACCTTCAGCAGTTAAAGGTGTCGGGTATTCGTGTGGTAGATCACTTATCGAGATACCCTCTTGTTTTGAGAGTGCAGAAAAAATTTCTTGAAGATCAACGGGGTTCTGAAATTCTACGTGTATTGTTTCTGCATGACCTATTATTGTCGGTACACGAACACATGTTGCCGTAATAGGCAGATCAGGTAAGTGCAGAATTTTACGAGTTTCATTTTTCATCTTTATTTCTTCTTTAGTGTAATTACCTTCATCGAAGTCATCGACCTGTGGAATAACATTCATAGCTATTTGTTGTGGATAAACGATTGGTGTAGGAATAGCGTTGCCTTGTGTCAATGATTCAAGTTGGTTTTTCAATTCCAACACAGCAGCTGTTCCACTTCCTGTGACAGCTTGATAAGTAGATGCTGTTACTTTAGTGAGATCTGATATGGATCTCATGGAGTGTAATGCGAGTGCGAGTGGAGTTGTTGTACAGTTAGGAATTGAAATTATACCTTCATGCCAACTTAAGTCAGTAGCGTTTACTTCGGGGATTACAAGCGGGACTGTTCGATCCATACGGAAAGCAGAGCCATCATCGATCATTACAGATCCCATTTCTCTTATAAATGGTCCCCATTCTTTCGAAGCTTCAGATGTTGCAGAACAAAAAATAATATCTGAATTTGCAAGAGATGCTTTACTTACTTCTTCAACGGTAATATTTCTATTTTTAAATTTTAGTGATTTACCAGCAGATCTTGCGGTTGCGAGTAGTTTTAGATCTTTAACAGGAAAGTTTCTTTCTTCTGCAACGCGAAGAAAAACATCTCCTACTGCTCCAGTGGCTCCTATGATAGCTATATTTGGCAACACACTCCCCTTTTACGTTAATTAGAAATATGCTTATTTTAGTCCGAATAAAGAATCAAGACCATTAAAAAATGTGCCTTGTTTCATGACTTCTCGAATTGACATGAGAACTCCAGGCATAAATGAATCTAGACCTGTCGAGTCATGTCGTAAGCTGAAAGTTTGTCCCTCACTTCCGAAAATTACTTCCTGATGCGCAACTAATCCAGGTAATCTTATAGAATGGATAGGTATTCCACCTAATAAACCTCCACGTGTATTTTCGATATGAGTGATTTCAGGAATATTACTGATGAAATCACTACCTCGATAATTGCGCATTTTTTCAGCAGTAGTTAATGCTGTACCGCTAGGTGCATCTACTTTTTTGTCATGATGAGATTCAATAATTTCAGCAGAATCGAAATATTTTGATGCTAATTGTGAAAAATGCATAAGCATTACAGCTCCAATTGCAAAATTAGATGCAACGACACCGCCTAGATTTTTCTCTGACAACTTCTCTTTAAGGGATTCAAGTATTTTCGTATCTATTCCACTAGTACCTATTACTGGGCGTACATTATGGTTTAGAATTGCTTCTATTAATTTGGGTATTGCTTCAGTGTTTGTAAAGTCAACTACCACATCTGGTTTAACTAATTCAAAAAGTTGGTCAGCATCATTATGGGAAGCTAATTCTGCAGGAATGTCGATATTGATAGCTAGCGGGTCAAGTATACCTACCACCTCCATATCATTAGCAGAAGTGATTGCATTATAAACAGTAGATCCCATTCGACCTGTTCCACTAATTACGACACGTATCATTTTTCCTCCAGACAATAGGATAGTGGTAAAATTAACTAATCATTTTCCTCAATCGAATCTTCAGCGAATACTCCGAATTCTTCACCTTTCCAAACAGTAACTATAAAATCTTCTCTTTCCGGGTCAGCAGATAGTACTAATCGCTCATCAATTTCACTAATTAATTCTTCGATTTCATCATCATTCATGGAAAAATGGACAGATAATGTTGCGTGTGTTTTTTCTGATGTAAAATGAAGATCTACTCGACCCAATGAATGATCATTATTTTCTATTGCCCATTGTTCTGAGTGGGAAGTGCGTGCTTCACGTTCAAAGGAATACTGACTCATAGGAACCACCTTAGGGATTTAACAATAATTCTACTAAACTAAAATAAGGTTATTGCGATGAATAATTTCAATTGAATGGGCGTACCCTAATGTTGCTGAAATATCATCAGAATGTTTACCTGCTATTTTTTCAATTTCTCCCAGATCATAGTTTACGATACCTGTAGCTATGTGCGCGTTAGAATCTGAATAAATTTCAACAACTGATCCCCGTAAAAAATTTCCTTCAGCACTGAGTACTCCCGCTGGTAGTAATGATGTACCAGAATGCCGTAGTGCTTTTGCAGCGCCTTCATCTATAATTATGCGACCTTGAACTTGCAATCCTGACATAAGATGTCGTCGTCTGCTTTCGGTTCGATCACCTGTTGGTAAAAAAAGTGTTCCAATTTTTTTGCTATTAGAGGCATCTACAATTACAGAATCTCTATGGCCATGAGCGATAATGACATGTGCACCATGTTGAGTTGCCAGACGCGCAGCTATAATTTTGCTAGACATTCCACCAGTGCCTCTTTCACTGGGGGAGCCAGCCATTTTGATTATTGAATCGTCAATTTTTTCTACTTTTTCTATTAAGTAAGCTGAATTATTTTTGTGAGGATTTTCTGAAAAAAGTCCTTTGGTGTCAGTTAAAATGAGTAAAAGATCAGCGTCTACGAGATTTGCTACTTGTGCCGAAAGGTAGTCATTATCACCAATAGTTGATTGGTCGATTTCTTCTATAGATACAACATCATTTTCATTAATTATAGGCAATATTTTTAACGATAACATTTGTATAAGAGTATTTCGCGCATTCAGATATCCTGCACGATCATTAAGATCATTTCTTGTGAGTAATGCTTGACCAACAATGATAGAGTGTTTTTGGAATATTTCATCCCAACTCCTCATAAGTTGTGCTTGTCCAACTGCAGCTAATACCTGTCGGGAATGGACATCTTTGGTTGTCAGAGCTTCTGTTCGAGAGTTGGAATTAGCTTTATAGCGCCCAGCTGCAATTGCACCTGATGTTATAAGAATTACCTCAATATCATTCTGAATAAGAGTTGTGATTTGCTTTGCAAGAGAGCTCATGGTTTTTTGATTTAATGAATCCGTGCCATTAGTTAAAACATTGGTTCCTATCTTTACTATAATTCGCTGAAATTTTGTAGTTTTCATTTTTCGATCCAAAACATCTAGGATTAAGATACAGCAGATATATTCTATTGATATAATTCTCTTCTTAGGATGACTAAATAATGATACTTAGTCGAGGATAATTAAGTAGAAAATTATGTTTGTTTGAAGGTATACATTTTAGAAAGAGAAGTCGCGGAGGCAAGACATTATTTTTAAGAGTAAATCTTTAGGTTTTATGGTTATTGTTTTAGCCAGATCAATAAAAAACTATACTGAGGATCGTGGTACACAGATGGCTGCCTCGATATCTTACTATGCCCTGTTTTCTTTAGTTCCATTAATTGTTTTGGCAGTTGCTATTTTTGGAATTGTATTAAGAAATGCAGTTATTCAGGAAAAGTTGATATCTGCCATAGTTGATGCTCTTCCTCTTTCAGAAGGTGATGTGGCGGAGGTGGTTATGGGGGCTACGTCTTTATCTCCACAATTAGCTATTATTTCATTTATTGCAGTGATCTGGACTTCAGGAGCATTGGCAGGTGCATTAAGGCTTTCGCTTAATGTAGCTTTTGACACAGAAAGGAGACACCCTGCATTAAGAGGAAAATTAGTCGATTATGCTTTGGTTCCGATTTTAGGAATTCCTGTGATGGGTAGTCTTATACTTTCAGCCTTTTGGCAGATTTTGGAACAAAAAATGGAAAGATTTCCTTTTGTTGATGATTTGAATTGGATTTGGTCCTTAACTACGATTTTTGTTTCGTTAATGCTCACCTTTATAACATTTAGCCTATTTTACCGTATCGCTCCTAATCGTACCGTTTATTTCCGATACATCTGGCCAGCAGCATTTATTGCTGCGATTGCCTTTGAAATTATGAAATATGCTTTTGGAATATATTTGAGTAACTTTGGTAATTATGATTTGGTTTATGGTGCCTTAGGTGGTGTAGTTGTTTTACTATATTGGGTATTTCTAAGCGCGAACATTTTTATTTTAGGTGCGGAAATTGCTAATCAAATACCACGAGTATTACATAAACAATCTCGACGTGATCATATTGTTAATACTGGACAAGATAGTGCATCACCGTGGAAATTAGTTAGAAATTTCTTGGTAGGATTATTGTTGGATCCTCGAGATGTTACAGGTAGATCGCCTACGATTTCGCAGGTAAAAAAACGAGATAATTAACAGTTAAAAGTATTCTTTCTAATGTTATGATTGAGTTGAAACTCTTAATGCAAAGGTAATTTTCATTTCTTCGATTTTGGTATCAATTTGTGTAGAAAATTCTAAAGGTTTATTGGATTGTATTGACAGAGCTAAAGTTTCTGATGCTATATATTGTTGATGAGTCTTAATAACCTCATCTAACTCAAGTGAATCTTCATCGATGTTGTAAAAAACATCTATTCTATCGGCTACATCTAAATTTGCAGTACGCCTTAAGTCTTGTAATCGACGAACTATTTCGCGCGAAAGTCCTTCAGAGCGAAGGTCTGACGTAATTGATGTTTCTATGAGTGTTAAGTAGCCACCGTCTTCAGCTGCTGCCCAACCTTCGTTTGGTTCAATATCTACAATTAGATCTCCACCACTTAATTCATACCCATTAAATGTTATAGATTCTCCTTTGCGAATTACATCAACAATTTCCACAGGATCTCTTAATGTGATCGCATCACTGATGTCCTTAATTTGCCTTCCAAATTTCGGTCCTAATACTGGTAAATTAGGACGGACAGAATAAGATATTTTTTCAGAAATATCTGATTGAACTTCGACATTTTTTACATTAAGTTCTTCTGCGATTATGGGACTAAGTCTTCGCAGAGACTGTAATTCTTCGTCGGTTCGAGGGACTATTATTACTGACGCAAGAGGTTGGCGGACTCGGACATTTGCTTTTGAACGTGCAGCACGGCCAAGTGAAACCATTCGTTGGACTATGTGCATTTCACGATTAAGCAATGGATCGATATCTTTATTTTTCGGTTCAGGCCAATCAGAAAGATGAACAGAATCTGGAGCATCTTGTATATGCTGTGAAACTAAATTTTGGTAGATAGATTCAGAAATAAATGGAGTGAAAGGTGCTAATAATTTCGAAAGTGTTACTAAACACTCATATAATGTTCGAAAAGCTGAACGGCTATCCGCATCATCACCAGATCTCCAAAACCTTCTCCTACTTCTTCGTACATACCAATTAGACATTTCATTTACAAAATTTTCTATGGGCCTTGCTGCTTCGGATAATTCATAAGCATTTAAGGATTCTGTAACTTGTAAAACTGTATTTTGTAATTCTGATCGAATCCATAGATCTAGTTCACTTAATTTATCTTCATCAGATTGATTAGAAGGATCAAAGTCAGTGAGATTTGCGTAGGTTACAAAAAAAGAATAGGTATTCCATAATGTTGATAAAAAACGGCGTGCTGTTTCACCTATCAGATCGTCTGAAAATCTTCGTTCATTTCCAGGTGGTGAAGCAGTGTACATGTACCAGCGAATAGCATCTGCGCCGTGTTTTTCAATTACATCCCATGGATTAACTACATTTCCTTTCGATTTAGACATTTTTTGGCCATTACCATCAAGAATAAGGCCTAAACAGATCACATTTTTAAAAGATATATTTTTGTCAATGGAATTTGAATGATGTAACAAAGTTGCTAGCGCATGTAGTGTGTAAAACCATCCTCTAGTTTGGTCGACCGCCTCACATATAAAGTCCGCAGGGAAAGAATCAGAAAAAATATCATTATTTTCAAACGGATAATGCCATTGTGCATATGGCATTGCGCCTGAATCAAACCATGCATCCGCGACTTCAGGTGTGCGTGTCATCAACGCACTGCAGTTTGCACAAGGTATTTTTATTAGATCTATAAAGGGCCTATGTGGATCGAAGGTGCTAGTTTGTTGTTCCATTTCATGGAGAGATTCTGGAGTTGCATGTTTTTTTAGTTCTTCGAACGACCCTATGCAATCAATATGTCCACACTGTTCACAAGTCCAAATTGGTAAGGGTGTACCCCAATAACGCTCTCGTGAAATCGCCCAGTCTACATTACCTTCAAGCCATCCTCCGAAACGACCATGTTTTATATGGGAAGGAACCCAGTTGATATCATCGTTGTTACTGATCATTTCTTGGACTACTGTGGTTGTTCGAATGTACCAAGAAGGTTTTGCATAGTATAGAATTGGCTGATCACACCTCCAACAAAAAGGATAAGTATGTTTGATTTGTTGAGATTTAAAAAGCAATCCTCGATTTTTGAGATCGCCGATAATATGTGGATCAGCTTTTTTT
>Ga0114999_10009593_pt1 | contig 10587 bp, 7 predicted proteins | sample ArcticOcean_MG_C_3_FD_89820 | JGI IMG/M metagenome (GOLD analysis project Ga0114999, IMG submission 89820) | Marine microbial communities from western Arctic Ocean - ArcticOcean_MG_CB8_126 | ecosystem: Environmental > Aquatic > Marine > Oceanic | place: Arctic Ocean: Canada Basin | collected... | reverse complement strand
CGAGCAGCGACGCCAGATCCGGCAGGTTCCGGTCCCTCTCGATCAAGACAGGCACGGGTCCGGTCCGCGCCAGGACCGCCGCCAGAAGATCCCAGACCGCATCCGGAACCGCGGCGCCATGGTCGTCGATGACCAGATCGCGGATGCCGAAGCGAGCCTTGCCATGGCCCGCGACATGAATCTCGCCCACCGCGTCGAGCGGTACAGCATCGAGCCAGGCCGCCGGGTCGATCCCCAGATTGGCCGCCGAGACATGAACATTGGCGAGATCGAGCAGCAAGCCACAGCCGCTGCGCGCGACCAGGGCGGCCAGGAAATCCGGCTCGCTCATTTCCGCGGCGGCATCGGCCGCGTAGCGGCTTGGATTCTCGATCAGCAGGAGCCGCCCCAGCGCGGTCTGCGCCCGGTCGATATTCTCCGCGACCATGGCCAGCGCCTCGCCCGTCAGGGGCACGGGCAGGAGGTCCGGCAGATAGACGCCCCCGGCCCGGCACCAGGCCAGATGGTCCGAGATGAGGCCCGGGGCAAAGCGGTCGTAGAGCACGCGCAGGCGGGCGAGATGCGCCTCGTCCGGCCCTTCGGCCGAGCCCAGGGACAGGCCGACGCTGTGACAACTCAACGGATAGTCGCAACGCAGGGCTTCGAGCGCGGCGAGCCTGGGGCCGCCAGGGACGCAATAGGTTTCGCTGTGGATTTCAAGCCAGGCGACAGGCGGGTGCGTCGCACGCAGGGCTTCGACATGGCCGATCCGAAGCCCGATCCCCGCGCGGGCCGGTACCGCCTCCTCGCGCATGGGTCCGGTCCCTGGCCGGGACGGAGTCAGCTATCCTCGGGTTGGCCGGCGCCTTGGAAACCCTGGAGCTTCCCGCCGAGCCGTCGGCAGGACCCGGCCGGCACCAGCTTCCATTCGCCGCCGTCGTAATCAGCCGTCGACTGCCCCGCGCAGACATGGGTGCCAGCCATATTGGCGCAGTCGTTCTGCCCAACCTTGGCGATTCCGTAGCATATTTCATGGCCACCGATCTCGCCGCGGCCCTGGGCCTCCGCCTTGCCCGCCGTCAGCGCGATAACGAGCGCGGCAGAGATCAGGGTGGCCGATCCCGCAGCCGTTATACTTACTGTTTTCACATCGATCTTTCGGTCGGAAATACTCATTGCGACATCGCTTGTGGCTTGCTCTTCGATAGACATAGTCCAGCTTCGGTCGTAGGAAAAGACTTGCCGCGCGCTTCCCTTCGGCGCTGCCGGGTCAGAGACAGGGAGATGCGGGTGAAGGATATTCGTCAGGGGCCGGACAAGGCGCGGGTCTTCGAGGAATGGCGCGGCCGCGCCCGCCATTGGGACGCCTGGGCCGATCGCATGGCCAAGATGTCCGACCGCTTCAACCAACCCCTGATCGAGGAAACGGGCATCCGGCTCGGCGACAAGGTCCTGGATCTGGCCTCCGGCACCGGCGAACCGGCGCTCTCCATCGCCCGGACGGTCGGGCCGGAGGGCCGTGTGACCGCGACGGATCTGGTGCCCGACATGCTCGAAAGCGGCGCCCGCCGGGCGCGCGAGGCGGCGCTCGACAATATCGCCTTCGAGGTCGCGGATATGGAATCCCTGCCCTTTGCCGATGGCGAATTCGACCGGGTCACCTGCCGCTTCGGCCTGATGTTCGTGCCCGATCCGGTGCGCGCGCTGGCCCAGGCCCATCGCGTTCTCGCCGCCGGCGGCACGGCCGGCTTCATGGTCTGGGGGCCCTTCGACGACACGACTAATTTCTTCGTCCTGCGCCAGGCTTTCCTCGACCTCTTTCCGGACGAGGCCCCCGATTTCGAAATCCCCTTCCGCCTGGGTGCCGAAGGCGCGCTGAAGGCGCTTTTCGCCGAAGCGGGTTTCGCCGAGGCGGAGGAACGCGAATTGCGCTTCGCCCCCGAAATTCCGGCCACGGTCAAATTCTGGCGCCCGAATGTCGCCATGACCCTGGGCCATCGCCTGGAAAACGAACCCGACTCGGTGCGGGCGGCCCTGGAGGAACGAATCGTCGCCCGGCTCGAGCCCTATCGCGAGCGCGATGTCTATCGTCTGGCCGCCCATATCCGTATCGGCATCGGCCGCCGACCGGCCTGATCCGCAAGCCCCCTAAGGCTTTTCCGGCCCCATCTTCCCTGGCGACCGCCTGTGGTGCCATGCGATAAATTCGCGCTTTACTCTTGATGCTGATATATCGATTTGCTATATATCGATTAAGAGGACGCCAAATATGAACGTTAAAACGCTGTGTCTGGGGATTCTGTCGCGTGACGACGCGACGGGTTACGAGATTCGCAAGCAGGTCACGGAAGGCTCGTTCAACCATTTCTTCGAGGCCGGCTACGGCTCGATCTATCCCGCCCTGGGCAAGCTTCTCGAAGGCGGTCTGGTGGAATGCCGGGCCCAAAGCCAAGACAGCCGGCCGGACAAGAAGATCTACAGCATCACGACGAACGGCCGGTTCGCGCTGATCGACGCTCTTTCCGCCCCGCCGAGTCCGGACCGGGTGCGCTCCGAGTTCCTCTTCACCACCTTCTTCGCGCATCTCCTCTCCGCCCGCCAGGTCGAGAAGCTGATCGAGGATCGGCTCGCCTGGTACCGCGAAAACATCGACCGGATGGCGCGCTGCGAAGAAACCCTCTGCACCGCCGATCGCCCGGCGGGAGAGCGTTTCGCCCATGGCCTAGGCCTAGCCATCTACCGCGCTTCCGCCCAATTTCTCGAAGATCACGGCCATGAACTCGTTGCCGAAGCCCTGAAACTCAAGCGCATGGATGCCGCCGATTAGGCGCGCGCCGCGCACCAGCGGAATGGACTGATGAAACCTTCGCATATCGTTGCCATCGTTTTGGCCATCGGAGCCGGCGGCTGGATTATCTCCGGCCAATTCGGCGAGTCCGGCCCGCCCGCCAATGCCGGTGACCCGCAAAGCGCGAGCGCGGCGCCGGACCGGGCCATCCCCCGCGTCCAGACCCAGGTCTTGCATGCCGAGGACCTGGCCTCCGACATCGTGCTGACCGGCCGTACCGAAGCCTCGCGCGCGGTCGTGCTGCGTGCGGAAACGGCAGGCTCCGTCGTCGACGTCCCGATCGAGGAGGGCAATATGGTCAAGGCGGGCGATGTCATCGCCCGCATCGCCCTGGACGACCGCTCCGCGCGCCTCGCCGAGGCGCGCGCGCTCTACCAACAGCGCCGCATCGACCACGAGGCTGCCAGCAAGTTGGCGCGCAAGGATTTCGCATCCAAGACGCGCGTGGCCGAAACGAAGGCCCTCTACGACGCCGCGCGCTCCAGGGTTCAGGCAATGGAAGTCAATATCGGCAAGACGGTGATCGAGGCGCCCTTCGACGGTGTTCTCGACTTCCGCCACGTCGAGCTCGGCGACTTCCTGGATATCGGCAACGAGATCGCGCAGATCGTCGATCTCGACCCGATCATCGTGGTCGCCCAAGTCTCCGAGCGTGAGGTCGGTAAGCTGTCGCGTGGCGCAGTCGGCACGGCCAAGGTCATCACCAGCGAAACGATCACCGGCACCATCACCTATATCAGCCGCGTCGCCGATCCCGAGACGCGGACCTTCCGCATCGAACTCGAAGTCCCGAACCCGGACAGCCGCATCATCTCCGGGGTCACCGCATCCTTGCACCTGCCGATCGGTTCGATCCGCGCTCATAAGGTATCGCCCGCGGTTCTCACCCTCGCCGATGACGGGCGCATCGGCGTCAAATCGGTCGACGTGGACGGCATCGTCCAGTTCCACCCGGTCGGCATTGCCGCGGACGAAATCGACCATGTCTGGCTATCGGGCCTGCCGGAGACCGTCCGACTAATCGTTGTCGGCCAGGAATATGTGCGTCCAGGTATGAAGGTCGAACCGGTCGCCGCCATCGCGCCCCGCGGGGACGGCTGAACATGAGCCTTATCGACGCCGCACTCAGCCGCTCGCGAACGGTTATAGCGACCCTGGTCCTGATCCTGGCGGCCGGGGCTTTCGCCTATGTCTCGATCCCCAAGGAATCGGACCCGGACGTCAATATTCCGATCGTCTATGTCTCGGTCATCCATGAAGGCATCAGCCCGGAGGATTCCGAACGTCTGCTGATCCGCCCGCTGGAAGAGGAAATGCGCTCGATCGAGGGCGTGAAGGAGATGAAGGCGACCGGTTACGAAGGCGGCGCCTATGTCATCCTCGAATTCGATGCCGGCTTTGATGTCGACCAGGCCCTGACCGATGTGCGCGTAGCCGTCGACGACGCGCGACCAGAACTGCCCGACGATTCGGAGGAGCCGACGGTCCATGAAGTCAATCTGAGCCTGTTCCCCGTCCTCGTCGTGACCCTGAGCGGCGAGGTGCCCGAGCGGACCCTCCAGCGCCTGGCCGACGAATTGAAGGGCGATATCGAGGGCATTCCCTCCGTCCTCGAAGCAAGCATCGCGGGCGAACGGGAAGAGGTCGTCGAGATCGTCGTCGATCCGATGCTGAGCGAAAGCTACGGCCTGTCCCTGCCCTCCGTGCTCGACCTCGTTTCCAGGTCCAATCGCCTGATTGCCGCCGGCGCCATGGACACGGGCGCGGGCCGGTTCACGATCAAGGTGCCCGGCTTGTTCGAGAACCTGGACGACATCCTGAACATGCCGTTGAAGGTGAGCGGCGACGCGGTCGTGCGAGTCAGGGATATCGGCGAGGTGCGGCGGACCTTCAAGGACCGCGAGACCTATGCCCGGGTGAACGGCAGGCCCGCCGTGGCGCTGGAAGTCTCCAAGCGCACGGGCGAGAACGTCATCGACACGATCGAGCAGGTCCGCGCGTTGGTCGAGGCGGAGAGCGCCTTCTGGCCCGAAGCCGTCGAAGTTTCCTTCTCCCAGGACAAGTCCACCGATATCCGGCGCATGCTGGTCGATCTGCAGAACAACGTGATCAGCGCGATCCTGTTGGTCATAATCGTCGTCGTCGGCGCGCTCGGCCTGCGCTCGGCCGGGCTCGTCGGAATTGCCATTCCGGGCTCCTTCCTGGCCGGCATCCTCGTGCTCTATGTCGCCGGCCTCACAGTCAATATCGTCGTCCTCTTCAGCCTCATCCTGGCCGTCGGCATGCTCGTCGACGGCGCGATCGTGGTGACCGAACTGGCCGACCGGAAGATGGCCGAGGGCCTGGACCGGCGCGAGGCCTATGCCCTGGCCGCGAAGCGCATGGCCTGGCCGATCATCGCCTCGACCGCGACCACCTTGGCGGCCTTTTTGCCGCTGATGTTCTGGCCCGGCGTGGTAGGCGAGTTCATGAAGTTTCTGCCCATCACCCTGATCGCCACCCTTTCCGCCTCGCTTTTGATGGCCCTGATTTTCGTGCCCACCCTGGGTGCCTATTTCGGCAAGCCCGGCAATGCGGCGGACGCCGCCGCGCTGCGCAGCGTCGCCGATGGCGAGGAACTCGATATTCGTCGGATATCCGGTTCGACGGGACGCTATGTCCGTACCCTAAACCGCCTCCTCGACCGCCCGGGCACCGTGCTTCTGACCGCCGTCGCCATCCTGATCGCCGTCTATTACGCCTACGGAACATTTGGCCGCGGGGTCGAGTTCTTCCCCTCCGTCGAGCCCGACCGGGCAATCGTCCAGGTCCATGCGCGCGGCAATCTTTCCGTCGCCGAGAAGGACGGCCTGGTCGGATCCGTCGAGGCGCGAATCCTGGAGATGGAGCGCGCGAACCACGAATTCGATTCGATCTATACCCGCAGTGGCAACCAGACCGATCAGCGCGACCAGGCGGAAGACGTGGTTGGAACCATCTCCCTCGAATTCACGGATTGGCAGACCCGCCGCAAGGCCAGCACCATCCTCGACGAAATCGTCGCGCGAACGTCCGACATCGCCGGCATCGTTGTCGAAACCCAGAAAGAGGAAGGCGGTCCGCCGACCGGCAAGGATGTGCAGGTCGAAATCGCCGCGCGCAATCCAGACCTGCTGGCACCCGCGGTCAAACGCGTGCGCGCCCATATGGAGGATATGGCCGGTCTGAAGGATATCGAGGACAGCCGCCCCCTGCCCGGCATCGATTGGCAGATCACCGTCGATCGCGCCCAGGCCCTGAAATACGGCGTCGATGTCTCTCTCGTCGGCAATGCCCTCAAATTAGTCACCAAGGGCCTGAAGGTCGACGACACCCGCCAGAACGAGATCCGCGACGAGGTCGATATCATCGCGCGCTATCCCGACGAATACCGGACGCTGGACCAGCTCGACCAGATTCGCGTGCAGACTGAAAACGGTCTCGTGCCGATCAGCAATTTCGTCAAACGCGAGGCGAAGCCCAAGGTCGGCACGATCAGCCGGGTCGACAGCAGGCGCGTCATGACCGTGAAGGCCAATGTCCATGACGGCGTCCTGGTCGACGACATGGTGCACGACATTGCCGCCTGGATAGGCACGCAGGATTTCAACCGGGGCGTCGAGATCAGCTTCAAGGGCGAGGACGAGGAATCCAAGAAGGCAGCGGCCTTCCTGTCCCAGGCCTTCATGGTCGCCCTGTTCCTGATGACCATCATCCTGGTCACCCAGTTCAACAGCTTCTACAGCGCCGCGCTGATCCTGAGCGCGGTGATCATGTCGACCGTGGGCGTGCTGATCGGCCTGATGGTGATCGGCATGCCCTTCGGCACGGTCATGAACGGCATCAGCGTGGTCGCCCTGGCCGGCATCGTGGTGAACAACAACATCGTGCTGATCGACACCTTCGACCGTCTCAAACTGACGGCGAAGACCCAGCGCGAGGCGATCCTCCGCACCGGGGCCCAGCGCCTGCGCCCGGTCGTCCTCACCTCCGTGACGACGATCCTGGGCCTGCTGCCCATGGTGATGGGCGTGAACATCGATTTTGTCAGCCGCGAGGTGACGAGCGGCGCGCCCTCGACCCAGTGGTGGATTCAGCTGTCCAGCGCCATCGCTTTCGGCCTGGCTTTCGCCACCGTGCTGACGCTTCTGGTCACGCCTTGCGCCCTGATGGCTCGCGCCAATTTCCAGGACTGGCGCGCCCGGCGCCGCGCCAGGCGCTTGGCCAAACGTGCCGGTTCCGACACGCCGCCCGGCCTGCCGAGCCCGGCGGCGTAGCACCGAACGAGACCGGTACGGTTTTGGGCGGAGAAGAGCGCCGAAAACCGAAACGCGTCAGTTGATGCGCGGCATCATGAAGACCTGGCCCGGATAGATCAGATCGGGATCGCGGATCTGCTCGCTATTGGCCTGATAGATGATGTGATACCGAACCCCGGCGCCATAGGTCCGGCGTGCGATCCGCCACAGGCTATGCCCGGGCTGCACCACAACAAGCACGCCATCGGGAAGTTCGGTGATCGGCTCCGCGCGCACGAAGGGCAGTTCGATCCGCGCCGAAACCCCACCCTCTCCGGCTACGCCTTCGGCCATGGCGGTTTTATCGCCCAGCTGATCGACCCGCAGGGTGTATTGACCCGCGGCGATATCGTTTTTGGGCACAAGTTTCCAATGCCCCACCTCATCCGCCCTGGCCGTGCCGACGAAGATATCGTCGAGATAGACGCGGACCTCCGCGTTTGGCGCCGCCGCTCCCGAGAGCGCCAGATTGCCGTCCTTGCCATATTCGATACCCCGCACCGCGAGGCCAACATCGGCCGGCTGGGAGCCGGGCACCTGCAGCACCTTGGTTGCCCCCGGCGCATCGTCCTTCCGCACCTCCAACGCGATCGGCGCAGGCTTCTCGCCCGCCTTGCCTGAGCTTTCCGGCACGGCGAGCACGACCTTGGTTTCGGACTCCGTCTCCGAGCCATCCTCGGCGAGGGCGCTCAGCGAGAACTCCCGGCTGCCAGCGGGCAAAGCCACCTCCGACACGAAGACCCATTCGCCGTGCGCATTCGCCTGCGCACGGCCGATCTCCTTGTCGCCGTCCCGGATGATCACCAACGCGTTCGGCGCCGCCCGGCCGGCGATCACGGCATTGCCCTGGGGATCGACGCGCACGACATCGAAGCTCGGTGGCACGGGCGTGTCCGGCGCGGCGCCGGACGCCTGGGCATCCTTGGTCCCGGCCGGCGCAACCGCGGGCGCAACCTCGGTCGAGGCTTGCGGGGCACTGGCGGCGGGAGCCGGCGCCGTGTCCTGGCCGTTGCTGGCGGGCGCGCTCGCGACCTCCGCCTCGTCCGTGCTTCCGGTCCAATAGTTGAGGCCGATGGCCACGACCAGAACCAGGACGCCGACGCCCCCCAAAATGACGATCCGTTTCAAGTTTCCTCGCCCCTTCGAACCCCTGTCGCCGCAACCGTAATATGACAACCGGGCGGGCACAACGGCGCCGGACTCGGCGCGTCTAGGGCTTCTTGCGCTCGACCACGTGCAGGATCGGCGGCAGCGCCTGTAGATAGGCTGCAATGGCTTCGCGATCGGCGCGTGTCAGCTTGCTCGTGCCGCTCTGGACGACCTCGTACATGACGTCGCCGACCACATCGCCATCGGGCATCATGCCGAGCGACAGGAAGAAATCGAAATCTCCCGCGCTCCAATCGCCGAGGCCGGTTTGCTTGTTAGGCGTGATATTGGGCACGACCGTGCCCTCCGGCCCTTCGGCCGTGCCGGCGAAGGCCATATCCTTCTTCGGACCGCCCAGGAAATCGCGCGGCGTATGGCATTCCACGCAATGGGCCACGGCCTGCACCAGATAGGCGCCCCGATTCCACGCCTCGCCATGGCCAGGGTCCGGCTTCAGGGGCCCGGGCTTGAAATAGCGCCAGCGCCAGGGGGCGAGGCCGACGCGGATATTGTAGGGAAAGTCGAGATCGTGATCTCGGCGCGGCTCGGCCACCGGCGGCAGGGTGAATATATAGGCCTTGATGGCGAGGATATCCTCGTCGGTCATGCCGGTGAACGAGAGATAGGGAAAGGCCGGGTAGTAGAAATCGCCGTCCGGCGAGACCCCCTCGCGCAGGGCGCGCAGGAAATCCGCGTCGCTCCAGCGACCGATGCCATGTTCGGGCTCAGGCGTGATATTCGGGCCGTAGAAGGTGCCGAAGGGCGTCTTCAAGGCCCGGCCGCCGGCCAGCAACTCGCCGCCCTTCACAGTATGGCAGCCCTGGCAGCCGGCCACGGCGAAGAGATAGCGCCCACGCTCGACCGCATCCTCCTGGGCATGGGCCGCCCAGGTGAATGCCAAGGCGGCGGGTGCAAGGACGAGGAAAATTAGGAACGGAACGAGTCGGAAGGTCACGCCACCAGAATAGAGCGGACCGCCGGTCGCGCAAGGCGGCCGGCGGCACCGACCGATGATCGCGGTTGGATGGACCGATCAGCTCTTCTTCTGGCGAAACGCCTTGTGACAGCCGCCGCAGGCGCCACCGACTTCCTTAAGCGCCGCGCCCATCGCGTCCTTATCACCGGTCGCGGCGGCCTCGGCCAATGCTGCGCTCGTCGCCTCGAGCTTTTCGGCAGCCTTCACGAAACCATCCCAGTCGCTCCAGATCTCCGACTTGGCCTCGGTGCTGCCGCTGGGATCGTCGATCTTGGCCTTGAAGGCGCCAGCGATGAGCATCGCGGAGGCATTGATGCCCTTGGCATGCTCGCCGACATGAAGGCCGGTATCCTCGACCTCCGTCTCGCCCTTCATCACCATGGAAATGCCGCCCATGTGATCACCGATCACCTTCATGACCGCCTGACGATATTTGACAGCACCCGCCGCGTGATCGTCCGCCAGAACGGCGTTACCGCCGAAGGCGGCCATCGCCGCGAAGAGTGCGGCGGGGAGAATTGGCTTATTCATGCGATCTGATCTCCCCGTTACGGTCCCTGTTCTGCGATCGGTCGCGCGGTCGGTTCCGGTAAACCGCGCCCGACTCGGCATACGCCGATAGTACGACACTCGAAGTATAGGCCGTCGGCAACCCAGGATTGTCCACAATATAGAAACAGTCCGTTCGAATTGTCGCCGCTCCGCTCGCCCTCCTGGTTCGGCTCGACGGGTCAACCGCCCGAACGAACCCCCCGAATCGGCCCACCGAATTGGCCCACCAAATCAGAGGGTGTCCGGCCGGGTCCCGGGCGCTAGATTGACGCCATGGCCGATATCAGATCCGTTTGCGTCTATTGCGGCTCCTCCCCTGGACCCGAGAGCCACAAGGCCGCCGCAACCCGCCTGGGCGGGCTGCTGGGCGCCGCCGGAATCCGCGTGATCTACGGTGGCGGGCGCGTCGGGCTGATGGGCCTGACAGCGGACGGCGCGCTCGACGCCGGGGGCGAGGTCGTCGGCATCATTCCCGGCTTCCTGGACGCGCGCGAGGTCGGTCATCCCGGCCTGACCGAGCTGCATATCGTCGACTCGATGCATGAGCGCAAGCAGCTCATGTTCGAGATGGCGGACGCCTTCTGCATCTTGCCCGGCGGCATCGGTACCCTGGAGGAAACCATCGAGGTGCTGAGCTGGCGCCAGCTCGGCCTCCATGACAAGCCGATCCTGCTGATCGATCACGAGGGCTATTGGCAGCCTTTCATCGCCCTGCTCGACCACGCCGTCGCGAGTGACTATGCCCGGCCGGCGCATGCCGCCGCGCT
>Ga0114999_10009591_pt1 | contig 10589 bp, 9 predicted proteins | sample ArcticOcean_MG_C_3_FD_89820 | JGI IMG/M metagenome (GOLD analysis project Ga0114999, IMG submission 89820) | Marine microbial communities from western Arctic Ocean - ArcticOcean_MG_CB8_126 | ecosystem: Environmental > Aquatic > Marine > Oceanic | place: Arctic Ocean: Canada Basin | collected... | reverse complement strand
GCGTAAGCCTAGCGCGAAACTATACCGATGATGTGGAATGGTCGTGCGAAGACGGCACGCGTAGCGATCACGATTTTCTCTGCCGCTGTGTCGAATCCGCCATAAAGGCTGGCGCAACCACCGTCAATATTCCCGATACCGTGGGATACACTGTCCCCGACGAGTATGCTGCCCTCATCCGCATGCTGATGGACCGCGTGCCCAACATAGACAAGGCCGTGGTTTCGGTGCATTGCCACAATGATCTCGGCTTGGCCGTAGCCAATTCGCTGGCAGCTTTACGAGCCGGTGCACGGCAAGTGGAATGCACCATCAACGGCTTAGGCGAGCGCGCCGGAAATGCGGCAATGGAAGAAATTGTCATGGCCATGCGCACGCGTCACGATTTGCTCAACTTAGACTGCGGCATCCACACTGAAAAAATCATGCGCGCGTCGCGTCTAGTATCGCAGATCACCGGCTTTGTGGTGCAACCCAATAAAGCTATCGTCGGCGCCAATGCCTTCGCGCATGAGGCGGGAATTCACCAAGACGGCGTCCTCAAAGACGCGCAGACTTACGAAATCATGACGCCAGAATCAGTCGGACTGAAGAAATCGACACTGGTGATGGGCAAGCACTCAGGGCGCCACGCCTTCCGTGAGAAACTACGCGAATTAGGGTACGACGAATTCGGCGACAACGCCCTGCATGACGCATTTACGCGTTTCAAGGATCTCGCCGACCAAAAAAAGGAAATCTTCGACGAAGACATTCTTGCTCTGGTCGATGACGAGATCGGCCGTGCAAATGAACGCATCGGTTTTGTTTCGCTGGCCATAAATTGTGGCTCGGACGGGCCACAGCTAGCGACGCTCAAATTGTCAATCGATGGCGTGGAGAAGTCTTCCACCGCGCACGGCACTGGTCCAGTGGACGCCACGTTCAACGCGATTAAGGACATCTTCCCGCATGAAGCGGAACTACAGCTCTATCAGGTCCACGCCGTGACCGAAGGCACCGACGCGCAAGCTGATGTGACCGTGCGCTTAAAAGAAGATGGGCGGATGGTCAATGGCCAGGGTGCCCATATCGATACCCTTGTGGCTTCAGCCCGTGCCTATGTTCACGCTTTAAACAAGCTCTTGGTGAAGCGGCAAAAAACTGCGCCAGCGGCGCTCACGGCTTGATCGTGAGCGATATAGGCTTGGCAACTCAACCTCCCACCGCGCTTTCTTTCACCAGCGCGGTGGGAATTTAATGGCTCAAACAACAGGCGGTACGCTCTGATGTTTTCGAAACTCACAGGTTTTCTTTCCGCCGATATGGCGATCGACCTTGGCACCGCGAATACGCTTGTCTATGTGAAAGGACAGGGAATCGTCTTGAATGAACCTTCGGTGGTTGCTATCGCCAGTTGGAAGGGCAAAAAGCAAGTTCTAGCGGTCGGCGAAGAGGCCAAACTGATGCTCGGCCGCACACCCGGGAACATCGAAGCCATCCGCCCACTCCGCGACGGGGTGATCGCAGATTTTGAAATTGCCGAGGAAATGATCAAGCATTTCATTCGCAAAGTGCACAATCGGCGCAGCTTCGCCAGCCCACAAGTCATCGTTTGCGTCCCGTCAGGTTCAACGGCGGTGGAGCGCCGCGCCATTCAAGAATCAGCCGAGAGCGCAGGGGCCCGTCGCGTGTTCCTTATTGAAGAACCGATGGCAGCAGCAATCGGTGCGGGGTTGCCGGTGACGGAGCCCACGGGTTCGATGGTTGTCGATATCGGCGGCGGAACCACTGAAGTGGCCGTGCTATCCCTCGGCGGCATTGTCTATTCACGATCGGTGCGGGTGGGCGGCGATAAGATGGACGAAAGCATTATCGCCTATGTGCGGCGCAATCATAACTTGCTGCTCGGCGAATCGAGCGCCGAGCGCATCAAACATAATATCGGTACCGCCTGCCCACCCGAAGACGGCAACGGTCAATCACTGGATATCAAAGGCCGCGATCTGATGAACGGAGTGCCCAAGGAAATTGTCGTCACGCAGCGACAAATCGCGGAGAGCCTGGCCGAACCGGTGGGCGCGATTATCGACGCGGTCAAGGTGGCACTTGAGAATACGGCACCTGAATTGGCGGCCGATATTGTCGACAAGGGTATCGTTCTAACCGGTGGCGGCGCGTTACTCGGTAATCTCGATTATGTTCTGCGTCACGCCACCGGGCTGCCAGTATCCATTGCTGACGAGCCACTATCATGCGTTGCCATGGGGACCGGGCGCTGCCTGGAAGAAATGAAGACGCTCAAGCACGTCTTGCACGAGGCTTATTAAAGATCGGGTTGGACCTTCGGCGCCGGCATCCGGCGCAGATTCATTGGAGGATGTAAGTGCGGGCCTACCGCGGACGCGCCCTGTTATTGGCCCTGCCGCTGAAATCAGTCGTTCAGCGCTTTGCATTTGCGTTTCTTGTGGGCGCCGCCCTCACCGTCATGATCCTCAGCCGGGCAGAACCGACGCTGGTTGATAATATGCGTGGCGCGGTCAGCGACGGCGCCGCGCCTATACTCGAATTCTTTTCACACCCTGCCGCATCCGTCGCTTCCTTTGTGGAGGAAGTCGATGCCTTGTTGGAAGTGCACGAGAAAAATTCGGTTTTGGAAGACCAAAATGCCGCCCTTCTGAAATGGCAATCCGTTGCCGAGAAGTTCTCGCATGAAAACGAAGAACTTCGGCGCATGCTTCGTGTGGTACCAGACCCGGAAGCCAGCTTTATTACGGCGCGCGTTATTTCGGATTCTGGCGGGCCCTTTGTCCGCACCGTCTTGATCAATGCGGGCGAGAACGACCGCGTGCACAAAGGCCAAGCCGTCATCAATAACGAAGGCCTCACCGGACGCGTTGTGTCGGCGGGCCAACATAGCGCACGTATTCTGCTCCTGACAGATTTGAATTCACGTATTCCCGTGATTATGGAATCAAGTCGGGAAAAGGCGGTCCTAGCGGGCGACAATACACCGCACCCGCGCCTAAAATTTCTCGCTGTCGACGCCCGTGTCAATGTTGGAGACCGCATCGTGACGTCAGGCCAAGGCGGAGTTTTTCCGCCCGGCCTGCCTGTCGGCGTCGTTTCACTGGTGAGCGAGGAGCGTGCGCTGGTACAGCCATATGTCAATTGGGACCGGCTCGAGCATGTCACCGTGTTGGACTACACCTTGCCGGGGTTCCTTCCTGAGACAAAACGCGCCGGGCGGATCGGAGCTCTCAGATGAGGGTGGCGACATGGATGGAGCGATCCGAGTTACAACTGCGCGGCCTGACACCATTTACCATTACGTTGCTCCTGGTGCTGGCCTCCGCCGTGCCGTGGCACATCCCGATCTTTGCACCGGTTACTCCGGCGTTCGCGGTGATGGCGATTTATTATTGGAGCATTTACCGGCCGGACAAATTGCCCTACGCCGCGACCTTCTGCCTGGGCCTGTTGCATGATTTATTGACCGGTACGCCGCTCGGGCTATCCGCGCTCATATATTTGCTGGTGCAGGGCGTTTTGAGTTCGCAACGCACATTTTTTCACGGCAAGCCATTTTTAGTCGTGTGGTGGGGATTTTCACTGGTGATGCCCGGCATGGCTCTGGTGAGTTGGGTCATCGCCTCGCTTTATTTCAATACCCTTCTCCCGCCGATGCCATTTGTCGTTCAGGCGGTTCTTACCGTGTTGCTATATCCTTTATTCGGGCTGTTGCTGAGCGCGCTCCACCGACACATGATTCGAGGAACTTAAGGTGCAGGGCGAAACCGGCCGGACCAAGCACTTCACGCGCCGTGCCATAATTTTAGGTGGCGCACAAACATTGTTACTCGCGGGGCTGGCTGGCCGCATGTACCAATTGCAGGTGCTTGAATCGGATCGCTACAAGACATTGGCGGACGAGAATCGCATCAACATGCAGCTATTACCGCCGCCACGCGGACGTATCTTTGATCGGTTCGGCCAGCCCCTTGCGGTCAACCAATTGAATTACCGCTTGGTCATTGTTCCTGAGCAGGCCGGTGATCTGGAACGCTCGCTTTCTGAGCTTGGCTTGCTGATTCCGATCGAAAAGCATGAACGGGAGCGAATATTGCGCGAAGCGCAGCGCAAACGAAATTTCGTCCCCATCACGGTGCGCGAGAATCTGACCTGGGAGGAAGTTTCGCGCATCGAAGTGAATGCGCCGGACCTGCCGGGAACGATGATCGATGTCGGCCAAACTAGGCACTATCTGGCGGGCGAGGAGACGGCGCATATCATCGGCTATGTCGGCGCGGTTTCGGAAAAGGAGCTTGCAGGTGACCCAGTTCTAGCTTTGCCGGGATTCCGTATTGGCAAAAATGGCGCCGAGAAAACATTCGAATCGGCTTTGCGCGGCAAAGCGGGCTCGCGCCAAGTCGAGGTCAACGCTTTTGGCCGCATTATTCGTGAGTTGCGCCGGGATGAAGGCCAACCAGGCGATGACCATATCCTCACGGTGGACATGGGCCTGCAGGTGTACTCAAACGCTCGAATTAGACATGAAAGCGCGGCAGCGGTCGTTGTCGATGTGCATTCAGGCGAAGTCCTGGCCCTGGTCTCGGCACCGAGTTTTAACCCCAACAGCTTCACGACCGGCATCAGCCAAACCGAATGGAACGCGTTGATGGCGAATCCGCGCTTTCCCCTCATGAACAAAGCGATTTCAGGACAATATTCCCCAGGTTCGACATTTAAACCGATCGTCGCGCTAGCGGCATTGGATGGCGACATCGTTAATCCAAATCAGAAATTCTTATGCTCAGGATATACGATACTCGGAAACCGCCGGTTTTACTGCTGGAAGCGCGGCGGACACGGCATGATGGACATGAACTCCGGCATAGCCCAGTCCTGCGACGCCTATTTCTATGAAGTGGCAAAACGGGTGGGCGTAGACACTATCGCTATCATGGCACGGCGCTTCGGACTGGGTGAGAGGCTCGGAATTGAACTGCCTTCCGAACAGAAGGGGTTGATCCCGACACGAGATTGGAAATTGGCCGTTCATGGCGTTCCCTGGCAAAAAGGAGAGACCCTGATTATCGGTATCGGCCAGGGATTTGTGCTCACCACGCCGCTCCAACTGGCCGTTATGACGGCCCGAATCGCCAATGGCGGAATCGCGATCCAACCGAAACTGGTGCGTGAGACGCAGCGAGTGGGCCACCGCCTACCGGACACGCGCGAGCCCTTTCATTCCATGGGACTCTCGGCGGCGCATCTTGCGATCGTGCAAAAAGGCATGTTCGACGTCACCAATAGCCCGCGCGGCACGGCCTACCGCGCACGCATCGAAGAGCCCGGCATGGCTATGGCCGGAAAGACCGCTAGCGTACAGGTCAAACGCATCACCAAAGCGGAACGCGAGCGTGGCGTGAGCAAAAACGAGGACCGTGTCTGGAAAGACCGCGACCACGCGATTTTTATCGGCTATGCGCCGGTTAACTCGCCGCGCTATGCGGTCTCTGTGGTCGTCGAGCATGGTGGCGGGGGCGCGAAAACGGCAGCGCCGATCGCTCGCGACATCCTGCACGAGGTACAGCGCCGCGACCTGGCGCGCCGCGGACCCGAAAAAAATATCGTCCTCGATATGACCGCGGTGGTTTGATCATGGCACTACAGGACCATTTCGACGGTGGCCGCGCGAGCATGAGCCTGTTGGACCGCGTGCTGCAAATAAACCTGATTCTCGTCCTTCTCATTTGCCTGCCGGCTCTGGTTGGCTTTGCTATGCTGTATTCGGCTGCCGGCGGTGACATGGAGCCCTGGGCGTCGCCCCAGATTATCCGCTTCGGCTTTGGCCTGGTCATCATGTTCGGCGCGGCGCTCGTGGATATCCGGTTTTGGCTTAAATCGTCCTATTTTATCTATGCCGGCGCTTTCGTACTTCTCATCGGTGTGGAGTTGATCGGCGATTCAGCGATGGGTGCCCAACGCTGGGTGGATATCGGCCCGCTCCAGCTTCAGCCTTCAGAAATAATGAAAATAGCGCTGGTCATGGCGTTGGCGCGCTATTTTCACACGGTAGCAATCGAAGATATAAAGCGCATTACGGCCCTCATACCACCGCTCATCTTAATCCTTGCGCCGGCGGCACTCGTTCTGCGCCAACCCGATTTAGGCACGGCGGCGTTGCTGGCCACCAGCGGCGCCATGATGCTGTTTCTGGCGGGTCTCAGATTGTGGAAATTGGGCGTCGCTTTTGTCGGGCTTATCGGCGCAATCCCTGTAGCTTGGCAGTTCTTTCGCGATTATCAAAAAACTCGAATTCTTACTTTCATTAACCCGGAAAGCGACCCGCTCGGCGCCGGCTATCATATCCTGCAGTCAAAAATCGCATTCGGTTCAGGCGGCATATTCGGCAAAGGCTTTTTGGGCGGCACCCAGAGCCACCTAAATTTTCTACCCGAGAAACAAACCGATTTCGTCTTTACCATGCTGGCAGAAGAGTTCGGCCTGGTCGGCGGAATTGCTCTCCTTCTGCTTTATTTCGCATTGATTGCGTATGGCACGGTGGTCGCGCTGCGCTGCAACAGCCAATTCGGCCGCATGCTGGGAATGGGCATCATCGCAACTTTTTTCCTCTATGTTTTCATCAACATGGCGATGGTAATGGGCTTGGTGCCGATTGTCGGTGTGCCCTTGCCGCTCATTTCGTACGGCGGCAGCGCCATGTTGACGCTGATGTTTGGCTTTGGCCTCGTGCTCAATATTTACATACACCGCGACGTACAAATTGGCCGACGGCTGCATCACATGCGCACCTAGCACCGCTTTAGTGTGTCGTGATTTCACTTTATTTAATATCCAGACCGTCGCAGAAGGTCGCTGGTTGACAAAGGTCTGATGCTTTGCGATATCCAGCCTCGGCGGGCGCATAGCTCAGTTGGCAGAGCAGCTGACTCTTAATCAGCGGGTCCACGGTTCGAGTCCGTGTGCGCCTACCAATTAAATCAAGGACTTAGCGTTAAATCGTTAGGTCTATTATTTTTTCTAGGTACCACGGAGGTACCACAATTGCTGGATTGGGCGTATTGAGCATATACACCTGCGCGGCAAAAACGCAGTCCTAGAAGCTACACCACCCTCAGTCCCCTGCGGCTCATCCAACTCTGGCGCGCACACACACCATTCAGCCGGATCGGCACCTCACCGTCCGCACCGCCCTCTCAAACGGTTGACCTTTCAGCGCGACATAGCGTTCCAATTGGCGTTACGATTAACCATGCGCCGCATAGTAGCCACACTCGCCACACTCGCCGCAAACGGTGCCGAGGTGTTTCAGACGTGTTAATCTAACCAAACCTTCGCCATCTTATGAGATTGTATTCATCTTTCTTTATGGAGAAACCTTATGCGTAAATTAACCCTTCTAGCGGCAGCACTCTCGGTCAGCTTCATCGCAGCCCCCGCATTTTCAAATACCTTAGAACTTGGATGCCATATAACTGGGAGCAGCAAACCCGATATTTGGTTTTCCGGGGTAACCGGGGGTAGTTTTGATCAAGATGACTATGCAGATGAGGGCGAGCTGTCTGCTACTGCTGAAGTCAGTGGCAACGGGAATACTGCAAAATTTTCAAAATCCCTCGATTATAAGAAAATTGGCAACCGGTTAGAAGTAGATGACTCATGGATTACGATCCCGGTAACAATGGAAGAGTTCAAGACGCATTTTGGATTGTTCCCCACGCTTACCTGCACATCTCCCTAGCGGCCCCGCATACACATCATCGAGCGCATTAAGCCCAAGCCCTCGCCGCCGGATGGTGGAAGAAGCACAACGACTAACGCCGCGCCGTCCGCACCGCCCTCTCAAACGGGTTACCTTTTGGCGGCGGCGGCACAACTAACACCACTTCCACCCATGGCCATATCGGCGCGGCAGCAAGAGGCAGACGATCAAGTAGGGCCAGGGGGGAGACTGCAGGACTCTACATTTTCATCTGGGTGGCTTAGGCTAAGTTCATGAAAAAGCTGGCTGCCACCATCTGTCTGACAATTTCTGTGCTTATCGGAAGTATAGTAATCGTTAATGATAACGGACACACTGAAGCAATAACTAAATTTAAATGTATGCCCGATCAAATTCGATCGCCATCACAGGAAGGATTGCGGATAATTGGCGAACTATCGGGTTTTGACCCATGCAATGAAACTGTTGAATTTAGGGTGCAAAAAGAATCCGCTGTTTCTCCTCTAATCATAAGCGTTCATGGTGGCGGTGGGAAAAAAGATGCAAAAGCAATAACAGATGAATTCTATAAACTAGGTTATTCAACTCTTATCTTTGATGCCTACGATATGAACGGCATATCGATGGGGAGAATTGCCAACGCGTATCGACAGATGATGCTTCTCAAAACATCATTGGCAGCATTTGAATGGGTCCGCCAAAGACCAGAAATAGATAGAAATAGAATATATTTCTATGGGATTTCGAACGGAGCATCTGTTGTTTTAAATATCGCTGCTATGGTTGATCCATCTCATTTAAGAGGTGTTATAGCAGAGGCACCTACACCTACTGGGATTGGATACCCGAACAAAATAGGTGTCCCTGTAAAAATAATTTTTGGAAAATTAGACGATCTAGGCGCCCCCCCTGGCAAGAAGAGGTGGGAAATATCTGATCCATGTCGATGGATTCGAAAGTTTGACCTCGCTCCCGAAGGATTCTCAACAGAATGTAATAATGAAAACTCTCAGGGATATACGCCGACGACGATGGAATGGGTAAAATCTGTTTCGAGAGAAAACAGTAATTCAGTTGATGTGGTATTTATCGATGGGGCAGCACATGCAGCGTTTTATGGCGATCTTAGTATTGGTACCAGAAAATTGGGTGGGAAAAATGTAGGCTGGTCTTTGGGTGGGACGACTGAGTCGCGAGACGAATTAATCTCTGAAATTACGCGATTTGTGAAATAATGGCAGCGGCGCCAGCAGGGGCAGGCGATCAAATCAAAATATTAACCGTTTCCATTCTCGCCTGCCTTGTGACGACACACTGGAACTGGGTCCTGAGTGCATAACCTCTTAACCATAAAGGAAATGCAAAGTGAAATTAGCTGTAAGTGTTTTTGTAGGAATGATTTTGGTGTCATTGCCTGCTTCGGCAGAATCGGTAAATCTTTTGCCTGCACTAAACACAGGGGCGGCCAAGGCTTATTGTGACAAACAAACGACAAAAAGAGGTGAGCAAGACTTCGATATGTATGATTTATGCATGGATACCCAGCTTGATGGTTACGACAAAGCGCTGGGGTTGTCTTACCAATACGCGCATCAGCCATGGATGGAACAGCTTATAACAGACATATTTGCGAGATGGACCAAACGAGACAGGATTAATTACCAAATGGTTGGCTACAATTTAGAAGCGGACATCGAGGCCTTTCTCGATATTGAATATGCAGTAAAGAACGGGGATGTAACCCAAGAAGCGGTGAATGTATGTGAGGAAAAACATCTCCCAGATTTTAATCATGTGAAGTATTGCCTAGACCTGTAAAAGGAAAACTCCATATATAAGGCAGATGAATTTCAGCACGCTAAAAGCTGATCACGCAGCTTATCCACGCGCGCCTGAGCAGAAGTGTGACGCTGTGATACCTGTGACAGCTTTTCCTACTCTAATTCCATGACGGCAATTCAATCCTAGAAAAGAATACCAAAACAGCCGTCACAGGTGTCACATGGTCACAGGCTAAGCCCCTCCCCACAGGCGCCAAATTCAATTAGACTTTCCGCATGAAAAAGCTGGCCGCCGCAATTGCCGTTATCGTTGCGCTGCTCTTTGGCGCTGGGTCTGCGTGGGCGGATTGGGATGATGGCGTGGCGGCGTATGAGCGTGGTGATTACGCCACCGCCTTAAAAGAGTTCCGACCGCTTGCCGAGCAGGGTCATGTAGTTGCCCAGTTCAACCTCGGCGTCATGTACGACCATGGATACGGCGTTCCCGAGAACAATACCGAAGCCGTGAAGTGGTTTCGCAAGGCCGCCGTACAGGGTAATTCAAAGGCCCAGACCAACCTCGGCATTATGTACGTCTTAGGCATCGGCGTTCCAAAAGATTACGTCAAGGCTCACATGTGGTTTTCACTTGCTAAGGCGGAGGGGCATGAGGGGGCGGCAAAGTCTCTGGATATGGTTAAAGAAGAAATGAATACTACCCAGATCGACGAAGCCCAAAAACTAGCCGCCGAGTGGTGGAAGAAGCACAACGACTAACGCCGCGCCGTCCGCACCGCCCTCTCAAACGGTTTCTTAAAGTTTGGCACCATCTGCCGCTGCACCACCTTCGCCGTGTCTTTGTAGAAACGCAGCCGCTTGGGTATGCGCGCCAACTGCTCTTGGATAGCGACAGAGCTGATCAAAGCTATGCATTGAAATCGAATCATAGTTATTCACAGTACTTCGGCAGCTTGATCCGCTCGCGCGCCCCCGGCTGCTCAAAGTCCCCGTATCGCCCACCTGAATATCTCGGGCAGTCCAGCGCCAATCCTGCCTCGATGACCAAGGCGCCGATGTCGTTACCGTTGAGATAGCAGGTG
>Ga0114999_10009582_pt1 | contig 10593 bp, 12 predicted proteins | sample ArcticOcean_MG_C_3_FD_89820 | JGI IMG/M metagenome (GOLD analysis project Ga0114999, IMG submission 89820) | Marine microbial communities from western Arctic Ocean - ArcticOcean_MG_CB8_126 | ecosystem: Environmental > Aquatic > Marine > Oceanic | place: Arctic Ocean: Canada Basin | collected... | reverse complement strand
GACGCCTTTTGTGGGGCCCCTCGGGATCGATTCGACAAATCAGAACGAAGGCAAACTTGCCAGTCAGAACTCGGGTCAGAACCGACCCGAGAAGCCCCGGCATCATCATCGCAGTCAGAACTCAGGTTCCAAGCGAGTAGCATCGTCTGAAACGAGACGAGGTTTTACCTATGCCGTGCCCGCATTGTGGATCTGAGGCCGCAGCAAACAGAAAACGACGGATCGTGCTCGGGTACCGAACATTCTTTTGTAGTGCATGCCACCGGCATTTCAACGAACGTACGGGCACTCCCTTCAACGATCTCCAGTTCCCCACTGACATTGTGCTGATGGCCGTTCTTTGGCGCCTGCGCTACAAGCTCGGCTTCCGTGACGTGGCGGAGTTGCTCCTGCAGCGAGGTTTCGAGGTTAGCCACGAGACGGTCAGGACATTGGAGTTCCGGTTTGCCCCACTGGTCAGCGAGAAACTCTGTAACAAGCGGCGCGGGACCGCCGGCCGTTCCTGGTACCTCGACGAGACCTACATCAAAGTCAGCGGCCGCTGGTGCTACCTCAACCGCGCCATCGACAGAGACGGAAACCTGCTCGACTCGATGCTTAGTAAGCACCGTGACAGACAAGCGGCCCGGCGCTTCCTGCGTCGTTTGATCGATGGGCAGGGTCGAAGGCCGCTACGTCTGACGACAGACAAGCATCCTGCCTATATGAAGGCGATCCGGTGGATCGTCGGTCGCAAAGCCCTCCACCGGACGAACCAGTACTTGAACAATCGGATGGAGCAGCATCACCGGCCGATCAAACAACGGTACTATCCGATGCTCGGCTTCGGGCGGTTCGAATCGGCGAGTCGGCTCTGCACCGCGTTCGATGAGCTACGGCACTATCTGAGAGTCACCGATTCAAACCACGACGGCATAACAGCAGCAGAGAAGAGGACCATCTTCACCGCAAGATGGTCAACACTGATGGCTGGGTTGGCTGCCTAGACCTCAGTTGGGGTAGGGGCCCATCGGTTGTTCACGGCGCGTGACCTGAGATCTGACAGAACCCCAAAGAGGCCCCGCCGAACGGCGGGGCCTCTTTCTTCAGCTACGTTGCTGCGGAACCAATCCTTGCCCCCTGCGCGCTGTGATGTCGGTTCCGTCAGGGCTAATGGGGACTACCAGTGCTCGCGGCTCGAGAGATTCGGTGGGGCAGTCCATTGAAAATGATTCTGTGGATTGGGAGCAATGCGTACCAATAAACAACTCCAACCAGACCTTTGGGAGCGAAATAGGATATTTGTGTGAGCAACGTACCTGCGCCGTCGGCAGGAGTTGCGTTGAACTCCAACCAGGCATCGCCTGGGACCTTCATGTCTGCCCGAAGCAGCAATCGGCGCCCTGGTGTCACTTGCGCTACTGTCCAGAAATCGACTTCGTCACCTTCTTCTAGCGACCGATCGGGTCGTGACCTCCTCAAACCTGGCCCGCCAACCAGCCGGTCCAATGCGCCACGGAGCTTCCATGCCCAGTCCATATACCATCCTCGCTGACCACCAAGGGCGGCGAATGCTTCGAAAACATCCGCTGCGGAAGCAGCGACGTACAGCGATCGAATTTCTCTGATCATGCCAAGGCTGTTGGCTCTTCGGATGGTTAGATGGATGGATCCGATCGCGGGCGCATTCGTCGGAATGCTCTGAGGTTGCAGATCCGCCAGAGCTGATTGCACGGCACTTTCGTAATCCAGCGGCACAATCCTCGGAAACATCTCCAGGGCTTGCGGGTCGTGAACGACAACCTCGTTGCGGAGTCCTTCGACGATTGGACGAGCAAAACTGCCACGGAGAGGGGTTATAAGGTGCACCCACAAAGAAGACAGCCTTGGCGTTAGGAATGGCACCCTAATCATGGCACGACGCAGTCCTCGGACACGGGCATATCCAGTCATCATTTGGCCGTAGCTCACGACTTCGCTGCCTCCGATCTCTACCACCTGGTGCCCGTGCGCGCTCAGGCTGATACTCCCGACGAGATATGCCAGCACGTCGGATAGCCCGATCGGCTGAACCTTGGTGAAGACCCACCTGGGGCAAACCATGATTGGGACTCGCTCGGTCAAGTAGCGAATCATCTCGAAGGGGAGGCTGCCTGCACCAACAACCGGACCTGCTCTGAGTTCGATGAGCTGGCCCCCAAATGTTGCGAGGTGTCGCCCCGTCTCCTGTCGGGATTTCAAGTGCTCTGTGAGGCCGGTAGATTCGTGACCGAGCGCACTTAGGTAGATGATGCGCTCGATATTGGCTTCGCGGGCTCTTTCTGCAAATAGATCCGCCATCTCTAGGTCGCGCTGATGGAAATCTCCTCCGCTGCCCATGCTGTGAACGAGGAAATACGCGACGTCGATTCCATCCACCAGGCACGCAACGGACTCGCCTGAGTTCAAGTCACCTTCGATGACCTCCACTTGATTGACCCAGTCTGCTGAGTCGAGACGTCTCGGATCCCTGGCAGCTACACGAACGGTGTGACCTGCCTCAAGCAGCAGAGGAACTAACCGGCCGCCGATGTAGCCGGTTGCTCCCGTAACGAGAATATTCATATTGGGTCTACACGTGGTTTCTGAGCATTAGCTCGAAAGGGTATGGGTTTAGATAGGCCTGGACGTGGACCCAATCTGGTACCCCAGGTTTTCGGAGGTGGTGTTTGAGCAGGGTCAGGGGAACGATCAGAGGAAGTTGCTCTGAGCGGTATTGGTCGATGAGGTCGAGCAGTTCCTGCTTGTCGTCAGGCGAGATCGCGTCTTTTAGAAAGCCCATTAGGTGATGGAGAACGTTGGTGTTCTTCTTGGGTGTCGCGATAAGGCGCAGGGCCTCGGCCATCTGTATTTGGTAGGTCGGTATGAGCTCTCCCCAGGGGATGGTTCCGGCGCTCGCCACAAGGCGCCCCACCGAGCGATAGTGAGCGTTGCTGTGAGCCATAAACGTCAGCTTGTGGGCCGTGTGGAATCGCACGAGCCCTCCGGGGGTAGGGTCGTCTTCTAGCATCTGGTGCCAGCGTCGACGAACGAATATCCGCTCGACAAAGTTTTCTCTCAATCGCGGATCATGGAGTCGGCCGTTCTCCTCCACTGGGAGATCAGGGATCCCCTCGGTGAGGGCACGTGCAAAGACCCCGACTCCTTGTTTGACGGCAGGTGCACCTTTGCTTTGGTAGACCCGGACTCGAACCAATCCACAACTGGGAGAGTTAGCCGTGAGAACGAATCCATCGAGGTCTTGGTCTGCTAGGGCCAACGTACGTTCCTTCGCCCAATTCCGCATGGGGACGGTGTGGTCGGTCTCGGTACGTGATCCGATAAGCCTCGGATCGTCAGGGGAGCCAACTAGCCGGATCTCTTCCCTTGGAACACCCATGCCGACTTCGAACTCGGGACAGACCGTTACCCATTCAACGTGGTCGGCCAAGGTTCCCATGAGGAATGAATCGCTGAGGTGGCCTCCGTTGTAACGAACCGCTTCGCCGGCGAGGCAGGAACTGATGCCGAGGCGGACAGGTCTTTCGATAGCTTTCATGTATGGACTCCAGTAGCAAGGGTTATCGGCGCTATCCGGCGAGCGTGCCCGCGAATACTTGCCACGCGAGGGCACTCTTCGCTGTGAGGCTGAGCAAGATGTAGGTAGATTCACCAACGATGTAGTTTCTCCAAGGGCCGATACGTTGGTACTGAAAAACCATGTTTACAGCGAAGCTGTTGAAAAAGATGAAGATGGAGAAAAAGATGCCGTAGACGAACCCTGGGGGAGAGGAGTCTGTGGTGGGGCTCCAAAGGTATATGGCGACCGCGATCCAGGGCACGATACCGAGCAGGACTCCGAAGCTATAAGAGAGCCAGTTGGGGCTTCCTGGCTGCTCGTAGTGCTCCATGAGGAGCCCAAACAGGATCATGCCCGCGTTGACGAAGAAGATGCCGAGCAAAGCAGCGACGTCCGAGATTCCTGGGAGCATCGCGATGACAACCATCATGAGTGATGAGCTGATGGCGTATTCGATCCACCTAGCGTAGTTGCGATTGTCGGCGAGGTTCCGAATGTACCAGGAGTGGACTCCCGGAGCGGATACGATGAAATGAGCTGCTGCGGAGAGGAACATGAAGAGGGCTACTGCGAAGCCGATGTTGATTGTGAAAAGCTCGGTTAGATCCGGCGGTGCCGAGCCTGGAGGGCCTTCAAGAAACGAGGCGGTGACGGGGAGGGCGAAATCGCTTGAGAGCGCCAGGAGGAATGCTGCTTGAATCAAATGGAGCAGACCCGCGCTCATGTTGTAGCGACGTAAGGATTTTGATGACATTAAAATAGTCCTTGGCGGAGGTAACGAACCACTCGATTTTAGAGAGCTGCGATTGCTTCACGGGTCACAGACCCGATGCAGCCTGGTTGCAAGCCGGAAGCGATCTGCGGGTAGACGGATGTCGCTGATTCGCCGACGTTGGCGATGGAGCAGAGGCAATCTTGGGCGCACGCTCAACGGGTCACCGTCCTCTGGCTCAGTTGTTGTGCGATGTGGATAGCACTGATGAATACCCACACCATCGTCGTCACGAAGAAACCCCTCTGCAAAAGGCCGCTGAATGCAAACTCCGGCGTCAAGACGAACGCGAGGACGGCGCTCGCCGTCAGGAGCAGAAGTGTCAGCGACCCCTTGCGAAGCTTCGATGAGTCCCCGCCAAGCGGTCGCACGAATACCCCCGCAGCCATGAGCGACATGATTGCACCCAAGGTAACCCACGCAGCTCCACCGTGCAGATCTCCCTCGGACAAACCGAACGCGACGATCTCTGTTTGGCCGGTCACGAATATTCCGGCCGCTATTCCCCCCATCCCGTAGAGAAGCACCAGGGCCCCCAGTGTCAGTTTGGTGAACTGGCGGTTGGATGATGCGTAGAAAGCTAGACCCAGCCCTTGAACCATAGATCCGTAAGCAATAAATCCGACCTCGATGAGCCATGGATAAGGGCCTTGGGGATCTGCAAGGGCGCTGATCGGTGAGGAGAGTGAACTGTACCCCGGCGTTAAGAGCGTGGCTGTGGTCCCGGTCATCAGGAACACGAGGGGAGCCCCAGCCGCCAAGATTGCCCCCCAAAAGGCTATGCCCGCTCGGCTGGAGTATTCCGGATTGAAATCGAGGGACTTGGCACCTAATTCGTTCACTTGAGCAACTCGACAGCGGGGAGATCTAGAGCTCCTGCCAACTTTTGCAATGCCGCGAGCGACAGGTTCTGTTTCCCGTTTTCCACTCCACTCAGGTAAGTCCTGTCGACTCCCGCAGCTGTCGCCATTTGCTGTTGAGTCCAGTTCCGGGAGCGTCGGAGAGATTGGAGATTCTCTCCGATCCTCCCTAGCAATTCCCCTAATGTCTCGCCGATCTTCAGGCCGACAAGGTGGCGGGCGACCAGCGCTGCACCAGCGGCATCTTGGGCGAATCCATCGGCCCCCAAGGATTTCGCGTGCTCATCATTTGCGATGGCCGCGCCACCGACCAATACCTTAGCCCCAGGCGCGGCAACGCGAAGGTCCCGGATGGCTTCCTGGAGGGGATTCAAGTCTGTACCAAAAACCGCAGAGATCGCTACAAGATCTGGGTTCGTGCGGCCCGTGAATGCAGCAAGTTCTTCCCCTGGCATGTCAGCGCCTAGGTAGTCGACGCTCCACCCGTCGATGTAAAGAAAGTCGCTCACAATGCGAGCCGCGAGGGCGTGTCGCTCCATCGGAGCGGCGGATACGATCGCACGCTTCCCGTGTGGAATCCCTCTTCGCGCGCGCTCGCGCAGGCGATCCATCATACGTAATGTGATTTCAGATGCGAGGTGCTCATTCGCGATTGACAACTCACCCGTTGACCATCGCGCGCCTAGCTCACGCTGTGCTGGAGCGATTAAGGAGAGGTAAACATCAGCGACAGTGCAGCCGTCCGTCAATAAGTTCTCGATGAGGCTGAAGGCGGACCTCTCATCGCTAGCAACCACGTAGCGAACGTATTGGTCAATATCTATGTTCATTCCGTGCGCGCTCCATTCAGTGCGGTACATTGGCAACAAATATGAAGTAAATATAGCAGGTAGTTGACACGCACAACAGCTAAGTGTTTACTAAATACATCATTACGTTACATAATGTTCCCATATTCAAACATTCATAAACAACTGAAAGGTGACTCCAATGTTGTTGGCCATGCATAGCTCATTCACTCGTCAGTCGTTTCGGAACCCGCTGGTGGCCTCGTTGGCATTGTTGGCCCTACTGATCAGCGCTTGCGGTTCAGACCCAACTCCGACGCCGGTTCCGACACCCATGCCAAAGACAATCGTGGATGTCGCAGTTGAGGATGGACGCTTTGAAACTTTGGTGGCTGCCGTTGCGGCGGCTGATCTCGCGGGGATATTGTCGGGCGAGGGTCCATTCACTGTATTCGCCCCAACCGACGAGGCATTTGCCGCTTTGCCGATGGGCACGGTCGCAGAGCTGTTGCAGGACATCCCTGCGCTGTCGGAGGTGTTGCTTTACCACGTGGTATCAGGTGAAGTCTCGGCCTCGGCGGTGGTGGACCTCAGCGAGGCGGAGACGTTGGGAGGCCGGTCGGTCTCGATCACAGTGATGGACGGAGAAGTCTTCATTGAAGACGCGAAGGTAGTCATCACCGACATCCAGGCGTCAAACGGAATCATCCACGTGATTGATTCCGTTCTCCTCCCCTAGGCTCACAAGTTTTGGTTAATACGAGGGAGCGCTTCATCAAGCGCCCCCTCCCTAGAGGCAGGCAAGGCTGATGACCAGTACGTACATTCGAGAGCAGTTGATCGATCGTGATTTGCACGAGGTATTTGAATTTTTTGCAGATGCATCAAATCTCGAGGCGATTACTCCTCCTTGGCTTAACTTCCAAACCATCACCCCGATGCCGGTCGTGATGGAACAGGGCGCAACCATGGAGCATCGTCTTAGGCTGCATCGATTCCCGTTTCGTTGGGTGACAGAGATAACCGAGTGGAAACCGCCTTTTCAGTTTACCGATTCTCAGAAGTCTGGACCATTTTCGATTTGGATCCACACTCACCGTTTCACTGCGATTCCCACTGGAATTTTGTTGACTGACACCGTCGTATATCGAGTGCCAGGTCGCTGGGCAGGACGGGTGATTGACAGGCTTTACGTCGAGCGTGATGTGAAGCGAATATTCGACTTCCGCCAGGAGGCCATCAGCCGATTGATCAGTGCAACTAGATACGGATCTTGAATAAAATTCCAGGTGGGTGGGTAGCGCATGAAGGTAGCAGTAATTGGTTCAGGGATTAGTGGACTGTCCGCAGCTTACGCGATGCGGACGACCCACGACGTTCATGTATTTGAATCAGAGGGACGGCCCGGCGGTCACGCCCATACCGTCACAATCCACGAAGGCAATCGTGATGTGGCAGTTGATACCGGCTTCATCGTATACAACGAAGCAACATACCCGGGATTCACCTCTTTGCTCGCGGAGTTGGACGTTCCGACAATAGCCACTGAAATGTCCTTTGGAATGAGCTGCGCTACTCACAACCTGGAGTACTCAAGTCGTGGACTGGCGGGTATGTTTGCGCAGCCTCGGGCGATGGCTACACCCTCACGCGCCAAGATGATCTGGGAAATACGACGCTTTTACCGTGAAGCCACTGCACTGCTGAACAGCGGGCCTGAAGAGATCACTTCTCTTGGTGAGTTTCTGGACTTAGGTTGTTTTGGAGAAGAATTCCGACGGCATTTCCTGAGTCCGCTGGTTGGGGCGATCTGGTCAACTCCCGCGACTGGAATTCCAGATTATCCGGCCAGGTATCTCTTCGAGTTCTTACACAACCATGGACTGCTAGGTACCACTGGCCGTCTGGAGTGGCGAACAGTAGTCGGGGGATCTAAAGCATATGTTGATCGACTCCTTGGTCGTCTACCAAATGGAGTAAGACTCAATTCACCCGTCCAGGCTATCCATCGGGACATCGATGGAGTCTCGGTGATTCCCTGGTCCGGTAACCCCGAGAGGTTCGACCACGTCGTTTTCGCCACCCACGCAGATCAGTCCCTCAGGCTGCTTAGAGACCATACTCTACTTGAACGGCAAGCATTGTCCTCGCTCGTCTACGAGCCTAGCAGGGTTGTGCTCCATAGCGACGAAGTGGTTATGCCGAGGCGTCGCAGAGCCTGGGCGGGATGGAATTACTCGGCAACGTCATGCATGGCCGACGCTGGCCCTGTTTCGATCTCTTATCACATGAACAGACTTCAGAAGTTGGATGCTGTGCACGATTACTTCGTTTCTGTGAACCCTTCGGTCGACCTTGCAGCCGAACGAATCATCGCCGAGTTTGACTACGCTCACCCTCAGTATTCCGTTCTCACGCAGCAGGCGCAGGAGATACTTCGGTCGATCAATGGAGCGAATAGGACGCACTTCGCAGGAGCTTTTCTTGGCCACGGATTCCACGAGGATGGATTTAAGGCCGGACTGGATGTGGCACTGCAACTGCAAGGAGTTGGTCTGACCGTCAAACCCAGCGAGGTGGCAGCTTGATCGGCAACCTACTCAATGGGGAGGTCTGGCACCGAAGGCAAGTGGTCCCGGCCAACGAATTCACATATCCGGTGCAGTATGTGGAACTCGACCTTGAGGAAATCCGAAAGGGAAGATCCCAATCTTGGTTGTTCAGCTGCAATCGTCCGAACCTTTATTCCCTCAATGATAGAGATCACTACGGTCACGACCAGGGAGGTTTCGCTGATGCCATCCCTCGCCTGGTTGCCCACTCCGCTCCTAGTGTTGATGTAAAAAGGATCACGTTGATTACGCAACCTAGTTTCCTAGGGTACGTATTCAACCCGGTGTCCTTTTATGTTGTCGACGACGGAGCCGTTCAACCTGCGCTGGTGCTGGCAGAAGTCCATAACCGGGTCAATCGCCGTCACGTCTACGTTCTCAGCCGTTCTGACAAGAGCGGCGCGGAGTTCACGAGCCGATTCGAGAAAGACTTTTATGTGTCTCCTTTCCAGAAGCCCGACGGCGAGTACCGCTTCTCTATGACTAAGGGGAGTGACCAATTGAGCTTCAGCCTAGATCTGTATGAAGACGACCATCTTGCCCTCAGCACGAGACTTTATTTTCGATCGGAGCCGTTGAATGATCCCGCGCTGTTGAGAGCGATGACGACGCATCCGTTCTCATCTCAGAAAACGCTGGGTGGAATCTATTGGCAGGCCTTGAAGCTGAAGCTCAAGGGGGCTCTCTACCGGCGCCCCTCCGGCCGGTTGGGGCGCTGGCATGGGTAAGGGCTTCTGGGAAGGGGACCGTGTCTGGGTCGTAGGAGCATCGTCGGGTATAGGGCGTGCCCTCAGCGAGGCTTTGGCGGAGCGCGGAGCAATCGTTGTTGCTAGTGCTCGAAATGTGCGGGCACTTGAAGGATTTGTTGGGGATCTAAAGAGTCGGGGATTACACGTTCGGTACGTTCCGGTCGATGTTACTGATACTGGCTCTGTTCGGCGTGCATACTCGAGCGCTTGTGCGTCAACGGGAGCAGTCGACACCTTGATCTATTGCGCGGGTGATTGGGAACCAGTCGACCTACCTGCTATCGACACAGAGCGAGTAGAGATGCAATGCCAAGTCAACTACCTTGGGATGACCCGCTGCATTGGAGAAGTCTTTGGCGGAATGGCGCGCAGCGGGAAGGCGAAAATCGTAGGTGTTTCGAGTGCCTCTGCCTATCTTCCACTCCCTCGCGCGGCGGCCTACGGTGCGAGCAAATCTGCCGCTAGTTATTTCTTAAGGAGTCTTCGGCTCGATGCGAAAAAGCTCGGGGTCAGCGTAACCGTCGTGGAACCAGGCTTCGTCGATACTCCGCTTAGTAGAAGGAACGATTTCAAAATGCCGTTCCTGATTTCAGCCCAGGCCGCGGCACGGGCCATCATCGACGGACTAGAGAAAGGGAAAACCGAGATTGCCCCGCCTCGACGGCTGACGGCCCCGATGGCTTTTCTGGGAGCGTTGCCTCGGCCGATACAGGAGGCGCTGGTATCCGTGATATTTAGGCGTTGAGGAGGAATTCAAGATGGTGACATATACGGCAAGCATCGAGTCGATCCACTCGCAAGAGGAAGTTTTTGATTACCTTGCAGACTTCTCATCCGCAGTTCAATGGGATCCGGGTATTGAATCGGTGACGAGCATGAGCACTGGCCCCATCGGTCTAGGTAGCAGGTTTGATCTCGTTTCTCGCTTCCTTGGCAGAGAGGTCGAGCTTTCCTACCGCACGACTGAAATCGACCGTCCTCGAAGATTCGTAGTCAGTGCTGACTCCGAGGGATTCTGCTCAGAGGACACCATCTCTGTTGAACCACGGGATGAAGGCTGCGTTGTTCATTACCACGCGACATTGCATTTCCGTGGCCCTGGTAGACTTCTCAGCTTCCTCTGGCAGTTGGTGTTCAACAAGATTGGTGCCAAAGCGAAGGCTGGACTCAATGACTATTTAAACAGGTCGGCATTGGAACTCGGATCGAGCAATATACCCACAGGCGGCAACTAG
>Ga0114999_10009580_pt1 | contig 10593 bp, 8 predicted proteins | sample ArcticOcean_MG_C_3_FD_89820 | JGI IMG/M metagenome (GOLD analysis project Ga0114999, IMG submission 89820) | Marine microbial communities from western Arctic Ocean - ArcticOcean_MG_CB8_126 | ecosystem: Environmental > Aquatic > Marine > Oceanic | place: Arctic Ocean: Canada Basin | collected... | reverse complement strand
GTCTGATTCGAGTCGTATCGATTGGCCCGCCTCAACGCGATTAGGGATTTTAGCTGCTCACTAGCCATAGGATTTTCAACAACAAATATTTATTAGGATTTCGAATTTCATCGAAGTACAGATCTCCGATTAATCACTGCAACAGAAATCCAGATCTCGACGAGAGTCTTTCGCCTATATTTTCTCACGAGTTAGGTTGTCCCGGATCCAAAGGTGGAAGTTCCCAACACCGACTGAGTCTCGTATATCGATCCAGCATGTTTGGGACGCGGCAGCGGAATACGAACCGGCACATCGGTTACACGGGGCTGATTCGTTGGCTCTCCGCGAACATGACTCGCAACATACTCGTCCCATTCGACACCCCGCAAAGGCCAGGCGTCACTAGCGCAGTATTGGAATAACAAAAGCCTTCGCGGATTTACCGACAGGTTGGGAAGCGACCCATGCAAGACACGTACGTGATGGATGGATATACCACCGGCCTTCACTTCAATTTTTTTGGCCCCTGAATCGTCAAAACCTGGCTCTGTTACCCCTCCGGCAAATTGACCTTCAGCATGATGATCCAAAATCCGATCCTTGTGAGTCCCGGGAATCGCTAACAGGCAACCGTTCTCCTCCATCATATCATCCATACAAACACCCACAGCCAATAAATTGTCATTGGTAAACGGATACCAAGCCCAATCCTGATGCCACTCCACAGGACTGCCTCCACCGGGTGATTTCATATTCAGCTTGTTCCCATTGGTCCATAAAGACGGCCCAATCAATTGTGAAACAATATCGAGTATCTTTTCGTGACTGAGCGTTTTCCGATAGACTTCATGCACATGAATCGGCTCTTTAAGTCGACGTAGTTTAGGGTCCTCGGCGGTATGCCCCGGCTCGAGGTCGAACATATCATCATTTTCTGTCACCTGGCGGGACTTTTCTAAAAAGTCATCGGTAACACCGCGAAGTTCATCTACTTCTTCCGACGTTAACACATTCTCTACACCGATATAACCGTCTCGGTAGTATTGATCTATTTGTTCTGGGGTAAGCATAACTATTTCCTAGTTTTAAATACTGCTAATAGTTGCGATTCTTTCGATAAAATTCATCCAGATGACTCCAGGTTTCTTCACTTTGCTTGTTGGGTTGGCGAGTAGGATCACCCATTTCTTTGACAAAGAAGTCCACATTCTCCGGATTGAGAAAGGGATCGTCGATCTCTTTTTGGTTTTCAGCCTGTTCATCACTTTAAGTTGTATTAATGTCTTCATGAAAAACGATGCCGATATTAGTCAACAGTCGACCTGTTAGTCCCTTGATTACAAGATCCGTTAACCTCAATCATACAGTTGAAACCGGTGCTATTGAACGAAGGAGCAACTTACTTTAGAATCGGGAAACAAAGAACTTTCACGAACAACACTCGCAATGGGTCCACTTAAATTTTTAGAAGTAGCAACCTATGACCAGTGACCTATCTCAAGTTAAAGCAATCGTCTTCGATGTATTTGGAACGGTGGTTGATTGGCGGAGTTCGATCCTGCAAGAAATTACTGCCGTTGCAGGACGACTCGGCGTCCAGGGAAACTGGGAAGATTTTTCTGATCGCTGGCGAGCCGGTTATTACGAAGGTACCAAGGATGTCCTGAGTCAAAAACGAACCTGGATAAAAGCCGACACCATGCACTTGGAGAGACTCCATTTGCTGATGGATGAATATGGAATGACAGGACTTTCAGAGGAAGAAATCGTTCACCTGAACAAAGCGTGGCATCGGCTAACACCTTGGCCTGATTCAGTAGAAGGCCTTACTCGCTTGAAGAAAAAATTTATTATCGGAACCCTGTCGAACGGCAACAATGGCTTGCTTGTCCACATGGCTAAACATGCCGGGTTTCCCTGGGATATTGTAATGGGTGGAGAAAATTTCCAGTCTTACAAACCAGATTCCAAGGTCTACATAGGAGCGGTGGACCTTTTAGGATACCAACCTCACGAAGTCATGGTTGCCGCTTCTCATCTGAGTGATCTGTATGCAGCCAAAAGTAACGGACTCAAAACAGGATTTGTAGTACGTCCTGACGAATTTGGAAACAGTGAGATGCAAGCAGATCTGGTGGGTGATGAGCGCATAGATGTCAGTGCGAAGGACTTTGTGGACCTAGCCAGAAAAATGGGAGCTTAGAGGAGTCATATGAGTAGTGAAAACCATCATGATCCGGTAAACGCCCTGTCCGAAGAGGACGCAACAGGAAGAACAGCGGAGATATTTGCTAATATTAGAGAAGTCATGGAAATACCCATGGTGACTTCCACTGGAGTTTCATCTTCAAAGAGGGGTGCGGCCTGAATGAAAGTTTTTCCAATAAAACAAACAAAACCTACTGTTACGAGACGGACAAAAGAACTCATTGCATTATTTAAATGTGAAGAAGCAAGCTTGTCGCTGATTTTCTAAGAATTGCCTGGTGGACAAAACAGTAAACCAAATGACACGCCGGTAATCTTAGTTTACAATTACTAGGCTTGAACCCTGGAAAGAATTGAAGAAAATAAGCTAGTGATGATCCAATTGTTCTACTCCCCTAATAATAAGTAACTCTCCTATGAAAATCGTGCTATTACCCCTATTATTGCCGTTGGTCATGTTCGCGGCGGAACCACGTCAGGTGCCAAACGCTGAACACGTTGCCATTTATAGGAAGGCGGGACAATACTCAGCTTTTCCCCGGTTTTATCAGCTCACAGACGGCACCTTGCACGTGCGTTTTGGAGCACGCGTGACATCCAGCCATATCGATCCCCGCCGAGAATCGAAGCAGTTCCTTTCGAAAGACGGAGGAACAACCTGGCAACAAACTGACCACGACGCACTCAATCCGGTCTGGGCAACGGGTCCATCCATGCCCGGTCGTCTGGTTGATGCTAACGCCCATGCGTGGCGATACGTCGAAGCTGAGCGCCGTGAAGAATTTGAAAGCCAGGGAATAGAAGTGCGCGATTCACCGGACGGCCGAGTGGCTTATGCCTACGGATGCTACGCGCGCACCAGTGAGGATAACGGCGTCACTTGGCAGCAGCGAGAGATACCCTTACCGCCGAGGGGATTAATAATGAGCTTCCTCGGTCCCGCGACCGACCTCCGTCTCGACGATCGCACTTTGCTGTGCTCCGTCTATGGACGACCCACCGCTAATATTCGTTTCTATGAAACCTGGCTGTTACGCAGTGAAGACGATGGAGCAAACTGGAATTTCCTGACCGTCGCCGCGGATCCGGAAAAGAAGCGCAGCTTTGGTGAGACATCGATCGCTAGAGCAGCCAACGGTGACATTGTCGCCATGATGCGTACGGAACCAGCGCTCGGCACAAAAATGTGGACGGCGCATTCGACGGATCGCGGCAAGACGTGGTCGAAAGCCAATGAAACAACACTGCACGGTCATCCACCACACCTACTCATCCTACGCGATGGCACAATGCTTTGCACCTACGGTTTTCGCGATGACCCGATTGGCATTCGGGCCGCGTTGAGCCGTGATAATGGACGCACATGGTTAGAGAAAGATATCGTGTCGCTTCGTGCCGACGGATCCGGCCGCCCCGGCGATAACGGCTACCCTCTCTCCGCCGAGCTGCCCGATGGCAGTCTGGTTTCAGTATACTATATCACTCGCGATGGCATAACCGGTGTGGAGGCTACACGCTGGCAGAATCCATGGAAATGATACGCTCAAAACAATCACTGTGCCTGACTTGCTTCGTGATCATCCTTCTTGCGACGGTCACCGGGCTCTCAGCAGTCGAGTCCCTCTTCCGTCACGCCGGCTTTGATCAACTCTCGACGGGCGAGCTCGGCAATGCGGGCCAGAACCTGTTCGTCTCCAAGCGAGGTGAGCTGAAACTCATCAACTGGTTTGACTTAGATCGCGACGGTTATCCGGAATTGGTAATCAACAATGATCACAGCCCTTACGAAAATTCGGACAGCCTCATCTACTATCAGCACCCGGTTGATGGCTTCCGTTCATTGTTGCCAACAATATCTGATGAAGGGGGCGTGTTCGAAAAACTTGCCTGGATGCGCGCAGCAGAAAGTCATGCGAAATTTTTGCCCTCGATGGGCGGTGGGCGCAGCATCATAGCGGATCTCGATGGCGACGGAAAACAGGAGATCATATTTACCAACTTCATTCACGGTTCCACTCACGATCATTTTCCCGTGTTCGTCTACTGGGGCACAGATGGTGGTTACTCGGCTAATCGCCGTTCCGAATTTCCATCAGAGTCCGCCACAGGAGTTGCAGTCTCTGACTTTAACGGCGATGGACGTCTCGATCTCGTGGTCGCGAACATGGGCAAGGAGGATGACACCGTATTCGCTTCGTCTGGGGCACTGACCACAAAGGCACCACACATTACCGAAGGTGCCACTGCCAGCGCGCAAATTTACTGGCAAGGTGAAGTCGGATTTTCTCTCGACCGTGTGAGTGGATTGCCCACACGCCACGCAGTCGATGTGAAAACCGGCGATCTCGATGGTGACGGGCACACCGATCTCGTATTCCTCCAAGGCGGCGATTGGCCCTCGATCCGTGTGTTCTCAGGCAGTGACGACGGATTTTCAGCCGACCGGGTAAACGAAATGCCTGTGACCGGCCGCGGCTTCCTGGATGGCATTGCCGGTGAACTTGCCATTGCCGATCTCGATGGTGACCACCGACTAGATCTCGCCGTGGCAGCAGGCGGTGAGGAACTCGAATTGCTCTTTAACCGTGGTCCGAATTTCACCGATTGGCAGAAATCAACGCTCCCAGCACACACACCGCTTTCTGTTGTGGCCACCGACCTAAATCGTGATGGTCGCGTCGATCTTGCAGTAAGCGGATTTGCTGCCAAGCGCCGCGAGGAAAATAATACGAACGCCTACGTTTACTGGAATACTGCCAATGGTTTATCTGCTTCCCAAAAGACCGCGCTACCCGTGATGGGAGGAACAACGGTGCGAGCCGGTGACGTCAATGGAGATGGCTTTACCGACTTAGCCTTTGCCAACAATAAAGACAACAGGACCTATGATGTACCCAGCTATATTTATTGGGGAGCTGCGAATGGTTTCACACCAGCACGCCGTAAAGAGTTGATGAGCTTTGGAGCGGTATCAGTAGCCATTGGTGATCTCAATCGCGATCAAACGGCGGACCTCTTCATCTCTAACCGAAGCAGTGGCCGAACTCACAACGGTGGGGCGATCAATTCATTTATTTATTGGGGCAACCCCGACCGCTCCTACAACCGGGCCACACTTACCAACGTGCCGTTGACAACAGGCTTCAGCTCGAGTGCCGGAGATATTTTTGACGAAGGTCGGAGTGCGATTGCGTTCACTGAATCGGGTGGTGTGGCCGTCGCCCGTTTGGCAGCAGATCGTAGTGTGGAAGAGATCCGCCGGTGGTCGCTACCATCACGGGGTTATACAACCTCGCTCGCAGATCTCGACCAAGACGGACGACTCGATCTCATCGTTGGCCTAATCGACAGTGAGGGTCGGAATCTAGCAATCCTCCGTGGTTCGACTGAAGGATTCTCTGCTCCAGAATATTATAAACCAGGGTTACCCATTATTTCCTCCGGTGTGGCGGATCTGGATGGTGACGGTCGACTCGATGTGATCCTCGGTGGACGCGGAGGCTGGCTATTCTGCCCACTGGATACAATGGGCATGCCCCTCCTTGAAAGTGCTCAACGCATTCTGTCCGATCACCAGATCCAACGGCTGACCGTGGCGGATTTGAACAAGGACGGTTGGCCAGATGTCGTTGCGACCCATTACCGCGAGATGACTGGACGGCGCAACAAGATCGACTCGGCCATCTATTGGAATCGCGAAGGACACTTTCGTTTTGAGGATCGTACCGCACTGCCAACCTACGGGAGCCACTGGGTTTCGGTAGCCGACACCCGAGGGAATGGTGACCTCGATGTATTGTACAGCAACTACCACGGGGAAACAACTCGCACCGTGGGACTCTTCGTCTACCAACCAGACGAGCAGGGTGAGTATTCCGCTTCCAATCGCTTGGTGCTACCTGCGTTTTCAAGCTCGGCAAACTTTGTGTCTGACTTTGATAGAGATGGTTTTTCCGATATTGCAGTAGTAAACCACACCGGACCGAATATCAGCCTTGGCCTGGGCCAGAAGACCGGCAACCACGGTGTAGGATCATTCGTTTACTGGGGAGGAGAAGATGGCTTCATCACGGAACGTCGCACCACGGTCGCGTCACATGGCCCTCACAAGATCCTCAACGCAGAACCAGGCGACATTCTTCGTCGACAGCCTTTCGAAACCTACACCTCGCCCTGGCAAGAGATATCCGTGGCAAAAGGAGAGTACGAGCTCGTACTCAGCGGACGGTTTACCGGCAGAGCTACCTGCCGCGCCGCAATGCAAACTGAAAAAGGTGCACAAGTGGATTGGGCGAATCTGGCACCAATTGCAGTGACCGAGAGCGAACTCCGATTTCGGTTCACGGCCACAAACCCGGTCAAAGGACTACGTTATCGCCTGGAGCTGGACACGGGCGGTGCAGGTACCGGCCCAATCGTCCAATCCATCACATTAAGGACATCCGAATGACCAAGTATCCACATTCCAATTACTCAATACCGTGGCGCGTTCATTTTTCTCTGGGCCTGAGTCTCTTATGCATTAGTCTGACTACGGGGACATTGGCCGGGGCAGAGCCGGTCTCAGACCGAATTTCGGAACTGCGTTTTCATAGCACAATACTGGGACGGGATAAAACGATCAGCGTAGTGGCACCGGTAAAGCGTGAGGATGCTCCGGTGCTGTTCTTCCTGCACGGTCGAGGCCGACATCATGGCTCCCTACTGGAACGGACCGATTGCCGCAACGCATTGCTCGCAGCCAACCACTGGACGATCCTGCCCGACGGCGAGGATGGATGGTATATTAATTCCCCTGAGATACCGACGGATCGTTACGGCGACTACCTCAAAGAAGTGATCGCGTTTGCGACGAAGGAGCTCGGCCTCACCGAGAATCCGACCCGCTGTGCCATCGGAGGTTGGTCGATGGGGGGATACGGGGCGGTATGCTACGCAGAAGACCACCCGGGCATGTTTGGAACTGTGGTGGGATTGATCGGTGTCCTTGATTTTCCCCGGAAGGAAACATTGCCCGAGGGACAGAACTACTCCGTGCCCATCGCACGATTTGGATCGGACCCGGCTATTTGGACCAAACTCAATCCCATAAACGCGGTTGAGAAATTGGCCGACTCTCGATTGATGCTGATTACCGGCTCCACTGCGTTCGATCAAACGATGAACTACAACTTCGCTGCTCGGGCCCGCCAGGCAGGAGTGGATTGCCGAGTAGTAGAACTGACGGGCGGGCATACCATCGAAGTCGTAGCTGCAGCGCTCCCAATCGCGCTGCAATTCATACACGAATCCTTTGTCAATGCGAAGCTGCCAAAAGCGAATTCACTCCGGCGTGATGCACGACTACGACCCCGGCGACTCATTTTCAACAACGACAGTGGCGGTGATGCGCGAGTACCACCCTCTCCTACGCTAACGCCCGAGGCTTTTCTGGCACCACGCATCGCACCGCTCGTCGGTACACAGGTCGATGGCATTGCGTTGGATACAACCGCAGGCACGTTTGGCACATTCGGGCACCGCACTCAAGTCGCTGAAATGTTTACCACACGCGAAGGGCGTTACCGCTACAACCTCCTGCCCGACTTTCTAAAGCAGGATACAGACCCACTGAGCGAAACCATTAAATTCGCCCTTCACCACAAGCTTGAAGTGTTGTGGGTCCAACGAATGGATGACACACACGACGCGTCTAACCCTATACTCTTTCCCGCGATTAAGCGTGAGCATCCGGAGTTTCTGTTCGGCACACTGGAAAACCCACCTAAATACGGAAAGTGGTCAGGGGTCGACTACGCCGAACCTGCCGTGCGTAATCTGGCTTACGCCATTGTTGCGGAAGTGGCAGAGAATTACGACGTTGACGGAATCGAGCTCGATTTCTGGCGCCATCCGGTGTTTTTCAAACGCTCCGCCCAAGGGGAAGCCCTGAGACCGGAGGACCGCGCCCTGATGACAGACATTATTCGGCGCATGCGCTTCAAATTGGACGAGGTCGGCCGGACACGCGGGAAACACCTGGTCCTCAACATCAAGTATCCGGACTCGGTCGGTTATTGCCTCAAAATCGGCCTGGATCTTGAACAGTGGCTCAAGGAGGACCTAGTGGATGCACTTGTACCCGGCGGTTATTTTCAACTCAATCCGTGGCAGACCAGTGTTGAACTGGGGAAAAAATACGGGGTGCCGGTCTGGGCCTGTCTGGCAGAGAACCGGGTGCGCGATCCGCGTGGGAACACGGCACGGAAAAGCGCGGCGGCGTTGCGGGCACGGGCAGCAGCAGCGTGGGCAGCAGGAGTCGATGCGATCGAGATGTTCAATCACTTTGATCCACACCAGTCCTACTGGAACGAGCTAGGCTCGCTGGATTCACTACGCGACCTTCCCAAAACCTACTTTGTCAGCGTGCAGGGAGAAGGTAGCGCACAGAGCTGGATTCCGACCGATGAATACATCACACTACCGAGCCTTACACCCGATGAGCCAGAAACCATTCCGAGCGGCGGCGCGGTCACCTACGACATCTACCTGGGGGACGATCTACGCGAATTGTCCCGATTGACACCTCGAGCGCGCATCCAACTTACCGATACAAAGGGCACTACCGCAGTAAAGCTACGCTGGCACGGCGCGACACTAGAACTCAGGCCAGACGGACCAGGAGATTTTACAGCGGCTCTGGATCCATTGAGTATCGTACCAGGACATCACCGCATTGAGGTGAGTAATCCGGGGAATTCGAATGTCGAGATCGGCGACCTCATGATTGAGCTCATTCTGACCACCGAATATTAATGACAATGTTGCTGTCACCGAATTGAACTTCAACGAAACTAATTAACGCCAATAATGAGCAGGAAAATCGAAATACCTCTTCAACCTAAACATAAATCATAAGATGACATACCGCCCCATTGATCTTAAATTCCCATCGCTAATTCTTGTTCTTCTTCTTGTCGGTTCAAATGCACACCCCCCATTTGCCGCCACTCATGAAACAGCAACCGCAGCCTCGAAAGTAGAACAACTCAAACCCTTTTATAAATACACCCAGACTATTACCGCCTCGTCCGACCTAGACGACAAGAACTACGTGATGGACCCTTTCATCATGTCAGTGAGTCCGAACGAGATGCTGATTGGGTACAAACGCGGCTATGCGCACTTGACCGATCGGGAAGCGGATACAGAAATCCTCCGGTTCAATCCCGTAACTGAACGGATTATTGATCGGACCGCTCTTCGCCGTCCGGGAATCATTTTCCAGAACGGTGAATTTGCCAGGTTCGCCAACGGAGAAATTGCCTGCTTCATCGACATGCAGGGGTCTGGTCCTGAAGACGGAAAACTGCGACCTATCCAACCGACAGCAACGTTGCAAGGAGGCAACACAACTGGAGGGGTCCTTCGATCGCGCGCAGTGCGCCTGGGCGTGCTTGAATTCAGATCAAATGACAGCGGACGGACCTGGGAAGATCGTGGCAAGCTCGGACTTATTGATGGTGTCGAATACGGTTATGTTTTCGAAGCCATTACGGAGGAAAGAACGACTTGGCTTCTCGTAATGAGGTTTACCAATTTGAAGGGTGGAATACCAGTCGACCCACAGCGACCGCACGCTGGTTCCGTCGATGTTATACGCACGGACGACAATGGTCATTCCTGGACGCTCGTGCGCAACCTCACCGAAGAATGCGGTGGCATTTCGATTAATGAAAGTTCGTTCATCCGTTATGGTGATGGATTCATCATCTCCGCCCGAGGCTACGACAACCGGCAGTGGCTGATCCGAACGAATGGAGATTTCAAGCTACGCAAGAAAGTTGACCTCAATGCGACAAATTCGTTCATCAAGTCCTATGTGGGTCGGCCCCGCTTGTTCGAGCGGGACGGTGGATTTTACCTGCTCGGACGTAACTGGGACAAACCGCCAACGGACCGCGGATCAGTGCTTGGTTACAATCAGGAGAAATTGCGGCAGCCCGGTACAACTCTGATGAAATTGAGTCTGTTCCGATTCGATCCCCTCACCTTCGCCATATCGAAGCACGTCATCCTCGATAACGCAGAAGAAGAAAACGTGATCGACGGCTACTACGCCGTACCCTACTGGCAAGAACGACGCGGACATTCTTATTTTAACACCATCATCTACAAACGCCCCATCAGTCGGAACCCCGACATCGTCCGGCTCGAGTTCGATTGGGAAGAAGTGCGGTGATGAAACCCGATCGGTTTGTTTTCGCCATACCTGAAGTTCCCACCCAGTCGCCCGTTGACAGAGAGTTACCGAAGCAACACGATTCTAAGCTATGCGCAAGTATTCACGACGTGACCTATTAACCGGTTTAGCTGCAGCGAGTGGACTGGGGTTTGTCCACAAAGCATTGGGGAGAGCACACG
>Ga0114999_10009578_pt1 | contig 10594 bp, 8 predicted proteins | sample ArcticOcean_MG_C_3_FD_89820 | JGI IMG/M metagenome (GOLD analysis project Ga0114999, IMG submission 89820) | Marine microbial communities from western Arctic Ocean - ArcticOcean_MG_CB8_126 | ecosystem: Environmental > Aquatic > Marine > Oceanic | place: Arctic Ocean: Canada Basin | collected... | reverse complement strand
TACCGCTCGCACGGCCACAGCCGCTGGCTCAGACATCGAGCCCGCCTCAAAGTCAATATTGTCCGGAAGTTTGTGCAGACTTTCCTCGCGCTGACAGACGTATTTGGCAAAAGCCCCATCCACATGCACGCCCATGCTCTCGCGCTTGACGCAGAGTCCAATAAGCCCAGTCTGACAGAAACGACAACGGCCACAGGTAAATTTAAAAGTCTCAGAGGTCACCCGATCTCCCACACTGAAACGCGTCACCTCATCTCCCGCTTCAACAACGACGCCCGACATTTCATGACCCAAAATCACAGGCGGACAGTTCACGTACTCATCGTCATAAATATGCAAGTCCGTACCACAGATCGCGCCCACCTTAACTTCGATTTTTAGTTGATCGGGTTTGGGAGTCGGTGCCGCTACATCCAACACCGCAAGATTGCCAATACCCGCCGCCGTTTTTACCAGCGCCTTCATTTTCTCTCCTGCAAATTTGTGTAAATGACCATAAATATCCATTCTTTATATTAAAATAAGGAACGTTTACCGCCACCTCAAAGACATCAAATCCTCTAACGACCTACTCGGCCAGGCTAAACACACAAATGACTATCGATCCAACCACTCACAAGCAACTTTTCCTCGATGACTATGCCGTCGAGCATATGGAGGGTGTAGAGCGCGTCCTGCACCAGCCCAAGAAGCAAGGACCTGTGCTGCGCGCCGACCTCGATCGCGGCCAGAACGATGTGCAGAGCCGCAATGCCCCCCAGTGGAATGCGGAAAAAAATATCTGGGAGTGGTTCTATTGGGCATATTACGAAGTGCCGCCGCACGGCCCCTACGCCCGCACCGACTGGTTCGTCAACTGCTATGCCACCTCAACGGACCTGATCAATTGGCAACGACCTTCGCTAGGGCTGTACGAGTGGAACGGATCCCGCGACAACAATATCTGCCACCATCCCGAAAAACGGACCCTGTATCATATCTATCGCGATGAGCAAGAACCAGATCCCCAACGGCGCTACAAAGCAATGTTTGATTGGGACGGCCGCTGGATGGCCGTCTCGCCGGATGGGTTCGACTGGACCATGCTGGATGTACCGCATATATCCAGTGAAGACGAATCCCACTTCTTTTTTGATGAGACTACCGGCCATTACACCCTCTTGCACAAGCTGCCCACCGAGTGGGGCCGGTCAGTATGGCTGACGCGCAGCACCGACTGGGAACACTGGTCCGAGTCGACACTGGTTATGCACACCGACGAAGTCGACCGGCAAAACCGACGCCAACGCATTGAGGCCCTCGTCGCCGATCCCAACTACCTGCAACCACCCATAGTCGACGACGGCGACTATATTGCCCAGACCTACAATATGGCGGTGCTGCCCTATGAAGGACTGTACATCGGTTTCCCACTCATCTTCAATCCGGCCGGCACCATACCGCCGCCCCACGACAACTTCACCGGCCTCAATCAGACCGAGCTGACCGTATCGAGAGACCTACATCATTGGAAGCGCGTCGCCGACCGTGCGCTCTTCCTCGGCATCGAACCCTGGGACGGGATAAACTTTGACACCGCGCAGATCATGCCCGTCGGGCGCCCACTAGTGCGGGACAACGAAATCTGGGTTTTCCACATCGCCCTGCGTTACCGGGGCCACAAAGACCTCTACCTGGCAGCCGGCCACGACTACACCGCCAACGAGATCGGCTCCATCAACCTCGCCAAACTCAGACTCGACGGATTTGTATCGCTCGATGCCACAGACTCGGGCAGTATCACGACCAAAGCTTTCGAAGCTAGAGGAGGCAGTCTGCGCCTCAACGCCGACGCCTCCCGGGGCCAGATTAAAACCGAGATCATCGACGCAAAAACAAAACAGGTGCTGGCCGGCCAGTCGGGTTCCATGGCACAAGATAGTCTGGATGAAGTTGTAGTCGAAAATGTTGCACCCGGTCGGCAGGTGCAGGTGCGGTTCACCCTAAACAACGCGAGTTTGTACTCGTTCTGGATAAAAAAATGAGGTCATAATTATGCCTGAATCCTTCGACTGGCCTGCCATCAAACACGACTTTGATACCAATGGATTTGTGCGCATACCCGGATTTATATCGCCAACCGAGGCGGCCGATATTGCCCAGCGGCTGCAGACGTTTATCCGCGATATAGTGCCCCGAATTCCCGCCGCGGAAGTGTATTACGATATTGAGGGTCAAGCCGACACCAATCAGCCCTCAGCAAATAACCGCCTAGCCGCGCACCTCGTCGGACCAATCGCGCCAAATATCGCCGCCCGCATTGTCCATTACCAGCGGATCGGGGACCGCCTCGGGCGTTTTGAGAAAACCGTAGATGGTGGCCTGGCGAATGATATCGTCAGAACAGTTCTGCCCCGCTATATGCAAAATCTTGGTGTGCCACAATACCACAGTGCCAGCAGGTCCGTAACAATCCACCGGCTGGGTGTCGGCCTTGATCTGCCCGATGACCGGATCTTTGTAACCGCCGGCCTTGCGCACCTCCAGATGTTTATCGGTGTGTTTCTCCCCTTCCTTGAAGGCCTTCCACTGCTCCGTCCAAATCCTCGTATGGCTTCCCGGCCACACGGTGAACCCCCCAGAGTTGGGCGGCAGGTCGTCAATGTAGGCCGACATCTGCAAACGCCAGCGGCCATAACACGCACCGTCGGAGTGGGCGCTAGGATAGTCGGCCCCATGAGGCGGGCTTTGCGGCAGAGTGCAATACAATCCACGCGTCCCTTGCCCGTTCATCCACACCGGGCCGGTCTTGGGCAAACTCAGCGCTTCCTCGGTGGCGAAAGTGCCCTCCGCAGGCCAGCCCATATTATGACCCACGTGTGAAACGAGTCCCCCGACTGCATCGTCGCACATGAAACACGGACCCGTCGCCAATCCAGACTCGTCAATCCCGGTAGGCCACACCACCGTCTCCTTACCCATCAATTGCTCGGCAACCTGCCACAAAGCGCGGGGGGCCAGGTCGAGCATGAGTTGTTCCGCTCCATTGCGGACAAAGAACCTATGATCACTGCCGCCAAAATATGGATCGCCGCTGCCCTCGGGCCGCTGCGCCTTTAACTTGCCACTTTCCTCCTCCGTGAGATGACTCCACGTAGAGGGGTCGTCCCTCTTCATACGGGGCAGATTGGCTTCAATCGTTTCCCACATTTGGTCGCGGGCCTGACGGCAGAGCTCGGGATCGAGCACCCCCGGTAGCACCAGAAATCCATCGCGCTTAAACTGGACAATTTGGTCTGCCGTCAGGGGCGCGACTTGCTTCACATTTGGAGAAGATATCGCCATTTTATTTAACCTCTCGATAAGGTGTTAGATCCATATTGGGATACTTCATTGCTAAGCCCTTTAAGGTCGTTTCTGAATAATACGCGTGTCCCGGCGGCGGCCAACCAAAGAGCGCACGCACAGACGGGGTCGTCTTTTCCCAAAAAGGCTCGGAAAATGGCCGTTCTGGCCCGCTCCAGGGATTGGCCAATTTGATCCATCGACTGGTGTCGCCTCGAGCCATAGACAGTGTCCACAGTGCACGCTGCTTGCGTTTATCTTTAAAGGGTACGGCGGCGTGTATCAAATACGACGAATAAAATAGGGCGCTACCTGCCTTGCCCGTTGTCGCTACGGGTAAGGCAAATTCTGGCGCTTCTCGAATGTCGTCAATATTTCCTTGCGTAGACCCTAGTCGCAGGAGCGTCTCTGGCGCCTGGCGATGCGATCCGGGAATGACATGCATGGGCGCGCCGTCGTCCTCGACATCGTGCAGATAAACACCGCAATTTATGTAGTTAAATGCATCTACGTCCTGGCTCGGTGGTAAAAAAGTATTGGACCCATAGTCGGCGTGATAACCCTGCCAGGGATGCTCAGGATAGCGCTGGTCAGCCGGTCCTGAGCGCATGAATAAGTGGGCGTTGCAATAACTGATGTCATTTATTCCAAGACATTGGCCAAAAATATCGAGATATTCTTCGTTTTCAATTAAGCGATCTAGGGCATCAGATTCGGTTGGAAATTGCGCCCGCCCATATACCGTGTCACCGTAGTGCGCCGAGGCGTTCTTAATCGTCGGTTCAATAGACGGTGCCTTGCCTGTGCGGTCAAATTCTGCCAGGTATTCTAAAAAAGGTTTGCCATAGAAAATATGTTCCATGTCATTTAACGCCGCGGCCATTTCTGCAGGATCGAATAAATCTGCGACTAGGATAAAACCGTCGCGCTGAAAGGTCTCGAGTTGGCTTTTGCTTAAGGGCATTATCTTTTCCTTATATTAGTAATCGATGGTCTCGCGCAAGACGCGCAGATGATTTTCTCCCAGTATCTTGGCCGTCTCTTCTTGACTGTAGCCGTGCTCCATCAATGCCCCAGTAAACTCGCGCCACTGCGGCACATTTTGGAAATGCGACGCCAAACCTACATGATCAATGCCGGCGACGTTGACCGCATGATCTATGCTCTCCAAATCGAGCTTGGTGCCCCAGGTTTCGGCGTCGGCTAGCTTGGCTTCGGCCACTTCGAACGGATCGGGGTAGTTCTCCATCAGGCGTCGGTCGCGCTGCAGGCGGTATGCACCGCGCTCCTCCGAGCTCTTAGGAGCAGGCGCCAGAATGCCCACCACGCCGCCACTGTCGGCAATGGCGCGGATCAACTCATCGCTCAAGTCGCGGGCGCTGTGAGTCAGGGCGCGACACTTAGTGTGCGTAGCCATGATCGGCTTAGTAGCCACTTCGAGAGCATGCCAGCAGGTCTGCTCCGAGGCATGTGAAAGATCGACTAAAATGCCCCAGTCCTGACAGGCTTTGACGACGTCGCGGCCGAAGGAGGTCAGCCCGGGTGTCTCCTTAAGTTCGGCAGTCGAATCGGCCCAGCCGACATGGCCCAGGTGGCACAGCGCCATAGCGCGAATCCCCATATCGTAATAGCGACGCAAGACATCGAGATCGGCGGCGATTAGGCCACTGACCAGCATCAGAACCATGGCGGCCTTGCCCTGGTTTAGCAGGCGACGCACATCGCCTTCGCTGCGCGCCAGACCAATGTAATCTTCGTAGGCCTCAACAAATCTGAGATGCTCATCAATGACCTGTAAGACACGCTCGACGAGATCGGCCCCCTCAAAGACATGCTTCCAGATCTTCAGACCCGGAGGCGGCAAACCCTGCTCGTCTTCCGGCGGTATACACACCAACATTTCCTCGGCGCCCAGCGCCTGAATCACCACGTTGACGCGGCCGCGCTGCAGTTCGTCGAGGTCGACAGCCGCCGAGTACGAATCGACGACGGCGAGCTGCCGATGCAACGCATCCCACTTCTCTTTGTCGAATTTGTCGCTGCTCGTCGGCTGCGTGGTCGCGTCGATCAGGCCGATCTTTCGTCCCAAAGTCAAACCGAGCGACTCGCTCAATTTGCTGCTGACGTGCACGTTTTTCCTGGGCACGTCTCTCAAATTGATGCGATTATCTTCTTGCATCTAATTTTCCCTTATTGTGGGAATTATAAAGCGCTTTTTTATAGGCACGGTCAAGGAGTAGAACGCTTTTTTCTCATGATCTGCATGACTGCGGGCCGTTAGCTGGCGCGATCCAATTAGGATAAGCCTTTTTATAAACTTTACCTTATTATTGAAGGATAAGGAATCGCCCAGACCCGCTGTGGAGGGATAACGATATGCGCAGGCGACGCACAATCTACCATAACGACGCACGCCACTACTACCTGTGGCTCTACGACCCGCCGATGCGTTTGAAAGACGCCTGGCAGCCCATCGACGATGTGGCGGGCACGGCGATCGATACCTTTAGCTACTGCGTCCAGCGCGGCGACGGCTTGTTCTACCCCTCCAGCGCTGGGCAGATGTTCGGAATCGACAAACAACCCTTCACCAACTCCATCGCCTGGCACGCCTGGCACGCCATGCACAGCCTGATCGACCAAGGACTCGATCCCCTGCAAGTCCTCATCGACCGCGCCCACGAAAAGGGCCTTGAATTCTGGGCCGACCTGCGGCTGGCTACCTACGGCGGCATCGACCCCAAACTCGAAATCGAAAACGGCGGACGCTACTTCGCCGAACGTCAAGTCCGCGACCATCTCGCCAGCATCGCCCGGGAGCTGGTCTCCAACTATGCATCCGATGGGCTCGAACTCGATTTTGCCATCGCCAAAGGCAGTCGGGCATCATATCTCCGGCCCGAGGATGTCGAGGTGTACACACCGGTAATGACCGAATGGGTCGCGGCCCTTTCCGACGAGGTGCGCAACCGCGACGGCGGCGGTGCGATCGGAGCGCGGGTCTATCCGCTCGAAGAATTAAACCTGCGACAGGGTCTCGACGTGCGGACCTGGCTATCGAAAGGCATCGTCGACTTCGTGGTGCCAATGATCTACGAGTACAACCGGCTCGACCCCAATATGCCAATCGATTGGCTCATCGAGGCGGCGCACGCGCACGACGTGTCGGTCTACGGCATGCTGCAGCCGACCGTGCCCACCCAGGAGTTTTCGCTGGCCTCAGACAACCGGGTGTACGCAACCATCGAACAATTGCGCGCCGCCGCGGCAAGTTTCTGGGCGCGAGATATAGACGGCCTCTACACCTGGTTCATGCGGTGGCCGCACGGCGACACCGAGCGCGCCTTCCTCTCCGAGATGGGCGACCCCGACCTGATCGACGAAAAGAACAAGACCTACTTCGCACTGCGGCGCTCACAGGAGCCGGACAATCCCGGCTACGACGCCCCACTGCCCATCACCATAGCCGCGGCCGACCCCGATGACCGGCATCTGCTACAGCTCTATATAGCAGACGACATCACTGCGTCCGCTCACGTCAGTTCGGTGACGCTGAGCATCAAGGTCACCAATCTCATCATGGGCGACGAATTGTCGATCTTGCTCAATGGGCAGTCGGTCCTCGATCAGTCCGTCACCCGCGACTTCGCGCACAACACACCGCATATTGCGCCCCGCGGTCTCGACCTCCAATTTCAGCTGCGCGATGTCCTGCCACGCCAGGGCTGGAACACCCTCCAGATAGCACTGGACGCGCGGCCCGATCTAATGGAGGGCGGCATAACCATCGAACAGGTCGAGTTGAGGGTAGAGTACAGTCCGTATCCGTCAGTGCGCTAGACCTACCAGGGTAATTCCACGTCCACTTCCGCAGCAATCTTCTCCAGATTTTCCTGCGCCGCCTTGGAGACGGGAATGCCGTCTCGACCGTACTCCCGTTCGCAATTCGATTCCGGCCCACCCGGTAACTGCGGCTTAGAGAATCCGGGATAGGGTTGCAATTGGCTAACCCCGTCCATCATCTTGTCCATATCTTCCTTAAACGCTTCTAGAGAAACGAAGTGGTCAATGGCCAATGCCATGAAAAAGCCCGATTGATTGGCAGTGGGAAATTTGCTGCTGGCCGGGTTAAACTCTGCATCCATCTGTCCGCCCAGCGTACCGCTCATAATATTGCCCATATAACAAAGGCCGATCCCCCGGAAGTAAACCTCCGGATGTTTGGCGAAAAAGTCCTCATCAAACGGCATACTGCTGGAAAAATCGGTGAGCAAATAAGGATGATCGGGACCGGCTGGAATGCCAAACGCCAGCGGCGCAGCATCGGCGGAGCCGTTTAGCGTCTGCCCCGGATCAAAGCCCCGATAGCTGTGTCCGGAAAAACAGATGCCGATCATATCCTGCCGCATCGCCATGCGCGCGTAATTGCCGGCGCTACCTATGTGTTCATGATAAGTAGTAGTCACCGCACCGATACCCGTCTCACGAGCCTTGGCCATGGCCATCTCCATCGCTTGGCAGCCGGCAATGTACCCCAGGCCGCCGTCGCCGCTCAAGGCCGCCGTGCTCGCCGATTCCCGCAAAATGCGCAACTGCGGATGGGTATTGGTGGCGCCGCTGCGAAAGTCAGTGAAATAGCGCTCCACTTGCATCACCCCGTGACTGACTACCCCGCGCAGGTCTGTATCGATCAGTAGATCGGCAATCAAACGCGCGTGCTGATCGGCAATAGGTACGGCCACAAAAATCTCGTGCACCAATTGATGCAACGCCGCGGCCGGCACGCGAATTCCATCGGTAGGTGGTCTGTTCATTTTTTTCTTGTTCCTAAATTCAGGTAGAGGTTTTGATCGACCTGCAGTCTCATATCATGGCAACTCGCAGACCATCTTGACTTATATTTAAGTTTACAGGAGGCAATAAGAGATGGCAAATCTTCATCCTATCTAGAAAAGGCAAAGTAGACGTATGAGCACCTGGCATTGGGAGCGGATAGAAAAACTCTGGAAAGAACCCCAACATACCACCTCGGTCTTTGCCATCATGGAGGGACGGCTCTACGCCAGCATGGGCAAGCTGGCACCCTACGCCCTCTACGCCACTAGCGATGGAATACACTGGACAGATGTGGTGCAGGGGCGCCTGCCGGACTATCTGACCGACGGCTTCCGCATCGCCGCAGTCGACGATACCCTGGTAGCCACCCTGACCCAATGGTATACGGACTGCCCCGTGCAGGTGTGGCGCTACCATCAGGACCGCTGGGAAATCATTAACGAACCCGGTTTTGGTTTTGCCGACAACCATATGGCCGGGGGCCTATCTGTGCACCAAGGACACGTGAGTCTGGCCACCTGGAACGAAAAACGCGGCACCCAGGTGTGGACCTGCGACGACGTGATGCACCCTGTTTGGCGCCAGATCAACCAGGACGGATTCGGCGACCCGTGCAACCTGGGCTGTGTCTTCGGCATGACCCACTTCGCGGACCGACTCTACGTGGGCACGGCCATGCACCGCGATCATAGGGCATCGCAGTTGTGGGCGGGTATGGAGACAACGTAAAGCCTATAGATGCCAGATTGAAAACGCCGCACCAGATTGACCGATATATCACCGTAGCTTAGGTTACCCGAATTAATTTAAAGTGCGCTATCCTGGCGTAACAAAATCGCTTGCCCGCGCGGCTCGCTATAATTCGCTACAGGACACTTCGTCGTGCCCAGTGGCAATGGGCTCGGGATCGAACTGGACGAGGACACCATCGCCCACTATCGGACGCGGTGACCACGATTCTATAGGATGGAGTATGGACCAAGATATGGAGCACTTAGACGAGCGACTACAAGCGTTGTTCGGCGCCGAGGCGCGCAGCGCAGGTCCACTGGCTGTCAGTGGCGCCGGGTGCCGCTTCACTAGTATTGATCTTTGCCGCCCGCTAAATCCGGAGCAGGTAAATTTTCTGTTAGACGCCTTAAGCCAGTTTCGGATCGTCAGCATTGCCGGGCAAGACCTGGCGACCTTTTCCCTGGCCCATTTCGAGCGCTTCGCCAACCATTGGGGCGCGCCGGTGCCGCATCCCAACAACTTCCTGCGCGGCGGCAAACCGGCGCAGTCCGATGGCGACAGTGACGGCCCCTTCGAGCTGATCCCGTTCGAGCGTCGTACGGTAGCCGCCGTCAATACCACCTTCCCCGGCCAACTGCAATGCCTGCCACACGAGTCGCCTACAGTACTGGTAGTGGCCAATTTCCGGGGTGAAACCAAGGCAGAGGGACAAGACGAGGTCCAGGTGACTGGCGGCGGCTCATGGCATACGGACATTGAGTACGAGCCGTTGCCGATCTATATCTCCATGTTCCTGGTCCACAAGTCGCCTGTGTCGCGCGATGCCCCAGGAGGACACTGGGTGCAGGATCCGGATGGCGTCACTGTGCATCACCCGTACTTCGAGGACTCGGATGACGAGCTTATGCACTTGCGCAAACGCCTACCATTAAACGGTGAGACCGCGTTTGCCGACACCGCAGCGGCCTTCGCAGCACTGCCGCCGACAGAGCAAGCGGCACTGGAGCCTATACAGCTGCGGCGGCGCTTGAATGCAGAAGACGAGGGGTGGCTCGCCCCGCTGGTCCGCACCAACCCACGTTCTGGAATCAAATCGCTGCACAGTCCAATCTGGGCTTCGCGGCCGCGCGTGCGGCCGCCAATCGAGGTGGAGGGGATGTCGATGGAAACATCGCGCGCTTTCCTGGATCAGCTCGAGGCGCATGTATTGCAGTCGCAGTTTTGCTACGACCACCCGCACGTGCCGGGCGACGTGACGCTGTGGGACAACTACATGACCCTGCACAACTCTCCTCCGCTCAAATCGAACATCAACTCACTCGATGATGCCCGACTGCTATACCGCCTGAGCTGCAAGGGCGAGCCAGCCCTGTCCCTACCGCGGCACGACGCGCCGGAGTGGCTTGAGGCCCACATCGCAGGTGGTTACACGACCTCTCCAGAGATCATCAACATCGCTTGAGCCGCATCCAACCACCAACCGCAAATGAACGGTGTATTCAAGCCTCCCCCTTCACCCCCTGTATTAGCGCCACAATCTCATCAAATCGAAAATAGTGAACTAGGTTTGCCAGTTCTTCGGGTCTGTCAAATAGTTTGTGTAACTGATTATGGGGTGGGTACTCTTCCGTCAAAGAGAATGGCGAATTGATTGAGGGCTTTCCTCCAATTCTTGATGGGTTTGGTCCACTTTTTGGCGATG
>Ga0114999_10009577_pt1 | contig 10595 bp, 11 predicted proteins | sample ArcticOcean_MG_C_3_FD_89820 | JGI IMG/M metagenome (GOLD analysis project Ga0114999, IMG submission 89820) | Marine microbial communities from western Arctic Ocean - ArcticOcean_MG_CB8_126 | ecosystem: Environmental > Aquatic > Marine > Oceanic | place: Arctic Ocean: Canada Basin | collected... | reverse complement strand
GCTTTTTTTTCTTCTTCTATTTCACCGTAAATTTCGACTTTAGAATCCATGCTTATCCTCTAAGAATGTTTCAATTCTATATTGATTTAACTCTTTAAAAACTAAAATTTTACCTTCTATTCGATCTTCATAATCTTTTTTTGATAAAATCATTCTTTCTCCCCACCGAGAATTATCTACTATCCATTGGGCCATCTGCCAAGTTGGTAAATCTGCATCATATGAATCTAAAATTTCTCTTAGTCCAGGATTTAAAGAAAGTCTTATATCTTCTTTATTAACAGTCTGCCAATCATCGGATTTTTCTAAAATTTGAGTTTTGCATAAATCTATAATTTTGTGTGTTATACCACAATTATTACACTTAACTAAAGATTCTGCGACATTGTCTTCGCTGTCTATTATAGAAAAAGCTATAAATTTGTGAAGTGGCGGATCTGGCCGGCTTCTGAACTGTGACAATATACACCGACACTCTACAATATGTTTAATTCCTTCCATAGTGCATCATATTAGTCGCCAAAAAGTTCAGCCACACGTCTCACAGCCCTAGACTTAACTACGCTGCTCTGCTGCTCTAGAGTTTCTAAAATTTTAGCTTGATGGTCTGTATTTAATCCCTCAACTGAAAGGATTTCAGTTTGGCCTGTAGTTTTATAAAGATTTAAAAAATCTCCCACGATACTTACCACTTCTTGAGCTGAAATGGAAGGCTTGGTGCTCTTTTTTGGTCTTGGCATGATGTCTCCTAAAGTAGTCAAAACTTTATTAAAAGTAATCACATTGGTCTATTATGTTAAGTTAAGAATTCAGCAAAATAATTTTGCTGCTATTTTTTAGCATTGTAGCGTTTGTAATTCCAGCTTTAATACCTTCAAAAAATATCATGGCTGGAAACTCATCTACGCCTAATTTTTTAATTTCGTTAACAATGTTAACGAGAAGCTTGCTCTTTAATTTTAAGTCTAAAGATATTCTTCCGGTTTTACAATAGCAATTAATCATCGCTATCATAATTTTTGTTTTATCTTTTTTAAGACCCACACTATCTTTATCGTGATTTGAAAAATAAATGTTCAGCTTTCGCGGCATTAAGCTGGTTATTCTTTTTTCTAGCAAGTCAACTTTATCTTGAATAGATTCTTCAGAAATAATTTTTCGTAAGTGGCCAGTATGCCTAATAATATCTGGAAGTCTTTCAGGATTAGTAATTTGTAAGCTTTGCTCATCGATTGAAATTGAACTTACAACAGGAATTTCATCTACGTCAATATTTGAAATGCTGTCTCCCTTAAGCGTGCTTATGAGGTCAGCTCCTGTGGCTATACAAATATCTTTAAGAGAATTAATGCTTTCAACATCTACTGTCAAAACTGCAGGAATTATTTTTAGACTTCCTCTTAAATAATTTGTGGCCAGAGTAGAAATAACGCTGTTGCCAAAGCCTCTACAAACTAAAAAACACCATTTTTTATTTTGAGAAAAGTGCTCTAAAACATGGTGAATTTCTGACACGCTTTCTATAGTTCCATCAGCTATGATGATTCGCGCATTTGAGTTTTTAAAAGAGTTTTTTCTAACTGCACTACAAAAACTAGAATCTAATCTAACTTTAAAGCTTGCAGATTTATCTAAAGACGTATAGTCTTCCAAATCATAAGTGCTATCAGCACTGCACGAAGCAGAAAATCCACCATCAAATAATATTTTTTCGCAAATATTCAGTAGAGAAGCATTACGATTAATTTTTTTTAGAAAAGAATGGAGATCTTTTAAATTTCCTCTGTGTGAACTATAAGATATTTTTCTTAATTCTTCTAAAGAATCTTCGTGATCAAAATTTATAGATAAAGCTTCTAATATAGTCACAGTAGCAATAAAGCCGCTGCCAGGACATATCCTTTCAGCGTCTGAAAAATTCTTAATTAAAAAATTCTTAAAAAGTTTTTCTGTTTGAGATTCCGGATTATGCTCAAGCATTAATCTAAGAGAATCTAAACTGCATAAATTTAGAATTGATTTCCCATAGCTTATGCTGATTTCATCAGCAAATAATGACTTGATATCTTTTCTAAATTTTTTTGAAAGATTTTTTCTGATTTCAGAATTAAAATTTTCTGGAAAACTATAGGTCATTAATGCGTGTTTTTATTAGAAAGTCCAGCCCAAGCAGATGGTGTTAGCAACGCATCTTTTACAGTGTTTGCGATATCTTCTATTTTTTGATTATTTTCTTTTTTAGATTGCTGTTCTAAAGCAAATCTCATAAATGCACCAAAAGCCGCAAGTGCTAAAAGAATGGAACCAACCGCATAGTTGCTTACCACTAATCCATAGCATCCAAAAATTCCTAAGATTTCTGCCAAACCAAATGAAACTCTAAAACTCATATTTAAACTCCTAGCTATCTCTCCAAAGATTGTTGCTAGCATAGATAAGCACTTCTTCAGCAGATTCAGCTGTATAACCATAATCATCTATCATTGTTTGTATCATTTCGCTATACTTCTTCTGCTGATCTTCATCTCGAGTTTTTGATTTGGTAACAATCCGAGCCATATCTTTAACAGACGAAATCAAGTAAGATTCTATAGCTTCAGCTAATGGCTCATAGCTCTTATAGTCTACTTTTTCTCCACGTCGCATTTTAGCAAACATATATGCTGTGACATCTGATCTAAATCCATCTCTACTAGATCCTTGGATACCTATTTGTTCTTCTATAGCTCTCATAAAATTTTCGTCTGGCTGCATTTCTTCTTTAGTAATTCTATCTTTCAGTTTTTGCCGAGTAGTATGAGCTTCAGCATTATCTAAGTAGGTGTCGAAAAGAGACTGAGCCTGTTCTTCATATGCGCTGATAAACGCCTTAGCAATTTCAGTTTCTAACATTTTGAGATATTCTTCTCTTACGATAGTTTGAATAATCGCAAGGCATTTTTCTCTAAAAGATTGGTCTGGAATCTGCTCTTTAACTTGTGTGACAACAGAGTGCATCATAGAAACGGGGGTGATAAAGCCCTTGTCAGAATCTGTTAAAGCCGCATCAATAGATTTCATGATGAATCGAGTAGAAATTCCCTTCATCCCTTCTTCTCTAGCTTCATCTCTTAAATCTTTAATGTCAATTCTTTTTACTCTCCCCTTTTCAATTACTTCTTCTCCGTTATAAATCTTCATTTTAGTAAGGAGATCGCACTTTTGGGTTTCGTGAATTCTTGATAAGACTGAAAACATCGAAGCTATTCGAATGGTGTGCGGCGCAATGTGATAATCAAAATCAGATCTAGATAGCATCTTTTCATAAATCTTTATCTCTTGATCTAACTCTAAAACATAAGGAACATTAATTTTAATAATTCTGTCTAAAATTGCTTCGTTTGTGTGCTCACTCTTAAACCTATTCCACTCTGATTCATTGCAGTGTGCTAGAATGACACCGTCAAAAAATACCATGTCGTGTTTTCCCGGACTTGGAACTCGCTTTTCTTGTGTTGCAGTGATAATAGTGTGCAAGAATTCAATTTCATTCTTGAATACTTCTACGAGTTCAACAATGCCTCGATTTCCAATATTGAATGCACCGTTGAGAGATAGAATTCTAGCGTCGTCTTCGGAATATTTGTCTAACTTTGATATGTCTTCAGACCCAATAAGAACTGATACATCTTGAGAATTGGCGTCCATGGGAGGAACAACGGCAATCCCTCTTCTGCCACGCTGAGAAAAAGTAGATTCTATTACGGAATAATCTTCGAATTTTCCATCATGCTCTCTTAATAAATTATCTCTTGCGACAGGGCTTAAATCACCTTCAATTTTGACTCCAAGCTTCTTTTCAAATTGTGGACGAAGGCTTCTTGGTATTAATTGAAGTGGCTCTCCTCTCTGAGGATCGCCCTCTAAATGATAATAGGGAAGTTGTTCTAAAGCTTTTTTAATATGTTCGGTTAGCGCAGATTTTCCAGCACCAACTGGACCCATTAAGAGTAAAACTTGACGACTCTCCTCCCCCCTTAAAGATGCAGACTGCAAGTATCGCATAACTTTATAAATTACTCTTTCCATTCCAAAAAATTCATCTTTAAAATAGTCGTAGATTTTAATGCTATCCCCATCAAATATTTTTCTTTTTCTAGGATCTTCTGAACTCATGACCTCCATGCCGTATTCGCTCACAGCATCATAAAGTCGCTTGTGAGCAAACTTTACAATTTCAGGATTTTTAGAGACAAGCTCTAGATAACTCAAAAAGTTACCCTCAAACTTCTCATCTTTTTTAGTTTCTCGGTGAGTTTTGATTATATCGAGAAAATTTTTCTTTTTGCTCATTTCAGCCCCTCAAATTTCAAATGGCTCTTCTTCAATAATGGTCATTAGTTTTACTAAACCGCCTTTCCAAAGTGTGTTAATATGGCCCACGACCTTTTCAGAATAATCTAGTTCTAAATCTCTACCGTCATGCTCATGGTGCAATACCAAAACGTTACCCTCATCTATAGATTCTACATAAATTTTTGGAATTGTATTCGCACCGACCTGGTTTACTAAAGCAATTTTCACCGGTTTCCACCCTTCTTCATCAGACACGTCATCTATTAAATAGTGGTCTTTTTTATTAGAAAATGAAAATAGGTTCAAATCTTCACAATCTTCTTGCGTTAAGTACTGCCGAATAAAAGATTCATCATGGCTCGCAGATCTAGCAACGAAGCATTCATCTATTCCATATCGCTCTTCTATTTTATTAAAAAGATGAAATCCCAAATTGTAAGGGTTGATTCGACCGATATGCGGCTGAATCACTTGATTATGAGATTTTAAAAATGGCAAATGATATTTTTGCGGCAAGTCTAGCTGGTGCATAAGCTTATAATGCCAAAAACAAGCCCACCCTTCATTCATAATTTTAGTTTGAATTTGGGGCATAAAATAATAAGCTTCTCTTTTAGCAATTTCTATGAGATCTAATTCCCAGTCTTCATAATCTTTACCATGCTCAAGTAAAAATGAAAATAAATCTTGCTCAGGCTCAGTAGGTATCTTTTCTAACTGTGATAAATCTGGAGATTCACCTTTAGAAATTTTTCTATTTATCTCTTCAAGTAAAACGTCTCTCTTTTCTTTGTGAGAAACATATTCTTTGGGGTGTCTATAGACATGAAACTGTACTGCATGAAGAGAGTCAAGAAATTCTTCTATTTTATGAATTCCGATATGAGGATTTTCTACATATCCCTGAATTCTCTTCTTTGCGTTTCTCATTCCAGAAACTATTGAATCTGGTCTAGTGTTCGCGAACATTCGGTTGTTTTTAAAGAAATCCGAGTGTCCCACGCAGTGACACATAATGAGGATCTGTAAGTATAATGGGTTTTCCCTCATCAAATAAGCTATGGAAGGATCAGAGTTAATTATGAGCTCGTATGGGAGTCCCTCAGCCCCAAGGTTATACATCTGGTGCGTCCGCTCAAATGATTTACCGAACGACCAGTGATTGTAATGAGACGGCATGCCATGATAAGACATATTGCCTATCATTTCATAGTAATCACAAATTTCATAATTTATTGGAAACCAGTCTAAGTTATTGCTTTTTGCTAGCGCAATAATAGTCTCATCCCACTCTTGTAATTCGCTCAATCCCCAGTCAGACATTAGCTAATTTTCCTCCAAAGAAATGATTAAAAGCTTCCCAAACGTCACTTTTAGCGCTAACTTTTGCTAGCTTAAGATTTGAGTCTGCGAATACTTTCATGCATCCCCATAGAGCAGTTTCTTCCACCCACTTCAATTGTTCTGAAGTGGGTTCAATTTCACAATAACCAAACATTTGGCACTGTGGTTTAAGAATAGATAAAAGTTTACTTACTTTCTCATTATCACTTGGCCAGTTATCCCCATCACTGCATTGAAACGCATATACATTCCAGTTTTCAGGATGGTACCTTTTCCTCATGATAGATTCCATCATTTCTAAAGATGAAGATACAATAGTTCCTCCACCTGATCCTCTTTGAAAAAACTGTTCTTCAGAACATTCGTGCGCTTTAACATCGTGAGCTATGAAAACCAATTCAGTGTTCTCATAACGAGAACGAATAAAATGATAAAGAATAAAGAAGAAACTTCTTGCAAGATATTTTTTATTAGTGCTCATACTTCCAGAAATATCCATAATGAAAAAAATCACAGCATTAGAAGAATAAGATACTGAATTTTTAAAGTGTCTGTATCTCAAATCTCTATCGTTAAAAGGAAATTCTTCTAATTCTTCTTCTGAGCTGTCTCTTTTTGCTATATTCTTTCTTCTTAGCATTCTCTTAACTGTTTCTTTTTTATCTAGCCTTGGTCGAATGCCGGCATCTCGATAGCCTTTTCTTTTTATTTTTTTAGACTCTAATTTTTTAATTGATTTTTTAATTAAATCTGGGAGCTCCAAGTCATGAAAAAGATAATCTGAAAGTTCATCTAAAGTAATTTCTACTTCATAATATTCTTCGCCCTCTTCATTTCCAGCCTGACCGTCTCCAGGTTGTTGTTCGTTAGACTGCTGATTTGAAAATTTATCTCCTCTTTTAACATTCTTCCCTGGTGCAGCTCCTACTTTTCCCCCTGGGTTGTCGCCATAAATAAATTTAAATTCTTTGATTCCTCTCACTGGAATCTTAATTTTTTTCTTACCGTCTTTGCCGATAATAGATTCTTCAGCAACTATGTTGTGGATGCCTTCTCGAATAGCACGCTCGATTTTTTCTCGATGACGTCTTCGATCTGAAGAAGATCTATCCGCAATAGTCTTGTGTTCTTTGAATATAGACATGCAACTAATTATCCCAACTAAGGATATTGTAATTCAATATCCTGTTTTGTTTCTAGCCCAAACTACTGCTGGCCCCAAGTAAGCATACACTTTTTGTTCCATAGTATCCCAGTCTAACCAGTCTGCAGAATGATGTTCGATAATTCCAGATTTAGGATTCATTATAATTTCTGGACTTTGGGATGTTTCAGCTAAAAAAATAGTCACATGTCCGACTTGAATGCTCTCTGGTCCCCACTTAAGATCTTCTGGTGAAACCCAAATTCCGCACTCTTCTTGACACTCTCTCTGGGCTGTCACGAAACGATTTCCAGCGTCTTCTCGATCTACGCCGCCTTTAGGCAAATCATACCTACTATAAAGCCGTAAACCAAGCACTTTCCACTGGTCATCAAATTTTTTGACTAAAACAAACCCTGCACCAGGGCGTCGCGAAGCAGCTTTCTTTGCCATTATTACTCCCGAAAATTAATTGATTATATCTAAAAGATCTTGCCAATGTTGCGGATGAAGAAAAGGCGGCATGCCACCAAAATAATCTTCTACTGACATCAAAGCTTTACCATATTTTAATTTTTGATTTTTCGATGGATTGTCTTGTAAATTATCTAACATGTCAGCCATTTTAACAATAACTGCGTTTTCAAGATTTAAGATTGAAAGGAGATAGCTTTCATAATCTACGCTCGTGTGTCTAGTTAAAGCTAAAACAGAGGTGACTACTTCTTCAGCTTCTGCATCATCATCAATAGAGTCGTCAATTAAAGCGATCATTTCTTCTTCATCAGCAACATTACCTTGCTTAATAGCATCTTCCAGCGTATCGTGTAATAAAGCTGTCATTCGAGCAACTCTATTACCAGGATAATATAATGAAACAATTTCACTTACTCTTTCTGGGTGCATGATATACGGCTCGCCTGTCCTTCTCTTCTGACCAAGATGAGCATATTGTGCAGTTGCGCTAACAGGATCTAGACTTTCTTTGAGTATATACTTGACATATTTTTTCAATAATTCCATGGCAAGCATAACTATTTACCCGGCATTTAAACTATTGATTATTGATGCTTTTAATTAAGTAAGAAGAGCTTTGAACTTTTCCGCCGCCTACATTAAAAATTACTTTGCAGTCTATATCTTTACAGATATCAAACTCTGGAACATTATCTCTATTATCTCGATCGCCACCCTTTAGAAAAAAGTCTGGTTTAATAATTTCTAAAGCTCCAGTAACTGTTTGAGATCCATCATCCCATTCTACAACATAATCTACACCCTCAATCCCAGCAATAATTTCCATTCTTTCTGCACAGGACATTAAGGCATAGTCTTTCTTTCGATGAAGGAATCCATCTCCATTAACAATTACTACTAAAACGCCAGGAGTCCACTCTAGCTGGGTTCTTGCTCCGCGCTGTGCAATCTGAGCTGATTCTTGGATACACCTTAAATGTCCAACGTGGAGAGGATCAAATCCGCCAGAAGTTAAGTAAATTTGATAGCCCTTTTCTTGCAGGTGCTCGCGAAGTTCTAGAATATCAGTATAAATTTTGTCAGTCATAAATGCTCCTTTTAAAATCCAGTGGAAAATATTCTGAATTCTTATTATAAAATCTAATCCAATCAGAATCTAAAATATAGGTCACAGCATGATCATCAACGCTCCGTATGCTTCTACCGACAGATTGCACAATTGTTTTTGCTGTCTGTAGAGGATACCACCACTTCCATTTATTCATCTTTTTTCTAATTAACTTGTCTCCCAAATACGGGTAAGGAACTTTACAAAGAATTTGAAAGCGGCTTATATCGCCTTTTAAATCTACACCCTCTGTCATTGAAGGAGAAAGTAAAACTGTCGGCTTAGATGAATTAATATGCTTTTTTAAAATTTCGTCTCTATTATCTGAGTTGTGCATTAATAGTCTGGAGCTACGAATATTCTTTTTGAGAAAATGTGCTACTTTATAAGAGTGGCAGTGAATAATTCCCTTTTCGTTTTTATGGTTTTCTAAAATTACTTTAACTGCATCGGCCATTTTGGGCAGCGTAGTGTCAATACTGCTAGAGCTCATTTTTCCAATTCCAGAATAAATGATAGGCTTATTTTCTGCAGGAAATGGAGAGGGAATTGAAATAAAAGCAGCGTCTTCTATGGGCACGCCAAGTGTTTCACAAAAACCTTTGTAGTCAAGAATAGTAGCAGACATCATTAAAATCTTTTCACCATTCTTAAATAGAATATCTCGAGAATAAGGAGCTACACAGACTGGCTTAAATTCAATTTTTTTAGATTTCTGTATATCAGACTCCACTAGATTCATGATCCAGTTTTCTTTTTCATAAATTTCTAAAAATCTATGGAGCTTACATAAATGCTTGTCTAACATTTCGTATTTCTGAGATAAGTTTACAAATTGATCTAGCTTGTCTCTTAAATTAGAGTATTTTTCTAAAATTGATTCCATGTGTGCTACGTGAAGTTTTAATTTTGGTTCATATATTTCTTTTACCCAAGCAAAAGTTTGAACTTGCGTAGCTTTTTTTGGAAATTTCAAACTCAACACTTGGTTACAAAATTTCTCAGAAATCGACATCTCGATAAATTTGCTTAATTGCATATCACAGTTGTGCGCTTCATCGACAACTAAAAGATTTCTTGGCTGAATTTTTCCAGAATAATAAGTTTCTGCAAGGAAATACGAAAAATTGCTTACCCCTTCGTGCGCTGCTAAAAAAGCTTCTTTTGCTTTCTTATACGCGCAGTTAAAAGTACATGCTCTAAAAAATGGAGATTTCTTATCAGCCACTTTAAGCAGACGTTGGCTCTCTCCACACGAGTTTTTCTTGTTGTATGAACACTTATAATTGGAAGAAGACTTAATCGAGCGCATTGGACTGGGCCCAGAACCGAAGTCTGCGATGTACTGCTCTTGGAGAATTTTTTGTGTGGTGATAAAATAACTCCCGGGCAAGAATCTTGATTCTGGCTTCGGTGCTTGATTATCTAGGTATTTAGCAACTGTATAGCCAACAGCACTTTTTCCCACGCCGGTGCCAGCTTCAACAATGACAAACTTTTTATTTTGATTCAGAAATGAGTCTAAAGCAAAATCAATTGCTTGGGTCTGCGAATCTCGAATTTCTGGGTATGGAAAAAATTGAGAGTAGTGAAAAGAATCTGCCATGTTTTTCTCGCAAAAGAGTACTTAATATTATTATAACACTTTCTAGCATATTTACAACAAATAGGAGAAAATATCATGGGTGTATCAGGCGGAATTCGAGGTGCGCAAGTAAAAGACGATTCGTTAACTGGGGATGACATAGCTGAAAATACCTTGGTAATGCCGCAGGCTTATCATTCGTCTGGGAACCACGACTCTATCAACGCCATCGAGTACCTTGCGCTGCCGGGAAGAAACGGTTGGACCACTACATTTTTAAAGCGAGAAATGCAACTAATCGCTCCGTACGACGGCTCGGTAACAAAGGTTTTCTTAAGACCGACCACTGGTGATGATATTAATGCTAGCGAGTTTCAAGTAAGAACAAATGGAAATGGGTATGAGGCAAAAAATGGAGCGACAAATGTTGTAACCACCATTAATACGATAACTCTTGGCATTAGTGAGGGAACGACTGAGACTGTCTTAAGCACGCCAGCGGTGATTCCGAAAGGTCACGCATTTAGCTTTGGTATTCTAAAGTCGGCCGGCAGTGGATACGGAATTACTGACGCGGTGATTGTCATTGAGTGGGATTTAAG
>Ga0114999_10009575_pt1 | contig 10596 bp, 9 predicted proteins | sample ArcticOcean_MG_C_3_FD_89820 | JGI IMG/M metagenome (GOLD analysis project Ga0114999, IMG submission 89820) | Marine microbial communities from western Arctic Ocean - ArcticOcean_MG_CB8_126 | ecosystem: Environmental > Aquatic > Marine > Oceanic | place: Arctic Ocean: Canada Basin | collected... | reverse complement strand
TAAACTGTTAGGTACTCCAGTTGATATTATATTTGCTAAGTCTCTTGCTTTTGTCATTAATTATTTTCCTTGCATTTGCATTGTTTAATATGAAATATTTTACAAATTATATTTTTTATAGTTTTCATTATCTTGTGTAACTCCCACTAGCTTGAAATACTAAAATTGTGTCTGTACCATCTGTTAAAACTGTTGGCGAACCACTTGTTGTTCCTGAATAATCAGCAGTAGGCATACGTAAAAAGACAACTCCATCATCTCCACTTCCTAAAGTTCCACTCGTAACTGCAGTATAAGCATTACCACCGCCACCTGAACCTGAATTATATCCATCTGATGCGTTTGCTCCGCTAGTTGGATAATAAGCGGGTGCAGATGAACCTATTCCACCAGTTCCACCACCACCATTTCCACCTGTACCTTGAAGACTTGAATATCCACCGCCACCGCCGCCACCAGCACGATAAACACTTGTACCTGTAATTGAAGAAGCCATACCATCTCCGCCATCCATAGCATCTGTGCCAGTAGTATTAAATCCTACTTCTCCAGCACCACCACCACCAGCTCCTTGCGAACCTGTTTGAGTGCTTGAACCATTTCCACCACCAAAACCTTGACCAGCAGTACCTGAACTTCCACTACTATTAGTATCATCATCTCCAGCTCCACCACCTGAACCATAAGTTCCTGTGGGTGCGTTACCTGTTGCATGATTACCACCACCACCACCACCATAACTTGTTACTGTAGTTTCTCCAGATGCCGCTATAGAAGATGAACCACCACCAACTCCAAGGTTATTATCCGCAGGCATTATTCCACCTGCTCCTACTGTAACTGTAACTGCTCCATCTCCAGCTGTTACTGTCCACGCTGTTTCTCCAGTAGATAATCTACCTGATTGTTCTGAAGCATAAGAATTTCTATATCCACCAGCTCCACCACCACCTGACCTGTAATATGTTGCGCCTGAAGCACCACCACCTATTACTAACCATTCCATAGTATATTCAAAGCTAGATGTTAATGAAAAAGCTCTATCAGCAGTTTGTCCTTGAGCATCGGTTGCTCTAATTGTAAAATTGTATGTTGTTGGTGTTGTACTTGAACCACCAAAATCTGTTGTTGTAATAGCACCTGTTGAAGTATTAAGTGAGCAATTTGCATTACCTGCTCCAGTTAATCCTGTACCACTAACTTCTGAATAAGCTACAGTATCTCCTGTTGCTGCAACTGTTGCTACTGCTCCTGAAAAATCTCCTGCAATTGTTCCTAAAGTACCTGAACCTGTTGTCCAAGCTGGTGCATCACTTATAGTTAATCCTGCTGTTGAACTTCTAACAGCAAGTCCTGTGTTTAATTCTATTCTAATATAATATGTTCCATCAACAGGAAGTGTTGCCACTACTGTTAATTGAGTTGCTGAGTTTCTAACTACTGAAGTTGAGGTAACAATACCTCCTGTTAAATTTTGAAATTCTACTGTTGGAATACCTGAAGCACCAAAGTTAGTTCCTACAATTACAAAAGAAGTTGAATCATTCGTAGTAGTTGAAGGAGTAATTGAAGTAAAAGTTGGGTAACTTAATGCTGATGTAGGTAAGGTTACTGTTTTTGTAGATAAATCTAAAGTATTTTCTAATTTATCTACTGTAACACTTAAATCTGTTATACCTGGTGATGTTACTTTTGTTTGTGCCATAATTTTATCTCGCTACTCCTGCTGTTCCATTATTTCCTACTATTGGATTTTTTGCTACTGCGTAATACGCATATGTTACTCCATTTGTATTAAGTTGAGCATCTGCATGAAAAGGTTTAAAGCCATTTGAATACATATCAATTACATAAGTAGAATTAAGTGCAGCTGTACTATTAGGTGTTAATGGTTTGTTAGTTGGATTATATCCTAAGTTATGAGTTGTGTATAAACCCCAAGCTCCACTTCCGCTTACCGATTTTATTATAACCATAGCAGGTTCAAAACCTGTATAGACAAATGTTCCATCTGTTGCTGAACCATTTCCAATATATTTTCCTATAGCTGAATATCCTTTAACTGGAGCAAAAGCATAGATTAGATAAGTATGTGTACTTGCATTAACTCCTGCATAAGTTCCTAAATTTATTACAGTGCTTGTAGGTTCTGCTGTATAGACAGTTGTTGTCCAACCTGTTTCAGCAGAAAGTACATTAAGATTTACATAATATGTTCCTGATGTACAAGCTGTGTGCCAAGTATTCCAATCTCCAGTTGAACCTACTATACGTTTTCCTATAACAAATTTTGGAGCAGAACTTAAACCATGTGCTATTGTTCCATTAGAACCTGTTCCAGTATATTTATAAATTCCAATTCCTGAAGTTGGATTTACAGAATAAGCAGTAGGTGTAATTGTTTCTCCGACTGTAGTTTTTCCTGTAGTTGTTCCTGCTCTCCAATTCATAGAAGAATAATTATTTCCACTTCCATTTATTGCACTCCAAGCACCTAAATCAAAACTTGTACTATTAAAAGCAGTTACTCCTAAATTAGGAGCTACCGCTGTTCCTTCTGCAGCATTATTATCTGTAATTATTTTTTTATTTACTCCTCTAACACTATCAAAAATAACATTATTATCTATGAAATCTGTTCCTTTTAGCCATACCATATCGTTAGCTAGTCCAGTTGTAATTGTTTGTGTTGAACTATTGCCAGAATAATTAGTTGTATTAAAGTAATCTGATGGTTGAAATGAAATATATGCCATTATGTGTTTAATCCTTTTGTACAAAGAGCTGTGAACCCTGTGGGTACATCATACTCAAAATCTCCATTACCTGATGCGTTAGTTCCTGCTGAAGTTATTGCTGTTGTTCCGAAATATCCATTACCAAAATTGTACTCCATTGTTGAACCTGCTGAAGCGTGATTATCACTCCAACTAAAGAAGTAACAATTTCTACTTCTATCAATTGCTCCTGTAGGAGATACTATTGTTTCTGAACCTGTTCCTAATGATGGATTTGCAGAATTTTGCCAAACACCATTTATAGAAAAATAAATTCTTAAATTATCCATATCTAAAGCACAGCCAACTATATCACCGACTGCAAAAGTTGAACCCCAAAGAGCTGTTGTAACATTATCTAAAACTAATGTGCCAGTACCTGAAAAACAAGTAGAACCTGAATAATCCATATTATCAGATGTGCTATTTGCTATTCTGGAAGTAATACCAAATTTTAATTGCGGATAACCTGCTTGAAGTTTAGCTTCTACATAATATTTTCCTGATGCCATACCTAATGTTGAAGTACACATCGCATAAGTAGAAGATGGAGATGCTGTTGTATTATTTCCATTAGTAAATGTTCCACCAAAATAATAATTATCTAAAGGGTTTAATGTTGCAAAATTATTATCAGAATTATCTTGTGTACTCGTAAGAGTACCCCCACCTAAAGCCCAATCATTTGAATTACTTGATTGGTCTGTAATTGTGTTTCCATCTTTTAAAATTAAAAATCCATTAGTTCCCATTGTAACTGTTGGAGAAGTTTTAATTTTCCACATACCATCTGTGGCATCTGTTTCTCCGAATACTGTAGGTGCATAAGCTAATCCATCTATTCCATAATAATGAGACATTGAACCACTAAAAAATCTACTTCCATTTCCCACGTCTTGTCCAATTTCGTGAGTAATATTATTAAAAGCATAACCTGCATAATCTTGACTTGGATATGTTTCGGTTACAAAAGAAGTTTCTTGAACTCCATTAATATAAATTTTCATTCTATTAGATGCTGTTACTTGTGTGCTATCAAATGCACAAACGATATGATACCAAGCTGAAGTATCTCTAAATCTTCTAGTACAATCTAAAAAATAATCATAACTTGCACCAGCATTTGAATAACTATTCCAATATAATCTATCATCTGCACCATTAAAAGTAATTCCCATAACATAATTAGCAGATGTACCTGCTGAAAATATACATTGGGTTACACCTAAGTTTGCTCTTTTAACCCACGTACTAATTGTATATTTTGTTCTAGTACCTGCACTTCCAAAAGTTTTTGTTAGATAAGTATTTGCCATTATTATTTATTCCTCATTAATTGAATTGTCCGCCACCTGTTGCTCCAAATGACCAACTGATTGTAAATGCTCTAACTGCTGTTTGTCCTTCAGCATCTGTTGCTGTTACTGAAAATGAATCTGTTGCGGCTGTCGTATGAGGTGTTTGTGTTCCTGTTATAGTAGCAGTTCCTACGCCAGTAGTAAATGTTAATCCTGCTGTGACACTTCCTGTTGTTACTGCAAAAGATGTAGCATCAGTACAGACTAAATTAATTGTTGAAATTGCTACTGCACCACTCAAAGTTCCTAAACTTCCTGAAGCTGTAACCCATACTGGATTGTCTGATACTGTAAGTAAAGCTGTAGAAGTACGAACTGCTAGTCCTGTACCTAATTCAACTCTAATATAATATGTTGTGTCAACTGATAAAGTTACTGTAATTGTAATTTGTGTTGTTGAATTTCTTGTTACAGAAGTAGCTGGTGTAATAGCTCCTGCTGAACTAATTAAATCTACAAAAGGAGTTCCAGTTGCACCAAAACCTGTTCCTGTAATAACTATGGTACTTACTGTATTATCAATAACACTAGGACTAATGCTTGATATAGTTGGATAAACTTCACCAACTGTAACTGAACCACCTAAAGAAATTGGTGAACTATTAATTGTAATAGAACTATTAGCAAGTTTAGTATTTCCAATTGCTGCTGAAGCATTAATATCACTATCAACAATAGCACCTGCTGCAATTTTAGCAGAAGTTATTGCATCAGCATTTACTTTAGCTTCTTCAACTGCATTAGCTGCAATCTTTGCAGCAATAACTGCATCAGTTGCAATCTTAGCAGAAGTTATTACACCATCTGTAATATCACTTGATGTTAATACTGCGTTAGCTGGGGTTTTTCCAACATATGCCATAGAACTTATTTCCTTAAATTATTATGCTGAGATAGTATCTACAACACTTGTAATTATATCAAGAGAAGTTGCTGCAGAAGCGTAAGCTTCTATAGAATCACCACTCATTAATACAACTTTAGAACCGCCATCAATTAATTCTAAAGAGCCACCATTTGGGATGGGTGCATCTTTAATAATAAAATATGAGTCACTTCCATTTTTAACATAAACAGATACATTCACAGAAGTACCAGAAGTGTTTGCACACCTAATACCTATGATTGCATCATCAGAATCTGCTGCTGCTCTTAATACTGTTGGAGAAGCAAGTAAAGTTATGTCTTGTTTTAAAGTTCTTTCAAAATCTTGTGCCATAGAATTATCCTAATTATACCTTTTATTTACTCTGTTGTCAACAGAACTTACAAAGCAATCGCCATAGCCACAGCAAATCCTGCTGAAGCTTTAGCACTTAATTGTGTTTGTATATCTGAAGTTACGCCATCTAAATAACCAAATTCAGTATCATCTACTGAACCATCTCCAACTAGGTTAGCGTTTAGTCTACTTGAAGCATCAATTGTAGCTTGTTTACCATCTATTTGCGTTTGTGCATTAGCTGATAAACTATTTATATATTGAAATTCTGTACTTGTTACTGTGCCATCTGCAATCTTTGTTGCATCAATAGCTGCTGCTGCTTTAATATTAGCATCTGCTAAATTAGTAATTGAATTACCTGTAGCATCTACATCAATTGTTTTATTTGTAAATGTAGTTGTGCTACTTGCTGTAACACTTGAATGGGGTTGAGAATCTACATAAGTTTTAATAGCTTTAGCAGAAGCTAAAGTATCATCACTTGCAGAAACTGCTGTTAAATCTGTATCAAGAACACCTGAAGCTAAATCTGCGACTTCAAGATTTGTAATACTATTACCAGTACCATTTGCATCTACAGTTTTATTTGTAAATGTATTTGTACTTGATGCTGAAACATCTGCATTTAAAGTTACAGAACCACTTGTTCCACCACCAGTTAAACCTGTACCTGCAACAACTGCAGTAATATCACCAACTGGAATTGTTGCTACTTGTGTATCTACATAATCTTTAATAGATTGTTGAGATGCAACTGCTATAGCAGAATCAGAAGCCATATTATCTTCATCTAAAAATGCTGTACCACTAAGTGTTCCATCTAAAACTGGACTTGTTAATGTTTTAGCTGATAAAGTTTGTGTAGTTGTTTTGTCAACTGTTATACTTGTGTCAATAGTTAAATCTGGTATTGGTCCTGTTAAAGATGTTCCACTTAAACCATTTCCTGTTGTAATAGCAGTAAGGTCTCCTGCAGAAACTTGAGTAGCAATATATGCTTTAATTGATTGTTGTGAAGCTACAGCAGTTGCTGAATCAGATGCAAAAGTATCTTCATCTTTAAAAGCTGTACCACTAATAGCTGTATCAAGAACTGGACTTGTAAGAGTTTTATTTGTAAGAGTTTGAGAACCTGTTATTGTTACTACATCACCTGTAGGTGTATTAATAACTGGACTTGTTAATGTTTTAGATGATAAAGTTTGAGCAGTTGTTTTATCAACTGTTGTACCAGTATCAATAGTTAAAGTTGGAATTGGTCCTGATAAACTTGTTCCTGATAAACCTGTTCCTGCTACAATAGAAGTAAGGTCTCCAACAGGAGATGCATCTACATAAGCTTTAATTGCTTTTGCTGAAGCTAGAGTATCATCACTAGCTGAAACTGCAGCTAAGTCTGTATCTATATCTGTAATTCCTGTAGCTGTACCAATAACTAAAGTATCTAAATTTACTGTACCATCAAAGTATGCATCTTTAAATTCTAAAGTTGCTGTTCCTAAATCAATATCATTATCTACTGAAGGAACTATTAAGCCATCAGAAATTTTAAATTGTTCTGTAGCTGATGCTCCAACATTAATATAAAATTCTAATTCAGCATTTGCTGTATCAATTAAAATTTTATTTAAAGGAGTAGCAAGATTTGCGTCACCAATTAATCCAATTACAGGACCATTAGCTGCAGTACCATCATGTTTGTGTCCAGTTGTATTTACAAATGCGGAAACTAAAGCATCAAATTCATTATTTAAATCTACTGCATCAATTGTAAGAGTATCTACTATTTCTGCTGAACTTTGTCTTGTGTATCCTGCCATGTTATCTTCTTCCTCCTGCTATAAATGAAACAAATAATCCATTGACTGCATATGCAGCATTTGTGTCATCACTAAAAAATCTAAAATTATTTGAGAAACCACTTCCTGTTACTATCATTCTTTTACTTGGTAAAGTTACTGCTCCATATGTTCCAGTTCCATATACTGCCGAACCATATAAAGATGTAGCAGATAAAGTACCTACATCAACTGCACCAGGTTGAGGTACATCTGTAGATTCAAAATCATATCTAATTCTCATCTGTAAATCTGGTTGTGTTCCTTCTGGTTTAATATTTGCTTTAACTCCATAAAGACTTTTTCTTAAACCATTATCACCATAATCCATATCTGGTGTTTGAAATTTTGCGTTAATGTTTGAAGTGTCAAAATTATTACCAGTATCTATTTGATAAATATAACCAGTTTCATTTGCACCAAATTTAACTTCTTCATTTGAATTATTTAAATCTGAAGTACAGAACTTTAATTCCATACCTTTCGTTTCACTCCACTCAAATGCAGGAACTCCATTTTCATCAAATTTAAAAGTTCCTATAATTCCTTTTTGTCCTGATTTCGATTGACCTGACTGATGATAAAATAATCTGTATTGACTTCTTTCTCTAATAACTATACTAGAGATAGTATACTGTGCAATATTTGATAGCAAAGTATTTATTAAAGGTAAAATCTTTCTACTAATAGAACCAATTTCTATGTCATCAATTCTAGCTGTACCAGCAACTGTTCTTAATCCATCAGGTGCTAGGAAGATTAAATCTCCACCAATTTCTTGAATTGTGTTTCCATTTACACAACCTATATTTTTTGTTATAGATTTAAGTATAGGGGTAGAATCAAGACTTGTCAACTCAAATAAACTATTTTTACAAAATATAATTAAGCTATTTCTAAAGACTTTAATTCCTACAATAATATCTCCAACATCTATTTCTCCTGCTCCAGTTCCTGTAAAATTATAAGGTTCTAACCTATCACTATAAGAAACTGTACTTGTTGAAGCTGATTGACCTGCAACCACTAATCGTTCTGAAAATATACCACATATTTTAGGATTAGTCGGAGCTGACCTTTCTAACTCTTCAAAGTAAAAAGTATTAACTGCACCTGAAACAGTTATTTGAAATTCTGCTATCTTATTAGTACCATCAGTAATATATAAACTACCATAAGCACCATCTGATTCAAAAGTAGTAAATTGATTATTTGATTGATTAGCTCTTGAAATAGTAGTAGCAGCAGATAAACTTCCTGCAACAATTCCACTTTTTTTAACAGCAACTCCTGAAACTGCAGCAACAACATTATAATCTAATGTTAATACTGTATCACTTGTTATAGATAAAACTCTATAATTAATACTATTAATTTGTATTCTATCATTTACAGCAAATTCTGTTGTAAATGCTGTTCCTGTTCCTGTAACTATTGCAGAACCTGCAGTAACTGCAACTGTTCCTGTCTTAGTTACATAAGTATCTTTATTAATTTGAAGCCAAGTAATACCATCACTTGACCAATAAATATTTGAACCTTGACAAGTTACAACTCCATTAGCATAAGAAACTATTCCTGTAATAGAATCTAGTGCTGAACCTGAAGGTATAGCTGAAGCACCTGCACCCCATTTAGTATAACCATTAATTCTTCTATAACCACCTGTTGTAGATGATTCAAAATTTTCTAATATAGTTGCTGCTCCAGGGGTTCTAAATAAAGCATGACTACTTGATACTAAATCTAATCCTCCTGCAACTGTAATGGAAGCACCTTGAGTTGGCATAATTTTTTAATCCTTATGGTAAGAGGTAAGTAAATCTTACGTCTGACATATAAGATGGTTGCGGTGAATTTAATGTCGCAGCCATACTTTGTAATCCTTTTTTATATTCATCTAAAGCTAATTGCGATTGTGCAATATTATCTTTAAATTGATATAAATAATATCTAGCTCTTGCTAGTAAAACTGGTTTGTATTGTTCTGGAAATAGAACTGTATCTGTATCTGCTGATAAAACAGTAGGTCTTTTATATGCAAAGAAATGTATATTATAAACTTTATCAGGTATTGGAGATAATCCAAATCTTCTACCATCAGAACTTCTTATAACTCTTAATGGTGTAGCATAACTAGCAGTTCGTGCAGCTTGTTCTTCTGAAGATGAATAATTAGTTCTCCATATTGTTAAAGTTGTGAAAGCTAATTTATTATTTGTGTAGGGTGAGTTGGGGTCTACGAGAGTAAACATATCCCAATTTATTGAATCAAAATCAGAATCTATATTTGCTGACCCTGCTTTACATAGATACCATCTTTGTCCAACGACTGTTGGTATAATTGTATTTCCATAATATGGGTCATCAGGTACATCTGAATTTAACCAAGACCAATCATCTACAGAATTTACAATATCTAAATAAGCTCTATTAACTACATTGGCTACTTGTTTTTGTATTCCAACTCCAGTAGCAACTGTAGAAACTTCTGGCTCATTTAATTCGACAAGTAATTCATTAGTTATTGTTTTATAATCTTTTGCCATATGAATTCTTAACTTAGGTTTTAAACTATTATTGCAATAATTAAAATAATAACAGTTGCAATAACAACTTTCTTATGTTCACTATATAAATGTTTTGCTTCTAAAACAAGAGTTTTTAATGTTTCCATAATAGTTCCTTTATATTTATTAAATGATAGGGGATATTGCTACCCCCTATCAAAGTTATGATTATGTTACTGTAACAATACCAGCTCCAACTGAAGCTGTTGTTAGTACTTTTCTACCATATACGTGAAGTCCTCTAACCTCATCCGCAAAAGTTGTTGGGCTTCTGAAAGACTCAACAGTATTCATCGCTGAAGCTGCTGAAGTACTTCTCATATGACCAAACAAAATTACAGGTGTAGTACCTGCAGAGTAGGGAAGGTTATTAGATTTGTACATAGAAAATCCTCTAACTAAACCAGAAGCAACAAGTCCATTTCTTAATGAACCTTTTCCTGCATTGTAGTCAATTGATAAAAGTTTAGAACTTGTATCTGCTAACGAATTATAAAAATTCGGAGCTGCTACAAACCATCTACCTTCATCAGGATTGTTGTTTTCATCCATAACTTGTGCACATCTTGACATGAAGTTTAGAGGGTCTACATCTAAAGCTCCTGTACCATGATTAACTGCAATCGGAACTGCTACTGAGCCAAAAAGTAATTTTTTAGCTGCAACACCACCTGCAATAATTGGCGTTAATGTAGCTGTTGCTGCGTGAGCATCATCATACATATTTTGCATAACTTCCGCATCCATTGTATCTTTTAACTTATACGCTGCGTTATTAGATGCAATTTCTTGGAAGTTGATGTGTCCAAATCTTTTCTCTAAAGAATC
>Ga0114999_10009569_pt1 | contig 10599 bp, 8 predicted proteins | sample ArcticOcean_MG_C_3_FD_89820 | JGI IMG/M metagenome (GOLD analysis project Ga0114999, IMG submission 89820) | Marine microbial communities from western Arctic Ocean - ArcticOcean_MG_CB8_126 | ecosystem: Environmental > Aquatic > Marine > Oceanic | place: Arctic Ocean: Canada Basin | collected... | reverse complement strand
GAGTGCTGGGCGTGGAGATCGGCGGCGTCGCCCGCGCCTACCCGCTCGCGATAATCGAGGCCGCGGGGATCGTCCACGACACGCTCGCCGGTCAGGACGTAGCGCTCGTGTCGCGCGGCGCCGGCCTCGGCGTCTCGGTCTATCGCGAGCACGACATCGCGTTCGCATTCCTGCAGGGTAGCCTGGACGCCCTCGAGATCGTCGACAGCGAGCGGGAGCGCTGGTTCCTCGACGAGGAGGTGTTGGTCAACGTGATCGACAGCCGTTTGCGACGGGCGATCCCGGTCCGCATCGCCTACTGGTTCGCCTGGGCGGACGCCTTCCCGGACACGAGTCTCTGGGAGGGCTAGCTCCGAGCGATTCCTCCATCGCAACCCGCAGCGGCGGGACTCAGGGCGAACCCGCAGGTTGACTCTCTCTTCGAGGCGCAACGATACTAAGCACATCATGCGAACGGACATCAGCACCGACACCTCTTCGACGGCCGCCGTGGGCGACCGTCTCGTGCTGCCCGTTCTCCTCGTACTCGTACTTAGCTAGGCGATGCTGAGCGTCTAAGGACGCACAGTGTCGCCGCCGACCCGCGTGACGGGTCGATTCGCATGCCCCCAGCCTGCTGAGCCTCATGGCAACAACGAGTGGACCTGTACCGATGACCAAGATGATGGGCGCCGACATCGTTCTCGAGTCGCTGAAACGTGTCGGTATCGACACCGTCTTCGGCTATCCGGGCGGCGTTGTTCTGCCGCTGTATGACCGCTGGCCATCACACCCCGAGGTGCGCCACATCCTGGCACGCCACGAGCAGGGCGCCGGGCATGCCGCCGAGGGCTATGCCAAGGCCTCGGGCCGGCTCGGCTGCGCACTGGCGACGTCTGGCCCAGGCGCGACCAACCTCGTCACCGCGATCACAGACGCGATGATGGACAGCATCCCGACTCTGTTCCTCACCGGGAACGTGGCGCGCGAGTTGCTGGGTCGTGACGGCTTCCAAGAAGCCGACATCACCGGCATCACGATGCCGATCACGAAGCACAACTACCTCGTGATGCGCGCCGAGGACATCGCACCGGCGATCCGCGAAGCCGCGTACATCGCGACCACCGGCCGTCCCGGCCCGGTGCACGTCGACATTCCGAAGGACGTGTTCCTGGAAGAGGCCGAGTTCGACTGGCCCGACGAAGAAGTGTCGATTCGCGGCTACCGGCCGTCCTCGACCGGGAACCCGGCACAGGTGAAGCGGGCGGCGGAGCTGATCCGGCGCGCTGAGCGGCCGATCATCTTCGCCGGTCACGGCGTGATTCAAGGCAACGCGAGCGAGGAACTGGTCGAGTTCGCCGAAAAGTCCGGCACGCCGGTGCTCAATACCCTGTTGGGCCTCGGATCGATCCCGCAGGATCACGCGTTGTCCTACGGGATGCTCGGCATGCACGGCTCGTACTGGGCGAACCACGCGGCCTCGAACGCCGACCTGATCATCGGCCTCGGAATGCGGATGGACGACCGTGCGCTCGGTCGTTTTGCCGACCTGAATCCGACGGCGAAGGTAATACACGTCGACATCGACCCCGCCGAGCACAACAAGAACATCCTGGCGACGGTCCCGATCGTCGGCGACGTTCGCGAGGTGCTGCCCCAGCTCGTCGCCGAGTTCGAACCGATGAGCCACCCCGAGTGGATTCGCTGGATCGACGACATGCAGAGCGAGCACCGCGAGTCCTACTCGATCCCGAACGGCCTCGAACTCACCACCCAGTACGCCGAGGGCCGCATCGCCGCGCTCGCCGGTCGTGACGCGGTCGTGGTGACCGGCGTCGGCCAGCACCAGATGTGGGCCGCGCAGCACATGGACATCTCACGACCGCGGCAGCTGATTACCTCGGGCGGTCTGGGGACGATGGGATTCGAGGTGCCCGCAGCCGTCGGCGCCGCGGTCGCTCAGCCCGACCGCGTCGTCTGGACGATCTGCGGCGATGGTGGCTTCCAGATGACCCTGCAGGAGATGTCGACCATGGTCGACGAACGCCTGCCGGTGAAGATGGCGATCATGAATAACGGCTTCCTAGGCATGGTCCGGCAGTGGCAAGAGCTGTTCTACGACGATAACTACGTCTCGGTGAACATCTCGCAACCTGACTTCGTCAAGCTCGCCGAGGCGTACGGCATCAAGGCGATGCGCGTCAGCGAACAATCCGAGGTCGATGCTGCGATCGAGGCGGCCCACGCCCACGACGGCCCCGTGCTGATCGACTTCCAGGTCCAGGCCGAGGGCAACGTTTGGCCGATGGTGCCCGCGGGCGCCGCACTCAGCGAGACGATCGAATCACCGAGCGAGATCGAGGCACCGGCGTGACTACTACCGAAAAGACCATGAGCCACACCGTCGCCGCCCTCGTGGAGGACCACCCAGGTGTGCTCAATCGCGTGGCCTCTCTGTTCCGCCGCCGCGGCTTCAACATCGAATCGCTGGCTGTCGGCTCGACCGAGGAAGCGGGCATCTCCCGCATGACCTTCGTGATCGAAGGCGGCGAGGGGATCGTAGAGCAGGTCGAGAAGCAGCTCTACAAACTGATCGACGTCGTGAAGGTCACCGACCTCACGAATGAGAGCGCCGTCGTCCGCGAGCTGGCGCTGATCAAGGTGCGCTGCCGCGCTGAGCAGCGGCGAGAGGTCTTGGACCTCGTCGAGATCTTCCGCGCGCAAGCGGTGGATGTGACGCAGAACGGGATGGTGATCCAGATCGTCGCCCAGCGGGAAACCGTCGACGGCCTGCTGGACAACCTGCGGCCGTACGGCATCCGCGAGATGGTTCGCACAGGCCAGATCGCCCTCGCCCGCGGTGCCAAGACGACTTCGGTGCACGAGCCTGAGTCACTCTCAGCCGCACGCTTCCACCACGAGTCCGGCCGCCGCCCCGAGGGCGAACTGCCCTTTACCTCCAAGTAGCAGTTCCGAGGATGAACGTGCAGCCGAAGCGACAGCAATCAGTAGTAGCGACGGACCCCACGAGCGCCCGTTCGCTGCTGCCTGTCGCCACGACGTCCCTCGATCGAGGGACGTTCGTCGCATCCGCGCGCGAACCCATACTCCTACCCGGCCTCGTGCTTCGTCGGCCCTCCGCCACCTGATCGGTGGACGGGAGGGCCTCACAGCGAGGAACATCGACCACCACATCAGGAGCAACGACATGGCTGACAGCGACAAGGTCTACATCTTCGACACGACCCTGCGGGACGGTGAACAGTCCGCGGGCATCGGTTTCTCCGTCGACGAAAAAGTCGAGATCGCGCGCGCGCTCGCGCGCCTGAACGTCGACATCATCGAGGCGGGATTCCCGATCTCGTCGCCCGGCGACCTCGCCGCGGTCGCCGAGGTGGCCAAGCAAGTGAAGGGCCCGGTGATCGCCGGTCTCGCTCGTGCCGCCGCTGGTGACGTCGATGCCGTCTGGGAAGCGGTCCAGCACGCGGAGACGCCGCGCATCCACATCTTCCTCTCGTCCAGCGAGATCCACATGGCACAGCAGCTCCACAAGAACCGCGAAGACATCATGGAGATGACGCGCGCCGCCGTGCATCGCGCGGCTGGGTACACCTCGGACGTCGAGTTTTCGCCGATGGACTCCACACGTTCCGACCCGGAGTTCGTCTACCAAATCGTCCAGGCGGCGATCGAAGAGGGCGCGACGACGATCAACATCCCCGACACCGTCGGCTACGCAATCCATTCGGAATTCGAATCGTTCATCCGCTCGCTACCGGAGCGTGTCCCGGACATGCACAAGGCGCGCATCTCTGTCCACTGCCAGAACGACCTCGGGATGGCGACGGCGAACTCGCTGGCGGGCATCCTCGGCGGTGCGCGACAGGTCGAGGGCACGATCAACGGCATCGGCGAGCGCGCCGGCAACGCCTCTCTCGAAGAGATCATCATGGCGATCCGGACCCGCCCGGACTTCATGAACGTCCACGTCGATGCGAACCCGCACGAGATCTACAGCATCAGTCGCCTCGTCGAGCGCGCCTCGGGCATGGCGGTGCAGCCGCATAAGGCGATCGTCGGGAAGAACGCATTCCGCCACTCCTCAGGCATCCACCAGGACGGCGTCCTGAAGATGCGCGAGACCTACGAAATCATGGACCCCGAGGAGATCGGCATCCCGGGCGGCTCCTCGATCGTCCTGACAAAGACTTCAGGCCGCCACGGCCTGAAGTCGAGGCTGAGCGCGCTCGGTATCGAGCCCTCGGAGGAGGAATTCCAGCGCGTCTGGGACGCCTTCCTCGAGGTGGCCGACGCCAAGGACGAGGTCGACGATCGCGACCTGATGGCAATCGTCTCGGAGCAGACGCAGATCAAGATCGAAGACGCTTGGACGCTCGACCTCGTGCAGGTCTCCAGCAGCGACCACGGCACGCCAACCGCGACCGTGCGGCTGATCGGCCCCGACGGCGAGTCCCGCGAGGACGCCGCGATCGGCACCGGCCCGGTCGACGCGATCTATCGCGCGATCAGCCGCGTCACCGAGACGCAACACGAGCTAACGGAGTTCTCGGTGAAGTCAGTCACCGAGGGCATCGACGCCCAGGGCGAGGTCACGATCCGCGTAGAAGCCGACGGCGCCGCCTATCAGGGCCGCGCGGCGGACACGGACATTCTCGTGGCCAGCGCACGCGCCTATCTGCACGCGCTCAATCGCTCAATCGCAGCAATGCAGCTCGCCCAGCAGCCAGCCACGGTCTAGTGCAATGCCGCCACCCGTGAGGTCTTCGAACGCCTCGAGGGTGGCGAGCTTTCACTCCGGCGCGACGAGCGCGGCTCGCTTCGCGCTCTGGAGAGCGGGGCAGCGGAGTTCAACCCCGCAGACATTTAAGGTGGGCGGGCGGATTCAACTGCAAGTTGCGTCGCGACGGAGCCGCGACCCATCGCCGCCGCAGGCGGTTCCCCTCCCCGCCACTGAACTCGCGACCCTCGAACAGATGACCGCACCGTCCCACCGGGCATAATGTCCATTCGCACAGTCGACACTAGAAGATGGATTCCCATGACCGAAACCAAGACCATCATCGAGAAGATCTGGGACCAGCACATCGTCCGCCAGGAATACGGCAAGCCCGACCTCCTCTACATCGACCTGCACCTCGTCCACGAGGTGACCTCGCCTCAGGCGTTCGAGGGCCTGCGCGTCTCCGGCCGCAAGGTGCGACGCCCCGACCTTACCCTCGGGACCGTCGACCACAACGTCCCGACGACCGACCGCACGCTGCCGAACCCGGACCCGCTCTCGACAAAGCAGATCGAGGTGATGCAGGCCAACTGCAAGGAGTTCAGGGTCCCACTGTGGGACATCTTCGATATCCGGCAGGGCATCGTTCACATCATCAGCCCAGAGCACGGCATCACCCAGCCGGGGATGACGATCGTCTGCGGTGACAGTCACACCTCGACGCATGGCGCGTTCGGGTCGATCGCGTTCGGCATCGGCACCTCCGAGGTCGAGCACGTGCTCGCAACGCAGACGCTGCCGCAGCTCTACCCCAAAACGATGTCCGTCGAGGTGACCGGCGAGCTTCATCCCGGCGTCACCGCGAAAGACGTCACGCTGGCCGTGATCCGCGAGACCGGCGTCGACGGCGGCGTCGGCCACATCATCGAGTACCGCGGCGAAGCGATTCGCAACCTCTCGATGGAGGGCCGGATGACCCTCTGCAACATGACGATCGAGGGCGGCGCGCGTGCCGGCCTCGTCGCTCCCGACGAGACAACCTTCGAATACCTGAAGGACCGCGAGTACGCGCCGCAGGGCGACGAATGGGGCGCCGCCGTCGAGGCCTGGAGCGCCCTCACCACCGACGACGGCGCCACCTTCGACCAGTACGTCACGCTGAACGGCGCGGACATCGCCCCGCACGTCACCTGGGGCACGACCCCGGCGCAGAGCGTCGCCGTCACCGATCGAGTCCCCAGCCCCGAGGATGCCGTATCCGCCTCGGCGAAGGAGACCGCCGAGCGCTCCCTCGTCTACATGGACCTGCAAGCTGGTACCCCGATCGCCGACATCGCGATCGACCGGGTCTTCATCGGCTCCTGTACCAACGGCCGCATCGAGGATCTCCGCGCCGCCGCTGAAACCATCAGCGGCATGAAGGTCGCAGACGGTGTTGGTGCGATGGTGGTCCCCGGCTCGGGCCTCGTGAAGCAGCAGGCGGAAGAAGAGGGCCTCGACGTCATTTTCAAGAACGCAGGCTTCGAGTGGCGCGACCCGGGATGCTCGATGTGCCTGGGCATGAACCCGGACATCCTGCTGCCGGGCGAACGTTGCGCCTCCACCAGCAATCGCAACTTCGAAGGCCGGCAGGGCGCGGGTGGACGCACGCACCTCGTGAGCCCGCAGATGGCAGCCGCCGCCGCGGTCGCCGGTCACTTCGTCGACATCCGGGAGTTCAACGCATGAAGGTAGTCAAGCAGGTCTCCGGCAACGCGTTCCCGCTCAACCGCGCGGACGTCGACACCGATCAGATCATCCCGAAGCAATTCCTGAAACGGATCGAGCGCACCGGCTACGGTGAGTTCGCGTTCTTCGACTGGCGCAAAGACGCCGACTTCGTCACGAACCAGCCGGCCTACGCGGGCGCGCCGATCATGCTCGCGCAGCAGAACTTCGGCTGCGGCTCCAGCCGCGAGCACGCGGTCTGGGCACTCGATGACATGGGTATCGAGGCCGTGATCGCGCCCTCGTTCGGCGACATTTTCCGCAACAACTCCTCGAAGGTCGGCCTGCTCACCATCCAGCTCCCGCAGGAAGATGTCGACTACCTGATGTCGCGCGCGGAAGAGCTCCCCAGCAGCGAAATCAACATCGACCTCCAGTCCCAGACGGTCAGCGTCGGCTCCGACTGGGTGCGAGAGTTCGAGGTCGACCCGTTCGTCAAGCACCGCCTGCTGAACGGCCTCGACGACATCGGCCTCACGCTCGAGAACGAAGAAGACATCACGACTTTCGAAGCGACGCGCGACGGGCTCAAGCCGGACACTAGCCCGGCGCTCGAGTCCGCCACAAAGATGGGCTGACCGCCCCCCGCCGTTTCCAGCGGCGATCGAGCGGAGCAACGACCATGACGCTCTGGTCCTCGCTTCCCGCCTCGGGACGAGCCGCCCTCGCGTCGGCGCTGCCCGTAGCCCTCGCCAACCGCGCGTGCGCGGTCGGCGAGGGCTACGGCGCGGCCGCCTTCCGCGTCGCGGACCCGACCGGCGACTGGTCCGTCCGCCTTCCGAGGCCCAACGCCGACTGGGCGATCCCCGACCTCGAACGCGAAGCGCGGCTGCTCCCCATCCTCGAGGCCCGCATCACCGCGGCAGAGACCCCACGCGACGCCTCGGTCGTGCGTGACGCCGACGGCGGCTTCGTCGCCGCCGTTCACCGCTACGTCGAGGGCACAACCCCCTCGACGCACACCATCCGAGGCGCGAAGCGAGAGCGCCTTGCTACCCAGATCGCCGCGTTCCTCCGCGAGTTGCACGCGATCCCTCGGACGGTCGCCCGGCGCCACGGCGTCCGCGAGCTCGACCTCTGGCCCGACCGCTACGAGGGCCTGATCGCCAGCACGCTCCTACACCTCGGTCCGGCCAGCCGCGCATGGCTGGAGCGTCGCGCCGAAGAGTTCGTGGCCGCGGATGGCACCTCGAACGCTCCGCGCGTACTCACACACGGCGACATCGCCGGACCGCACCTACTACTCGACCACGACTCCAACCTTCGAGGTGTGATCGACTTCGGCGACGCCATGCTCGCCGACCCCGCGCTGGACTTCGCCGGCATCCTCAACGAGTTCTCGTGGGCATTCCTCGAACGGGTGTTGGCGCACTACGGGGACGCCGACTCGGGCGCCCTCGAGAGGGCACGCTTCTACATCGATGTAGTGCCAATCTTCCAGGTGGAGTACGGCGAGCACATCCGAGACGGCGCCGAGCGGCGTGCGGGCGTGCAACGGATTGCCGCCCGGGCGGCCGCCTCCGGACGAGGCGGCCGGTGAGCTACACCAGAGTCTCGAGGTACGCCTCAAGCCGGTCGTAGCTCTCCGCCGCACCCTTCTCTAGGCCCTATTCGAACATCATGTCCATAAGCTCCGGGGACGGATAGCGAGCGACCAGCATCATCGTCGTGATATTGCCAAAGTCCTCGAATGTGAGCGTCTCGATCGACTGAGCGGACGCAAAGACTCCGACGTCGTAGGTGAACGTCTAGACGACCCGCGCGGGATGGGTGATCTCGCGAACACCCGTTTGCGTGTGTTCGCGACCGTCGTCGCAGACCGTCACAAACGCCATTCGCTGCCGATACGAAAGTCGAGCTCCTGCACCGTCGCGCGGCGACCATACGGACCCCACCAGTGCTCAAGGTGCTCTGGTTCGGACATCGCGCGAAACACGAGATCACGAGACGCACGGAACTGGCGAGTCATCGCGGACGCCCGATTTGAGATCACGTGAACCCGCAGAAATAGGCCAGTGTCAGCCATCCGCACCCTTCCCAAAACCGGCGTCGGCTCAAGTTGATTCGTCAGCTGCCACTCAGGACATGTCCGCGACCGATCGATTGGCCGAAGACCGGAACCAGAGCGAAAGCTATCGGGATACCTGATTGGCCGGAAAACGTCGTGGCGATTGCTCAAGGGACGCCCACGGCTGGCTACCCGCCCGTGACAGGCTGCCCGTAGATTTGGGACTTCCCGCCCATCGCATCCGCCATGCCGTAGCCCAGTGCGTACCTCGCGGCTGAATACAACCCGACCTCCCGCTAGACTCGCGCCCGCACCAGCTTTCGAGGCGTCCTGAAAGGACCTCCCCATGGCGACCCACGACATCCTCGTCCTGCCCGGTGACGGTATCGGGCCAGAAGTGACCACCGAGGGCGTGCGCGTCCTCGAGAACGTGGGCCAGCGCTTCGAGCATGTATTCCGGATGACCGAGGACGTCGTCGGCGGTGCTTGTATCGATGCGCACGGCGTGGCGATCCGGCCCGAGACGATCGAGGCGGCGAAGGCCTCGGACGCCGTGTTGTTCGGCGCGGTGGGCGGGCCGAAGTGGGACGACCCCACGGCAAAGGTGCGACCGGAGCAGGGGCTGCTGGCGTTGCGGTCGGAGCTCGATCTGTGGGCGAACCTGCGGCCGGTGACCGCGAACCCGGCGCTACTGGACGCCTCGACGATCAAGCGCGAGGTGCTCGAGGGAACCGACCTGCTCGTGATCCGCGAGCTCGTCAGCGGCGCCTACTTCGGCGAACCGAAGGAGCGCCGCACGGACAACGGCCTCCGTGCCGCGGTGGACACGATTTACTACCGCGAAGACCAGGTGGAGCGGGTGGCGCGCCTCGGGTTCCAGCTCGCGCGCGAGCGGCGCAACAAGCTGACCAGCGTCGACAAGGCAAACGTGCTCGAGTCGTCGCGCCTGTGGCGTGAAGTGGTGCACGAGGTGCGTGCCGACTTCCCCGACGTGGAGTATGAGGACGTGCTGGTCGACGCGATGACGATGCACCTAATTCGCAGCCCGAGAAGCTACGACGTAGTGATCGCAAGCAACATGTTCGGCGATATCGTGACCGACGAAGCCTCGATGCTGATCGGCTCGATGGGGATGCTGGCCTCGGCCTCGCTCAGCACACCCGCCGAGGAAGGTACGGCGCTCGGGATGTACGAGCCGATCCACGGATCGGCGCCGGACATCACCGGCCAGGGCATCTCGAACCCACTCGCGATGATCCTCTGCACGGCGATGCTGCTGCGGCACTCGTGCGGTCTTGAGGAGGAGGCGCAAGCCGTCGAGGCCGCCGTCCAGGCGGTCGTCGAGTCGGGCCTGCGCACCGCCGACCTGGCCGCGCCGGGCGAAGCCACCCTCGACACGAAGGCGATGGCGGACGCGGTCCTCGAGCAGCTCGACGCCTAGCTGACCGGTCGCGTGATGAGCGTCGAGGGGCCGCTGCTCGGCCAGTCCGCCCTCTGCGCGCCGATCGTGGTCAAAACCCTCAGCTGACAGCTGCTACTGGCCGGTCTGAATCGGCGGGGCCGGATAGTCGCCTGCGATGATCGGCAGTAGCAACTCAGCAACGCACAGCGGCGACACCATCTCATCGCAGTTCGCAATCTCATCGACGCTGAGCCAGCGGTGCTCCAGCAACGACACCATCTCGTCATCCACATACGGATGTAGCTCCGGAGTCACGCCGTCGACGCGACCCGGGTAGAAGTACTCGCGGGTGTCGTACCAGAGGTTGTGCGCACCGTAGTACCAGACCCAGTCACGCTCCCAGACGCACGGACCGAGGTCAGGCGAGAAACCCGTCTCCTCGAGCAACTCACGACGCGCGGTCTCCTCGGGCGTCTCGCCGGGGTCCGAGCCGCCGCCCGGTGTCATCCAGATGATGTCCTCGTCGGGCTTGCTCGGGTCGGGTGCCGTGCGGAACAACAGCAGCCGGTCGGCTGCGTCAAGGAGCAGCACGCGCGCGCCCGGCCTCGGGATTGGATCGGCTTCGGTGCCGGCGTGCGTCACCTCGACAGCTCAAGCGGCGGCTCAGGGAGACGCCCGTCGAGGATCGGCGGCAGCAACCTC
>Ga0114999_10009568_pt1 | contig 10599 bp, 7 predicted proteins | sample ArcticOcean_MG_C_3_FD_89820 | JGI IMG/M metagenome (GOLD analysis project Ga0114999, IMG submission 89820) | Marine microbial communities from western Arctic Ocean - ArcticOcean_MG_CB8_126 | ecosystem: Environmental > Aquatic > Marine > Oceanic | place: Arctic Ocean: Canada Basin | collected... | reverse complement strand
TTTTGATGGATTTGTGTATATCGATTTCCAAATCCAATAGTGCTAAGCAAAGAAGGGGGTGCATATGGGGGACGCACGGGTGGTTGTTACCGGGGCAAGTAGGGGGATAGGCTTTGAAATTGCCAAAGCGTGCCTTGCCGAAGGATATAATGTTTTAGCAGTAGCAAAAGACGAGGCGAGACTTACTCAAGCCGCTCTCAAGTTAGAGGGGCTGCTCACTTTCAAGGCTGACCTGACAGTTGACACCGAAATGGAGGCGCTCATTCGCCATATAGCGGATAGGTGGGGCAGATTGGATGTGCTTATTAACAATGCGGGGGTCATGCCTCAGGCGGATCAGCATATTGTTACATGCAGCGAGGAAGATTTCGAATATACGATGAGCGTAAATTTTACTGCTCCCTATCGCTTGACGAAAGCGTTGATACCATATCTCCAGCGCTCTAACTCACCTCGGGTAATTAACATAAGCTCTAGCATGGGAGTGATTGGCGCTTCCTTGAGAGGGGTATATGGCTTGTCTAAAGCTATGCTTAATAGTCTTACCGTTGCTCTAAGCAATGAGCTCGCTGGTTCTGTTGCAGTCAATGCCGTTGCGCCGGGATGGGTCAAGACGGATTTGGCCCCAGATGGACCAGGCGATCCAACAGATTCAGCGCGGACGGTGTTGCGTGTGATGAATCTAGACAATTCCATCAGCGGTGGTTTTTTTGGTGGTGCCGGATCACTGGAATTTGCGAAGGTCTAAAAACTGAAACCACTAGGAATCTTTTAATCACCATAGATTGGAATGAGGGGGACACTTCAATTTACTGGATAAAGATTATCGGATTCTCAATTTGATGTACCTGATGTTTGATAATTCAAATGTTCTTCTCATACCTGTGGCTAATCCGACTGACAAAAACACCACAGCAAACTATCCACACAGCACGCGTCCCTGAGAGTGACGAAAAACATAGTATGGTGAGTCCATAATCAGTTACTACCCCGTCGATCTCCTTCAACGAACCCTCGTTGTACGCAGCGCTTTTACCTTCACCCCTAACATCACATGCTCAATAAGAGCAGGTTTCACGCCACGTGGGGATGATAATCCATACCAATTTGACCTAAAGACTCGAGGTGAGCGTATGCCTCATCGGTGATGCCAAGTACTGTCTTATAGATGTACTCATTGTCCTCACCAAGACGCACTGGAGGTTTCATTATTTCTAGAGGTACCTTGGATAACTTAAAGGGGCTTCCTGCGTAGAGGTGCGTTCCAACTTCAGGTGCATCGATTTCAACGAAAAAGTCGCGTGCCCTCAAATGGGGATCCATAAAAGCGCGGGGTTCATTGAGCAATGGGCCTGCGGATATTCCAGCCTCCTGCAGTAAGTGAAAAGCGGTGTCCACATCGATAGTTTTAGCCCAGTTACTCAATATCTCATCAACTAGGTCGTGATGGGAGAACATCTTGGCTAGCGAATCAAAACGCTCGTCAAGTGCCAGTTCTGGCTTACTGATAGCCTGACAAAGGGTTTGCCATTGCTTAGTGCTCCCCAACGTAATAGCTATCCACTCGTCGTCACCTGTACATTGATAGACGCCTTGAACGTACCAGGGATCCCGGTTTCCCTGTGCAGTGGCTACTCTGCCATTTATCATGTAATCCATGACCAATTCACCCAAATGTGGTAGAAAGTTTTCCCCCATCGAAACGTCAATGTACGTACCTTTTCCGGTTTTATCTCGGTTCATAAGCGACATTACAGCACCCATTGCTATAGTTACACCAGTAACTGCGTCTGCTGCGACTGAGCCTGGTATGCCGTCTGCATCCATATCAGGGTACCCGATCGTGGCGCAATGGCCGAAAGCTGCTTCGAAATGCAGACCTAGCCCCCGGTACGTATTCCAGGGTCCAGTCTGTCCAAAACCAGTACTCGAGATCATAGAAAGGCGAGGGTTCCATTGGCGCAAGGTAGGATAGGTGAGCCCAAGCCGTTCGATGGACCCAACAGCGTTGTTTTCAATAAACAAATCACTAGTTTCCACCAGTTTGCGGAATGTTTCCTTGCCCTCGAGTGTGTTCAGGTCTGCAGTCATGGAATACTTGTTCCGTGCATGGAGATTGAAAATAGCGAACCTATTCCATGGCCGTGTTCCCGGATCACGGTCTGGATAGTTGGGTGCAGGAGATTGTTGCTCAACGTCTTTGTTTGGCCGGGCCATCTGTCCTCTGGTTGTAGAAGGGAAAATGTTAAGCGGCTCAACACGTATCACCTCAGCGCCCATGTCAGCAAGAAACATGGTTGCATATGGCCCGGCCCAGACCACAGTCATGTCAATAATCCGTATTCCATCTAGGGGTTTTTTTCGGTTTTCGGTCTTCGTGATCTCCAGACTTTGCTCAGGGTTCTCCGTGCCTGAAGTCCATGGGTTTAGCGTATGTGTTAGCAAGGAATCATGTTGTCCTTTGGTCGGTGCGGGAGTTTTTGCTGACCACCATGGTTCTTCTATAAGCATCGGTGCACCTGGATATTTCAGGGATCCAGCAATTGGGTGTTCAAGTTCGACAAAATACCCTCCCCGCGCCTCGAGTTGCGGGTTATCGGTGATGACATCGTCGAGGGTATTCACTGCCCCAGAGAAAATCTCGGCAGCTTGAAGCTCTGCCACAGCATCCAGCTTGGTTCTGCTTAGGCACCAGGGTAGCCAAATCTCGGTTTCGAATTCCTCTCTGGCATCAACGTCGAGTTGCCCATATGGCGGTGCGAAACGAGGATTATCCAACAACTCCGGCATTCCAAGCAGCTTGACTGTCCGAGGCCAGAATGGACCCCCTCCAACCAAGGAGATGTATCCGTCTGCACATGGGTAATAACCGGTTGGGTAGCCATTGCCAAGCCCCACGGTCCGCCTCGTTCGCTCTCCTGTGTATTGATAGGCTAACAAGCCGCGCATCCTTTGGTTGATTGAGGCCATCTGCGTTTCAAAGATGGAAACGTCAATATGCTGCCCCCCAAGTGATACATGGTCTCGGGCATAGAGCGCGAACAAGCTTGCCATTGCGGCAACATTGCCTGCTTGAAATTGGACATGATTGCCTCCTAATTTCAATGGATACCTGTCAGGGAGACCGGATGCGTGCATGTTGCCACCCATGGCAAACAACACCAGTTCTGAAGCAGAATACTGGCTGTAAGGACCTGTTTGTCCGAAATTGGTTATAGAGGTAAAGACCAAATTAGGCCATTTTTTAGAGAGGGTTTCATAGTCTAATCCGAACGTTTTCATGGCTCCTGGCCTAAAACTTTCTAATACTAGGTGGGAAGTAGATATGAGATCGAGAGCTGTGGTACGGTCTTCTTCTTGTGATAAATCGAGTGTCACCGTCCGCTTATTTCCATTAAGGAACAAAAATGTACCGCTCTTTTCATTATCGGGAATGTCATTGGGAAAGGGGCCTAGCAGTCTCGCGTAATCTCCGACGCCGGGCTTCTCTATCTTGATTACCTCTGCTCCGAAGTCAGCGAGCAGTTTAGAGCAATAAGGGCCCGCAATGCCTTGGGTGAAGTCTACAATTCTGATACCGTGAAGTGGTTGAGATGATGTAGTTAGGGCCATTCTTCTTCTTCCTCCAACAACATAATCAGGTGCAGTGCACCTGTTGTGCCGAGAGTATAGGGTGATTCTGGTCGGGAGTAAACGGTCTATTCGGATATGCAATCATATCCTCAGTTTCCGGACAGCTGTTAGGACCGCTTACCAGCGAGCATCCAACCTATTGGCGTGGTGCGGATGATGTATTTGTAGGTAATAAACCCGATCGCGCTTGTAACAAAACAAGCGATAAAAAACTTCATTTCTGCAGGTGCTACAAGGTTACGGGCCAGAAAGAATGTCGTGAATGCAACGACAGGCATGTGCATGAGATATACCCAGTAAGAAGAATCTGCTATCCATCGTGTTAGAGGGTGGTACGATTTGAATAACATTTCAAAGAGACCAATAAATCCTAAGCAACACCCAATATTTAATGCAGTATATGAAACAAGATAAAGCATTTCTGCCTTTGTTGATGGCCCTGTGTCTAAGGTGGCGAGACTGGCAATATTAGCTACGTAGCCAAATAACGCGATGCTGAAGAGACCTAGTAGCAGCATCGGGTTCTGCAGGCGATTAATAACAACTCTTCTAGAGTACAGACCATACCCGTAGAAAAAGAAAAGTGCCAAATACGTGATGTCTGGAATATTGAGGGGCCATATCGGTTTTCCCTCGCCGGACTGCTCCCTGATCGCGAATAAGAAACAAGCTAGGATAAAGAGCGCTATTGGAACGCGGGTGTACATCACTGAAAGGAATGCTCTTTTTATCAAGTCCCTATAAGGAACATACGTATGTATAGCCCTGACCGCAATGAGGCATGGATATAACAAGCATAGATAATAAAGAAACCATAGGTGAGCGAGGAATTCCGAATGAATGTCAGACGTGAACCCGATGGACTCAGTGAAATGGCCTGTGAGTCCATAGCTCCATATTAAAGGCATCAAGATTGCGATGACAGGAGCAAAAGAGATTAAGGGAAGGCCAATTCGCACCCCTCGATCTTTGATAAAGTGGCGCGTGCCTCGTCGGTCAAGGACCAGGTTGGCGAAAAAACCAGCAAGCATGAAGAAGATGGGCATTCTCCAAGCGTGAATAAAATGAAAGACAAAGAATAATAGCCAAGATTGGTTCCCATCTGCCGGCCAGAAGTCGGCAAATTCTAAGAGGTGCGAAAAATATGGAATTGAACCGTGGAGGGCAATGCCCAGTAACATTGCAAATGCCCTAAGCCCGTCTAGTCCGTGGTAGCGGCGGTTTAGTTCCCCTCCACAATGGATGCAAAAGCTCCTCTTCGGAGTATCCACGCCGCAGGCTGAGCATGGAGTCGATAAGGGGGGCTTAGTAGCAACTGGCATTACCCTGAACTTTCTATAATATTGTTTCTAGCGATGCTAAAGATTCCTTGGTTGAAAAATTTCCGTTTTCGTCTGCCGGCTACTTCCTTCGAGGTTTTTTCAATAATCGAACAATGTCTTTTCAATTAGAAAGACTATTAGATAAGCCAAATGAATAGGGTGTTTCTAATTTAGGATTACCAGGTAGTAGTCTAGATTCATCGTTTCTATTATTACAACAATGGTGCAATTCTTATAGTGGTAATATTCATTCAGCATATTTTGGTATTTTGCGAAACAGTGCAGCTCGAGTAGGTAGGTCGAGCTGCACTGTTCTTGGTTCTTCTGGTGGAGACGGGGGAGAGTCGAACTCCCCGTCCAAAAGATGCCTTGCGGAAATATACTACAAGCTTATCCGGCTATTTAGTTTTTCGTCTCCCGAGTTCATCACCGGCAAATTATTCGTGAGACTAGCCAATAATCTTTCAATCCGCTGCATTGGCGAGCATCGAATCGGCACCCCGCTAGTTGGCGCCCTTATCAGATCCGCGGGGAGAGTTCTGACAGGACGAGCCGCAACTAAGCGGCTAAGGCGTATTCTTTATCGCCAGTTAATTTTTTTGCCACCAGTTTAACGAGGTGGGTGGCACCTCGGCTTGCAATCCCAGCAGGGGAGTCCTCTGTCGAAACCACGCGTCCCCTTGATAATCTGTGCAATTCTATCACGAGGTGGCAGTTTTGAGCCACTGTCACCTTCCGTGATAGCTATTAGAACTTAGCCTCGGTGATTCATCGAGGCTTCAATTTCCCGGTCTTGAGTTCTCCGGATCATTGTTTGTCGCTTATCGTACTGACGTTTACCTCGGCAAAGTGCGATCTCTATTTTCGCCAAATGACCTTTCAGGTATAGCCGAAGAGGGATTAAGGTAAGTCCGGAGGATTTCACCTCCTGGCGAATCTTTGAAATCTGCTTAGCTTTTAGAAGTAATTTACGATTTCTTGTCGGTTCATGATTTGCTAGATTCCCAGCAGAGTATTCTGCAATATGCGCATTCAGCAGCCATAGCTCACTGTCAATGAAACGGGCAAAAGACTGACCAATATTCACCCTTCCTTCGCGTATCGCTTTGATTTCCGTACCTGAAAGCATAATCCCAGCCTCATACTGTTCCAATATCTCATAGTCGTACCTTGCACGGCGATTGGTTGCAATAGTCTTGAAAAATGGTACTGGCTCAGAGGAGTCCCGCTTCGTATTTACTTTGGATTTGGATTTTTTTGCTGCCATTATATTGCGGCTTCGATCAAGATTAGATTAGGGTGAATACCCCCATTGTATCAGGTGTGCCCAGCTTTGCTCGAATTTTAACAGGATAGAAACTGGATAAGGCGGTTGATGGTGGATCTATCTTGCGTATAACGAATGCAAGTGGCGTATGCCGGCATCGAATATTGGGTCGTCTTCGGAGGAGTCACTTATTGGCACCAAGATATCTGGGGTAACCCCATCGCCATCTATCTGAGTCCCATTTGGTGAATACCATCTTGCAATAGAGTAATAGAGGGTTCCCTCATCTGCAAGTTGTCGGTAGCTGCTGACTCTTCCTTTCCCATACGTAGATCGACCAATAATCGTCGCCCGGTTGTGTGCTTGAAGTGATGAAGCGAGTACTTCACTTGCACTTGCACTCCCTTCATTTACCAGTACGGCAATTGGGATTGCTGGATCAATCTTTTCGTTATCACCCACCAATTGTTGCCGGTTGCCGTCTCTATCCTCCTGGTAAAGAATAAGCTTGTCACCAAGAAACCGAGATGCAATATCGAGCGTTTCATTTAAAAGCCCCCCAGGGTTGTATTGCAAATCCAACAACAGTGAAGGGATATCTGCCTTGTCTAATTCCTGCAGAGCAACTTCCAGTTGCTCATCAGTGTTTTCCCTGAATGAAGTGATCTGTACATAGAGGATATTCCGCAGCTTTTTGCCATCGAGTGAGGGTAAAGGCTCAATCCAACGAAAGAACACAGACTGCAAATCAACGGTATCCCTAGTTACTGAGATATCAAGCGTTGTTTGGTCAGATTTAGATTGAATGGTCAGGACAACTTCTGTACCTTTGGGACCCCGAACAAGCAAAATACCCTCTTCAAGTGTAAGTGAATCAGTGGGTATTCCGTCAATTGCCAAAATTACATCTCCAGGTTTCAAGCCAGAACGCTCCGCCGGGCTGCCAACGAGCGGGGTCACAATTGTCATGAAGCCATCATCCATGGTTACTTGTGCTCCGATGCCTTCGAAGCTTCCTTCCAGTAAATTCTTGGGGGTGCGCAACGACCCCGGTGGTATATAGGCGGTATGGCGGTCTTTGGTTTCCTGGATCATTGCTTCAATCGCTTTGCTTTTCAACAGACTCGAGTCAAGCTTGTCGCCATCGACATGCTCCGTTTGAAGGATATCCCAGACTTGTGAGACCGTCTCAAGGTCATCTGGTATGTTGGTCTTGTTAAATTGCAGGGGGACCCATGATGAAACTTCAGTTTGAGTGAGCCGTAAGGTGCCAGTAACACCGAGAAAAACACCACATAAAAGCACTACAGAAGAGAAAGCGATAGGGAGGAGTTTACGACGCATGGAATGTCAACTTATTTTGTAGGGCCAAGCGATTACAACTAGTTAACTTGACATAACTATTATAGTGCGACACTGTTGGTACCTCGTTATGGATTGGGCATTTTGACGGTATTGCTTGAAAGAGTTGCTTCGATAGTCGTAAGTAGGTCTTCTAGGCCCCAGCCGAGTTCCGCAGATATAAGATGCGTGGGCGTTTCCAGCGAAGTTAAATCTGCGACCATATTTTCAACATCCGCAGTATCGATTAACTGATCAACTTTATTCAGCGCCATGACCTTTGGGGTTTCAGTGAGACCGAGTTCAGTCAGTAAAGTTTGGACAGAGTCTGCTTGTTCCGCAGCGTAAGGATCGGTTATGTCGACCACGTGCAATAGTATGGAGGCGGAGAGTATTTCATCAAGCGTCGATTTGAAAGCCGCTATCAACGTTGTCGGCAATTTCTGAATAAAACCGACAGTATCCGTTAGAAGGACATTGGTGCCTCCTGGAAGTTGCATACGTCGGGTGACTGGATCCAACGTGGAAAACAATTGATCTTTAGCGTCAACCTCAGAAGCGGTAATCGTGTTAAGAAAAGTGCTTTTGCCGGCGTTTGTATACCCAACAAGAGCTATTTCAGGGATTTGCGTCACGTTTCTTTTGCGTCTGTAGAGAGACCTCCTACTCGCGACCTGAGCCAATTCCTTTTTGAGATTGAGGACACTTTGCCTGACCAATCGACGGTCTGTTTCAATTTGCGATTCTCCTGGCCCTCTTGTGCCGATACCTCCCCCTAGTCTTTCTAGGTGAGACCATTGGCCTGCAAGTCTAGGAAGTAAGTATTGCTGTTGAGCTAGTTTGACTTGCAATGTTCCCTCGCGACTCTGGGCGCGCTGGGCGAAAACATCGAGAATGAGAGCTGTTCGATCAATCACCTTGATCATTAAGCTGTTTTCTAAATTTCGTTGCTGCGTTGGATTAAGTTCGTCGTCACAAATAATCAAGGTGGCATCCAATTCCCTGACTAATTCCTGCAACTCACGAAGCTTACCCTTTCCGAGATAGAAAGATGGAGATGGTGTGTTGTTTTGAGTTAACTTTCCGATGATATCAGCATTGCAGGTGCGCGCGAGATCGGCAAGCTCGGCTAAAGATGCAGCAAGAGTCCATCTTCCCCTGGCTAAGGGACTTGCAACTGCAACCAAGATGGCTCGTTCTTGAATTTCGGTTGAATGTGTTGTACGTGGAATGGCCCTCTCCTACTCAGTACTAAGTTGCGCGCTTAGTGGTGTGATGGAACAATCCACTCGGAAAGCCGAGCAATTGCTTTCTCTAGGTCTTCATCAGAAAGAGTAAGCGAAAGACGGATATACCCCTCCCCTGACGGCCCATATCCAGAGCCTGGGGTTACCACGATATTTTGATCTTCCAAGAGTAAGCTGGCGAATTCTGCTGATGAGTATCCACTTGGCACCTTGGCCCAGACGTATAGGCTTGCCTTTGGGGGTGAAACCGTTAGCCCAAGGTTGCGCAGGATAGGTATAAGTCGGTCCCTTCGCCTCTGATAAGTGGCAACATGCTCGTCTATACAATCTTGGGGGCCTCTAAGAGCCTCAATAGCTGCCTCCTGGATGGCTTGTGGTATACCGGAATCTAGATTTGATTTGATTCGCATTAGAGCATTTACCATGCTTGCATTACCAACTGCCATACCAACACGCCACCCTGTCATGTTATAGGTCTTTGACAAGCTGTGGAACTCCATCCCTATGTCCATGGCCCCGGGGGTTTCTAGAAAGCTCACAGGCTTGTACCCGTCATAGGCTATCTCTGTATAAGGCGCGTCATGTAAGACAGCTATATCGTATTGTTTTGCGAATGCAACCACTTCCTCATAAAATGACGGCTCTGCCGTAGCTCCGGTTGGGTTGTTAGGATAATTTAACCAAAGGATTTTGGCCTTTCTCGCTATATCTTCAGGGATTGAAGTGAGGTCGGGAACCCAGTTATTTTCTTCAGTCAATGGAATATAATAAGAATCCCCCCCGGCAAACATGGTGGCTACAGAATAAACAGGGTATCCAGGGTCTGGGACTAGAGCTATGTCCCCTGGATCTATGTAACAAAAAGCCGCATGCCCTATTCCCTCCTTAGCGCCGATAAGGGGCAGCACCTCGGTGTCACGGTTCAGACTGACGTTGAATCTTGCTTGGTACCAATCAGCAATTGCTTGTCTGAATTCTGGCAAGCCTTCACTTTCTGGGTAACGATGATTTGCAGGGACTTGTGCACTGCTCCACAGTCTTTGGAGAATGTGGTCCGGGGTTGGTATATCGGGATCACCGATTGCAAAGGTGATAACATCTTCCCCGCGAGCTCGTTTTTCGGAAATCATTCGACTGATTTCAACGAACAGGTAGGGCTCTAATTTTGAAATCCTCTCAGCAAATTGCATTTGCGAACCTCCTTAGGGGTTTCCATGATTTGAATTATAGAATGTTTTGGGTGGCCCTTCAGGGGCCTATGATAAGTGATAGTAGCTGGTGCTTGATATATGTTACTGGATTAGATGAAGTTCCAGTGTCCTTGATACACCTCCATGGCAGGCCCTTCTAAGAATACGCCTTCGTTTTTATCCCAGTGGACACGGAGCGTTCCACCCGGCACATCGATTGTTCCTTTTGTGCTCATTTGGTTCCGCAAACTTGCGACTACCCTCACGGCGCAGGCCCCTGAACCGCATGACCAAGTAGCCCCGGCGCCTCTTTCCCATGATCGCATAATAATAGAGCCATCTGTGGATACATTGGCGATGTGAAAATTGATCTTTGCAGGGAATTTCTCGTTGTTTTCAACCATTGGCCCGATTCTATGCAAGTCGAATTGATCGACGGGAGTCTCTAGGAAGCAGACAGCATGAGGATTTCCTAGTGATACGTAATCGAGCGACAATTCAATGCCATTGACCGTTAGCTTACTGTCTAGAATTGGTCCTTGTTCAGGTTCATCTGTTGATCTGATAATTGGGATTTCACTGGCACTAAAGAGTGGATG
>Ga0114999_10009565_pt1 | contig 10601 bp, 9 predicted proteins | sample ArcticOcean_MG_C_3_FD_89820 | JGI IMG/M metagenome (GOLD analysis project Ga0114999, IMG submission 89820) | Marine microbial communities from western Arctic Ocean - ArcticOcean_MG_CB8_126 | ecosystem: Environmental > Aquatic > Marine > Oceanic | place: Arctic Ocean: Canada Basin | collected... | reverse complement strand
GTAGGGTTGTTGATTCATCCCTATGAAATCCGAACAGATTAGTTTTGTCGTGTATTATGAAAGTATTCTTAGAATCAACGTCAATATCTGCTAGAGATTTATCGTTGAATAACCCAAACAAGAACGCCGGCTAGGAGTTATCACCTTGAACATACTCTGGCTCGAACAACCCCTCTGTCAAGATGTGGCACTCGTCGGTGGCAAGGCAGCCAATCTCAGTCGCCTGGCTGCCGCCTACCGCGTGCCACCGGGTTTATGCCTGACCACGGTAGCTTATGACCAATGGTTGGCCGCCGGCAAAGAAAATGGAATGGACACCTGGCCCAGCGCCTTGCGCGCCGAATTAGCACAGGCCTATCAAGAACTAGCGCAGCGCTGTGGGCTGGATTTACCCGTAGTCGCCGTGCGCTCCTCAGCTATCGACGAAGACAGTCAGGACGCCTCTTTCGCCGGCCAGTACGAAACCTATCTCAACATCACCGGCGTCGACGCCGTTGCCGCCTCGGTAAGCCGCTGCTGGGAGTCGACCCGTTCTCCCCAGGTACTCGAATACCGCCGCCAATACGGTCTGCCCTGCGACAATATACAAATCGCCGTCCTGGTGCAGCAGATGGTGGCAGCCGATGTGGCGGCGGTCGTATTCAGCGCCAATCCGGTGAGCGGCCAGAGGACCGAAGTCGTAATCAACGCCAGCTGGGGGTTGGGCGAGAGCATCGTCGGTGGCACTGTAACCCCCGATACCTATATAGTAGACAAGGAAAGTTTACAAATAAGCGAGCGCCAGATCGCCGACAAACAACGCATGACCGTGGCCCAAACCGAAGGCACCAAAGAGGTCGACGTGCCCCGCTTTATGCGCTCCCAGCCGACGCTCGACGACGAAAAAGCAGTGGAGATGGCCCGCCTAGCGCTGGCACTAGAAGAAGAAATGGGCTGGCCGGTAGACCTCGAATGCGCCTACCACGGCAACGACCTCTACCTCTTGCAATGCCGCCCCATCACTACGCTTACTTAAATCTCAATAAAAACATCATCCCAAGGAGGAGAACCATGGCAGAACAAAATGCAGGTGGCCCACCCGAACCCGTCGTCTTACCAATTCCACCTGACTTTCCCGTGACTTGGGGCTACCCCAAAGAGCAAGAGGCGCCCTGGGAATTTGACCCCATGCATTTTCCCGACCCTTTCCCGCTTTTGGAAGCAGAATTTTTGTTACCGATATTTGAAAAAGGCATGAGCCCCGGTTTTGCGTCGTACGAATTGCCCGTGCAGGCGCTGGGCCACGTCTTCAACAACTACATCTACATGGCCATGGTACCGGCTGTGCCCCTAGAAGAAATGGAAGCCCAGGGAAAACGCGCCGAAGAAAATCTAGGCGCCACCATAGCCCGCCTGCAAGAGCGTTGGCATGAAGAGTGGCTACCCGCCATTAAAACACACCTGGCCTTTTGGGAATCCTTTGATCTCGAAAATGCAGCCCTGCCAGATTTGCTAACCCACTTCGACGCAAGCCTGGAACACTCCAATGATTTGTGGAATATCCACTTCCAGATTGTCACGCCCGTCTATACGGCTATGGGCCTTTTAGACGAAATCTACCGCGAGCTTTTTGAGGATGAAAACGTTTTTGCATCCTACCAATTGCTTGAGGGTTTTGACAATAAAACGATCGAGACCAATCGGGCCCTATGGGACCTGAGCCGCAGTGCCGCACAGACGGACGCAGTGCGCGCCATATTGGCCAACAACGCCAGCGACGCAGTGCTGGCAGCACTGCAGGAGTCGGCAGAAGGCCAGGTATTTTTGCAAGAATTGCGCGCCTTTTTAGCAGAGTACGGCCAGCGCGGCCCCACCTGGAGCCTGTCGCAGCCCAGTTGGATCGAAGACCCGACGCCAGCAATCAAAAACTTGCAGGACTACATCGACCAGCCCGAAGCCGACCCGCGCGTCCAGCAGGCAACCCTAGTCGGCGAGCGCGAGCAAGCCGTTACCACAGCACGCCACCGCCTCGCAGGTTATCCCGAACAAGCAGTTGGACAATTCGAATTTCTGCTCAAGGCGGCGCAGGCGGCCATCGTATTGACCGAGGACCACGGTTTTTGGATTGACTTCAAAGCCATGTACAAAGTGCGGCGAGTATTGGTCGAAGTAGGCCAGCGCTTTGTCGCCGCCGGTGCTCTGGAAAACGCCAACGATGTCTTTTACCTGAATACCGACGAAGTACACCAGGCCGCTGCCGCCCTGCCGCAAGGGGACTTGCGCGCCCTAGTCGACCAACGCAAAGCCGAGCTGGAGCACAACCGCTCTCTCACCCCACCGCACAGATTAGGCACCGACTACGGCCCGCCACCCGACAGTCCTCTATCCCGCAGTTTTGGCAAATTCTTCGGCCTACCCATCGAGCCGCAAGAAGACCAGAGTCTGTTAAAAGGCAACGCCGGCTCGCCGGGCAAAGTACAGGGACCGGCCAAGGTGGTGCGCTCGCTGGCCGAAGCCGAGAAGCTGACCCAAGGCGATATTCTGGTAGCCGATACCACCTCACCGCCATGGACACCGCTCTTTTCTACCGCGGCGGCTATCGTTACCGATACCGGCGGCATTCTGAGCCACTGCGCCGTGGTAGCGCGAGAATACCGCATCCCCGCCGTCGTCGGCACAGGCACTGCCACCAGCACTCTTAAGGACGGACAGATCCTCGAAGTAGACGGCGACAATGGAATAGTGAAAATTGTCGGATAAAGAAGAGTGAAAATTGTCGGATAAAGAAGAACAAGGCGGCACTGGCTGGATTCTGGTCACAATAGCGCTCACTACCATGCTAGCGCCGCTTAATTCGACCATGATCGGGGTGGCGCTGCCGCAGATCACCCGCGACTTTGACGTCGATCTAGCACAAAGCGGCTGGCTCGTCATCGCCTATCTGGTGGTCATGGCTTCCCTGCAACCGGTAACGGGCAAGCTCGGAGACCGCTGGGGCCACCGCCGCCTCATCCTGGCCGGCCTCGTCTATTTTGCCCTAGCTTCTCTCGGCGCTGCCACCGCCACCAGCCTGACCGGCCTACTGTTCTTCCGCATTCAACAGGCCATTGCCGGCGCCCTCGCCCTGCCCAATGGAATGGCCCTAATGCGCCGGGTCGTACCGGCACAAGAACGCGGCCGCCGCTTTGGCCTGGTCGGCTCCGCAATAGTTCTAGCCGCTGCCGCCGGCCCCCCCCTGGGGGGCATCTTGATCGAAGTGGTCGATTGGCGCGCCATCTTCTATATCAATCTGCTCTTCATTGTGCCCGCCGTGCTGCTTGGCCTGCGGGTCCTGCCCCGAGAAACAGGGCAAAAGTCTACGCGCTCTTTCGATTTACCGGGTGCGGCCATGCTGCTGCTCTTACTAGCCGGCAGCGCCGGGCTACTAACCTCAAAGGCCGACACGGGCTGGTTGTCCGCGGGCGGCTGGTGTGTCCTGGGCGCTCTGGCCTTACTCTTTCTGCGGCGAGAATGGCAGCATCCGGATCCGGTTTTGCAGCCGCGCTTTTTCCGCCACCGCACCTTCGCCGCGGTCAATGCCGCCATTGCGTTGAGCAACCTAGCTATGTACACGACGTTTCTGGCCATTCCTTTATTGCTGGAAAACCAACCTGGCTGGAACAGCGCCAAAGCCGGTCTGGCGCTGGCCACACTATGGGCTCCCACCGTGGTATGCGCGCCGCTGGGAGGCCACCTGGTCGATCGCTGGGGCCGCCGCTGGCCCACCACTCTCGGCCTGGCCCTCCTGACCCTGGGTCTGGGCGCCTTATTGGGCCTGGGCGACGATATTGCGCTAACCACTCTGGTGGGAAGCCTGAGCCTAGCCGGCATCGGCCTGGGGCTGTCCCACGCCGGCATGCAGACGGCGGCAGTCGAAGCCGTCTCCGAGCAAGAAGCCGGAGTAGCGGCCGGTATTTTTTCCACCAGCCGCTACATCGGCAGCATCATCGGAGCCAGCGTCCTGCCCATACTATTTATTGCCGGCAGCGACATCGATGGTTTCTTTCGCGTCTCGATCATGGTCGTAGGCGCCGCGGCGCTATCTGTCCTGGCAAGCCTGGGCATACAACACTGGCCGCGCAATGAATAGGTAGTTCATCCCCGCCCTGTATGTAACAACCCCATCATTCATTATATTATATCGCTAACAACGCCCAAAAAACCCGCACCAGAAAGGCCCCTCATGAACGCCCAAGATCTCCGCGCCCAAGACCGCGCCCACGTATGGCACCCCCTCTTCCAACACCAGCAATTGGAAGACCGCGACCTGCTGGTCATCGAAGAAGGCCACGGCACCATCCTCACAGACGCCGATGGCAATACCTACCTCGACGCCTACGCCGGCCTGTGGAATGTCAACGTGGGTTACGGCCGCCAAGAAATCGCCCAGGCCGTACAAGAGCAAATGAACAAGCTCGCCTTCTACCCCCACTCGCAAATCAACGCGCCCGCCACCCAATTGGCCACCAAACTGGCTCAGCTCCTACCCGGCGACTTGCAGCACATCTTCTTCAGCAATAGCGGCTCCGAAGCCAACGAGACCGCCTTTAAGATCGCCCGCCAATACGGCCGCCAGAAATACCCCGGCGAAAATCGCTACAAAATCATCGCCCGCTACCAGGGGTACCACGGCTTCACCTTTGGCGCCATGTCAGCCACCGGCCAAACCGGCCGCCGGGTTAAGTTCGAGCCCCTGGTCCCCGGCTTCTTCCACGTCGACCCACCCTATTGCTATCGCTGCCCCCTCAAGCTCGAATACCCCTCCTGCGGCATCGCCTGCGTCGAGGAAATCGAAGAAGTCATCCGCCGCGAAGACCCTTCCTCAGTGGCCGCCGTCATCGTCGAGCCCATCATCGGCGGCGGCGGTGTCATTATACCGCCCGACGAGTACCTGCCGCGACTGCGCCAAATCTGCGATCAATACGGCGTCCTGCTCATCCTCGACGAAGTCATTACCGGTTTTGGCCGCACCGGCAAACTCTTTGCCTGCGAACACTGGGATGTGACGCCCGACATGATAACCATGGCCAAGGGCGTCAGCAGCGGCTATCTACCCCTGGGGGCTTGCGCCGTCACCCCGGAGATTTTCGAGACCTTCCTCGGCGCCCCAGAAGAGAAACGCGAACTAGCCCAGGTCTCGACCTATGGCGGCCATCCCGTCTGCTGCGCGGCGGCGTTAGCCAATCTCGAAATTCTTGAGCGCGAGGAACTCTGCGATAATTCGGCCAAGGTCGGCGCTTATCTACTAGAAAAACTGCAGGCCTTGGATTCTCCCCTCATCGGCGAGGTGCGCGGCAAGGGATTGATGATCGGGGTGGAGTTAATCGGCGAGGACGGCGCTATGCTCGATGCGGCGCGCACCGCCCAGGTACAAGGGGGGCTGCGTTCAGAAGGTGTGTTAGTGGGTAAGATGAGTCATGTTTTGCCCGGGCCGGAGAGCGTGCTTTTCTTGTCGCCGCCGCTGATCCTTACCGAAGCTGAGGCGGATAAGATCGTATCTGCTTTTGAGGCGGCACTGAACGGCGTTAACTAACTCACAATAGGCCTGTCCTGGCAAATTTTGTACGCCTCTTGCCACGGGCGCAGCTGCTCAAAAACGGCGCTGGCTGCCAGCACATCAGCGTCGGCGTAGCGCCGCCCGATGATCTGCATTCCGACCGGCCATTTTCCCTGGGCTAGGCCCGCGGGGATGGAAGCTGAAGGATGGCCTGAAAAATTAGTGAAGTAGGTCATACACCAGCCGATCAGGGGATCCACTTCTTCCCCGTTGATTTGGCTCGGTCCCATTGTATTGCCGTCGTCTGCATTGTCTACCGGCATACAGGCTAAGGTGGGCGTCACCAATAGATCGTAGTTGGCGAATACCCCCTGGAGTGCATCGTAGATCTCGGTGCGTACTTCCTGGTCGCGGTAAAAATCGAGGGCCGACATTTTGTACCCCTTATCGACCCACTCCAGGTATTCCAGGGGTAGGTCCTCCCTGTGATCCTTGAGTAAGTCGATTCCTTGGCGTTTGAAGTTCTCCAAGGTCACCACTCCAATGGGGGTGATGAGCCGGCACCACAAATCGCTCAACTCGCGTTGAGATCGTTCTATACCCAGTTTCACCTCTTCGACGTGGGCACCGGCGTCGGCAAACGCTTTCACCGCCTCTTCCACTACTTCTGTGACCCCCGCCTCCACCGGATACACATCGAGGTCTGGACTGTAGGCGATCTTCCAGCCGTCGATGGGACGCTGCAAGGCCGCCGCAAAATCGACCTCCTCGTCTAGACTGAACGGATCACGCGCGTCGTAACCCGACAGCGCCCCTAGCGCCAGAGCGGCATCTTCTACCGTCCGCGTCAATGATCCTTCAAAAAGAAAGGGCGTGTCGGCGCCAAAGCCATTGGGACGAATCACAAAAGGAACCCGACCCCACGAAGCTTTGTAACCATAGACGTTGCACCACGCCGCCGGGATGCGAATAGACCCACCGCCGTCCGTGCCCTCGGCGATGGGGACCAAACCATCTGCCACGGCCGCGGCGCTACCGCCAGACGAGCCGCCCGGGTTCTTGGCCATATCGAACGGATTGCGCGTTGCGCCAAATAAATAATTGTCAGACGTGCCCCTAAACCCCATCACCGGACAGTTGGTCTTGCCCAGGAGAATGGCGCCGGCTTTTTCCATGCGCTCAGCATAGACGCAGTAGAAATCGACGACAAAATCTTTAAAGGCCCGGATGCCGCCAAAAGTGCTCACCCAGCCCGGCTTAAAGTCGAACAAATCTTTCATCGCCGAGGGCACCCCGTGCAGCGGCCCCACAGCCTCGCCAGCCAGCAGCGCGCGCTCGGCCTGGCGCGCCCGTTGGCGCGCATCGTCGAAGCCGAAGTAGATGAAGGCATTCAAACTGGCGTTGCGCACCTCGACGCGCTCTATCGCCGCGTCGACCACCTCTACTGGCGAGAGCTGGCGCTGACGGATACGCCCCGCCAACTCGGTGGCGCTCATATAGGCCAACTCATCCCCTAACTTCACGCCCACTCCTTGTCGTTTATTTTTTTAAACGATTCCTAACCCACCTCAATCTCTTGCCCCAATTTGCTGCCCCACTCGACAATCTGCTGCCAGGTTTCGTCTTCAATAAAGATGCCCGTCTTCATGCGCTCCTCACGTACCCGCATTTCGATTTCACCGGGCACCAGAATCTCGTCAAACCCCTCGGCCGTGGGCGAGGACTTGGTAAAAGCTACAAAATCGTCGACCTCTTTATAATACTCCTCTAACGGTCTGAAGCGCCCCACATTGAGCGCGATCAGCAAGACCCCGTTGCTCAATGGCTGTTCCTTGCCAACACAGCCCGAACCGCTCAGAGCACCAGCCAGCAATTCGATGGCGATATTGAGCCCGTAACCTTTGTGGCCAGCGGCCTCACCTCCCAAAGGCAAGATACTGCCACGCGGTTCGTTATAGAGCACATTGGGGTCGTTGGTGGGCTCGCCTGCCGCATCGAGCAGCCAGCCGTCCGGCGTCGGTTCGCCGCGGTTGCGCTTGACCCGCACCTTGCCCTCAGCCACCACAGTAGTCGTCATATCGAGCACCAGCGGTTCGCCCGCGGCAGTGGGAATACCCACCGCCAGCGGATCGGTGGCCAGGCGCGATTCGGTACCACCCCAGGGTGCCATGCGGTAGGCGGGAATGCCCGCTGCATTAACAAAAAGCAGACCGATTATGCCCTGCTGCGCCAGCCGCTCGACATAACTGCCCAGCCGGCCAATGTGGTTGGCCCCCTTCACGGTGACAGCGGCGATGCCGATCTTTGTGGCCTTGTCCAGCGCCACCTCCACCGCCTGGTCCATCACCACCTGGCCAAAACCGTAGTGCCCGTCTATAGAAGCCGCCGCTGGTACATCGCGCACTACTTCGATCTGGGCCCCGGGCGTGATCTGACCAACCTCGATGGCATCGAGATATTGGGGAATGCGAATAACGCCGTGCGAATCGTGGCCGGTCAGATTGGCCTCCACCAGCAATCGGGCGACAATCTCCGCTTCCTCTTGGCTGGCGCCGGCGGCGATGAAAATTGCGCTACTTGCGTCCATTAATTGGTCAGCTGTAAAAGAAGGCATATAATTCTTCCAGAAATTCTTGTGGTGGCAGACCCGCCTGTTCAAATCCGCATAGCTGGGTGAAATCTTGCAGCAGTCCCCCAGCTATGCGGATTTCGTTCTCTGCCATGTTAAGATCCCTAGGGCGTTATTTCGTTTCGCCCATATGCAGCAACGGCAACGGATTGGGGCTGTCGCCGTTGATGAAATATATCTTGGCCGCCGGGTCTTTAGCCATGGCTTTGAGGGCCTCAAGCGCTTGCAGTTTGACGTAGTTGGGGTTCTTGCCAATGGCCGTGTTGATCTTTTCGATCTCGTAGGCCTGGGCGTCGGCCAAAATGAGGCGCTGGGCGGCCATTTCTTCGGCGGCGGCGCGCTCGGCCTGCGCCTGCGCAATCTTCTGCTGCTGCTCGGTGCGGAAGCGCTCCAATTCGGCCTTCTGCTTCTCGACTTCCTGCTCGCGTTCTTTCTTTTCCTCGATCGCCTTGGTAATGAAAAGTGGCAATGCAATGTCGCGAATGAGCACGGCCGATACATGGACCCCCTTGGGTTCCAGGTAATCCTTCAGACTTTCCAGCAGCGCGACCTGCAATGTCTGCTGGGTCTCCTCGAGAAAGAAATCTTCGGCACGTTTGATGCTTTTGCCCTGTTCGCGCACCAGAGAACGCAACTTCGGCACGATCTGCACTCTGAGCACGGCTTCTAAATCGCCGGTCTCATTTAAAATGCGTGGCACGTGCGAGCGTATGAGCGAGTATTGCACGCTGACCTGAACCTTGGTCTGCAGCTGATCCTGGCTGGGCACGTTAGCCGTCTCCTGATGCGTCTTCTGACGCACATCATAAAGGTGCCACTCGTAGAGAGGATTGACGGGGATGTGCAATCCTTCCTCAAAGGGATCGAGCCTTATTTTGCCGAAGATGGTCGCCACCGCCACGTGGCCGGCTGGCACGCTTTTGTAAAATCGCGAAGTAAAAGTCAAAACAACGATCACTGCTATGACAGTGATGATAAGAAATCTTGGAGCTTTTTCCATGAGGTTTCCTCCTGAGGGGTTCTAATGGATTAGATGTAATTATAAAGAATATAGTGTCTCTCGTGCCCACTAGCTGTTTAATTCTCGGCCTCGCTGTGGCGCAATCTCACAACAGCCGTATTACCAGGTCTCCCACCACATAACCCACGGCCGCCACTCCCATGCCCACAGCAAACATATCTAGACCACTGCGCATTAAGCCCAGCCCTGTGAAGATACTACGCGCCGCCCCCACTGCAAAATGCGACAGCATAGACAGCCCAAACGAAAGCCATATGGCCACTGCCCCTTCAAAGACAAGAAAAGGCGCCACCGGAATAAAAGCGCCCACCGCCGTGGCCGTCCCAGTGATCCATCCCTCGCGCAGCGGCGTGATGCGCTGGGCGCCGATCTTCAGCTCCTCGCGCACCATTTCATTCAACGCCTGTTCGGGATCACTCATAACCTCATGCGCCAGCTGCCGCGACCGCTCTTCATCTATGCCCCGGAGCTGGTAGATCAGCCGCAACTCCTCCTCTTCGACCTCGGGCATCAACTCGATCTCCTGCTTTTCCAGGGCGATCTCGTGGGCGTAGACTTCCTGTTCGCTCTTGCGCGCTAAATAGCCCGAAGATCCCATGGAGAGGGCGTCGGCTACCACACCAGCCAAACCTGTTACCAGCACAATGTGATAGTCCACCGCAGCGCCGATCACCCCGGCCACTAGACCAAAATTGGCCGTTAAGCCGTCGTTAAAACCGTAGACCAAACCGCGCAGTAAATCGCCCGATTCGGTGCTGTGCCAGGGTTCGTCCTCTTTGTCGGCCAGCCGACCCAGTGCGTCGGTGTGAGACGCCGACTCGCGCGCCAGGGTGCGGGCAGTGTCGCGGGTTAGGTCCGAAGTGCTGCGCTGATGCAGGCCCAGGTAATTCTTTACTTCCATGGCCTCCTCGCGCAAAAGCATGGGAAGCAATAGCCGAGGACCAAAGCGACGGCCTATCCACGCCAACAAGCGCGCCCGCGAAGAGATCCGAGGCTGCGGGTCGTTTATTCCGTGTTCGGTGAAGATTTTCTGCCACATATCGGTGTGACGTTCTTCGACCTTAGCCAGACCGCGGTAGACGAGCTGACGCTCGGCATTGGGTTCGGCATCGGCCAGAGCCTGGTAGAGGAAGGCGGCGTCCACTTCGTCTTGCCAGTGGTGGCGCCAGGCAGATAGGTCGGGGGGTAGGTCGGACATAGCCTTAAGCCTAGGGCGAAGAGGGGACCTTGTCAAACTGTTGGGCATAGAAGCATACGGTAGCGTTAGGAACTCTCTGCGCCCATTTTGAGTGTGTGAGCGGCATTCTTCAAATACGCCTTGTGCTAGTTGAGTCGTGATGCCTTCAACAGGCAAATTCCTTGATCTGCAAGAGAGGTTCGCCCAAGAGTTGGTTGAAGTAATTAGCCAGATTGAAGGCGGTGATTTTGGCAACGAG